>CABECR010000423.1_pt1 | contig 61423 bp, 55 predicted proteins | sample 3422471 | NCBI WGS metagenome assembly CABECR01 (sample SAMEA5534328, study PRJEB31848) | metagenome | biome: tundra; feature: field; material: soil | place: USA | collected 2013-05 | depth 0.15 m
CCCGTCGCCAAAGGGGCAGGGAATACTAGCGAGCCGGTCCGCGAGCCCGGTATCGGCAATGAGCAGCCGGCCGAGATCCCCGATCTGGGGGCCGGGGCGGATGAGGTGAGCGAAGCCGGCCGTAATGGCCTCCGGCCGCTCCGTGGAGTTCCTGACCACGATCAGCGGTCGCTTGAGCACCGTGCACTCTTCCTGGACGCCGCCCGAATCGGAAACCAGCAGCCGGGCAAGCCGGGCCAGCGCCAGGAAGGTGGCATGGTCAACCGGCGGAATCGCCTGCAGCCGGTCCAGCGCCGCCGTCAGTCCATGACGCTCAGCTGCCAGCCGGGTTCGGGGATGCAGCGGGATCAGCACGGGCAGCCCGAGCTTGCTGAGCTCAGCCAGAATGATCTCCAGCCGGGCCCGGTCATCGGTGTTTTCCGGCCGGTGGATGGTGGCCAGCACGTAGCCGCCGGGCTCGGCGCCGAACCCGGCAGCGATCCGCCGGGCAGCCGGCTCGGTTGGCAGCATCTGGCTCGTGGCCTCGACGATGGTGTTCCCGGTCAGCACGATCTTGCTGGCTGGCACCCCTTCCGCCTGGAGGTTTGCCATGGCCTGCCTGGTCGGCGCGCAGTGCACGTCGGCGAGAACTCCGGTCACGCACCTGTTTATCTCCTCGGGCATGGCGCGGTCGAAGGACCTCAGCCCGGCCTCGACGTGGATCACGGGCACACCAGCGTAGCTCGCGGCCTGAGCGCCGGCCGATGCCGTGTTGGTGTCTCCCTGGACGATCACTGCGGCCGGCCGGTCGGCGGCGAATGCCGAACCCAGCTGGTCGATCATCTGGCCCACCTGGGTGTGCCGGGGCGCGCCGCAGATGCCCGACAGCGTCTGCGCCTGGCGAAGGCCGGCCGCCGCGAGAAAGACGCCGGATAGTTCCTCGTCTTCGTGCTGGCAGGTATGCAGCAGCCGGCCGCTGTCGCCGAGCATGCGGACAACTGGTGCTAGCTTCACTATTTCTGGGCGAGTTCCGATGACAATCGCAATGTACCGGCGTTTGGTATTCATGCCATTTTGACTTTCTCGTGGTCCCGTATTGAACTCGACCGAGAGAATATCGGCGGCAGGCTGGCCCATTGCTGGTAACTCGATGACAGCGAGTTTATAGTTGCCGGATTTTAGTTTCTGCACCCGGTATATTTCGCTAACGCCGGGCGCATTCGACTACAGCGGCCGATTGGCACAGCGGCCGCTGCGCGCGCCGGGCACCGGCCGCGTGCTGCCGCCGGGATACGACGATGATCGAAAGCCGGCGAGCGCCACCGCTGGCGGCAAGGGCGCTGGCGGCAGGCGACGGCGGGCACGCGCAGCGCGCCGTTAGCCTTGCAGCAGGACACCGCGCGGCTTGACACCGCGCGACTCGATACTGCGCGACTCGTTCGGAAGCGGGAGGCGGCAGACACGATGCAGGCAGTTGACTCCTACGTCGCGCTCGGAGACAGCTTCACCGAGGGTGTCGGTGACCCGAGCCCGGACGGGAAGGGCTGCCGCGGCTGGGCCGATCAGTTTGCGGAGCGGCTTGCCCGGCAGCAGCCTGGCTTCCGGTACGCCAACCTGGCCATCCGCGGGAAGCTCCTGACGCAGATCATCGACGAGCAGGTGCCGAGTGCCATCGCGATGGCCCCGGAACTGGTGAGCCTGGCCGCCGGCGGCAACGACCTGCTGCGGCCGCGCGCCGATCCGGAAGCCCTGGCCCAGATCTTCGGTGACGCAGTGGCCCGGCTGGCCGCGGCCGGCTGCCGCGTGCTGGCGTTCGCCGGTTTCGATCCCGGCACCTTCCCGCTGGTCCGGATGATCCGCGGTAAGGCTGCCGCCTACAACAGCCGCATCGCGGCGATCGCGGAGCGCGGTGACTGCATGCTGGTGGATCTGTGGTCCATGACCGTGCTGGCGGACCCGCGGGAATGGTGCGAAGACCGGCTGCACCTGGCCCCGGACGGGCACCGCCGGGTAGCGCTGCGGGCTTGCGAGGCAGTCGGGCTGCCGGTGGAAGAGGACTGGCGTGCGCCGCTGCCGCGCGATCCGCGGATGACGGCCGCGGGCCGCGGCGCGGGCGGCTGGCTGGCGGCCAGGCGCGGCGATGCGCACTGGGTCAGGGCGCACGGGGCGCCGTGGGTATCCAGGCGGCTGCGCGGGGTGTCCAGCGGTGACGGCATGACGCCGAAGCGGCCCGAACTCCTGCCGCTGTAGTGCTGCGACCCAGCCAAAGATCTAGCCGGCTGAGGGGACGAGCACAGTCCATCGGCCTTGCCGATCGAGATCCCACACCGCTCGCACCTGTGCGAGCGGAACGCGGTTGAGGCCGACCCGCGCAGCTTGCCGCTGGCCAGGAGGTTCATTCCGGCACTTCCTCGAAGTGAGGAAGCTCCCCGACGGCGTGCAGGACTGCCGCCCGCACGGCAGGGGCCACCCGACGAACACGGCGATCCGCCGCTGCCACGCCCGGAGCAGCCGGGGCTGGCGCACTTGATGGGCATGCCCCTGGCGGTGCCAGGCGTGATGCAGCCGGCCCTGGTGGTGCCAGGCGCGAACTGGCTGCGCCTGGGCGCGGGCCGCGCCCTGTGCGGCATCGCTGGCATGGGCGGTGGCCACATTGCGCGCTTGCCGGGCGCCGTGCTGGTCGGCGCCGCCACCCGGATGGGCATCCGGCCACCTCGGACGGATTAGTAGAGCCTGGTGCCGGCCGCCGCCGGCACCAGGACCGGGCGCGGGCCGGCCTGCGGGCCCAGGTCGGCCAGGACATTCCGCAGCTGGCTGAGGGATGCGGAAATCCAGGGCAGCGACAGCGGATCGTCGGAACCCAGCGCGGCCTCGCGCTGGGCGTCGCTGTCGCCGTAGAGCAGACCGGTGGCGACCCGCATGCGCAGCGCGCGCTCGTCCTCGCCGAAGGCGCTGGCCGGCAGCACCCCGGTGCCGTAGCGGTCGAGGAGATGCCTGGCTAGCTGTGACCCGGTGGTGATGCCAATCCGGTCGCGCAGGTGCTCCCGCCAGGGCTCGAAGTCGGGATACAGGTAGAACGCCGCATGCGGGGCGGGCACCAGCAGCCCTGCCGCCGCGAAGACATCAGCCGCGGCGCGGGCGACGGTGGCGTGCAGGGACCGGCTCCGGGCAACCCGTTTCGTAATCTCGGCAGGCTCGCCGAACGCATAGGCGGCCGCGTGCTGGATCGGCACCGGCGGCGCAGACCAGATTTCGCTGCAGATGCCGAGCAGCCGGTCGCGCAGGTCGATGCCCAGTTCGCTGGCCGGCAGGCGCGCCGCGCCGATCCGCCAGCCGCCGAGCGCGAGGCTCTTGCTGAGTGCGGTGGTGATCACCGTGCGTTCCGGAGCGATCGTCGCGGGGCTGGTTACCGGGGCCGCAGCGTCGTGGATCAGGTCGCGGTAGATCTCGTCCGAGATGATTATCAGATCGTGCCTGGCCGCGACCTCGCAGAGCGCGCGGACTGTTCCCCGCGCGGCAACCTGGCCCGTCGGATTGTCTGGCAGCGTGACGATGACGGAGCCGATCCGACGGCCCTGCGCACGTGCGGCCGCGACGGCCAGCTCGAGCTGGCCAGGGTCGCAGATGCCGCCTTCGCCTCGGGGGACGGGCACGTAGTGCGCGCGGGTGCCCGTCAGCCCTGCCTGCGCCGCGTAGCTTACCCAGCTCGGCCTGGGCAGCGCCACGTCCGCGCCGATGGCCAGCAGCAGGCCGAACAGCAGCGGCTTGCTGCCGGGTCCGCAGACGACCGAGCCGGCACCGGTCGCCAGCCCGCGCCGGTCCCAGTAGCCTGCCGCGGCCGCGCGCAGCTCGGGCAGGCCGGCTACCGGGCCGTAGCCGCCCCGGCCTGCCGCGGCTGCGAGCGCGTCGCGCAGCACCGCGGCGACAGGCAGGCCCGCCTCGCCGAACGCGAGCGGCAGGACTGGCTTGCCGAGACGGCGGCGTACGGCCAGCGCTTCGTTGGCGGCGAGGGTGGCGGAAACGGGGACGCGCGCGGGCGCCGTGGTCAGTGGTGCGAGCGTGTCAGGCCCGGCCCAGGGCATGCGGGATCCTCTCTTAGCGGGATTCTTGGCGCGGCGTAACCTGTCGTCGCCCGGCCTGAGGAGTTCAGGCCTCATTGCCGCTACCAGCGTGAGGGATCGTCAAGCATCAGCGCAAGCACGAAATTCTCTCGCAATGCGTAAGCTCTTCTTATGCTTGACATGCACAGACTGCGATTGCTGAAGGAATTCGCCGAGCGCGGCACCATAGCTGCCACCGGCGCCGCGCTCGGCTACACCCCGTCCGCGGTATCGCAGCAGCTTGCCGCGCTAGAACGGGAGACCGGGGTGGCGCTGCTCGACCGGACGCCGCGCACCGCTGAGCTCACCGACGCCGGACGGCGCCTGGTCATGCATGCCGAGCGCATCCTGGCCCTGGCCGAGCAGGCCGAGGCCGACCTGGCCGCACCCGAGCCGTCCGGCCGGGTGGCCGTCGCCGCGTTCCCGACAGCTGCCGTCGCATTCGCGCCGGCGCTCACCAGCTGCGTGCGCGGCCATCACGGCCTCACCTTCGTCCTGCGGCAGTTTCCCCGGGGCGAGGCGCTGCGGCAGGTCCGCACCGGCGAGATCGATGTGGCGCTTGTGGACGACTGGTCCGGCCGGATGTTCGCGGCCGTGCCAGGCGCTCTGCGGTTCTATCCGCTGATCCGGGATCCGCTGGTGCTCGTCGTGCCGCGCGGCCACCCGGTGGCGGATACGAGCGAGCCGGTGGACCTGAACCTGCTGCGCACCGAGCGGTGGCTGGCCGCGCCCGCCGGGGAGCCTTCCCGGCAGATGGTGGACATGCTGCTCGCTGAGGCCAGGGTTCCGCCCGAACCGTGGGAGTTCGAGGGCCTGACGACGATCCTGACCCTGGTGGCGCGCGGTATCGGGATTGCCGCGCTGCCGCGGCTCACGCTGGCGGCGGGGGAGCGGCGGGTCGTGGTTCGTGAGCTGCCCGGCACCGAGCGGGTACGCGACATCTACGCCGTGGCACGAACATCAAGCATCCGCCGTCCGTCGGTCGCGGCGATTCTCAGCGCGGTGCGCGGCGCGGCCGGGCAGCTGTCCGCTCGCGGCGGCTAGGCCGCCGGCCCTGTCGCGGCCGCGCGGCTCAGGCTGCCCCCGCGCTCAGGCTGCCCGCTCGATGGGGCAGGTCATGCACCTCGGACCGCCGCGGCCCCGGCCGAGCTCGCTGCCGCTGATGGCGATGACCTCGATGCCGTTCTCGCGCAAAAAGGTATTCGTGGTGACGTTCCGCTCGTAGGCCACGACAACGCCGGGCTCGACGGCCAGCACGTTGCAGCCGTCATCCCACTGCTCGCGCTGGGCCGAGTGAACATCCTGGGTCGCGCTCAGCACCGTGATCCGGCGCAGGCCGAGCGCCGCCGCGATGGCCGAATGCATGTCCTGCGGCGGGTGATCGGTCACCTTCAGCTCCCGGGAGCCGGCGCCCGGCTCGACGGTGTAGGACGGCAGCATTCCCATCCCGGCGTACTTGACGAAGACCCCGTAGTCCGCCATGGTCAGCACCGTGTCCAGGTGCATGAAGGCACGGGCCTTCGGCATGTTGATGGCCACGAGGCGGTTTGCGGCACCGGCCGAGAAAAGCCGGTGCGCGAGCATCTCGACCGCCTGCGGCTGGGTCCGCTCGCTCATCCCGGCCAGCACGGCGCCGTTGCCCAGCACCAGGATGTCACCGCCCTCGATCGTGGCCGGCGCGCTTTGCGCGCCATGCAGCCATACCTCGAACCCGCTGCCGGCGAACATCGGGTGCCAGCGGTAGAGCGCCTCGCCGAGGATCGTCTCCGGCCTGCGCGCTCGCCGGCGCATCGCATTGACCGCCACGCCGCCGTAAATCCAGCAGGAAGCATCGCGCTGATACAGCACGTTCGGCAGCGGCGCGAGGACAAAGTCGTCAGCTTCCAGCGAGTGGAAGGCGATGCTCCGCGGCTCGGGAGCCAGTTCCAGGATCTCTCGCTTGGTGATTCCGCCGATCAGGAACTCCGCGAGGCTCCCGGCATCAAGGCCTTCCAGCGCGCCGCGCAGCGCATCCGCGGCGAGCGGACCGTGCATCCGCGGGTCGAACACCCGGTCCAGGACATAATTGCGGGCCTCGCCGATCGCGAGCGTCTGGGCCAGCAGATCGCCGTAGTAGTGCACCTGGACGCCGCGCTCGCGCAGCGCCCCGGCAAATGCGTCATGCTCGGCCTGGGCTTCCGATACCCAGAGCACGCCATCAAAGAGCAGGTCGGAAGCGTTATCGGGGGTAAGCCGCTTCAGCTCCAGACCCGGCCGGTGCAAGATCACCTGCCGCAGACGGCCGACCTCAGAGTCGACTCCGAACATGCCAGCCCCCCGGATTCTGGTACCGATTCCTGCTCTCAGTTATTTCATGTGCCCGGCTATGCTGCCGCCGTGAAGCTTGATCTTTCCCTGGATCCGGCGCGGCTAGCCGCGCGGCTGGTCGACGTGCCCTCGGTGAGCGGCGAGGAAGCCGAGCTGGCCGATGCGATAGCCGCCGCGCTCGCCGGCCTGCCGCACCTGGACACCCACCGTGACGGCAACGCGCTGGTCGCCAGGACTGACCTCGGGCGGGCGGAGCGCGTCGTGCTGGCCGGGCACATCGACACCGTCCCGGTCGCCGGCAACCTCCCGTCGCGCAGCGAGAACGGCGTGCTGCACGGGTGCGGCAGCTGCGACATGAAGGCCGGCGTGGCCGTGCAGCTGCGCCTCGCGGCCCGGCTCACCGAGCCGTCCAGGGATGTTACCTACGTCTTCTACGACTGCGAGGAAGTCGAAGCCGAGCGCAACGGGCTGCTTCGGCTGAGCCGCCGCCGGCCCGACCTGCTCGGCGGAGATCTTGCCGTGCTGCTTGAACCCACCGGCGGCGTGGTCGAGGGCGGCTGCCAGGGGACGCTGCGGGCGCAGGTCTTGGCCGGCGGGCAGCGGGCGCACAGCGCCCGGTCCTGGATGGGCCGGAACGCGATTCACCAGGCCGGCGCGATCCTGGACGTGCTGCGCCGGTACGCCGCGCGGATGCCCGAGGTGGACGGGCTGACTTACCATGAGGGGCTCAACGCTGTCGGCATCGCCGGCGGGGTGGCCGGCAACGTCGTTCCGGACGAATGCGTGGTCACCGTCAACTTCCGGTTCGCGCCCGATCGCTCGCCCGAGCAGGCGGCGGCTTACGTGCGGGACCTGTTCAGCGGCTTCGATGTGCGCATCACCGATGTCGCCGGGGGCGCCCGGCCTGGTCTGGCTGATCCGGCGGCGGCGTCTTTCGTGCGGGCGGTGGGTGGCCTGCCGCGGGCGAAACTGGGCTGGACCGACGTCGCGCGGTTCGCGGCGCTGGGCATCCCTGCGGTGAACTACGGACCCGGTGACCCCGAGCTTGCGCATACCCCCGGCGAGCACGTGGAGCTGGCGGCCATCCGCGTGTGCGAGGAGCGAATCGGGGCCTGGCTGGCCGCCTGAGCCCGCCCGCCGCGGAGAGCCGGGCCAACCGCGATGAGCCTGCCCCCGGCCGCAAGCACCGGAAGCATTCCCGCAGAGCCCGATGCGCGGGAGCGACGGCTGAGACCGTCGCTTCCCGGCATCAGCGGGCACCGCACCGGTTTACTGCGGCGGCGCCTGCGCCAGGACCAGGCTGCTGGTGTGCTTCTGCCCGGTGGTGTCAACCCAGCTGATGGACGCCGACGCGCCCGCGGGGTAGTCCTGCATGATGGTGGTCAGTGAGCTCGGCGTGGTGACCGTCTTGCCGCCGACCGCGGTGATTACGTCGCCAGCGGAGATGCCGGCCGTGGCGGCGGGCGTGCCGCAAAGCTCGCCCAGGATCAGCGCGCCGGAGCTCACCGGTGCGACGCTCGCCGGGACGCCGGCGTTCTGGTCGTTGGCAATGCAGCTCGTGGCGGCCGGGGGGACACCGGCGCCGCTCCCGCTTTCCTCGCTCTGCATCTCCAGCTGCCGCTGGCGTGCTGGGCTGGCCGTCGTGCTCGCCTTGTCATTGGGGACAAGCACGCCGAGGAAGCCCGTCGTGCCGATCTTGATGGTGGCGCTGCCCTGGCCGGCGATGATGGTCCTGGCGATCGACAGCGCCCTGTTGATCGGGATGGCGAAACCGACGCTCTGCTGGCTGCCGCCCAGGCTGCCGGTCGCGGCCGCGGTGTTCATGCCGATCACCTTTCCGGCGGTACTGGACAGCGGGCCGCCAGAATCACCAGGCACGATGTCCGCATTGGTCTGCAGCATGCCGTGCAATCGCTCGCTTGTCCCGCTGCCGCCATCGCCTGCGGTGATCGTCTGGTTCAGCGCGGTGATGGAGCCGGCCACTGCGGGCGCTCCGCCCGCACCCTCGGCGTTGCCCAGTGCGACCACCTGGTCGCCCAGCTTGACGCTGGCGGAGTTGCCGAGCGGCACCGTCTGAAGGCCGGATGCGTTCTGCAGCTTCAGCACCGCGACGTCGTCGGTCTTGTCGTAGCCGAGCCACTTGGCGGTGAAGCGCTTGCCTGTTTTCACGACTGTGGCGGTCAGCCCGGTGGAGCCAGCGATGACATGGTTGTTGGTCAGGACGACGCCGTCGCTGCGGATGATCATTCCGGTGGCCGCCGCTGTGCCGCCCTGGTACTGCAGGCTGCTGCTGATGTCCACCAGCCCGGGCGACACGGCATTGACAACCGCCTGCTCCCTGGCATTGCTGACGGTGCCCGAGCCGGACCCGGAGCTGCCGCCGAAGCCGCCGAACGGGCTGGCGCCGCTGCCGTCGCCATTGTTTCCGAGCCCGCTGTTCCCGAGCCCGCTGCCGGCGCCGCGGCGGCCGATGGAATTCGATGCGCTGGATGACGATGTGCTGGCGTGGTCGGCCAGCAGGACAGCTGCCGCGCCGGCCCCGGCCGCCAGTACCGCGACGAGCACATAGGCCAGCAGGCCCTTGCCCGGGCGGCGGCGCGGCGGCGGCTGCTGAATGTAGCCGCCAGGCGGCCCGTACGGCCCCGGCGGCCCGTAGCCGCCCTCCTGGCCGTAGCCGCCCGCCTGGCCGTAAGCACCGGGAGGGCCGTAAGCACCGGGAGGGCCGTAGCCGCCTGGCTGGCCGTATCCGTAACCACCCGGCTGGCCGTAAGCGTCCTGCTGGCCGTAAGCGCGTTGCTGGCCGTAGCCGCCGGGCTGGCCGCCCGGCTGCCCGTAGCCTTCCGCGTCCGGCTGGCCAGAATCGCTCGGCCTGGGCTGGGCGAAGCCGCCGCCATCGCCGGCACCGAAGGCGGCTGTCGGGGCATCGGCGCTGGCAGTGCCCGGCGCGCCGGGGCCGGGCTGGCCCGGCTCAGGCTGCTGCGACTGGCCCGTCTCCTGCGCAGCCGCCGACTCGGTGCCGCTGTGCTGCTCTGCGGCCCCGGCGCCCCCGTCGGCGGGAGCCGGCCGGGAGCCTGCATATCCAGGCTGCTGCTCGCCGCCGCCGCGCTGCTCTTCTTGCATGTCCGTCCCCTCTGCCCCGAGCCAGCCTACTTCCGCCTGCCGTTGCCTGGTCCAATGCTGACTGCCGGTCCGGCCGTGCCGGGCGCTCTCCTAGTAGGCACCAGCTGCCTGGGCGTTAGCTGAATGGCGCCTGAGGATCCCCTCGTGTGACGCGGTTCACAGATTGCTGGCCGGGCTGCCTCCGGGGCCCGGACAGGGCACGGCTTGTCGTTGCGGGTAAAAGAGATATATCTTAACTTCACCGCGGCTGACTCTCGGGCCGCCACAGCCGGACTTCGCCAGATACAGGAGTGATGATGTCCGCACCAGCCCGCACTAACCCACCGGACCTGACCCGGCGGGATGAATTCGCCGTTTCCGGGGCGGTGATGTCCAAGGCCCCGTGGGCAGCGGCCGGCGCCGCGGGCGCGGTCACGGCCGGAGCCGACATGCTCGGTCACCTGTTGTTTGCCCAGTTCGCTGTCGGCGGGCCGCTGTCCCTGGGCGTGCTGATTTTCTTCGCGGTGGCGGGCAGCGGTGCGCTGCTGCGCGGGCGGCAGAGCCGCGCCCTGCGCTGGGCCCGGCGTAACCCCTGGCGTTTCGCGCTCGCGCCGGGCGCCGCCTGCGCGATCGTCGTGTTCGTGCTGACGGTGGTGCTGGGCGGCGGCGTGCTCGGCGGTGCCTTCACCGCGGCCTGGCATGGCGCAGCCGCCTTCGGCCTTACCGGGCTTGCCGGAACGGTGGCCGGGGGTCGCCGGCGTACCTCGTGACGCTGTCCGGCAGCGCCCAGGCGGTCCCATGCTCACCAACGGTGCCGACCCGCAGCTCGCGCCTGCTGCATTCATCCAGCAGGCCGGGCACGGCGCCGAGGGCGGCGAGCGCCGAGCCGGGCGGCGAGGTGCAGTCGGAGTCGTGCAGCAGCACCGTCGCTCCGCCGGCCAGGTTTCTGCCGATGGTCGCCTGGACCGACTCCGGGGTGGATCCAGCCGTCCATTCGCGTCCCCAGCAGCCCCATAGCACGGGGGTAAGGCGCAGGCGCCGCGCCGCGACGAGCCCGCAGCCGCTCAGCACGCCGTAGGGCGGCCGAAAAAGCCGTGGCGCCGCCCCGGTGACAGTGGCAATGGTGTCCCTGGCCCGCCGCAGGTCGTCATAGGTGTCACGCGGGCCCCGAAGCGGGAGATAGCGGTGATCCCAGCCATGCACCCCGATTTCATGACCGGCCTCGGCGATCTGCGCGGCCAGTCCCGGTGCCCGGGCCGCCATCGAGCCAAGCAGGAAGAAGGTGGCCCGCACCTGCCGGGCCGCGAGCAGGTCGAGGAAACGCGGAGTCCACTCAGGATCTGGACCGTCGTCAAAGGTCAGGGCGATGTGATCGGCCGAGCCGCTGCCGCTAAGCCGGGGAAGCAACGCCCGGCGGACTGGGCCGATCGCCGTCACGCCCGGGCCCGCCTGGACCGCCGCCAGTCCCGCTATGGCCAGCAGCAGACGGCGCGCCGCCACTGCTGCGGCCCGCCCGCGGCCGTCCGGGGTTCCCATCGCCTGTGCCGCCTGCCCGCCAAGCTGTCTCTCGCCTTGCCAGTCCGGGCGCCGAGACCAGCAGCAGCGCCCGCGGTGAGACGAGCCAATTCAGTTCCTGAGATCATGGCATGTCGCTGCTGAGACCGGGTGGCCCTAATCCGGCTGATCTGAGTCAGCGGTTGCAAGTAGCCTGTTGCACCGGCGGGAGGGGACCACACAAGCAGGGCCGAGACGGGTCACCGGATTGGCCCCCGGGCGGAGGAGTGTCCAGTTTGGGAGTGCAAGCAGCGCGCGTGGTCTTTCCGCCGGCTGACCGCGCGGAGATAGCCGCGGCGGTGTCCGAGATCCTCGGCAGCGGAATGCTGACCCTTGGTCCGTACACACGGAAGTTCGAGGCGGCGTTCGCAGCGGCTCATTCGGCCGGCTGGCCGCCGGGCGAGCCGCCGCACGCGATCGGGACGGCCAGCGGTACCTCGGCACTGGAGATAGCACTGCGCGGCGTTGGCGTGGCCGGCCGGGATGTCGTCATTCCGGCGAACACGTTCTACGCTACGGCGGCCGCCGTGCTGGCCGCCGGCGGCAAGCCGATCTTCGCCGACATGGATGCGGCAACCTTTGCTCTCAGCCCGGACACCCTGCTGGCTGCCCTGACGCCCGCCACCGCGGCTGTCGTGCTGGTGCACGTCGGCGGCCTGATCACGCCGCATGCCGACGAGCTCACGAACGTGTGCGAGCGGCGCGGCATCACGCTGGTCGAGGATGCGGCGCACGCGCATGGATCAACGTTCCAGGGCAGGTTCGCCGGTTCCTTCAGCGCCGCGGCTGCTTTCTCCTTCTACCCGACCAAGGTAGTGACCTGCGGTGAGGGCGGGATGATCCTCACCGGCTCGGCGGAACTGGCCGGCGAGGCGCGGATCTACCGGGACCAGGGCAAGGGAAGCTTTGGCGCCAACCATCACGTCCGGCACGGCTACGCGTGGCGGCTGAGCGAGCAGAACGCGGTGACCGGGCTCGTGCACCTGCGCCGGCTGGCCGAGTTCATCGAGCGGCGGCGCCAGGTCGCGGCGCGCTACGACGAGGCCCTGGCCGCCCTGGACTGGCTGGTGCCGCTGACCGAGCCGAGCGGCTGCCGAAGCAACTTCTACAAGTACATCGCTGTGCTGCCGCCGGGCGCGGACCGGGCGAGATTCAAGCAGGAGCTGGCCGGCCGGCATGACGTGCGGCTGTCGGGCGAGGTCTATGACATTCCGCTGCATCACCAGCCCGTGCTCGCCGAATTCGCCGGCCGGCCGCTGCCGGTGGCCGAGGACATGTGCGCCAGGCACGTCTGCCTGCCGGTGCACTCCGACATGCGAGACGACGAGATCGACCAGGTCATTACGGCAATCGGCGCCGTTTACGGAGCCCTGACCGGCGTCTGACGGGCCGGCGTCGCGGCAAGCAGCTGTGGCGGTTCGAGCGAGGGAGCGAGCATGCGCGTGGCGGTGACGGGCGGATGCGGTTTCATCGGCTCGCATGTTGTGGATCATCTGCTGTGGGCCGGTCACGAGGTGGTCGTCATCGACGCGGCTGACCGGCGGCGCAACCCTGCCGCCGACTATCGCGCTGCTGACGTCCTCGACTCTGCGGCACTCGACGAGGCATTTGGCGGCTGCGAGGCGGTCTTTCACCTGGCTGGGGCGTCTGACGTTAATGATGTGGCGGCCGATCCGGTGCGCGCCGTGCGGCTCAACGTCGAGGGCACGGCCAGAGTGCTCGACGCGGCCCGCCTCGGCGGCGTCGGCCGGGTACTGCTGGCCAGCACTGTGTGGGTGTACGGTGCGACGATCGCCGCGGGCGAGCGGTTCGAGGATGCGCCGGTCGACCTGCGCAGAGCCGGGCACGTGTACATCTCGACGAAGCTGGCCGCCGAGCTGATGATGCACAGCTACCGCGAGATGTACGGCCAGCATTTCACGATCCTGCGGTACGGGATCCCCTACGGGCCGCGGATGCGCGACGCGCTGGTGGTCGCCAGGTTCGTCCGTGCCGCCCTGGACGGGCAGCCCATCACGATCGCGGGCACCGGCGATCAGTATCGCAACTACGTCTACGTCGAGGATCTGGCCGATGCGCACGTGCGGGCACTGTCGCCGGCCGCCGCGGACCGGACCATCGCGCTGGAAGGCGGCACGCCAGTATCGGTTCGCGAGATCGCAGACGTGGTGCGGGGCCTGGTCAGGCCGGTGCCGGTCGAGCACGTACCCGCCCGCGCCGCCGACTACCAGGGCGCGAGCATCTCTAATGCGCTGGCCAAGGAACTGCTCGGCTGGTCACCGGTAACGTCCTTCGAGGCCGGCGTCCGCAGCTACCTGCACTGGCTGACCGAGAGCAAGGCCCGATGATCACGCCTGCCCGCCGGGCGCTGCTGCTGTCCGGGTCTCTCGGCATGGGTCATGACGTGCTGGCGGAGGCGTGTGCGACCTCGCTGGCGGCACGGGGATGGTCGACGCGGACGCTCGACTCGATGCGGTTGCTCGGCCGCGGCGGCGAGTCGGCGGGCGAAGCGGTCTTCCGCACCATGCTGGCGGTGCCGGGCCTCTATGACGCGTTCCATTTCGCCGGGCTGCGGTCCGGGAGCCGGCTGGCCCTGCTGGCAGATGCCGCGGCCCGTCGCAAGCTCGTCCCCCGGTTGCGCGACCACCTGGACGCCGATCCGGCGGACCTGGTCATTTCCGTCTTCTCGACCGGGGCCTCCGCGGTCGCCGCGCTGGCGGACCGCTACCCCAGCATGAGCCACGTCGTCTTCTGCTCCGACGTGACACCGCACCGGCTCTGGGTGCATCCGGGTGTCGACGCCTACCTGGTCACCGCGCAGGTGGCCGAGCCTGCCGTGCTGCGATTCCAGCCGGACGCGCGCATCCTGGTGGTGCCGCCCCCGGTGCGGACCGGCTTTTATCACCCGGTTGCCCAGTCCGTCGCGCGCGGCGACTTTGGCGTTCCCGGCCAGGAGCGCTGCGTGCTGCTGATGTCAGGGGCCTGGGGCCTTGGTCCGGTCGCGGCCGCCGCTGAGGCGCTCGGCAACGCCGGGGTCCACGTGCTGGCGGTGGCCGGGCGCAATGGCAAACTGGAGCGGATGCTGCGCGCGGTCGCGACGCGCCAGCCGCGGGTGCGCCCGTTCGGCTTCACCGATCGCATCCCCGACCTGATGGCCGCCGCCGATCTCGTGATAACCAGCTCGGGCGACACCTGCGCGGAGGCACGCACGGTCGGGCGCCCGCTGCTGCTGCTCGACGTTGTTCAGGGGCATGGCCGCGAGAATCTCCAGCACGAGCTGGAGCTTGGCGATGCCGGCGTCACCTCGCCGCGGGCGGCCGACGTCGTACGCACCTCGCTGGCCACGCTCGACCGGCTGAAGCCGCCCCCCAGCGGGCCGACGAGGTCTGCCGATCAGTGGGAGAGCGCGCTCTCCTCGGCCCTGGAGATGATCGGCCTGTGACCGGTTGTGCTCAGGCGCGATCAGCCCACTGGTAGCGGCGCGCGCCGCGGCCGAGCAGCCGGTCCACTCCCGCGCCGAAACTGCCTTCTTCGGCGATCAGGCGCCGGATCACGACGATCATGCAGGGGACGGCCCAGAAATCTCCGCAGATCCACAGGATTCCCGCGCCAATCTGCTGATCAGCGAACGGCGGCAGGGTTACCCCGCTGATGTGGCTGTAGACCGGGTACCACGAGGCGCTCGTGAGTATCCCCATGGCCATGGCGAGGATCCACATCACCACGTTGGTCGCCACGAGTGCCGCCGCCTGACCGACGGGGGACAGCCGGACGCGCAGCGGCGGCGAGCCGATGAACTGCAGCCAGAACAGCACGCCGGCGATGAAGAAGCTGCTGTGCATCAGCCAGATATGCACGGTCTGATTGGTTTGCGCCAGGTCAAAGAGCGCTGGCAGGTGCCAGGCCACCATCACCACGTTGAACAGGCAGATGCTCACCCACGGCCGGAGCAGGAATCCGGCGACGGCCCGCAGCGGTCGTGACCAGCGGTCGCGCAGGACGCTCCGGGTGGCGCTGTGACCGACCCGGCGGGGGAAGGCGGCGAGCAGCGGCTGCCAGGGGGCACCGGCGACCACGAGCGTGGGCGCGGCGAACATCAGCAGCAGGTGCTGGATCATGTGCACGAAAAAGTAGTCGTCCGCCCAGTAGTCGATCGGCGACTGCACGGCGATCAGCAGTACGGCAAGACCGCCGTAGAACCACAGCGAGCGGAGCCGTCGCTGACGGGTCCGCTCGGGGCGGGATCTGCGGGCAAGGCGGGCCAGGCCGATCTCCTGCCAGACGACAAGGACGATGGCCACGGCGAGGAACGGGTCAACGGACCAGTGATCGACGACATAGTTCATGGCGGCCGTTAGCCTGACGATCCGTACGGGATGGCCACCTGGACGGTCTGCGCCACTTTCCAGCTGGTGCTGCCACGGGCGAGCCGCCAGTCCGTCATCTTGCTGCCGGCGGTCACCAGCGCATCGAGCTGCCCTGCTGGCCCGGCGGCCAGGGTCTGCGTCCCCGCTGGCAGCGCCGGGAGCTGCAGCCAGCTGGCCCCCGGTCCGGCAATGGTGGCGCCGCGGTTACCTGCCTGCACCAGGGCGGCGGCTCCGCCCGCCCACAAAGCCGCGGAGCGCAGGCCAGCTGAGCCGGTCCGCAGCGGCGCAGACAGGCTCCAGGGCGGTCCGCCAGCAGCCGACCAGGCCGCCAGCGTGCCCGCTTCCGGCCCCGAGCCGACCTGCAGCAAGGCCGTGGTCTGCTTTCCCGAGGTGCTCAGGGCGAGCACGCCGACCCCGCTGCGTGCCAGTGCAGGGGGCAGCGACGGGCCCGCGGCCTGCCACCGGCCGCCGCGCAGGGCAAAGATGCCGGCCATGCCCGGTTTCGCGCAGTCTCCGGCGAGCAGCGGCGCTCCGCCTGGACCGAACGCGGCTGCGGTCAGGCGGGTGAGCCCGCATGCCTTCCCGGCCGGGGCAGCGCCCAGCGCCCCGATGCTGGACAAGCCGGACCAGGCCGCGCCCAGCGGCGTGCCGACCTGAGCGCCGCCCGCCGTGGTCAGCGCGATGAGCTTGCCGTCCGGGGCGGCCGCCAGCGCGTCCGGGGCGTTCGCCAGGCCGGGGTCAACCGGCGCGCCCTGCGACCAGCGGGCACCGCCATCACTGGTCGCGGTGATCGGCGAGAACGTGAGGTCCTGACTCGGCCGAAAGCCCGTCACCAGGGACTGCGGCCCGGTGGTCGCGACCACCAGGCCGCCATTGTCGGCCACCGCGACGGGGGTCACCAGCTTCCAGCTGGCGGCCGGCGCCGACCGCGCGAACAGCTGCCAGAAGTTGTTCTGCTGCGCGCTTGATCCGCCCATCTCCACGACCGCCCAGCTGAGGCCGGTGCTCGCGGAGAATGAGGTGCTGAGCGGCGGAGGGCTGGCCGCGGGCGCAGCTGCGTCTGCCGCGCCGCCGCTGCCGTGCGAGCTGCCGCAGCCGGCCAGCAGCAGCGCTGCGGCGGTCACCGCAGCTGCCGCGCCGGCCCGGCCGACCATCACGACGACGGCCTCATGGCCTGCTTGGCGGCATTGGCGAGTTCTACCGCGAAGGACGACTCGGAGACTGCCGTGCCGGGACCCGGATCGAAGTTCAGCTCGGTACGCGTGTGGCCGCGCGCATCGATCACGTAGGCGATATCGGAGTGCGCGACCATGCCGCCGGCCGGGAGTATCTGCGCGGCGATGGCGTAGTTGCGCCACGCCTGGCTCAGCTGGGCGAGCGAGCCGGTCAGGAAGAGCCAGTTCGGCAGGCCGCTCAGGCTCTCCTGGCGATCAAAGGCCCGGGTGTAGGCGACCGTGCGGTACAGCGGGTTGGCGACGATGGCGACCAGTTCGACCCGGCGGGCAGCCGGCCCGAGAACCGTGTCCGCCTGGCGGAACTCCTGCGCGATCAACGGGCAGTCCGAGGTGCAGACCGGGTCGAGGAAGGTGAGCAGGATGACCTTTCCGTGCATGCTCGCCAGCGTGACCTGGCGGCCGTCCTGGTCGGTCAGATCGAAGGCGGGCGCCGGGTAGTTCAGGCTGGCGCTCGAGCCGTCGATGGCCTGCGCGATGATCGGGTCGGCGTTCGGGTTGGCCTGCGCCGCGGCCATCGGCGCGGCGCCCACGAGGACCACCGCGATCGCCCAGAATGCCAGGACCGTGCGGGTACCGGCGGTCCCGAACGCACGGGCCAGGCCGGCCGGCTGAGCCCGTTCCCGCCAGCCCGGCCGGATCGGCGGCTGTGCCGCCACGTCCGCGTCCGCCATACCCGCGGCCGCCCCGGCCGCGACGGGCTGGGCGGCATCACGCCTGTCTGCCGCGGTCAGGCCCGCTGCCGCGGGCACGCTGGTCAGCGCGAGGTAGCCGCCCGCCACCAAGAGCGCAAACGGGATCATGCTGTTCGGATCAGTTCCGAGGCCGCCGAGGAAGCCGAGATCCTCGACCAGGACCCAGTCGGCCAGGCACACGGCCACCAGGACGATGACGGCGACCTGGGTCAGCCGCGGCTGCCGGCTGAGCAGGCCAGCGCCGATGGCGGCAAGCAGGATGACGGCGGCCAGATTCACCACGAAGCCGTGCGCGGCGACGAACGAACCGAATCCGTTCAGCCACGCGGACAGGAAAGCGGGCTGCGGGGTGCCGGACATGGACTGAACCATGCTGGTGAGCGAGGCCGGCTGACCGTGCAGGGTGCCCTGCCAGAAGCCGCGGCCTGGCCATGCCTGCAGAGCGGCCATGCCGATGAAGAACACTCCCATCGCGTCAAGCACCCGCCTGCCGAGCCGGGCCGAGTACCAGGTCGGCTCGGGCAGGGCGATCAGTGCCCCGGCGGCCGCGTAGACGAGGGCAGCGCCGGGCGCCCCGAACAGCCAGGTCAGTCCCGGTGCGAAGATGCTCCCGAACGCCTCGCCGAAGACCCAGACCACCAGGCCCCAGCCGACGCTCGCCAGCCCGGCGAGCCTGGACGACAGGCCCCGCGGCGCGGCAACCAGCCAGACGCCGATCCCGATCTGGATCCAGACCGCCGACGCCCCAGCCTGGATCGGGTGATTGGACCAGGTCGTTCCTGCCCAGTTCACGACGTGCTGGACCCAGTCAGGCGAGCTTGCCGCCGCGGGCTTGATGACGTTGGCTGGCAACCCGACCGGCATGGCCGGCTGCGCCTGCAAGATCCCGTCCAAGATCCAGATGATGCCGAATCCGATCCGCAGCAGGCGTCGTCCTGCTGGCTCCGCGGCTGCCCAGCCACCGCCGGCCGGCCGGCCGGCCGCCGGCAGCCATTCGCGGGCGATGATCCAGGCCAGCGCCAGCACGGCCAGAATCGCCAGGATGATGAGTCCCTGATGCAGCAGCGCAGCCTTGAACGCCGCCACCAGCGTCGAGTTGGTGACGTTAAGCCCGCTTCTCATGCCCGGCATCGGGTCCTGGCCTCCTCTCGTGCGCTCCGGCGCCGACCCTTAGCCGGGCAGCCGGGGCGGCCCCGCGCCTGGGTGCAGCGCGGAGATGGCGGCATTCATGACCCTATCCACGGCGGACCGCTGCGCGTCCAGCATTGCGCGGTCGCGGCTGAGTGCTGCGGTCGCCGTGGCGCGGGCCTGAGGGCTGCGCGCCGTCAGGATGCGCGCGACGTCTGCCTGCACCTGCTCGGCGTCCGGGGCTGCCCAGTTCACCAGCCCGCTGACCACGCCCTGCAGGTGGTAGCTGAACAGCGACTCGGGCACCTGGTAGCCATCGAGGTCGTCGAGCAGCTCGTTGTTCGCCGGCGAGCAGTTCGCAGCTCCGGTATTCGCGATGGCGATTGCCGTGTGGACGTCACGGCTGGCACCGGAACTGATGGCGCTCAGCGCCTGATAGGACTGGCTCACGCCGGCTGCGCAGGACCCGACATCGGCTTGCATGGTCTGCAGGAAGCCGCGCAGGTCGGCTGCTCGCTGCGCCTGGTCCGGCCTGTGCGCGAGCCCGATGGCGACCGCGATCGCCAGGAGCACGACGCCGGCCAGGATCGCCCACCGAGGAGTGCGACGGCCCGGCCACCGTGTCGTGCGGATAGGCACATACGGCGGATTAGTGCGGGTAGGTGACGACACCTGATCAACCCCGGTCCTGGTTGCTGCCGGAGCCGCGATCGGCGGCCGCCAGCCCGGGCCGGCCGTCCATGGCCGCAGCACCGGTGTTGAGCTCGCTGATCGTCACCGCGCCCACGATATGGCGGACGATGCGGTGCTGCCCGTTCAGGATGAAGGTCTGCGGGAGGGCAAGCACGCCATAGGACGTGGTCGTGGACGCTGGATAGGGATCGGAGCCCACCGGGTAGTCCACGCCGGCGGTCTGCAGGAAACGCAGCGCCGATCTGGCCTCGTCGTTGGAGTCGACGCCAATGATGAGCACCTTGCCGTGGCGGTCGGCATAGAACCGCGCGAGCAGCGGTGTCTCGCGCTCGCACGGGGCGCACCAGGAAGCGAAGAAATTGATGATCACCGGCCGTCCGGCGAATTCGGCCAGCGAGACGGTGCTGCCCGGATGGCCGAGCTGCGGCAGAGTGAAATTCTTCGCCGCGGCCGGCGGACGGGCCGCGGAGTGCGACGAGCTCGCGCTCGTGCCGATGGCAACCGCCGCGATGACGGCGATGGCCGCCGCTGCCGCTGCCGCTGCCGCGAGCTTGGCAGGCCGGCTCAGAGTCCGCCGCCGGCCCGGCCCGGGCTCTTGCCGACTCATTCCGTGCCCCTCCTGATCTGCGGCCGCGCGCTGGCGCTCCGGGACGGCAAGCGCAGCTTGCCGTCCAGTGCCGCGCACGCGGCGGCGGGCAGCGCGTCTGCCGGTCCGGGCCGGTCGCTCCCGGACGCCGACAGCGCGGCAGCGGCCGCGGGCAACCGGTCGGCGGGCGGCCCATCGGCAGCCTGAGCCAGGACCGGCAGCAGCAGTTCGAACCTACTGCCTGCGCCCGGAGTGCTGTGCACCCGGACCTCACCGCCGTGTCCGCGGATGATCGCGAGGACGATCGGGAGGCCGAGGCCTGTTCCGCGGCGACCGCCCGCGCCGGATCCGGTCGCGAACCTGTCGAAAATATGCGCGAGCTCAGCCTGCGGGATCCCCGGCCCGGCGTCCTCGACGGTCAGCGACGCGAGTGCGCAGCGGCCATCCCGCGCGACCGACAGCCTGATAGCCCCGTAGGTCGCGGTGTGCTGGACGGCATTCTCCAGCAGCGCATCCACGGCGAGACTGAGGCGGTCCCGGTCGGCGCTGACGGTCACGTGGTCAAGCTGCCCGAGCTGCCAGCAGCGCCGGGCCGCCGGCCGCCACCGGCGCAGCACCTCGATCGCGAACTGATCGAGCGCGACGGGCTCTGGCCGCAGGAAATCCGGGTTCTCCGATGCGGCGATCAGCAGCAGGCGCTCGCTCAGGCTGCGGAGCCGGTTCAGCTCGCCGACGACGACATGGATCTCGCGTTCCGCATGCTGGCCGGCCAGCTCGCGCGCGAGCAGCTCCGCATGCCCGAGCGCGATGGTGATCGGCGTTCTGAGCTGGTGCGAGGCATCCTGGGCAAATCTGCGAGAGGTCGCGAGCAGCGATGCGTTCCGCTCGCTGACCCGGCCGCGCTCGGTGTCGGCAGCCAGCCTGCGGTGCGCGTGCCAGGCCATCGCGCAGAAGAGCCCCGCGACCAGCGCAACCTTGCTGAGCGCCGCTGCGGGCTCAAGCCCGCGCAGCACGTTCAGGCCGATCGCCGCCGCGGTGCTCGCCACCACGGCGGCCAGCAGCCGCGAAGTGCCCCGCGGGGGCCAGTTCCTGGATCCGTAGAGCAGCGCGAGGCTGATCCAGATCAGGTAGAAGGCAACCGGCTCCCAGCGGGGAAGCATGACGATCGCAACAAGACACAGCAGCCAAAAAAGGACCCAGGCCAGCTCGGCCCGGCGGCGGGCCATGGGCGCGGCCGGCGCCTGGGGCGCCGCGGCCGGCGCTCGCGCGCCGATGTCGTCAGGAGGCGAGCTGGTAGCCCTCACCACGCACCGTCTTAATCAGATCGAACCCGAGCTTGGATCGCAGCCGCCGGATGCAGACGTCGACGACGTTCGAGCCGGGATCGAAATCCAGCCCCCAGACCGAAGCCAGGAGCTTGTCCTTGGGGACGGACCGGCCGCCGTGTTCCATGAGCTCGCGCAGCAGGAGGAACTCCAGCCGGGTCAGCGCCACCGGTCCGTGGCCATTGTCAGCGACCAGCCGGCCGACATCCACGATGAGGTCCCCGGTCCGCACTACCTCACCCTGATAGCGAGCGTCTGAGAGCGCGACTACCTCACTGTGCGCAGGCACGTACCGGAGCCGGGCGCGGACCCGGGCGATGAGCTCAGCCAGCGAGAAGGGCTTCGTCAGATAGTCCTGTGCACCGAGTTCCAGGCACTCCACCTTGGTCGCCGTGTCGGCCATGCAGGAAAGGATCAGTACCGGCAGGCCGGGCAGCTCCTGCAGGATCTGGGTGAGGACTGCCCGCCCGTCCATGTCCGGCATGACGAGGTCCAGAATGACCAGGCTGTAGCGGCCGCTGACGGCCAGCCGGACGCCGGCGGCGCCGTTGCTGGCACAATCGATTGCGTAGCCAGCGCGCATAAGCGCTCGCCCGACGAAGTCACGGATCAGCGGCTCGTCGTCCACCAGCAGGATCCGTGCCAGCGCCGGGTCGCGGGCCGCATGAGCTGTGATCATCGCGCGCCCCTGTCAGTCCGCAGCGGCAGGGCCCGTTACTGCGGACACGGCGAACGGCCCCGCCGGCAGGCGGTCCGGACGGGCTGTCAGCCGAGGACTTACTCCCTCGGGATGCCCCAAGTCAACCCCTATGCCAAATAGCAATCCATTGCACCTTCATCGGCCCGGGGAAGCGGCCGCCAGATCCAGGTGGCCGCTGCGCCACAACTGCATGATCGCATATCACCTGTACCGCGCCGTCGCGAGGCACCTGGGATGCTCGCTGTCGGCAGCCAGAGGTTCATGGTTGCTCGCGCCGGGGACCATGACAATTTCGTCATCCGCGGCCCAGGGACTTGCGGTCCGTGCGGCCCGCTCGCAAGATCAGTCAGGTAAGTGGCGTCCGGTCTCACAAAGATTCACTCTGCGGCCGGACTAAGTCGCGCGCGCTGGCCGCCCGCGAAGAAGCGAGGTGGTGACTGGTGTCCCTGCCGGTCCGCGTCGGAACCCTGCTTGTGGCGTTCCTCGCCGTGGTCGGTGGCGCGATCTTCGTCGTCATCCATTTTTTCCTCAGCGGCCCGCCGGTGGTGGCCTATACCGCTAGCGCCACGTCGTCTGGCCAGGCGGTCCACGTGGTGATGCAAGAGGATCCGCAGAGCACGGTGACCAACCGGCCGGACTGGGTGTCCTATTTCATCCAGAGCCCGGCAACTCATGCCTGGGTGCACACGACGCTCTTCCAGGTGCCGGCCGGCACCCGGGTGGACGTGACCATCCTCGGCTACGACGGCTGCACTCCGCTGCGGAACCCGTACTGGGGGAAGGTCACCGGGACCCTCGGGAACGTCGAGTACGTGAACGGCAAGCCCGTGTCGTTTCTGAACTCGTGGTCGCAGTGCTCAGTGGGGCACACGTTCTCGATCCCTGGCATCGGCCTGAACGTTCCCGTGGCGTCGCCGACGACCTTCAAGGCGAACAGCAACCTGTGCTCCACGTCGCCCTGCACTTCTGGTCCGGTCACGGTCGTGCAGTTCAGCTTCACCGCGCCGGCGACGGCCGGTGACTTCTTCTGGCAGTGCAGGGTTCCCTGCGGCCTCGGCTACCTGGACGGGTTCGGCGGTCCCATGCAGACAATCGGCTACATGACCGGTCAGATGGATGTGGTGTCCTGATGGCCACCGTGCCGGAAACCGCGGCCCGGCCGGCCGGTCAGCGCGAGCCGAACCACGCTCTGCGGATCGTCAGCATCTGGGTCGTCTTCGCCCTTGCCGCGGATCTGCTGATCTATTTCGCCTGGGGCCCGCACCTGCCGCCCGGCACCATGTCCTCGTCTGCGGCGAGCCAGCAGTTCGACCTCAAGGTGATCACTGTCATGGCCGCGCCGGTGATGTTGTTCGTGCTGATCTATTTCAGCTACGCGATGATCGTGTGGCGGCACCGGGAAGGCGACGACGAGGACGGGCCGGCTCTATTCGGCCACACCGGCATCCAGGCAGGCTGGATCATTGGCACCGCCGTGATCGTGCTCTCGCTCTTCGTCTTCGGCACGGTCGAGTTGATCAAGCCCAACGGCGCTGGGGCAGGCGAGGGGCCGGCGCCGATCTGGAAGCCGAACGGGACTCCGCTGCAGATCCAGGTCATCGGTCAGCAGTGGAAGTTCACCTACCGGTTTCCGCAGTTCGGCGGCTTCGAGACGACGGCCCTGCTGCTCCCGGTCAACCAGTGGGTGGAGTTCCACGTCACGTCGATCGACGTGATCCACAGCTTCTGGGCCTACCAGCTGGGCGTGAAGGCGGACGCCAACCCGGGCGTGGACAACGTCGCCTACACCGAGCCGCAGCACCTAGGTCTCGTCACGGTGCGCTGCGCTGAGCTGTGCGGCCTGTGGCACGGCGCGATGTATGACTACGGCAAGGTGGTTCCCACCGCCGCGTTCCGGTCCTGGGCCACCAGCACGGAAAGCAGCCAGCGAAGCATCGGCTTGCTCGCCGCTCTGCCGCCCTACGCCACCACCTACGACCCGACGGCGATCTCGAAGCTTAGCCAGACCTTCACCAAGCTGGGTATCACCGGCGCCGGCGGCGGCTACTACCCGCCGCAGGATCCCGCTCAGCCATGATGCACGCTGGCGAGAGCGTTCGCAGCGACTTCTGTTTCTACGAAGAGGTGACCGGATGGCCATCGAGATAGAGCCGGGAACAACGCAGCAGCCGGGCGGCCGGGAACCCGGCGGCCCGGCCGCCGAGCGGCCCTGGTGGATGCGCCCGGCATTCCACACCGCGATCGTCGGCGCGGTGATCGGCTACATCTTCGGTCACTGGCTGGGTAACTACATGGGCGCCGGTTACCAGCAGGTAAGTACGGCCGATGGTAACGACCTGGCCATCGTGCTGGGGTATTCCTTCATGGTCGTCGGCTGGCTCGCCGGGCTCGGCGTGTTCAACGACCTGCTGCGGCAGATGGCGGGTCGGCCAGTGCCCGAGCGCGAGGAGGGCGAGTCCGCGGCATCCGGGCTGGCCCGGTACTTCAGGTTCACGCTCGACCACAAGGTCGTGGGCATTCAGTACCTGGTCGGCATGATCATTTACTTCTGCACCGCCGGCTTGTTTGCGATGGCGATCAGGACCGAGCTGCTGTCACCGACCTATCACGCGTTCAGCTCCAGCACCTACATCGAGATCGTCGGCGAGCACGGCACCATGATGATGATGCTGATGACCTCGGTCATCCTGGGGCCGTTCGGCAACTACCTGATCCCGATCATGATCGGGTCGAAGCGAGTAGCCTATCCGCGGCTGGAGGCGCTGTCCTTCTGGCTGACTCCGGCCGCGTTCCTGATCCTGCTCTCCTCGGTCCTGCTCGGCGGCTTCCACATGGGCTGGACGGGATACCCCACCCTGTCAATCCAGGACACCTCCGGCGCCGACGCCTACGCATTCGCGTTCGGCCTGATGGGGATCTCGATGATCCTGGCCGGCTTCAACATTCTCGTGACGGTGATCTGCTACCGGGCGCCTGGCATGCGGTGGAGCCGGCTGCCGATATTCGTGTGGGGCATCCTGGGCACCGCGGCCATGATGGTGCTGGCAGCGCCCGTGCTCGTCGGCGGCATGTACATGCTGCTCACCGACCGGACCGTGCAGACGGCCTTCTTCACCGACCAGCTTGGCGGCAGTACCTACCTGTACCAGAACCTGTTCTGGTTCTTCGGCCACCCCGAGGTCTACATCCTCGCGCTGCCTGGATTCGGGATCGTCAGCGAGATGCTCCCGGTGTTCTGCCGCAAGCCGCTGTTCGGCTACCGCGTCGCGGCGGCGGGCATGGTCGGCGTGACGCTGCTGAGCTTCTTCGTCTGGCAGCACCACCTGTTCATGAGCGGGATCAACCCGGACATGCGGCCGCTGTTCATGCTCACCACCGAGCTGATCTCCATCCCGACGGGCTTCATCTTCCTGGTGGCCATGGGCACGTTCTGGAAGGCGAAGATCCGTTTCACGGTGCCGATGCTGTTCGCGCTCGCCTTCTTCTTCAACTTCCTCATCGGCGGGGTCACCGGGGTCTACCTGTCGGACGTCCCGGTGAACACCACAGCGCACGGCAGCTTCTTCGTGATGGCCCACTTCCACTACACGATCATGGGCGGGCTGATCTTCGCGTTCATGGGCGGCTGCTACTACTGGCTGCCGAAGATGATGGGCATCAAGCTCAACCAGACGCTCGGCAAGATCCACTTCTGGACCATGTTCATCTTCTTCAACTCGACATTCCTGCCGCTGTTCGCGGTCGGGATGGCCGGCCAGCCGCGCCGGGTGTTCGAGTACGCGCGCAATCTGGAGACCCTCAACGACTGGGTATCCATCTCCTCGTTCCTGCTGGGCGCTTCGATCCTGATCTTCATCATCAACTTCGTCTGGTCGACGGTCATCGTCAGGGAACGCGAAACGGGTAACCCGTGGAATTCCCGCGGCCTGGAGTGGCAGGTGTCCTCGCCACCGCCGGCCGGAAACTTCGAGCACGTCCCGGTGGTGCTTTCCGCCCCGTATGAATACGGGGTGAAGGACGCGCCGCCGGTCGCGGACCTCAATCCGCCCGTGGGCGTGCTGGCCGCCGCCCTGAACGGCAGCCAGAGCGTGCGAGCGGAGGCATAGACATGGCTGAGCCAGCCCTGCAGCCGTCAGCGAGCCTGAGCCGGTCGGAGGAAGAGGCGGCTTTCTACCACGAGGCGTCGCTGAACGCGTCCTGGACCGGCACCCGGCTCGCCGTCGCAGCGCTCTCCTTCGGTTTCGGCGCGATGATATTCGCGTTCTTCTACCTGCGCTCGATCAACTCGCACGGCCTGTGGTACCCGGCAGGTTTCGCCGGGCCGAAGCAGTGGACCGGTGCGGTGATCATGGCTCTGATCGTGGTCAGTGCCCTGGTGCAGACGGCGGCGCTGCAGCGGATCAAGGCAGGCCACAGGGGAGCGTGGCTGGGCGGCGCCGCAGTGGCCCTGGTGCTCGGGCTTTCCGCGGTCGGGCTGCAGGTCTGGCAGTTGCTCAACCTGTCATTTCAGCCCGGTGCAAACGGCTTCGCCAGCGTCTTCACCGGTGCCACGCCGATTTACCTGGTCGTTGCCGTCAGCGCGATGGTCTGGCTGGAGATCCTGATCATGCGCTGCCGTCCGCTGCCGGAGATCTCGTTCGTCGAGCAGCCGCCGACCTTCGCCGAGGCCTTCGCGGTGCAGCGCTTCCAGGCCTCGCTGAGCGCCTTTACGGTGACCTGGAACTACCTGGCAGTAGTGGCGATCGTCATGTGGCTTCTGTTCTACCTCGTGCACTGATGCCTGCGGAACATGGCTCAGCGAAAGGGCCGGTCCTCCGCGCGACGGCAGCCGGGCGGAGGACACGGGCGTCATGAACGTAGCTACGGCGCACTGGTCGGCCAGCTGGCCGGTGCTGCTCGGCTATGCGGTGATCGCGGCGGTGCACCTGGCCGGGCTGAGCCGCATGCTGCGCAGCGGCACCACGGCACGGAAAGCGGCTGCCGACGGCTCCGTGGGCCGAGCCGACCTGATCCGGCAGGCTCTGGTCTTCCAGGCCGGGCTGCTCATCGCGGTACTGGCGACAATCTCGCCGGTCGGGTACTGGTCGTCGGTCTACATCTGGGTGCACGCGCTCCAGGACCTGCTGCTCGCCTTCGTCGCACCGGGGATCATCGTGCTGGGCGCGCCATGGCAGCCGCTGCGGTGCGGCCTGCCGGGCGCGATACTGAATGCGCCGCGGCAGGGCGGCCCGGCTGCTGACCGGATCGCCCGGCTGCCGTGGTGGCAGGCAAGCCCGTTGGCGGTCGCGGTTGCGTTCAACGCGATCTGGCTGGGCTGGCACCTGCCGGTGCTCTTTGACCTGACCCGCGCCCGAGGACCGGTGGCTGCCGCCGAGTATGCGATCTATCTCGGCATCGGCATCCTGTTCTGGCTGCAGCTGATCGGCTCGCGCCCGTCCAGCCCGGCTGCCACGCCACTGCGGCGGTTCGGGCTGCTGGTAGGCACTGTCATCGTGAGCACCATCCTCGGCATGGTCCTGGTCTTCGGCGCGGGCCTGGTCTACCCGGCGTTCGCCGGCCCGGCCCATCACCTCTTGTCGGTGGTGGATGATCAGCAGCTGGCCGGTGCGGTGCTCTGGATGGGCATGCTGCCGCCAGTGATCGTGGCCGCTGTGGCGGTGCTTCTACGATGGTTTGACGAGGAAGAGTCGGCCGAGCTCTCGGCAGGCCTGGACCGGCTGGTGATCCCGCGAAAGTCCTCCTGGCCATCGCGGCCAGGGCGCAGATGATCAGCTCACTGACTCGCAGCAGGAGGCGGCAGTGCACATAACGTTGCTGGCGGCGATATCGCCGGACAACAGCCCGCATGGTTACAACTGGACGTTCGCCTTCCCCATGCTGTTGTTCATCGTCATCACCGGCGCGCTGTACGCGTTGCTCACCAGGCCGCACAAGGTGCCCGGCCACGGCACGCTTGCCCCGGCCCGGCCGGGCCGGGCCGGGGCGGCAGCGGATGCCGCGCTAGCACCAGGAGGCGAGGCGGCGCGTGCCGCGGCAGTCGCCTCCGGGTTCACCACGGCGGCAGGCGGCGGGGCCGGCGAGTCGGCGGCCGAGCCCGGTGGCGCGCACCGCGTCACCAACCTCGAGCCGGAATCCGGTAACGTGTCGGCCCAGGACGTGTCCAGCCAGGGCAATGATCCGGCTGAGGCCGCCGCCCCCGTCGACGGCAGGTCATCGACCGAAGATCCGGAGGCTGGGGAGTGACACACGCGACCGGTGCGCTGCCCGGCTCCGCTGCTGGGCGGCCAGTCGCGTCCGATCAGGCGCTGGCGCCGCAAGCTGGACGGCGCTCGGCCGGGCTTGTGGCCCGATCGCTCTTTCAGCTGACCAAGCCGCGGATCATCGAGCTGCTGCTGGTGACAACCGTCCCGACGATGCTGCTTGCGCAGCGCGGGCTGCCGTCGGTCAAACTGCTTGCGGCAACGCTCCTCGGCGGTGCCCTGGCGGCCGGCAGCGCCAATACCCTGAACTGTTACATCGACCGGGATATCGATGCGCTCATGCGGCGCACCTCACGCCGGCCGCTGGTAGCCAGGGGCGGCCAGGCAGCCATCCGGCCTGCTGAGGCGCTGATATCGGGGATCGTGCTCGGCGCGGCCTCGACGCTGCTGCTTGGCCTGCTGGCCAACTGGCTGGCCGCCGCGCTGGCCGACGCGGCGATCCTTTTCTATGTCTTCGTCTACACCATCGGGCTCAAGCGCCGGACGGCATCGAACATCGTCATCGGCGGCGCGGCTGGCTGCTTCCCCGTGCTGGTCGGGTGGGCGGCGGTGACAGGCACGGTGAGCTGGCCGGCCGTGATCCTGTTCGCCATCATCTTCCTCTGGACGCCGCCGCACTTCTGGGCGCTGGCAATGAAGTTCCGCGACGACTATGCGGCCGCCAGCGTGCCCATGCTGCCGGTTGTGGCCTCCGCGGCGACGGTGGCGCGCAAGATCCTCGTGTACTCCTATCTCATGGTGGCAGCCACGCTGGCTCTCGTCCCCTACTCGGGCTGGCTGTACGGGGGCTGCGCGGCTGTGCTCGGAGTGTGGTTCCTGGCCGAGGCACACCGCCTGCGCGGCCGGGTCGCGGCCGGCGAATCAGCGGCCCCGATGCGGCTGTTCCACCTGTCCATCGCCTACCTGACCTTGCTGTTCGTCGCCGTGGCGGTCACCGCGCTGATCCCGTGGGGACGCTGGTAGCCGCGCCGAAGATAGATGTGCACGAAACTTCCCGTGATTGGCCAGCACGCCCGGCGAGCCGGGGCATCCTGGTGACATGAGCAGGCATGCCGGTGGCCCCAGCAAAGAGGGCCCGAGCAGAAGGACTTTCCTCGGTCGCGCGGCGGCGGCGGCGGCAGTTCCAGCCGCGGCAGTGACGGCCTGGAAGCTGGCCGGCTCGGGCAGCGATACGCCCGCAGGAGCCAGCGGAGCGGCGGCGGGCAGGGCCGCAGCGGTCCGGCGCGAGAACCGCCCGGTGGCCGAGAACTCGCTGCCCGGCGATCCGAACTGGTCGATCAGGACCACCGGCGCCCCGAATGCGATCATGGGATATGCCGGCCAGGCCAGTGTGCTGCCCGGCGAGCCAGTCGACCTGTATGTATCCACTACCTCGCGCGAATTCACGGTCAAGGCGTTCCGCATGGGCTGGTACGCCGGGGACCTGGCCCGCAGGGTGTGGGAGTCGGGGCCGGTGCGCGGCCACGGGCAGCGGGCAGCCGCGATGACAGCGCAGACCAGCACGGTGCACACCGACTGGGGCGTGTCGCTGTCTGTGCCGACCGACGGCTGGCCGGAAGGCTCTTACCTGCTGCGGCTGGACGGTGACTCGGGGCAGCGCTACGTCCCGGTCACCGTTCGGTCGCAGCAGACGGCCGGCAAGGTCGTGCTCAAGAACTGCGTAGCGACCTGGCAGGCCTACAACACCTGGGGCGAATACGACCTGTACAACGGCCCGGCAGGTTACAATGACCGCGCGCTGGCCGTCAGCCTGGACCGGCCCTATGACCAGGAGGGCGCCTACCTCTTCATGGTCTACGAGCGGAAGCTGATCAACCTGGCCGAGCGGATGGGCCTGCCGCTGGCCTACCTGACCAGCATGGACATCGCAGCCGACGCCCATGTCCTGGACGGCGCGAGCGCGCTGATCTCGCTCGGGCACGACGAGTACTGGTCGCCGCCGGAGCGCGCGAACGTGACCGCGGCCAGGGACGCAGGGGTCAACCTCGCGTTCCTCGGCGCCAACGCGATGTTCCGCCGGACCCGGCTGGCCCCGACGAAGCTGGGCTCGAGCCGGCTTGTCATCTGCTACAGGACCAGCTACCAGCAGGACCCGATGTACGGCGTGGACAACGCCCTGGTCACCAACGATTATCGGGAGCCGCCAGCCCCGGACCCGGAGTCGTCGGTGATCGGCACGCTGTACGAGGGCTTCCCGGCTGTCGCGGATTACGTGGTTGCCGAGCCGGACGCCTGGATGTTCGCCGGGACCGGCGCGCAGAAGGGAACCAGGTTTGCCGCGCTGATCGGAATCGAGTACGACCGGGTCAACCCCGGCTACCCGGTGCAGCGGCCGATCCAGGTGCTGTCGCACTCGCCGCTCACCTGCAATGGCGTCAACAGCTACGCCGACTCCGCCTACTACACCCACCGCAGCGGCGCCGGAGTGTTCAACGCGGGCACGATGCGCTGGGTGGAGTCATTCGGGTCGCCCACCTACGGCTGGGGCATCACCAGCAGCTGCAGCCGCTTCACCCGCCGGGTCACGGCCAACGTCCTGCGGGCGTTCGCCGACGGGCCCGCCGCTGCCAGGTACCCGGCGCACGACAACCTCGACGCGATGCACGAGTGGCCGGGCGACCCGATCGCCGCGCAGCATGACCTCTGGCCCCCGGTGGTGCTGTAATCCGGGCTTCATCCGGAAGGTCCTATGCTGGGGACGTGGCGGTAGCCGAGATGCGGCAGCCGTCGGGAAGGCAGCCAGATGAGTCAGCCGCGTAGATTTTCCCGCCGGGCCCGCTGGGCCGTGCCGGCCGGGGTGGCCGCCATCGTCGGGCTCGTGGCGGGCGGGACGCTGGTCTCTGCCGCGCAGGCGGCCCCGGCGCTGCCGGCGCGCAGCGCCGCGCAGCTGCTGACCGATGTCCAGCGCGCTGCTGCCACCGCGCCGCGGCCGGTGACCGCGACGATCCAGGAAAGCGCCGCCCTCGGGCTCCCTGACCTGCCCGACATGGGCAGCGTGTCGTCGGGCCTGTCGCTGCTGTCCGGCTCACACACGGTCAAGGTCTGGTACGCCGATCCCGTACACGTCAGGCTCGCCGAGCAGGTCCCGATGGGCGAGACCGACCTTCGCGTCGACGGGAGCCGCGTGTGGCTGTGGCAGAGCAGCAGCCAGACCGCCACCCACCTCCTCCTTCCGGCCCGCAGCGCAGCGCCCGGCCCGCTGGGAAAGTCATCCAGGCCGGCCGCGGGGAAGGCTGCAGTGGAGCTGACCCCGCAGCAGGCCACCCAGCGGGTACTGGCTGCGGTGGGCCCCACCACGGCCGTCAGCGTCCAGCAGAACGTGACGGTCGCCGGCCAGCCGGCGTATGAGCTGCGGCTCGCGCCGAAAGACAGCGGCTCGCTGATCGGCCAGATCGACATCGACATCGACGCGGCGAACTACCTGCCGCTGCAGCTGCAGGTGCTCGCGCGCGGCGCCGTCACCCCGGCATTCCAGGTCGGCTACACCGCGCTGTCGTTCGGCCGGCCAGCCGCGGGGAATTTCACCTTCTCGCCGCCGCCAGGTGCCAAGGTGAAGACAGTTACCGCACCCGCCGTGCCGCGCCGGGGCAAGCACTCAGCGAAGGCTCCGCAGGCCGCGTCGTCCGTGCGCGTCGTCGGCAAGAACTGGCTGTCCGTCGCGGTCGTGCCGGCGAGTGCCAGCCTCGCCGCGCTGGCCAATGTGGCAGAAGGCGCCCCCGCGACGTCGTCGTCCAGTTTCTCCAGCTCCAGCAACGGCTCCGCCTACAGCTCGACATTTGTCGCCGGAAACAGCCAGGAACTGGCAGCGCTGCGGATGCTGCTGCGGGCTTCCACCCCGGTGCATGGAGCCTGGGGCTCGGGCCGGCTACTGCGAACCTCCCTGGTGTCTGTGCTGCTCACCAGGAAGGGCGAGGTCCTTGTCGGCGCAGTTCGCCCCGCGGTCCTGTACGCCGACGTCGCGCAGGTGAAGTGAGCACCGCCTCGGCTCAGTCAGCGCAGCGAGACGAGGTCGGTTTCGGGCGCGGCGCGGCCGTCCCCGGCGGCGGCGCCGCGGCGGCCATTGCCAGCAGCGGCCTGACGAAGAGGTTCCGCGGCGGTCAGCTCGCCGTCGACAACGTCGAGCTGGCCGTCCCGGCCGGCTCCGTCTACGGCTTCCTCGGCCCGAACGGGTCGGGCAAGACCACGACCATCCGGATGCTTCTGGGCCTGGTGCAGCCCACCAGCGGCAGCCACGAGCTGCTCGGCGTCGGAATGCCGGCGGGCAGCAATGCTGTCCTGCCGAAGGTGGGGTCGCTGGTGGAGGGGCCGGCTTTCCATCCGCATCTGTCCGCCTGGGCGAACCTGGCCAGATGCGACGCGGCCGACCGCACCGCCGACCCGCGCACCATGTCAGCCAGGATCGACGAGGCGCTGCACAAGGTGGGACTGCTGGCGGCGGCCGGCAAGCACTACCGGGCATACTCCCTCGGCATGAAACAGCGGCTGGCCATCGCGGCGAGCCTGCTCAGGCCGCGCGAGCTGATCATCCTGGACGAGCCGACCAATGGCCTTGATCCGCAGGGCACCCGTGAGGTCCGGTCGCTGATCAAGGAGATCGCGGCGGCCGGCGCGACCGTCTTCGTTTCCTCGCACCTGCTGGCCGAGGTGGAGCAGGTCTGCTCGCACGTCGGCGTCATGCGGGCAGGAAAGCTGGTGTTCCAGGGATCGCTGCAGGAACTGCGCAGCCGGGGGACGGCCAGGATTGTGGTGCGCACCGCCGAGCCGGCCGTGGCCGCTCAGCTGATGACAGGCCTTGGCCTGGCGGACGTGACCGCCGCCGACGGTGAGGTAAGCGCCCAGCTCGGTGAGCTGGCGCCCGAGCGGGTCTGCGCCGACCTGGTCCTCGCGGGTGTGCCCGTGGCCGGCCTGGCGACGCCGCCGCCGAGCCTGGAGGACCTGTTCGTCGAGCTCACCGGCGAGGGCTTCGATGTCAACGGCTGACCTGGCAAGCTCGGCCCGCCGGGACGGGGTACCGTCCGCTGACCGGCCCCGGGGAGCCATTTCCCAGTGGACGCGCTTCCTGCGCTCCGAGTTGCGCCTGGTCTTCCTGCGTCCGCGCACAATCGCCCTGCTCGTCGTGCTGGCGGTCATCCCCGCGCTGCTGGGCGTGGTGCTGTGGGCGTCGGGTCTCGGTCCCGGCGGCGGGGGCGGCGGTCCGGCGTTCCTCAATCAGGTGGCGGGCAACGGGGTATTCCTGGGGTTTCTCGCCCTGGTCGTCATGCTGACCCTGATCCTGCCGCTGGTCATCGCCATCGTCGCCGGTGATTCGATCGCCGGGGAAGCGGGCCGGGGCACGCTGCGCTACCTGCTGACGGTCCCGGCAGGCCGGACCAGGCTGCTGGCCGTCAAGTACGTCACTGTCGTTCTCTTCTGCCTGACCGGGTGCCTGCTCATCGCGGCCGTGGCGGTGGCGACGGGCGCCGCGCTGTTCCCCGTCGGGCCGGTCACGCTGCTGTCGGGGACGACGATATCGCTGGGCGCAGGCCTGCTCCGGCTGCTGATGGTGGCCTTGTACGTGGCAGCCGCGATGGCCTCGCTCGGCGCGATCGGCGTGGCGATCTCGACGTTCACCGAGCACTCCATCGGCGCCATCGCCGCGCTGCTGATTATCACCGTCGGCAGCGAGGTCGCTGACAGCGTCCCGCAGATCGCGGCGGTGCATCCCTATCTGCCGACGCACTGGTGGCTGTCGTTCGACGGGCTGCTCCGGGCCCCGGTCAGCTGGCCGGACGTGCTGCACGGGCTGCTGTCGTTTGGCGTGTATGCGATTGTCTTCCTGGCCATCGCCTGGGCGCGGTTCACCACCGCTGACGTCACCAGCTGAGCTGCCGCCGGGCGCCCAGCCGACCGGGGACCACCACCAGGCACGAGTGGCCAGTGACCACCTCCAGCTATCAGCCCCGCGGGTCAGCCCTTCAGGCCAGGAAAGTCCTCTTCCCAGAACTCGGTGATCCCGCGGACGCCGGCCGGTCCCTGCGCGCCGGCCGGGCCCTGCGCGCCGGACTGCGCCGGACCGCCGCCCGCTGTGCCCTCGTGCCGCTCGTCCTCCTGGGCCCTGAGCTGAACCCGGCGGATCTTGCCGGAGATGGTCTTCGGCAGGTCACCGAATTCGATCCGCCTGATCCGCTGGTACGGGGCGAGCCGCTCCCTGGTGTAGGCGAGGATCGCCAGTGCGGTGTCCGGCGAGGCCGCGGTGCCCGCGGTCAGGACCACATAGGCCTTGGGCACAGCCAGCCGCAGCGGGTCGGGTGAGGGCACGACGGCGGCCTCCGCAACCGCGTCGTGCTCGATCAGCACGCTCTCCAGCTCGAACGGCGAGATGCGGTAGTCAGATGCCTTGAAGATATCGTCGGTCCGGCCGATGTAGGTGATATAGCCGCCGGAGTCCCGGCTTGCCACATCGCCGGTGTGGTAATAGCCATCGCGCATCGCCTCGGCGGCCCGCTGCGGGTCATCGCGGTAGCCGGTCATCAGGCCGAGCGGGCGCCGGGACAGATCCAGGCAGATCTCGCCCTCTGTGCCGGGCTCACCGGTCAGCGGATCGAGCAGCGCCACCTCGTAACCGGGAAGTGGCCGGCCCATCGAGCCGACCTGCACCGGCTCGGCCGGGGTGTTGCCAATCTGGGCCGTGGTCTCGGTCTGGCCGTAGCCGTCCCGCACGGTGATGCTCCAGGCACGCCGCACCTGCTCGATCACCTCGGGATTCAGCGGCTCGCCCGCCGAAACGCATTCCCGCAGGCCGCGCACGTCACAGCCGGACAGATCGGCCTGGACAAGGATCCGCCACACCGTGGGCGGCGCGCACAGCGAGGTAACCCCGCATGCCGGGATGGCCTGCAGCAGCGCGTCGGCGGAGAACCGCTCGTGGCCGAGCACAAATGCGGTGGCGCCTGCGATCCACGGCGCGAACACGTTGCTCCAGGCATGCTTGGCCCAGCCGGGCGAGGAGACGTTCAGGTGCACATCCCCCGGCTGCAGGCCGATCCAGTACATCGTGGACAGGTGACCGGCCGGGTAGGAGACGTGGGTGTGCTCGACCAGCTTCGGCTGCGCGGTAGTGCCGGAGGTGAAGTACAGCAGCAGCGGGTCGCTGCCCCTGGTGGCACCATCGGGGGTGAAGTGGCGCGGCGCGCTGGCGGCATCGTCGTAGCGCTGCCAGCCGCCGGTCGGCTCGCCGACGGCGATACGCGTCCAGGCCCCCGCCAGCCCGGCGAAGTTCGGCGTGTGCACCGACTCGGTGACCACATGCCGGACATCGCCGCGGGCGATCCGGTCGGCCAGATCCTCCGGCCCGAGCAGCGTCGAAGCCGGGATGATGACCGCGCCCAGCTTCATCACCGCGAGGATGACCTCCCAGAGCGGCACGATGTTGCCGAGCATAAGCAGCAGCCGGTCGCCGCGCTGCACACCGAGACCGCGCAGCCAGTTAGCCACCTGATTGGAGCGAGCCGCGAGCTCCGCGTAGCTGAGCCGGTCATCACTGTCCTCGGTAATCACCCGCAGCGCATCGATGTCCGGCTGCTCGGCGGCGAGCACGTCAAACCAGTCGACGGCCCAGTTGAACTCGTCCAGCTGCGGCCAGCTGAACTGGCTCCTGGCGGCGTGGTAGTCCTCGCGCTGGCGCAGCAGCAGATCGCGTGCGGCGCGGAAAGCGGCGGTGGATGGCGAATCGGTCATAGCACTATGGTGGCAGGCCGCGGCTGCCAGCGGGAGACCCGAGGACCGACGCCCGAGAATCGACGCCGATGATCAACGCCCGCGCAGGCTCGCCGTGCCCTCGTGTCCCCGGCGCGATAGCGTCATCTGACGTGTCCCCCGGCAATACCCGCAACCTGCCCGCAGCCGATGTCCGGAGCCCGCCGGGCGAGAACGTCGGCGCGCACGGCGGCGGGCCCGAGCTTCCTGATGTCGCGGCCCTGCTGGCCATCGCGGTCGCCGGCATCGGGGGAGCGGAGCGACCCGGCCAGGTCGCGATGGCCCGCGCCGTGCAGCATTCGATCGAGACCGGCGAGCATCTTGCCGTGCAGGCCGGAACGGGGACCGGAAAATCGCTGGCCTACCTCGTGCCCGCGGTGCGGCACGCCGTCACCCGGCATGCCACGGTCGTCGTGTCGACGGCGACGATCGCGCTGCAGCGCCAGCTCATCGACCGCGACCTGCCGCGCCTGGCCGCGGCGCTGGCGCCGGCCCTGCGCCGGGCGCCGGTCTTCGCGATCCTCAAGGGCCGCCGTAATTACCTGTGCCTGCAGCGGGTGCGGACGGGCGCGCCGGACGACCCCGCCGAGATGCTGTTCGACGCCCGCGGGGTCTCCGCGACCGGGCGTCAGGTGCAGCGGCTGCACGACTGGGCGGGGGCGACCAGCACCGGCGATCGCGACGAGCTGGTCCCCGGCGTTGCCGAGCAGGCCTGGCGGCAGGTCTCGGTCACCGCACGCGAGTGCATCGGAGCGCAGCGCTGCCCGTTCGGCACGCGGTGCTTTGCCGAGCGGGCCCGCGCCGAGGCTGGCCAGGCAGACGTCGTCGTCACCAACCACGCCCTGCTGGCCATCGACGCACTCGAGGACTTCGACGTCCTGCCCGAGCACGACGTGGTCATCATCGACGAGGCGCATGACCTGGTGGACCGGGTCACCTCGGTAGCCGCCGCCGAGCTGTCCGCGGCCGCGGTGGAGGCCGCCGCCCGCCGCTGCGGCCGGATGACCGAGGAGAAGACGGTCGGCAGGCTCCGGGAGGCGGGCGAGGCGGCCGAGCGCGTCCTTGCCGAGGTTCCCGCCGGGCGGCTGGACGTTCTCGGTGAAACCCTTGGCACCTCGCTCGCGGCCGTCCGCGACGCAGCCTCCGGCTGCACCAGCGAGCTGCGCAGCAGCGCGAAGAAGACCGAAGACGATCCCGGCCAAAATGCCGCGCGCCGGGCTGCGCTCGCCCCCCTCGAGGAGCTGCAGGGGGCTGCCGACAGGATTCTCGGCGCGTTTGGCCCGGATGTTGCTGCGCGTCCGGACGTGGTGTGGATGGAGCGGCCGCGGGCCGACGAGCCGTCCCGGCCGCCCGCCCTCCGGGTGGCGCCGCTGGCGGTCGGTGGGCTGCTGGCAGCGCGGCTGTTCAGCCGCCGCACGGTGACGCTGACCTCGGCGACGCTGGCGCTCGGCGGCTCGTTCGAGCCACTGGCGCGGCAATGGGGGCTGACCCGGCCGGAAGCGGCCCGCGCGGACGCGGAGTCCGGCGAGCCGCCGCCGTCGGCCTGGTCAGGGCTCGACGTCGGCTCCCCGTTCGATCACCCGCGCCACGGCATCCTCTACATCGCCCGGCGGCTGCCGCTGCCCGGCCGCGACGGGCTGCCGCAGCCCTACCTGGACGAGCTGCGTGAGCTCATCACCGCAGCCGGCGGCCGGACGCTGGGCTTGTTCTCATCCATGCGGGCCGCCCGGCAGGCGGCAGCCGAGCTGCGCGATCGCATCGACTTTCCGCTGCTGTGCCAGGGCGACGACGCGACCTCGCAGCTGATCGGCCAGTTCGCTGCTGATGAGGCGAGCTGCCTTTTTGGCACCCTGTCTTTGTGGCAGGGGGTCGATGTACCTGGCCGGTCACTGCAGCTGGTCGTGATCGACCGGATCCCGTTTCCGCGGCCAGATGACCCGCTGGCATCGGCCCGGCAGCGGGCCGTCGCGGCCAGGGGCGGGGACGGCTTCATGGCGGTGGCGGCCGCGCACGCCGCGCTGCTGCTCGCGCAGGGCTCCGGCCGGCTGCTGCGCACGACAGCCGACCGCGGCGTCGTGGCGGTCCTCGACCCGCGGCTGGCGACGGCACGGTACGGCAGCTACCTGCGGGCGTCGCTGCCGCCATTCTGGACGACGACTGACCCGGAGGTCGTCCGCGGCGCCCTGCGCCGCCTGGCGGCCAGCCCGCTCCCGGCTGCGGCGGAGGGCCGATCCGCGTCGGCGGACAGCGACTGATCCCTAACCGCGGTTCTCGCAGCAGGCCGCCGCCGCGGGCCGGCCGGTGCGGCTGGTCCGGCTGGGCAGGGCTGGTCCTCGGCCGCTGGCTCGATCCTGCGCGGCCGGGCTGGCCAGCCCGGCAGAGCTGGCCGACCCGGCGACCGCGTTCGCTGCCCTGGCCGAGGTCCTCGCCGATCCGGCAGTTGCCGTCATACACGTCCGCGCGGTCGACTTCGGCTGCTTCCTCTTCGAGGCCCGGCGCGGGTAAGCCTCGGCGTGAGCCTGGGGGCCGACTCGGGACGCCGGGCCCAGCTCAGAGGACGTCGTGGCCGGGGTGGTTGTCGGCCGGGAGCGTCCGCGGCTGCGCGGGGATCGAGCCGAGCCGGCCGGCCTGGAAGTCCTCGAACGCCTGCACCAGCTCGTCCCTGGTGTTCATCACGAACGGGCCGTACGCGGCGACCGGCTCCCTGATCGGCTGGCCGCCGAGCACGAGCACGTCCATGCCCTCGCTCGGGCCACCGGCGCGCCGGGCGGCACTGAAGGTGATCACGTCACCGGGGCCGAACACGGCCAGCTGGCCAGTCGCTGCCGGCCGCTGGTCGGCCCCGACGCTGCCGGAGCCAGCAAGGACGTATCCGAGCGCGTTGAAGTCGGGCCGCCAGGGCAGCCGCAGCTGGGCGCCGGGCTGCAGGGTGGCATGCAGCAGGGCGATCGGGGTGTGCGTCACTCCGGGCCCCGGATGCCCGGCTACCTCGCCGGCAATCACGCGGACCAGCGTGCCGCCGTCCGGCGAGCTCAGCAGTGCGACCTCGCCAGCCCGGATGTCCTGATACCGCGGATTGGTCATCTTCATCCTGGCCGGCAGGTTCACCCAGAGCTGGAAGCCGTGGAACAGCCCGCCGGAGATCACCAGCTCCTCGGGCGGCGCTTCGATGTGCAGGATGCCGCCGCCCGCGGTCATCCACTGGGTGTCGCCATTGGTGATCAGGCCGCCGCCGCCGTTGGAATCCTGGTGCTGGAACGTTCCGTCGATGATGTAAGTGACAGTTTCGAAGCCGCGATGCGGGTGCCAGGAAGTGCCCTTCGGCTCGCCCGGCGCGTAGTTAACCTCGCCCATCTGGTCCATGTGAATGAACGGGTCGAGTGCGCGCAGGTCCACTCCGGCGAAGGCCCGGCGGACGGGGAAGCCCTCGCCTTCGAACGCCGACGGCGCGGTGGTTACTGCGAGCACAGGCCGGTCCTGCGCTGCCGATCGGTCGGGTTCGGTGATCCTGGGGAGCAGCAGAATGTCGTCGACCGTGATCGCTGGCATGTCCTCATCCTCCTCCGGAGCGGCTTTCCTGTCTCTCCCAGCAGCACCCGCTCCAGCAGGCTGCAACGATGATTGAACTCGCAACATTCCCCGTTCCCGCTGCCGCCCGTTTTCGGCTGTCGCGTGCGTCGGTGGGCCCGGAGTCGTTCTCGCATGCGAGGTCGACACACCTGGTGTGTTACATCGCGTGTGTGCCAACGACGCGCCCCAGGGTGAACCTCACGCTCAGCGAGATGGAGCAGCGCTTTCTCGAGACGCTTCTGACCGCCGGTACGCCCCAGCACGATGCTCTGCGCCAGCACCTCGGGGGCCGCCACCTGCAGGGCCAGGACGGCGGCGCGGCCGGGCTGGGCCTGGCAGACGTCGTGCACGTCGTTCTGAAGCTCGGGCTCGAGCGGCTAGAGGCCGAGGCCGCCGAGCGGAGTTACGCGGCCGAGGCGAGCACCCGCACCGAAGCCGATCGCGCTCGCACCGCAGCCCTGCGTCGGCGCCTGGCCATCGGCACGGCGCGGACGGACGGATGAGCAGCTCCGCCAGGCCTTTGCGCGGGCAGGTCTTCCATGTCGACCTTGACGGAATCGGTCCGCACTACTGGCTGGTCGTCAGCAACAATCAGCGCAACGCCCATCTGGACGACGTTCTCGTCGTGATGATCACCACAACGCCGCCCAGGTCGCCGAGAATCAGCTACGTCCCGCTGACGACGGGACAGGACCGGTTCGAGGGCTGGGTCAAGTGCGATGACATCGGCCCGCTCTTCACAGATGAGCTTGGACCGGTCAAGGGCAGCCTGTCGCCGTCCGCCATGCGCCTGGTCGAGCTGGGCCTGGGGTTCGCACTGAACCTGCCGCGACCGGCTTGAGGCAGCTGGCGAGTCTAGAGCGGGAGGCCCGCTTCCAGGTGGGCCAGGGCCGCGTCGATCCGGCCGAACATGTCCGTGGACGCCAGTTCCCCGGTCCAGGGCAGCGTCGCCGACATGATCACACCGATGATGGCGCCCGCCAGGTTGCGCACGGCGAAGTCGTCAGGCTCGCGACCGGTCCGCCTGGCGGCTGCCGCCGCGATAACCTCGATCGTCCGGGCGAGCTCATCGACGGTCCGGGCCCGCACCTCAGGGACCGACATGCCTAGCTCCGTGGTCTGCTCCAGCCGGGCCAGCTCCGCCTCGCCCATCGCAGTAAAAGCCTCCGCCACCGCGGCCCGGAACGCGGCGATCGGGTTCATGCCGGCCGGCTGCCGCTCGAAGGCCTCGATCGCCAGAAGATCCAGGTCGTCCTGGAGCACGACATCTTCCTTGGTCGGGAAGTAGCGGAAAAAGGTGCTCGGCGAGACCTCGGCCGCCGCCGCGATCTGCTCGACCGTGGTCGCTGTGTAACCCTGCTCGCGGAACAGCCGCAGCGCGTGCTCCCGGATGGCAGCGCGCGTCTTGGCCTTCTTGCGCTCGCGGAGTCCGGCAGGCCTGGCCGCCTCGGCGGTTTCGCTCATGCTTGTCATTCTGCACTCGCGGCCTCGCGAGGCCCAGCGTCGCCACCCGCTGGGCCTGCGGCAGCCGGTGCCTCCGCTGCAGCCGCAGCCGGCGCGTCCGCCCTGCGGGGCAGGAAGGCGAGCGCCAGCAGCGCCGCCGCCAGGGCGATGCCCGAGCATGCCCACAGCATCACGTCCATGCCGTGCACGTAGGCGGTGCGCACCTCTGCCAGCAGCGGGGCGGACCCGGCCGCGCGCGCGACCGCGATGCCGCCGGCCACGCTGGCGTGGACTGCCGCGGCCGCGGCGGCCGGGAGGCCGGCCATGGTCAGGTGTGCTCGGTAGGCGGAGGCCAGGATGGTGCCCAGCACGGCCACCCCGACCGTGCCGCCCACCTGGCGCATCGCAGTGATCACCGCCGAGCCCGACCCGCTGCGTTCAGGCGACAGCGCACCCAGCGCAGCGTTGAGCGCGGTCGGCATCGCGAATCCGAGGCCGAGGCCGGTCACCCCGAACCAGGCCGCGGCGAAGCCCGTACCGCTGCGCACGCTGGTCCCCGCGCCGATGGCCAGGGCCACGGCCATGATCGCAAACCCGCTGGCAGCCACAACCTTGGCGCTCACCGGCGGTGCCCCGGACGGCCCGCCGCCCGGCGCCTTGCGCGGCGTCAGCAGCCGCTGCCCGATACCGAGGCCCACGGCCAGGCCCGCGACCAGCGGCAGCAGCCGAACGCCGGCACCGAGCGAGTTGAGCCCGCGGACGTCGAGGAAATACTGCGGCATCGCGAAAATAATCCCGAAAAGCGCGAATGACACCATCGTGGCCAGGATCGTGCCCCAGGTGAAACCCGCCGAGCGGAACAGTGTGAGATCGACCAGCGGCTGGGTCGGCGCCGCGGCCCGGCCGGCCTTACCGGCGTGAGCTCCCGCCGTCTCGGGCGGACCGGACGGGCGTCTCCCGACCGCGCGCTCCCAGGCCGCGAATGCGGCAAGTAGCACCACGCCGCCCGCCATCATGGTGACGGCAGTGGTGTCGGACCATCCGTTTTGCCCTGCCTTGATGGCACCGTAGGTCAGCGCGATCAGGCCCGCGCTGGAGATGACGACGCCGACGATGTCCATTCGCGGGCGCTGGTTGCTGCGCGACTCGGGCATCAGCAGCGTGACGGCGACCAGGGCGATCACCACCACAGGCACGTTGATCAGGAAGACCGAGCCCCACCAGAAATGGTCCAGCAGCCAGCCGCCGAGGACCGGCCCGATCGGGAAGCCGAGGAAGGTCGCGCCCCCTACGGCCGCAATGGCCTTCGGCCGCTCTTCGGCGCTGAACAGCACCGGGATGACCGCGAGAGACAGCGGCAAGATGACCGCCGCGGCCAGGCCAAGGAGGGCGCGGGCGGCGATCAGCTCCCCGGACGAGCTCGAGTACGCGCAGGCCAGCGAGGCCACGGCGAATAGCACAAGCGCGGTTATCAGCAGCTTCTTGCGGCCGTACCGGTCGCCGAGCAGGCCGGCGGGCAGCAGCGCGGCCGCGAGCACCAGGCTGTATGCGTCGACGAACCACTGCAGGTCGCTGGTCGACGCGTGCAGGTCGGCGGACAGGGTCGGCAGCGCCAGCGTCAGCACGAAGAGGTCAAGCCCGACGACGAGGACGCTAAGGGCCAGGGCGCCCAGCGCCCACCAGCGGCGGTTCTGCAGCGGGATGGAGCGGATGGTCATCGGAGTCACCCTCTTGTCATAGTTAACCGCAAGTTCAAGTTACTAGCTTCTGAGAGTGACTGTCAAACAAGTTACTATGTCTTCTTAGCTGGCCCGCAGCTAGCGCGCAGGCATCTGCTGCGGTCGTGCAGGGGCGCGCAGCCAGAGTCAATACCAGCTGGCGCTAGGCGGCTCGTGCTTCCGCTGACCCGCTGGGTGAGACTGGATATCGCGGGTAGGACAGTCGCGTTCAGGACGATCGCGGGCAGGCACGCCCGGGCGTGCCTGCGGCCCGCGCCGCCGGAGCGAGGAGACAGGGATGCCACAGCCAGAAGGCAGGGAGCTGGAGCTGATCCGGGGCCGCAGGGAAGAGCTGCGCCGGTGCTACCTGCGGCCAGCGGCGCAGCGGCCGCCGACCACCGTCCGGGGCATCCATCACCTCGCCCTGATCTGCAAGGACACCGAGGAGACCATCCGCTTCTACCAGGAATTCCTCGGTTTCCCGCTGGTGGAACTGGTCGAGAACCGCGACTACGCCGGCTCCAGCCACTTCTTCTTCGACATCGGGAATCACAATCTGCTCGGCTTCTTCGACTTTCCCGGCCACGATCATCCGCCGTTCACCGAGACCATCGGCGGCGTGCAGCATCTGGCGATCTCGATATCAGCCGAGCAGTTCGACGCCGCGAAGAACAAGCTGGAGCAAGTCGGCATGGACTACCTCGGCCCGGACCGCGGCGCGGCGGACAGCATGTACTTCCGCGACCCGAACGGCATCGGCCTCGAGCTCTGCCGCGAGGACCTCGGCGTCTTCAACGGCGTTCCGCTGCTGGACTGAGCGGTCGGGCTCCGGTTAGCGGTTCTCGCGCCGGATGACCAGGCGCAGCCCGGACCAGACCTCGTCGATGCCGCACACCTTGTTATCGACCAGGCCGGTCGGCAGCGCAATATCGCGGATGACCTGGTCGGACAGGTCGGTCGGGACTCTGGACGCGCGCTTGGGCCAGGCGATCCACAGGCCGCAAGCAGGCGCCATCCGGGTACGAAACCGGTCCAGGTCGGCTTCCAGTTCGGCCCGCCAGGTCTCGAACGCCACGATGACGTCGAACAGCGAGTCGTCGTCGGCCAGTTCGGTGTGCACGACCGCCGCGTCCTGCAATTGTTCGCGCAGCCGGTCAACGAAACCCTCGGGCGCGCCGATTACCGCGACCTCGTCATCTTCGCCGACGCCAAGCTTGCGTGCCAGCGGGGTCCCGGAGTAACCGGCGGGCTGAGTCATGAGTTCCGGCCGGCTAGCAGCGCGATCGCAGTGTCCGCGGCGAGTGCCGCACGCTCGTCGTGAGTCAGCGGCCACGGGATTGCACCGGCCATTGCCCCTCCCCAGGGATATCCTGCGCCCTCGCCGACCATCCCGGCTCACAGCTTGGCAGTTATGGGTGGCTGCGTCACGTGCTAGCGGAAGTTAAGCGACGCCCGAGCCGGTCAGTTCCGGCGGCGCAGATACAGATCCCGCAGCAGGGCTATTTCCGCCCCGTGGTGGGCGTGTTCGTCCTGCAGGTGCTCGACAAGCCCGCCCAAGGGTCGGCCGCGTATTCGTCCCACTCCGGGCCGAGCGGGCGCCAGAAGCCCGCTTCGCCGAGCGCGCCCAGTCCCTGGCGCAACACCCGCCGGGCCTGGTCAGTCGCCGCGAGCGCGAGGTCAGCCGAGCCGTACCACTCGCGATCGCGGACGTCGAGCGGCCACGGCCCAAGGCCGCGGGATGTGTAATCGTGAGCCGCCCGCGGCCCGCGGATCCTCGACCAGACGTAGTCCACGCTATCCAGCAGCAGTGACGACACAACACGGCCTGGGAGGTCAGGGAGGCCAGATTCAGGCATGGATCGGAAAATAGCAGTCGGCCCCGACAATATCGTCTGCCCGGAGCATCGCCGCGGCCCCTCAGCGCCGCCACGTTCCATAATCCGGTAAGAATAGGCGTCCCAGCGGACGGCGAACTTTACCGGATCATGGACTGAGCCGGTCGCGGCGATGTCCGGCCCCGGCAATTCAGAAGATGAAGCCGCCGGGCTTGCCGTTGCGGTCGGCAATCAGGCCTGCGAGCGTCGAGATGGCGATCTCGGGCGGCGTCCGGGAGCCGATGTTGATGCCAATAGGCCGGTGCACCCTGCTGATCTCCGCTGCCGGAGCGCCAAGCTCGGTCAGGGCCGCGATGTGCGGAGCCTCGTGCCGGGGATTTCCCATGATGCCCACCCAGCGCGCGGATCCGGCCAGCGCGTCGCGCAGGATGACGCCAAGCTCGGGCCGGTGATGGTCGGTGACAACCACGTCAGCGGCCTCACCGTGGCCGTCAACCTTGTCTGTCGCCACAGCGCCTGTCGCCACAGTGCCGCCCGCGATGGCGGCTTTCGCGCGCTCCGGGTCAGGCTCCACCAGGACGGTCCGGTAACCGGCGTCCCTGCCGTAGCGGAGCAGGAACTCGGCGACGGGCGTGGCGAAGACGGCCACGAGGACCTTGTCGGCGGCCGGGGCCGCGGCAGTGCCGTGCGCTGCGTCGCAGGCGGGGTCGTCGTGAGTTTCGCTCATGCTCCGAGCTTGCCACGCCGGCCAGGCAGCCGCGACCGCCGTGGGCGGCTGCGGCTGCGGCGGGCCGGTCGCCCCGCCGCGCCGGTCATCACGCTGCACAATGGGACCGCCCGCGGCGCACGCCGGGGAACATACTGCCCAGCAACGCAGAGAGAGAGCCTACATTGCGACTCAGCGCTCGCAACAAGATCAGCGCGCGGGTGACCGGCATCACCCACGGGGAGGCTACCGCCAACATCGAGCTCGACGCGAACGGGGTCCGGCTAGTGGCCTCGATCACAGTGGAAGCCGCTCGCGAACTCGGCCTCACCGAGGGCACCGGGGTGGTCGCCATCGTCAAGGCCTCGGATGTGATCATCGCGGTGCCCGACTAAGGCACCGCCCGACCCAGGCACGCCCGACCCAGGCACCGGCCGACCGCCGGACGGGGCCGCGCAGGGCCCGGTCAGCCTGCCAGCAGCTGCCCGACAGCTGCGCGCAGCGGCTCCATTTTGGCGTGCGCGCTCTGGCGTGCCTCAGTCACCAGGCCGCCAGCTGCAGGCTCGACGACCTCCAGGTAGGCCTTGATCTTGGGCTCGGTGCCGCTCGGCCGGATCACTACCCGCGCCCCGGCCAGCCGGTAGCTGAGCACGTCGGCGGACGGCAGCTCCCTGGTTCCGCCGGTGAAGTCGGTGACGCTGATGACTGGCAGCCCGGCCAGCTGGTTGGGCGGGGCGCCCCGGAGCCGCGCCATCATGTCCACCGGCGTGCTGGTCGCGACCGTCAGCTGGGCGGTCAGGTGCACGCCGTGGGCTGCTTCCAGCGCGTCGTATGCCTCCAGCAGCGACTCGCCTCGCGATCGGGCCCGTGCCGCGAGCCCGAGCACGGCCAGGGCAGCGCCGATCCCGTCCTTGTCCCGCACCGTGTCGCCGACTGCATACCCGAGTGCCTCTTCATAACCGAATACATAACGGGTCTCCGGGCGTGACTCACCGGCCCGGACGATCCACTTGAACCCGGTCAGTGTCTGCGCGTACTGCGCGCCGGCCGCCGCCGCGATCCGCGACAGCAGGGTTGAGGACACGATCGTGGACACCACCAGCAGGCTGCCGGGATCTGTCCCGGCCGGGACCAGTTCCAGCAAATAGGCGCCGAGCAGTGCGCCTACCTGGTCTCCGGTGAGCGTCCGCCAGCCGGCCGGGGCATCGGGGTCAGGGACAGCCACCGCCAGCCGGTCGCCGTCCGGGTCGTTGGCGAGCACCAGGTCGGCGCTGGAGCGCCGTCCGAGCGACAGGGCAAGGTCGAGTGCGCCGGGCTCCTCGGGGTTGGGAAAGGCGACCGTCGGGAAATCGGGATCGGGCGCCGCCTGCGCGATCACCATGTCGGGCGGGGGGAAACCCGCTTGCTCGAACGCGCGCTGCGCCAGTCCCGCCGCCACCCCGTGCAGCGGCGTGTAGACAAAACGCAGCCATGCGGCGCCGGTCGGCGCTGGCGACACGGCGCAGACCGCATCGAGATAGGCCTTCGCCACCTCGTCGCCATGGCGGACGATCAGCGGGCTGTCCGGCGGCGCGGCCGGGATCAGCAAGAGCGGGCCGAGGTCGTGAGCCGCCGCCTCGATCTCCGCGTCGGCCGGGGGCACGATCTGGGCGCCATCGCCGAGGTAGAGCTTGTAGCCGTTGTCGGCGGGCGGGTTATGGCTGGCAGTGATCATGATGCCGGCCACGGCGCCCAGGTAGCGCACCGAGAAGGCCAGCAGCGGTGTCGGCTGCTGGCGCGGCAGCAGGTGCACCCGGATCCCGGCGCCCGCCAGCACGCTGGCGGCCTCGTCAGCGAACTCATCCGAGCGGTGTCGTGCGTCGCAGCCGATCACGACGCCCGACTCGGCGGCGGCAGCGCGGCTGCGGTCCAGCAGCCAGCCGGCCAGCGCCGCGGTGGTGCCACGGACGACTGCACGGTTCATCCGGTTCGGCCCGGCCCCGATCGCGCCGCGCATCCCCGCCGTGCCGAACTCCAGCCGTGCGCTGAACCGGTCGGCCAGATCCGTTGCGGCGTCCGGGCCTTCATCGTCCGGGCCGTCATCGTCCGGGCCGCCCTCGTCTAGCCCCGCCTGATCGAGCTGTGCCTGATCGAGCTGTGCCTGATCCAGCAGTGCCTGCAGCTCAGCGGCGTCCCGCTCGTCGGGATCCGCGGCGATCCAGGCGGCGACCTGCGCGCGCAGCGCGTCGTCGATCATGTCAGCCGATTCCCGGCAGGACCCGCGCGAGCAGGGTGCCGACTCTGGCGGCAGAGCGCTGGCCCGCCGCCAGGACCTCGGCGTGGTCGAGCCCGCGCGGCGAAAGCCCGGCTGCCGGGTTGGTCACCAGCGAGATGCCCAGCACCTCGGCGCCGAGGTGGCGGGCGGCGATCGCCTCCAGCGCGGTGGACATGCCGACCATGTCGGCGCCGGCCGCGGCGAGCATGCGGATCTCGGCGGGCGTCTCGTAGTGCGGGCCGGGCAGCGCGGCGTAGACGCCTTCGGGCAGGCCCGGATCGGCCGCGCGGGCGAGTGCCCGCAGCCGCGTCGCGTACAGGTCGGACAGATCGGTGAAACGGGCGGCGTAGCCGGCCGGGGGCGGTGGCCCGCTGAGCGGCGAGCGGCCGGTCAGGTTGAGATGGTCGCTGATCAGCACCGGCTGGCCGACGCCGATGTCCGGGCGGATGCCGCCGGACGCGTTGGTCAGTACGATCACCCGGCAGCCCGCGGCGACGGCGGTCCGCACGCCGTGCACGACCGCGGCCACCGGGTGCCCCTCGTACAGGTGCGCGCGGCCGAGGAAGACCAGCACCCGGACCTGGCCAGCCGTCAGCGAGCGGACCGCGGGAGTGTGGCCGGCGACCGTCGGCTCCGGGAAGCCGCCGAGGTCGGCCAGCGGGATCTCGGCCTCCGGCGCGCCGAGTGCGTCGGCGGCGGGGGCCCAGCCGGAACCGAGGACCACGGCCGCGTCGTGGGAACGCTGGCCGGTCAGCTGCGCCAGCGAGGCGGCGCTGGCCGCTGCGGCCGCATAGGGATCTGTCATGCCTTCACGTATGGCTTTCCGTCGGCGGTGGGGGCGCGAACGCGGCCAACCAGGCCGGCTACCGCGATGATCGTCGCGACGTAGGGGGCCATCAGCAGGATGTCGGACGGGATCGGGACGTTGATGGTCGATAGGACGGATTGCAGCTCCAGGGTGAAGCCGAAGAGCAGAGCCGCGCCCAGCGCGCCGAAGGGCGTCCACCGGCCGAAGATCAGCGCCGCGAGGGCGATGTAGCCCATCCCCGAGGAAATGTCCGGGGTGAAGTCGCCGCTTGACCCGATGGTGAGGTAGGCGCCGCCGATGCCGGCGATCAGCCCGCCCAGAATCACGCTGGAGTACCGGGTGGCCAGCACCCGGATCCCGACGGTGTCGGCGGCCATCGGGTGCTCGCCGACGGCACGGACCCGCAATCCCCATTTTGTGCTGAACAGGCCGACCTGGACGAGGATCAGCATCACGTAGGTGATGTACAGGAAGATCGTCGAGTCGAAGAAGACCGGTCCGATAATGGGGATGTCACTGAGCAGCGGAATTTTCAGCGGCAGGTAAGTCGCCGGGGAGTTCAGTGAGTTCTGGTACGGCACCAGCGCCCGGTCGTAGAGGAAGCCGGTCAGCCCGGAGGCGAACACGTTGAGCACGACCCCGAGGACCACCTGGTCCACCAGGTAGCGGATCGCGAACACGGCCAGCATCGCGCCGAGCAGGCCGCCGGCCAGCGAGCCGAGGATCAGGCCGAGCCACAGCACGCCGAAGAAGCTGGCCGCCACTGCGGCGGTGAATGCGCCGAACAGCAACTGGCCCTCGATCGCGATGTTGATCACGCCGGATCGCTCGCACAGACAGCCTGCCAGCGCGCCGAGGATGAGCGGGATCGAAGCCGCCAGGGTGCCCTGCAGCAAGTTGACGATGTTGAAGGGCACCGGCTGGCCCACGTCGGCCCAGCACAGCAGCGCGACGATGAAGCCGAACAGGACCATGCCGATGCTCACCCGCCGCGCAGCGGGGCCGAAGGTGAAGACCGCCCGCAAGACGCCGAGCGCGATGGACACGCCGCCGCAGATGTAGGCGGTGATCGCAGCGGGCAGTTCCAGGTTGGGCACCGTCACCTTCGCGAACTCCTGCGAGAAGGCGAAGCTCGCGTCCCCGTGCCTGGCGTAGAGCCCGAAGCCGAGGATGTCGATCAGGCCGAACACGATGAAGGCAATGGGCGCGACGACCCGGCGGTCGACGGTGAACGGTGCACTGGCCTGCCTGGCGATAGCTGTCACCCGTTCCACCCCCTGGCGAGATTCTGGCCGGCGCCGCGGGCGGTTGCCCGGTGCAGCCGGAACATAGCCCGGATGAGCGGCGGCGCTGCGACGAACAGCACGACGAGCGACTGGATCACTGTCGTGATCGTCAGCGGCGTTGAGGTGCTCGCCTGCATCAAGATGCCGCCAGCGTGCAGGGCGCCGAACAGCAGCGCGGCGAGCACGACGCCGAGCGGCCGGGCCCGGCCCAGCAGGGCCACGGTGATCGCGTCGATGCCGTACGTTCCGTAGCTCTGGAAGGTGAGGGTGAAGTCCGTGCCCTGGACTACCGCGGAGGCCGCCAGGCCGGCCAGGCCGCCGGCGATCAGCATGACCATGATCCAGGTACGCGGCACGCTCATGCCAGCGCTGCGCGCCGCGTTCGGGTTCGCGCCGACGCTGCGGAACTCGAACCCGATCGTGCTGCGGTTGAGCAGCCACCAGACCCCGACGGCGCAGGCCAGGGCAAGCAGGAAGCTGGCGTTGACGCGCAGGTGCGAGCCGAGCAGCTGGGGCAGGTGGGCATCGCCGGCAATGAGCGGGCTGATGAGGTCCGAGCGGCCGGGGCGCTGCATGACCGACGTCCCCAGGATCCAGGCCAGGAAGTCGGCCATCACGTAGTTGAGCATGATCGTGACGATGACCTCGTGCGCGCCGGTGGCGGCCTTCAGGAAGCCGACAAGCCAGCCGAGCACCGCCCCGCCGACGAACGCGCCGAGTACGCAGACCACGACGTGGATGACCGGCGGGAGGCTTACTCCGAAGCCGAGCCAGGTCGCGATGATGGCACCGCCGATGAACTGGCTTTCCGCGCCGATGTTGAACAGGCCCGCGCGGAAGGCGAGTGCGACCGAGAGACCGGCGAAGATCAGCGGCGTCGCGTTGACCAGTGTCTCCGAAATCGGGTTCAGGACCGCGCTGATCGCGCCGTCGCTGAAAGCCACGCCGAGGGACTTCTGCTGGAAAATGGCGGCGACGGTGTGCGGGTTGACAATCGAGCCCTCGAACATCGCCGCGTAGGCACTGAAGGCGGTGTCCCACGCCTGGGCGATCGCGTTACCGGGATCGGAGAAGAACCGGCCCCACGCGCTCAGCACGACCGGATCAGTGAAGGCGATCAGCAGGCCGCCCACCACGATGGCGGCCACGATGGCCAGAACCGTGACGACCACGGAGTTGCCCTCGACGATGGCGTCGATCAGCATCCGGCCGAACGGCGGGCGCTGGCCGGCCGCAGCCTCCGCGCCCCCGGTGGCCGCGCCCCCGGTGGCCGGTGCTGCGGGAACTGGCGATCGGCGGTCTGTCGTTCCGGCGGCCGGGCCGGCTTCGGTGCCGGGACCGGTTTCGTCCGTGCCGCGGCCGGCCGGTGGCTGCGGTGGCTGGGCCGGCGGGTCGTCGCTCATGCTTGCTCACCGGTCGGCTGATGCTCGGCGTCGGACCCGCTGGCAGCGGGTGCGTCACCTCCGGCAGTCGCATCCTGCTCGCGTCCGCCGCCCGCCATCAGCAGCCCGAGTTCCGCCACCGGCACCGTCGGCGGCCGCATGCCGGTGATCTTGCCTTCGTACATTACGGCGATTTTGTCGGCTAGCGCATAGATCTCATCCAGCTCCGCGGAGATGATGATCACGGCTACGCCTTTGTCGCGTTCCTCGACGATGCGCCGGTGCACGAACTCGATGGACCCCACGTCGAGGCCGCGGGTTGGCTGGCTTGCCAGCAGCACATGCAGCTCGCGGCCGAGCTCGCGGGCCAGGATGACTTTCTGCTGGTTGCCGCCCGACAGAGTGCCGGCCGGAGTATCCACCGATGTCGTCCGCACGTCGAACTGCTGAACCCGAGCTTCGGCATTCTCGTGGATCGCCTCCAGGTGGAGCGCAACGCCGCGGGCGTAGGGCGGGCGGTCATAGACATCGAGGACCATATTGTCAGCGACGGAGAACAGCGCGATCAGGCCGTCCGCCTGGCGGTCTTCCGGAATGTAGCCGATGCCCTCGCGGATCCGCTGCCGGGGCGTGTCCCCGGTTATCTCCCGCCCGGCTAGCCGGACGGACCCGGCGCTGACCGGCCGCAGGCCCATGAGCGCCTCGCAGAGCTCAGTCTGGCCGTTCCCCTGCACGCCTGCGACGCCGAGGATCTCGCCCGCCCGGACCTGGAAAGACACCCCGTCGACGGCGGCCTGGCCGCGCTCATCGGGCACCGTGAGCCCGCTGGCCTCCAGTATCACGTCGCCCGGCCGGGCCGCCGACTTGCTGACCCGCAGCGAAACTGTCCGGCCCACCATCAGGGCAGCGAGGTCGGCGTCACGGGCGGTCGGCGGGCGCTGGCCCACCACCCGGCCCCGGCGGATCACCGTGATGACGTCGGCGATCGCCTGCACTTCCCTGAGCTTGTGCGAGATGAAGATGAGCGATCGTCCGCCAGCCCTGAGCTGACGCATGATGGTGAACAGTTCCTCTGTCTCGCCGGGCGTCAGCACGGAGGTCGGCTCGTCCAGGATCAGCACGCCCGCCTCCCGGACCAGGGCCTTGATGATCTCGACTCGCTGCTGCACCCCGACTGGCAGTTCCTCGACGAGGTCGTCGGGATTGACCCGCAGGCCGTAGCGCTCGGAGAGCTCGCGCACCTCACGGCGCATGTTTCGCCGGTCCAGCAGGCCCAGCGCCCTGGTGCGCTCGGTCCCGAGCGTGACGTTCTCCGCCACCGTGAAGACGGGCACGAGCATGAAATGCTGGTGCACCATGCCGATGCCCGCCTTGATCGCGTCCTTCGGCGTGTGCAGCCTGACCGGCGCGCCGCCGATCAGGATCTCGCCCTCGTCGGGCTGGGTAAGCCCGTACAGGACATTCATCAGCGTGGTCTTCCCGGCGCCGTTTTCCCCGAGCAGCGCATGAATCTGGCCGGGCTCAACAGCGAGGTCGATCCGGTCGTTGGCCACGAGGGCGCCATAGCGCTTGGTGATGCCCCGCAGCTCGAGCTGCACAGCTCCTCCCGGCTGGTTACAGCTGGCCAGGACGGCACGCGCCGCCCTGGCCAGGGTGTGCCGGTCGGTCTAGACCGGGCTCTTGGTGGCCGGCTTGATCTGGCCGCTGATGATTTCTGCCTTGATCTTCGTGAGCTCAGCCTGCAGCGACGCCGGGACCTTGCTGGCAAAGTCGTGGAACGGTGACAGCGCGACGCCGTCGTTGGTCAGCGTGCCGAGGTAGTTGCCGCCCTTGAACGTGCCGTTGGCCGCGGACAGCACCGCTGTCTTCACCGCCGTCTGGATGCCCTTCGTCACGCTGGTAAGGAAGTACTTGCAGTACTGGGCGGCGCTGATGCAGCCGTCGGTGTCCACCCACTCCATATTCACCTTGTCGGAGCCGGCGGCGGCGTCCGCGTCCTGGACTGCCTTGGCGGCGCCGAGCCCGACGTTGCCCGCGACCGGGAAGATGACGTCGGCGCCCTCGCTGATGAACGTCTGGGTAGTGGTCTGGCCCGTTGTCTGGTTGGTGAAGTTGCCGGTGAACTCGCCATTCTGGGTCTTCTCGTTCCAGCCGAGGACCTGGACGTTGGCGTGATGCTGAGAGTTGTAGTACTGGACGCCGTCCCAGAAGCCGTCCATGTAGATGGTCACCGTCGGCAGCTTCTGGCCGCCGAAGGTGGCGACCTTGCCGGTCTTCGACATGCCGGCCGCCAGGTAGCCGCCGAGGAAGCCGTCCTGCACGGTGTTGAACACCAGCGCGTCGATGTTGCTGATCGCCGGGCTGTAGGTGTAGTCCACGATCGCGAATTTCTGGTTCGGGTTGGCCTTAGCCGCGGTCTGCGTGTTATCGCCCATCAGGAACCCGACCGTGACGATGATCCCGCACTTCTTGCCGATGAGGGTATTGATGTTCGGGGTGTAGTCGCTGCTCGACGAGGACTGCAGGTAAGTCACGCTGATCTTGCTCGGGTCGGTCGCGGCGGCCTCCTGCATTCCCTGCCAGGACGACGCGTTGAAGGACCGGTCGTCGATGCCGCCGGTGTCGGTCACCATGCAGCCGAGGAACTTGCCCGCGGCCGACGCGCTGGAGCTGGACGAGCTCGAGGAACTCGGTGAGCTCGAGCTCGATGAGGTCGTGCTCGAGCCGCAGGCGGCAGCCAACAGAGCTGTGGCTGCAACCGCGGCGGTAGTAATCAGTTTCCCTTTCACGGGTACCTCCTCAGCGGGGGCAGCCTGCGGCTGGCTGCCCGGAAGGGACGCCGGCTCCTCCGCAGCCCCGGCCGGCCGGGGGGCATAAGCCCAGACAATCCCCCCAGGGATGCCCGAAGGCTAGTCCCCGCCCACCTGCGCGCGGAAGCGCAATACAGCTACCGCGACAGCCCTGTTGCTAAATCGAGACTCTAGAATCCTGGCGGGAGCACGGGCGGATCACGCGCGCAGGACGCGCTGGCAGGGAGCGAGCGCAGAGATTTTCGGCAGCTACGCCCGCTAGAACCGCATTCCTAGCCGATGTCCCTGGTCGGCTGGCCGCGACGGGCAAGGAGCCTGCATGACGATCGACTGGCCCGCACTCAGGTCTGCTGCCGTGTTCGTCGCGGCCAGGGCCTACGCCCCGTATTCCCGCCTGCACGTCGGCGCCGCCGGGCAGACCGACGATGGCGCGATCGTGGTCGGCTGCAATGTGGAGAATGCCTCCTTCGGGCTGACGCTGTGCGCCGAGTGCGGGCTGGTCGCCGCGCTGCATGCGTCCGGCCACAGCCGCCTCGTCGGGGTCAGCGTGGTCGCCGCCGACGGCGCGCCGCTGGTCCCGTGCGGCCGGTGCCGCCAGCTGCTGCTCGAGGCGGGCGGTCCGGGGCTGCTGCTCGATGCCGAGCCGCAGCCGCGGGAACTCGGTGCGCTGCTGCCGGCCGCATTTACCGGGGCTGACCTGGCCGAGCGGCGCGACGACGATGCCTGACGCTGTCGATCTGATCCGCGCCAAACGGGACGGCCGGGAACTGTCCGCCGCCGAGATCAGCTGGCTGATCGGCTCCTACACGGCCGGCGCCGTGCCAGACGAGCAGATGTCCGCGCTGCTCATGGCCATCTATTTCCGTGGTCTCGGGGCGGCCGAGCTGCGGTCCTGGACGGCAGCGATGATCAGCTCGGGCGACCGGCTGGACCTGAGCGCCGTGCAGGCCCCGACAGTCGACAAGCACTCCACCGGCGGAGTGGGGGACAAGGTGTCGCTGATCCTCGCGCCGCTGGTGGCCAGCTGCGGCGCGGCGGTCCCGCAGCTTTCCGGCCGCGGTCTCGGGCATACCGGCGGCACCCTGGACAAGCTGGAGTCGATCCCCGGCTGGCGCGCCCAGCTGACGGCGGCGGAGATGATCGAGGTGCTCGCGGCGACGGGCTGTGTCATCTGCGCCGCGGGCCCTGGCCTCGCCCCGGCTGACCGGCGGCTCTATGCGCTGCGCGACGTCACCGGCACCGTCGAGTCCATCCCGCTGATAGCCAGCTCGATCATGTCCAAGAAGATCGCCGAAGGGACGTCCGCGCTGGTCCTCGACGTCAAGGTCGGCAGCGGTGCTTTCATGCGGGATATCAGCGACGCCCGGCAGCTGGCGCAGACCATGGCGGCGCTTGGCGACGAGAATGGTGTGCGCACCACCGCGCTGCTGACCCGGATGGACACCCCGCTCGGCCGCGCCGTCGGCAACGCGGTGGAGGTCGAGGAGGCCATCGCAACCCTGCGCGGCGGCGGCCCGGCGGACCTGGTTGAGGTCACGCTCGCCCTGGCGGCCGAGATGCTGCGGCTGGTCGGCATCGCGGCTGACCCGGCAGCGGCGCTGTCAGACGGGCGGGCGCTGGCCAGCTACCGCCGCATGATCATCGGCCAGGGCGGCGACCCGGATGCGCCGCTGCCCGCCGCCACGCAGGCCGAGATTGTCACCGCGCCCGCTTCGGGCTGGCTGTGCACTCTCGACGCCCGGGCCGTCGGCGTGGCAGCGTGGCGGCTCGGGGCCGGCCGGGCCCGCAAGGAAGACCCGGTCCGCGCGGGCGCCGGTGTCGTCTGCCTGGCCAAGCCGGGCGAGCAGGTGGAGCTCGGCCAGCCGGTACTCGAACTGCGCTCGGACGAGCGGCCCGGGTTCGCCAGGGCTCGCGAGGCACTGTCCGGTGCGATCGAGATCGGGCCGGAACCGCCGGAGGTCAGCCCGCCCGTTCTCGAGCGGATCGGCCTGTGACAATGATGGGCGTGCCGCTGACCCTGGAAGAGATCCGGCGCGTGCCCAAGGTGCTTCTTCATGATCACCTTGACGGCGGGCTGCGCCCCGAGACGATCATCGAGCTGGCCCGTGCGAGCGGGTACGACGGGCTGCCGACTACTGATGCCGGCGAGCTGGGCAGGCGGATGGGCGGTGCCAGGCGCGGCAATCTCGAGCTCTACCTGGAGGCGTTCGCGCACACCGTGGGGGTGATGCAGACCAGGGACGCGCTGGTCCGGGTAGCCGCCGAGTGCGCCGCGGACCTGGCCGATGACGGGGTTGTCTATGCGGAGGTCAGGTTCGCGCCCGAGCTGCACGTCAGCGGCGACCTTAGCCTGGACCAGGTGGTCGAGGCAGTGCTCGACGGCTTCCGGCGCGGCAGCGCGGGGCGGCCCATCACCGTCTATGCGCTGCTGACCGCCATGCGGACTGCCGCGCGCTCGCTCGAGATCGCCGAGCTGGCCGTCCGCCATCGTGATGCCGGGGTGGTCGGATTCGACATCGCCGGGGCCGAGGCTGGCAGCCCGCCGAGCCGTCACCTGGATGCCTTCCAGTACGTGGCCCGGGAGAACTTCCACATCAGCATTCACGCCGGCGAGGGGTTCGGGCTGCCGTCGATCTGGGAGGCTGTGCAGTGGTGCGGGGCCGACCGGCTCGGCCACGGCGTCCGCATTATCGACGACATCCGGCCCGCGCCGGACGGGAGTGCATCGCTGGGCCGGCTCGCGAACTACATCAGGGACCGCCGGATTCCGCTGGAGATGTGCCCGACGTCCAATGTCCAGACCGGCGCCGCGCCCTCGATCAGCGAGCACCCGATCGGATTGCTGCGGCGGCTGTCGTTCCGGGTGACGATCAACACCGACAACCGGCTGATGAGCGCGGTAAGCCTGTCGTCGGAGTTCCTCGCGCTGGCGGAGTCGTTCGGCTATGGCTGGCCGGACATCGAGTGGCTCACCCTGAACGCCATGAAGAGCGCATTCGCGCCCTTCGACGAACGGCTGCGGCTGATCAACACCGTGATCAAACCAGGATTCGGCCCGGTTCGGCCGGCGCTTCGGTGATCTAAGGCCCGCCTCGTGTGGTGGCGTGACGCGCAGGGCGGGGTAGCGTCGGCGTCGTGGGGATCATCCAGGTGACCGCTGACCGCCGGTGGCTGCAGGATGTCGCAACCTCCGATGCGGCGCTCCGCCAGCTGCTGCACGGACTTCCCGGTGTCGACCAGATCGGTGCGGAGGCACGTGCCGCGGCGCTCGCCACGAGGTCGGTCAAGCGGGATGCCAAACTGCACGCGCTGGACCTGGCAATCGCCGCGGTGGACCTGACGACGCTCGAAGGCGCGGACACCCCGGGCAAGGTCAGGGCAATGTGCGCCAAGGCCCGGCGGCCTGACCCGCAGGATCCGCAGGTCCCGCCGGTGGCCGCCGTGTGCATCTACCCTGACCTGGTCGGCGTGGCGCGAGCGGCGCTCGTCGGCAGCAGCGTTGCGGTGGCCTCGGTGGCGACCGCTTTCCCGTCCGGCCGGGCGTCACTTGCGGTCAAGCTCGCGGACGTTGCCGACGCGGTCAGCGCCGGGGCCGACGAGATTGACATGGTGATCGACCGGGGCGCCTTCTTGTCCGGGCGCTACGGCCAGGTCTACGAGGAGATCCGGGCCGTGCGCGAGGCCTGCGGCAGCGCGCACCTGAAGGTGATACTCGGCACCGGCGAGCTGGCGACGCTCGATAACGTCTCGCGCGCTTCCTGGCTGGCGATGCTGGCCGGGGCGGACTTCGTCAAGACCTCCACCGGAAAGGTGATGCCGGCCGCGACGCCGCCGGTGGCCCTGGTCATGCTCGCCGCCGTCCGCGACTACCAGCTGGCCACCGGGCGCCGCGTAGGCGTGAAGGTGGCCGGCGGGGTACGGACCGCCAAGGACGCGATCCGCTACCTCGTCCTGGTACACGAGACGGCCGGCCCCGCCTGGCTCACCCCGGCGCTGTTTCGGATCGGTGCCTCCAGCCTGCTCAACGACCTGCTCATGCAGCGAAACAAGCAGCGCACCGGGCACTACGCGGGCCCCGACTACTTCACGCTCGACTGAGGTCGGCGCAGGTGGGAAGAAAGAGCAGAGGCGCGACGTGTCGAGCCTGATCCGGCGCGGCTGGATGCGTTCATTTCCGTACAGCCCAGCGACAAGACGCGTCCGTCGGGGCGGGACCGCCGGAGGGGCAGCCGGGCGGGCCGCCTTCGTGAGTGGTGTGGTTCCTCGTGGCTGTTGGCCGGCCAGCGTGCGGGCCGAAAGCGGCGTGCGAGAATGACGACGGCAATGACGCCGAGCGACGGGAAGCATTGCTGATGCAGGCCGGGAAGGGCGCGCCAGACGCGGGCGGTGGCAGGGCGCGGGCAGATGCGCCGTCGACCGAGGTAACCAAGCACGCGGCCGGGATCCCGTGGGAGTACGCGCCGGCTCCTGAGGCGCGCGGCATCGTCACGATCGCACCGGAGTACGGGCTCTTCATCGGCGGCCAGTTCGCCCCGGCGGCAGACGGGCGGCTCTTCGCCACCGTGAATCCCGCGACCGAGGAGCCGCTCGCCCAGGTCGCCGAGGCTGGCGCCGCTGATGTCGACCGGGCGATCGCCGCGGCGCGGGCGGCATTCGACGACGTGTGGGGGCCGATGCCGGGCGCTGAGCGCGCCAAGTACCTCTACCGCATTGCCCGGATCCTGCAGGAACGCGCCCGAGAGTTCGCGGTGCTGGAGACCCTGGACAACGGAAAGCCGATCAAGGAATCCCGGGATGTCGACGTTCCGCTCGCCGCGGCGCACTTTTTCTACCACGCCGGCTGGGCGGACAAGCTGGAGCACGCGGGCCTCGGCCCCGATCCGCGTCCGCTCGGGGTGGCCGGCCAGGTGATCCCGTGGAACTTCCCGCTGCTGATGGCCGCATGGAAACTCGCTCCGGCGCTGGCCGCCGGCAACACGTGCGTGCTGAAGCCGGCCGAGACCACGCCGCTGACCGCGCTGCTGCTCGCCGAGGTGTGCCAGCAGGCGGGGCTGCCGCCTGGCGTAGTGAACGTCCTGACCGGGGCGGGGCAGACCGGCGCGGCCCTGGTCGCCCATCCGGGAGTGAACAAGATCGCCTTCACCGGATCGACCGAGGTGGGCAAGCAGATCGCGGCCGTGGTGGCAGGAACGGGCAAGCGGCTGACGCTCGAGCTGGGCGGCAAGGCAGCGAACGTCATCTTCGACGACGCGCCGGTCGACCAGGCGATCGAGGGCATCGTCAACGGCATCTTCTTCAACCAGGGCCACGTCTGCTGCGCAGGATCACGGCTGCTGGTCCAGGAGTCGGTAGCTGACGCGATCACCGAACGGCTGCGCAGCAGGCTCAGCACCCTCCGGCTAGGCGACCCGATGGACAAGAACACCGACATCGGCGCCATTAACTCACGTCAGCAGCTCGACAAGATCCAGGAGCTGTCGGCGGCCGGCGACGCCGAGGGCGCTCAGCGCTGGTCGCCGTCGTGCGAGCTGCCGAAGCGAGGCTTCTGGTTCGCGCCCACGATCTTCACCGGCGTCAGCCAGTCATATCGCATCGCCAGGGAGGAGATCTTCGGCCCGGTGCTGTCGGTGCTGACGTTCCGCACTCCAGAGGAAGCCGTGACGAAGGCGAACAACACGCCGTACGGACTGTCTGCCGGGGTCTGGACCGAGAAGGGCAGCCGGATTCTCTGGATGGCGCAGCGGCTGCGCGCGGGCGTGGTCTGGGCCAACACCTATAACAGGTTCGACCCGGCGAGCCCGTTCGGCGGGTACCGGGAGTCCGGCTTCGGACGGGAGGGCGGCCGGCAGGGCCTGGCCGCGTACCTCGATGCCTGACCGGGCCAAGGCGAGCCAGGCTGGCCGCTCCAGGCCGGCCAACGGAGGTTTTGCCAGGGAGATCTCAGCTAAAGGAGTGCCAGCCGAGGTATCCGCAGCCAAGAGCGGCCCGCCTAAGGGCGGCCCAGCCAAGGGATCCTCGGCCAAGGGCGGCCCAGTCAAGACCGGGGCGCCCAATGACGGGCGGGCCAGGACCGGTTCGGCTAACGGGCCCGAGCGGCTGGACATTCGCAAGACCTACAAGCTGTACATCGCCGGGGCTTTCCCACGGTCGGAGTCCGGCCGGTCCTACCCTGTGCGCGCGGCAGACGGCGCGCTGCTGGCGGGCGCGGCGCAGGCCTCGCGCAAGGACGCCCGGGATGCCGTCACAGCTGCGCGGGGAGCCTTCGGGAAGTGGTCCGGCGCGACGGCCTACAACCGTGGCCAGGTTCTGTACCGGGTCGCCGAGATGCTGGAAGGCCGGGCGGCACAGTTCGCTGCCGAGGTCGCCGCAGCCGAGGGCGTGGCCGCCGCGGCGGCCCGGCGGCAGGTGACGGCGGCGGTCGACCGCTGGGTCTGGTACGCGGGCTGGCCGGACAAGGTCGCCCAGGTGGCCGGCGCGGCGAACGCGGTTGCCGGGCCGTATTTCAACTTCAGCGTGCCGGAACCGACGGGCGTGGTCGCGGTCATCGCCCCGGCCGAGTCCAGTCTGCTCGGGCTGGTCAGCGTGCTCGCGCCGGTGATAGCAACCGGCAACACTGCGGTCGTCGTCGCGAGCGAGCCGCGCCCGCTGCCGTCGATGACCCTGTCGGAGGTACTGGCGACCTCCGATGTCCCGGCCGGCGTGGTCAACGTGCTTACCGGCCGGACCGGCGAGCTCGCGCCGGTGCTGGCCGGGCATATGGATGTCAACGCGATCGACCTGTCCGGCATCGACCCGCCGGCCCGGGCGGAGTTCGAGCGGCTGGCCGCAGCCAACGTCAAGCGGGTGTTCGCGGCAGCGGAAGACTGGGCAGCCCCGCCCGGCACCCGCCGGATGCTGGCCTTCCTGGAAACCAAGACCGTGTGGCATCCGGTCGGCATCTAGCCTCACCGCCGGCCGTCGAGCCTGGTCAGGCCAGGACGCCCACCAGCAGCTGCACGGCCCGCCGCGCGGACATCCCGCCTGTGTCCCTGGTCGGGTTGAGGATAGTGACGTCCATGCCGCGGAACCCCCGAGCCGTGGTGAGCGGGCGCAGCAGTTCCTGAAGCTGATCGGTGTCCAGACCACCGGGCTGCGGATAGTCCACCGCTGGCATGGCCGCAGTGGACAGGACGTCCAGATCCAGGTGCACCCAGAATCCGGGCAGCGCGCCGAGCCGTGCCGCGGCGGTGGCTCCGGTGGCCGCCGGTCCCAGCAGTACGACCTGCTCAGAGCTGATCTGCAGCATCTCGGGCGCGCAGACCGCGGGATCAGGAGCCCCGTACCCGGCAGCCTCCCGCTGGTCTCTGGCGCCGAGGTGCATGATCGCCGTCGGCTCCAGCAGCCGCTGTCCGCCGGTAAGCCCGGTGAGGCCGGCCGGACCGATGCCGAGGATCACGGCGAGCTCCATGTCCGCTATCTCCCCGGTGGGGCTGGACCTGCCGGTGTAGCAGTCGAGATGGCCATCGACGAACGCCAGTCCGGTACCGGGTGACACGTCGTGGAGCGCGGCGGCAACGCCGATCAGCAGGCTGCAGCAGCCGCCCACCAGCAGTGGCCGCCTGCCCTCGCTGAGAAGCATCCGCGTCGCCGACCGGATGACGTCCGTTGCCGCAATAACGCTGGTCAGGCCGATGATCCCGGACACCGCGTCGCGGACGGGATCAGCGAGCGCTACCTGCAGGTTGCCGAGATCGGTCACACCGAGCGCGCTGGCCAGCCCGGCGGCGCGCAGGGCGGCTGGCATCCGCTCACACCCGGCGAAGGCACCCGACGAATCGATTGGTACGCCGAAAAAGCTGTCAATGACCATCGC
>CABECR010000706.1_pt1 | contig 50038 bp, 47 predicted proteins | sample 3422471 | NCBI WGS metagenome assembly CABECR01 (sample SAMEA5534328, study PRJEB31848) | metagenome | biome: tundra; feature: field; material: soil | place: USA | collected 2013-05 | depth 0.15 m
GGGCGGCCCGCGTCCGGTCACGCCGGACCAGGCCGGGGCGGTGATCGTGGCGACCCTGGAGGACGCCGCGCACTGGTCACGCAGGTCGATGGCGAAAAGGTCGGGGCTGTCGCGCTCGGCGATCGGGCAGATCTGGCGGGACTTCGGCCTCAGGCCGCACCTCGCCGACGGGTTCAGGCTATCGACGGACCCGCAGTTCGCGGAGAAGGTGGTCGACGTCGTCGGTCTCTGCCACAACCCGCCGGAGAAGGCAGTCGTGCTGTGCGTGGATGAGAAGAGCCAGATCCAGGCTTATCCGGGGGACGATCCGGGCCTCTGCGACGGAGGGCAAGAGCCCGATATGACCGGTTCCGGCTCTCTCACGGACGGGATATCCGGGGTCAGCCCGCAACGGAGCCAGCGCCCGCGAACGGACGCCCATGGGCGCTCCGCATGCCCTGCCCGGGCGGTGTCTCCGCTTACGGAGCCCGGCACGCATCCTGGCCTGGTCCTCGCTGCTTCTGTAACGGACGCGTCCGCAACCGCCTCACCTGCAAGGACGTATCCGCCGGCTATCCGAACCCCGGATAACCAGGCGCTGGACCAGTCCCAGCCGGTGCTGCCGGGCATGCCCGGGCGGCGCACCCGCGACTATGTCCGGCACGGCATCACCACCCTGTTCGCCGCGTCCGGCACCGCCGGCCCGACCGTCCTCGGCGAGATCCACCGCCAGCACCGCGCGGCCGAGTCCAGGAAGTTCCCGGTCACCATCGGCAAGACGGTGCCCGAGAGCCCGGGCATCCACCTGGTCTGCGACAACTACGGCACCCGCAAGACCCCCGCGATCAAGGCATGGCTGGCCCGGCACCCCCGGGTGAAAATGCACTTCACCCCGGCCGGGTCGCCGTGGACCAGCCAGGTCGAGCGGTGGCTCGGGTTCCTGACCGACCAGATGATCCGCCGCGGCGCGCACAAAAGCGTCCAGTCCCTGGAAGCCGATATCCGCGCCCGGATCGAGCACTGGAATGACGATCCCAAGCCGTTTGTATGGAAAAAGACCGCCGACGAGATCCCCGACTCCCTGGCACGATATCTTCAGCGGACTCCCGGCGCGGCACACTAGCTAGCGCGATGCTGACCGGTGCCGCAGCACTGCCCAGAAGGCGATTGCCGCCGCCACCAGGGCGGCAACCGCGATCGCCAGCCCAGTGCCGACCTTGCTCTCGACTGCCGCGTAGGCATTCCCGGCGAGGTACCCGAGCAGGCAGTAGCCCACTCCCCAGACGATCCCGCCTGCGACGTTGTACACGACGAAGGTCCGGTAGGGCATCCGCGCCGCTCCGGCTGCGGCGGGCATGACAGCGCGGACGATCGCGACGAACCTGCCGAGCAGCACGGCGGTTCCGCCCCTGTCGTGCAGCGTTGCCCTGGCCTTGGCTACCCCGCCGGGAACCCGGCGCAGCGCACGGGAGGCGAAGAGCCGCTCGCCCATCCGCTTGCCTATCTCGTAGCCCACCAGAGGACCGATGACGGCCGCCAGCACGACGATCACGATCAGCAGGGGCAGCCAGACGTGCCCGCGGCTGGCAAGCACCCCGCCGAGGACGACGGCGGTCTCGCCGGGCAGCACAAACCCGAGGAAGATCGCGGTCTCGCCGAAGACAAGCGCCGCAATCACGCCATAGGCGACCCAGCCGCTGAGATGAGTCAGGTCACCGGCGATGGAGCTCAAGCGGCTGCCCTTCCGCGCTTGGCCCGGCTGTCGCCGGCCGTGGCCGCTGCCGCGCCATGATCGCGCGGCGCCGGGTAGCCTTGGGCCGGTCCTGACAGTAATCCAGCGTCACAGTAGCCCAGCACCGGAAGAGGCGATGTCCGCCGTGTCTGAAGAGTCCCCGCGGGTTTCCGCGGATCTCACCGTGCCGGCAGACGGGCGTTCCGGCGCCCCGGTCGCAGGGGCCGCAGCCGCGAATGACGGTGCCGAGTCCGCCAATCCGGCTGCGGCCGGCCCAGCAGCGAACGCGAGCACGTATTTCGGCCCGAACGAGTGGCTGGTAGACGAGCTCTACCAGCGCTACCAGGCTGACCCTGGCTCGGTCGACCGAGCCTGGTGGAACTTCTTCGCCGACTACCATCCGGCCCCGGCCCCGGCTCCCGCTCCCGGGCAGGCTGAGAGCGGTGCCCGCGCGGCGGCTGAGGCCGCCGCGGCCGCGGCGGGCAGGCCCGCCGCCGGTGCCAAGGACACGGTGGCCCCGGCCAGCACCGGCCCGGCACGCAGCGGTCCGGCAGGCAATGGCCCTGCCGGAAACGGCACCGCAGGCGATGGCGCCGTCGCCGTCGGACCTGGCCCGGCTAACCCGGCAGCGGCCCGGCCAGCGGCCTTCGGGCTGCCCGCACTGACCGCGCGCCGGGACGGCCCGGCTGTGCCGGATGGTCCGGCTCCGTGGCCGGGCGCGCCCGCGCGGACGCCTGCCGATTACCCGCAGCCGGCCCGGCCCGGCGCCGCGCCATCGCCCGGCCCGGTGGGGACCGCCGATGGCGGCGGCACCGGCGACCGGCCGGAGAGCGAAGAGCCGACGGCCACCGGGAAGGCGGAAGTCCGGCTGCGCGGCGCCGCTGCGCGCACCGTCACCAACATGGCCGCGAGCCTGACCGTTCCGACCGCGACCAGCGTCCGCTCGGTGCCCGCCAAGCTGCTGACCGACAACCGGATCGTGATCAACAATCACCTGGCCCGCGGGCGCGGCGGCAAGGTGTCCTTCACGCACCTGATCGGCTTCGCGGTCGTCCGCGCGCTGGCCGCGGTGCCGGAGCTGAACGATGCCTACGGCGAGGCGGACGGCAAGCCGCTGCTGATCAAGCCGGAGCATGTCAACCTCGGCCTGGCAATCGACATCCGCAAGGACGACGGCGCGCGCCAGCTGCTCGTGCCCAACGTCAAGGCCGCCGAGGCGCTGGACTTCCGACAGTTCTGGATGGCCTACGAGGACGTGGTGCGCAAGGCCCGCACCGGCAAGCTGACCGTCGAGGACTTCGCCGGCACCACGATCAGCCTGACGAATCCCGGCACCATCGGCACCGAGCATTCCGTGCCCCGGCTGATGCCGGGCCAGGGCGCCATCGTCGGCGTGGGCGCGATGAAGTACCCGGCGGCCTACCAGGGCGCCTCGGCGGAGACGATCGCCCGCCTCGCGATCAGCAAGACGGTCGCGCTGACGTCCACCTATGACCACCGGATCATCCAGGGCGCGCAGTCCGGCGAGTTCCTGCGGATCATCAACGCGCTGCTGCTCGGCGAGCAGGAGTTCTACGACAACATCTTCCAGGCCCTCCGGATTCCGTATGAGCCGGTCCGCTGGGTGCAGGACATCCCGGCCGGGCACGAGGACGACATCAGCAAGGCCGCCCGCGTGCACGAGCTCATCCACGCCTACCGGGTTCGCGGTCATCTCATGGCCGACACCGACCCGCTGGAGTACCGCCAGCGCAAGCATCCCGATCTGGACATCAACCAGCACGGCCTGACGCTGTGGGACCTCGAACGGGAATTCGCAACCGGCGGGTTCGCCGGCAAGCCGCGGATGCAGCTGCGGGAGATCCTCGGCGCGCTGCGCGACTCGTACTGCCGCACCGTCGGCGTCGAGTACATGCACATGCAGAACCCGCAGGAGCGCGCGTGGCTGCAGGCGCGGGTGGAGCGGCCGCACGGCCGGGCCAGCCACGACGAGCAGCTGCGCATCCTGTCCCGGCTCAACGTGGCCGAGGCGTTCGAGATGTTCCTGCAGACCAAGTTCGTCGGCCAGCAACGGTTCTCGCTCGAGGGCGCCGAATCGCTGATCCCGCTACTGGACGCGGTGCTCACCGAGGCCGCCCGCGGTCAGCTGGACGAGGTCGTCCTGGGCATGGCGCACCGCGGCAGGCTGAACGTGCTGGCCAACATCGTGGGCAAGTCCTACGCGCAGATTTTCGGCGAGTTCGAGGGCAACCTGGACCCGGCCACCACGCAGGGCTCGGGTGACGTGAAATACCATCTCGGCGCCGAGGGCATCTACCGGGTCGGCAACGGCACGGAAATCCCGACGTCGCTGGTGGCCAACCCCAGTCACCTGGAGGCGGTCGACCCGGTGCTCGAGGGCGTCGTGCGGGCCAAGCAGGACGTGCTCGACATGGGCGAGCCGGGCTTCACCGTGCTGCCCCTGCTGATCCACGGTGACGCCGCGTTCGCCGGCCAGGGCGTGGTCGCCGAGACGCTCGAGCTCTCCCAGCTGCGCGGTTACCGCACCGGCGGCACCGTGCACATCGTGGTGAACAACCAGCTGGGCTTCACGACCGCGCCGCAGTACTCCCGCTCCAGCGTCTACAGCACCGATGTCGCCCGCATGATCCAGGCGCCGATCTTCCACGTCAACGGGGATGACCCGGAAGCGGTGGTGCGGCTGGGCAAGCTCGCCTTCTCCTACCGGCAGACCTTCGGCAAGGACGTCGTCATCGACATGGTCTGCTACCGCCGGCGCGGGCACAACGAGGCGGACAACCCGTCCTTCACCCAGCCGCTGATGTACGACCTGATCGACGCGAAGCGCTCGGTCCGCAAGCTCTACACCGAATCCCTGATCGGGCGCGGCGACATCACACTGGAGGAGGCCGAGCAGGCGCTGCGCGACTACCAGCAGGAGCTCGAGCGCGCGTTCACCGAAACCCACGAGGCGGCCGGGCGGCCGTCCGAGCCGGGAGCGGTGGTGCGGCCGGAGCCGGGGGCCGCCCGGCCGGCCGGGCATGACCAGACGCCCACGGCCATCACCGAGGAGACCATCAAGCGGATCATCAACACCCAGCTCAACCTGCCGGCGAGCTTCACGCCGCACCCGAGGCTGGTGCCGCAGCTGCAGCGCCGGGCAGTGATGATCGAGCAGGACGAGATCGACTGGGCGACCGGCGAGCTGCTGGCGTTCGGATCGACCCTGCTCGACGGGCACGGAGTCCGGCTGGTCGGCCAGGATTCCCGCCGCGGGACGTTCGGGCAGCGGCATTCCGTTCTGGTCGACCGGCACACCGGCGAGGACTACACGCCGCTGCGGCAGTTCAACTCGCCGACAGCGAAGTTCCACGTGTATGACTCGCTGCTGTCGGAGTACGCGGCGGTCGGATTCGAGTACGGCTACTCGGTCGCCCGGCCGGACGCGCTGGTCCTCTGGGAAGCCCAGTTCGGCGATTTCGTCAACGGCGCCCAGACGATCATCGACGAGTTCATCAGCTCGGGCGAGCAGAAGTGGGGCCAGCGCTCCGGGGTCGTGCTGCTGCTGCCGCACGGCTACGAGGGCCAGGGACCCGACCATTCATCGGCCAAGGTCGAGCGGTTCCTGTCCCTCTGCGCGCAGGACAACATGGCGGTGGCGATGCCCAGCACCCCGGCCAGCTACTTCCACCTGCTGCGCTGGCAGGCGCTGTCCGGGCGGGTGAAGCCGCTCATCGTCTTCACGCCCAAGTCGATGCTGCGGCTGAAGGCGGCCGCCTCCGCGGTAGCCGACTTCACCAGCGGCTCCTTCCGGCCCGTGCTCGGGGACCGGGGCCAGCCGGATCCCGCAGCCGTGCGCCGGGTGCTGCTGTGCTCGGGGAAGATCTACCATGACCTGGCCGGGCAGCGGCGCTCCGGCCGGATCGGCGACGTGGCGGTCATCCGGGTGGAGCGGCTGTACCCGCTGCCCGCCGAGGAGATCTCGGCCGAGGTCGCGCGGTACCCGCAGGCCCAGGCTGTCGCCTGGGCTCAGGAAGAGCCCGCCAACATGGGCGCCTGGCCGTACATGGCACTGCGGCTGCCCGGCGTGCTGCGCCGGCAGATCAGCCTCGCCTCGCTGCCGGCCAGCTCGGCGCCCGCGGCGGGCTCGGCGAAGGCGCACGCGGCCGAGCATGCCGGGATGATCAGGGCGGCGCTGCGGCCGGAAGGCTAGCGGTGTATTTCACCGACCGCGGCGTCGAGGAACTCGCCGACCGGCGCGGGGACGATGAGGTCACGCTCGGCTGGCTCGCCGAGCGACTGCGGGAGTTCGTCGACCTGCATCCGGAGTACGAGGCGCCGGTCGACCGGCTGGCCAGCTGGCTGGCCAGGCTGGACGACGATTACGACGACGACGGGTAGCCCGGCGGCGCCGGGTAGCGCGCGGGTACGGCCCTGCCATCCGGGCGCTAGCGTCCGGCTGGACGGCATTCCGGCTGGACAGCAAATTGCGATGCACCTTGATCTTTGATAGACACGATATATCGTCTATGCTGCGGGCGGCCCGTCAGCGCGAGTCCCGCTGCGGAACCGGCCGCGCGCCGGCCGGGTAGCTGTGACGATGCGATGCCGTCGGCGCCGCTGCCTGGCGCCGCTGCCTGGCTTCAGGGCAGCCGGAGGGAAAGGGTGATGCGTGGTGAGCCCGGTTTTCCGCCATGGCAGGCTGCGGCTGTACCTGCTCAAGCTGCTCGACGAGGCGCCGCGGCACGGCTATGAGGTGATCCGGCTGCTGCAGGACAGGTTCCTCGGCGTGTACGCGCCCTCCCCCGGCACGATCTATCCGCGGCTTGCCAGGCTCGAGGAGGAAGGCCTCGTCACGCACGACGAGGTAGACGGCAAGAAGATCTACCGCATCACCGAAAAGGGCCGCGAGGAGATCCGCGGCCGCATGGACGATCTGGCCGAACTCGAGGAGGAGCTCACCGAGTCGGTCCGCGATATAGCCCGCGAGGTCACCCAGGACGTCCGCGACACCGTGCGCAACCTGCGCGAAGAACTCACCTGGACGGCTCTCGGCGGGCGCAGGGACGGCCGTGGCCGGGCCCGCGAGCAGGCCGGGAGTGGCGCCGCCGGCGCGGCGGACAAGGAGCCTGCGCCCGGCCGCTCCGGCGAGCGGACCGGGCAGGCGGAAGATGAGGCCCGGCGGCTCAGGGACGAGGCCAGGCGGGCACGCGAGCAGATGCGCGAGGCGTTCCGGTCTCAGCGCGGCGCCGGTCCCAAAGACTGGGGCGGCTGGCAGAACTGGCAGGAGCGGGCGGCAGCCTGGCGGGAGGGGACCCGGTGGCCGGGTCAGCGCCCTGACGGCGATATCCCGCCGCGGGGCACTTCGGCGCGACCCGAACCGGACGGCGGCCGGGACGCGGGACTGCTGCGCGACCTGGAGCGGATGGCGATCGAGTTCGCCGGTGACCTGCGGTCGGCCGGCTGGCACGCCGAGGAAATCGGCGAGACTGCGCTCGGACAGCTGCGCGGCATCCTGGAAGACGCGCTGGCCCGGGTCAAAGATGAGGTCTTCGGCGCCCAGCCCAGCCCAGCCCGGGGCGAGTCCTCATCGTCCGCGCAGCGCAGCGGCGGCGCAGACGAGCACGCCGGCAGTCCGCCAGCGGGCTAGCACCGCCCGGGCGAGGCCGCCAGCCGGCGCTACAGCGTGAAGACGACCTTCCCGAAAAGCTCGCCCGCGACCATCGCGGCGAAACCGTCTCGTGCCTGCCGCAGCGGCATGATCCGGTCGATGCACGGCCGGACGCCAGTCTGCTCGCAGAAGCGCAGCAGCCGGCCAAGCTGGTCCCTGCTGCCCATGGTCGTGCCGATGACAGAAAGCTGCAGGAAGAAAACCCGGTTCAGGTCGGCGGATGGCGCAGCGCCGCTGGTGGCACCGGAGATCACGATCACGCCGCCGGGCTTGAGCGCGCGCAGCGAGTGCGCCCAGGTGGCCTCGCCGACCGTCTCCATCACGGCATCTACCCGCTCGGGCAGCCGGGCGCCGGCCGGGAATGCCTGATCGGCCCCCAGCTGGATGGCCTGCTCCCGCTTCTCCTCGCTGCGGCTGGTGGCCCAGATCCGGTATCCAGCCGCGCGGCCGAGCAGGATGAGCGCGGTCGCGACGCCACCGCCGGCGCCCTGCACGAGCACCGTGGCACCGGGCTCCAGCGCCGTCCTGCTGAAGAGCATCCGGTAGGCAGTCAGGTAGGCCGTCGGCAGGCAGGCCGCCTCCTCGAAGGAAAGCGCGGCCGGCTTGGGCAGCAGATTGCGCCGGGGGACGGCGACGCGCTCGGCGAATGTCCCGTCGTATCGCTCGGACAGCAGCGAGCGGCCGGGATCCATCGTCTCGTCGGCGCCACCGGCGGCAGGGTCGCCGACGACTGAGTGGACGACGACCCCGCGGCCGTCGTCATCCAGCCCCGCGGCGTCACAGCCGATGATCATCGGCAGCCGGTCGGCGGAGATCCCCACGCCGCTCAGCGTCCAGATATCGTGGTGATTGAGCGATGCGGCCTTGACTGTGACGGTCGTCCAGCCCTCCGGCGGCGCCGGATCGGCGTGCTCGCCAAGCTCGAGAGCGGCCAGCGGGTCGTCGGCGTTGAAGCGCGCGGCAGTGACAGCGAACATGCTGTGGACCCTAGCGCCCGCCGCTGCCGAGCCAGCCGAGCGGGTCCCGTCCCAAAGACCAGGCTGACGATCGTGATCATGTGCCATACTTTCCGCGGGAAGCGGCCCAAGATTTCCCCCAGGTAAGGACCGGAGTGAATCTCATGTCCTATGCCGACCTGGCGGTGCGTCTCGTGAACACGGCGATCTGCGCCAGCGATGAGCCCGACCGGCTTGGCACTCCAGAATCGTTCCGTGCGCTCGCGGCTGACTTCGCTCGCGTGACCGGGCCGGTAACTCTCTACGATCTCGGCGCGCTCCGGCACCTGCGCACCGAGCTCGGACTGATCTTCGCAGCCGCCGTCGGCGGATCTCAGCAAGACGCCGCTGACCGGCTCAACGCGCTGCTGATCCAGCATCCGATTCACCCGGAGCTTGTCAGCCACGACAGCGAGCACTGGCACGTGCATCTGGCCGCCACCGGCTCGATCACCGGCCGCTACGCGGCGGGCGCGGTGTTCGGACTTACCCTCTTCGTCGCGCAGTTCGGCGTCGACCGGCTGGGCGTCTGCGCGATCGCATCGTGCGCGCGGGTGTTTATGGACGCGAGCACCAACCGGTCCCGGCGCTACTGCGGCGAGCACGGTGCCGCTCGCGCCAATGTGACAGCAATAGGGCCCGGGCGGCGAACCGGAGCGGACGGGCCGGCCGCGCACGCGGCGAGCTGACCCGCCGCTGTTTCCGTGATGACCGCGTGATCGGCCGGTCCCGCCCAGCCCGCAGCTGCCGTTCTGCCTGACCGGAAACGGAAGTTGCGGGCGAGAAAGAACGCTGCTGTATGGCGAGACAGTGGCCTGCGTTACCAAAATGATGCCCCGCGACTTCTTCTCATGCCCGGAGTCGATCATTAGCATGAGGCCTACTCAAGGGCGTATGGCCCGCGTGCGCGAACCCGAAAGAAGATTCGATCATGGCTGCTGATCTAGCAGGCACCGGGCGATGAACCCAACTGCGTCCAGCCTGACCGCTCGCTATTGCTACCGGCCAGCGCGACGGGCAAGACCCTTGCTGACCTTGTCGGCTCACCTCATCGGGAGGAAGTAATGGCTACGACCGCTCCTGGCCCCGCTCCTGGCGTCACGCCATCGGGAACCGGGGAGAACCAGCTGCGCCGAGCGGTAGGACTGCGCGGCCTTACCATGATCTCGCTGGGTTCCATCATCGGGTCGGGCTGGCTGCTGGGAGCCCTCACTGCCGCCAGGGTCGCCGGCGGAGCCTCGATCATCTCCTGGATCCTGGGCGGCCTTGTTCTCGCGCTCCTTGCGCTGGTCCATGCCGAGCTCGGCTCTACGTATCCGGTCTCTGGCGGTACCGCCAGGTTCCCGTTCATGGCATTCGGCGCTCTCGGCGGGTTCACCGGCGGCTGGATGGCCTGGCTCCAGGCCGTCACGATCGCGCCGATCGAGGTCGAGGCGACGCTCGGCTACCTTAATTCGAGATTCACCAGCCTGGACCTGATCAACACCAACGGCACCCTCGACAGCAAGGGCATCGCGATCGGCGCCGCGTTCATGCTCGTGTTCGCCGTGATCAACACGATGGGCGTGCGCTGGCTGGCGGAGACCAACTCCATCACAGTGATGTGGAAGATCCTCATCCCGACGATCACGATCTTCGCGCTCTTGTTCACGGTGTTCCACAGCAACAACTTCACCGCAGGCGGCGGGTTCGCCCCGTACGGCTTCCATGGCATCTTCGCCGCGCTCCCGCTCGGCATCGTATTCGCGCTGGAGGGATTCGAGCAGGCCATCCAGGTCGGCGGCGAGGCAGAGAACCCGCAGCGGAACATCCCGCGTGCCGTGATCGGGTCAATGATCATCGGGACGATCATCTACCTGCTGCTCGAGGTCGCCTTCATTGGCGCGCTCAATCCGGCGGACCTTGTGCACGGCTGGGCGAACCCGATCGCGGGCGTCGGGGCCTACGGCCCATATGCGACCCTGGCCACGTCGGCCGGTCTCGGCTGGCTGTCCACGCTGCTCATCATCGACGCGGTCGTCTCACCAGCCGGCACCGGACTGGTCTACATCGGCACATCCTCCCGGCTGTCCTACGGCCTGGGCCGCAACCGCTACTTCCCGAAGGTAATCAGCAAGGTCAGCCGCCGCGGCGTCCCGTTCGTCTCGATCTGCATCGCCTTCGTGGTCGGCATGCTGACCTTCCTGCCCTTCCCCAGCTGGGCCGGGCTGGTCGGGCTGGTCACCTCGGCCACCGTGATCATGTACGCGATGGCTCCGCTCTCCCTGGCCGGGCTGCGGAAGCAGGACCCCAACCGGCCGCGGGCCTACCGCCTGCCGGCCGCCGGCGTGCTCTGCCCGGTCGCGTTCATCTGCGCGAACTTCATCGTGTACTTCTCCGGGTTCAGCACGTTGTGCTGGCTCTACATCCTGATTGCCATTGGTTTCCTGGCCTTCGGCGGGTATCAGGCTTCACTCCCGGCGGAGCGCCGAACGATCATCGACTACCGGGCCGCAGTGTGGATCATTCCGTGGCTCGCCGGGCTCCTCATCATCTCGTGGCAGGGGCGGTACGACGCTGCATCGGTGTTCGGCGTCCATCTCGTCGCCACTTTGCGGCTGCCGAACTGGGTGGACCTGGTGGTCCTCGCCGCCTTCAGCCTGGTGATCTACTACTGGGCCGTTTACAGCACCATGTCGCACGCCAAGGTCCAGCAGGCCGTCCGCGACGTTGAGCTTGAAGCGGACATACCGGAACTGGAGATCGCCGGATGAATCTGGCCACGCCGCTGGCCTGATGCACTACTACCCGGGCGGGCCTGGCCTCCCGCCAGACCCGCCCGAACGGCACCGCAAGTGCCGTGAAAATGGCGGCCGTTCGTACCCGAAACAGGTACGGGCAAGCGGAGGCACCATTGAACACCGTGTGGTACGGATGCTTAAGTCAAATCAGCTAATCCGGCGTCCGCCGGAAGGGGAGTGAGCATTCATGAGCACAACTTCCGGGCAAGGCCGGGTCCTCGTCGGCATCGACGGTTCTCCGCAGGCGTCGGCCGGGCTCATCTGGGCGATCGAGGAGGCACGTCTCCGCGGGCTCGGACTGCGAATTATCTACGCATTTCCCGCCTTGGTCTCGTTTTTCGGAACGACGGCGCACGAGTATTACTCCCAGGTCGAGAAGGAAGCGAGAAGTACCTTCGACCAGGCGATAGCGGCGGCGCCGCCGATGGACGACCTCGACGTCGAGCGCGTCGTGGAACCCGGCAACCCGGCCGAGGTACTCGTCGAGGCCAGCCGGGGAGCGAGCCTGCTCGTGGTCGGCTCACACGGCCGGGATGGTTTTCGCGGGATGCTGCTCGGCTCAGTGCCGTCACATTGCGTGCATCACGCGCACTGCCCGGTCGTGGTGGTCCGCGCGCAGGACTGACGGCAGGCGGCCTGGCGGGCCGGCCGAGTACGGCCCGCCAGGCCGGCCCGTGCTCGGCCGGCAAGCCTGGATTGCCGGCTTAGTTAGCGGGCGTCGGGCTTCCGACGCCGGCGCAGCGGCCAGTAGCGCAGCAGCACCGTGCCCGCAATGAGTTCCGCCGGCACGGCGCCGAAGTGCCGGCTGTCCACCGCTCCCGCAGCCGGATTGTCGGACGCCAGCCACCACCCGGCTGTTTCCCTGCGGCCCGCCCGCTTGACTATGAGCATTCCCAGGCGGCCGGGATGACGGGCAACGACAATCTGGCCCGTGCGTATCCGGGGCGGCCGGCCGCCCCGGACCGGGCGGCGGGCCAGCAGCCAGTCACCCGGTTGCAGCACCGGCTGCATCGACTGCTCAGCTACCGCAACCCGCCATAGCGGCCACTGCATGCGGCCCTCCCTGAATGCGCTGAAGCGAACGGGGTACTGTCGGAATCCGGTAGCCAATGATCTGACATGAGAGAAGGGGATCAATGAGGATGCTCGCAAGTCTCCTCGCGCCGAAGGTCACGGTGCACGCTCACTGCGACCTCCCTTGCGGCGTCTATGACCCGGCACAGGCGAGGATCGAGGCCGAGTCCGTCCGCGGCATCTGCGAGAAGTACCAGCAGAATTCCGACCCGGAGTTCCGGGCCCGCGCGCTGGTGATCAAGGAAGAGCGGTCCGACCTGGTCAAGCACCACCTGTGGGTGCTGTGGACCGATTACTTCAAGCCGCCGCACTTCGAGAAGTACCCGCAGCTGAACCAGCTGTTCAACGAGGCGACCAAGGCCGCTGGCGCCACCGGTACCAAGGGCAGCACGGACGTGGCAAAGGCCGACGAGCTGCTCGCCAAGATCGACGGGCTCGCGAAGATCTTCTGGGAGACCAAGCAGAGCTGACTGTCGCCGAGCGCCAGGCGCTAGCTGACCGGCGGGCCGCGCTGCCCTTTTCGGCGCGGCCCGCCGTCGGCTGTCTGCCGTCCTCCTTCGGCCGGCCGACCGCGCGGCGTGTCAGCGCAACGCACCGCGCACGGTAGGTTGCTGGCAGGAGCCGGAACGTGCACCGCAGGATCAGCGTCCGGCCGCTGCTGGAGGAAAGACGTGACCGAGGAAACGAAGGCACCGGCGACCAGGCAGGCCGCCAGCGCAGCTCGCGCCGGGGGCCCCGCGCTCGCGACGGGAAGTGCGGCGGAGGGGCTTGCCCCGGCCGCCGGGCACACCGCCTTCCGCGACGACGCAGCGGATCTGGTGACTGTCCGGATGCCGGCCGAGAGCGCCTATCTGTCAGTGCTCCGCACCGCCACAGCCGGCCTGGCCGCGCGGCTGGATTTCACGCTCGACGAGATCGAGGACTTGCGTATCGCTGTCGACGAGGCCTGCGCCATGCTGCTCGGCCAGGCCATCCCGGGCAGCAGCCTGGAGTGCAGCTTCGCCCTCGAGCCGGGAATGATGACAATCTCGGTGTCCGTGCCCTGCCTCACCCCGCAACCGCCGGCAAGCGACACCTTCGCCTGGACTGTGCTGTCGGCCCTAGCGGGCAGCGTCGAGGCCCACGTGGGGCACGGTGACCGGCTGACGATCGTCATGCGCAAGAGCCGCGCGCCATCGGGGTCTGTGTGACGGGGGAAGCTGAGATCGCGTTGACCGAGGATTTCGAGACGATGCCTGCGCCAGCCGCCGGCCGGCCGGGCGCTGGCGAGAGCGACGGCGCGGCAGCTGCGCTGCTCGACTTCCGGGATGCCGCGGAGATCGAGGCGGCAGGCCTGCGCCCCGATGCCGGCGACGAGGATGCCGGCTCCGCCGAGGCGCTGGTACCGGCCAGGATTCAGCATCCGCCGCGTGAGCGGGGGCACGCCAGGGACCTTTTCGAGCGGCTGGGCGAGCTGCCGGAAGGTGACGAGGAACGGCTGCGTATCCGCGCCGAGCTGGTCGAGCTGCACCTGCCTCTGGTGGAGTACCTGGCGCGCCGGTTTCGCAACAGGGGCGAGTGGCTGGATGACCTCACCCAGGTCGCCACGATCGGCCTGATCAAGTCCATTGACAGGTTCGATCTCGGCCGCGGTGTCGAGTTCTCCACGTATGCGACCCCGACCATCGTCGGCGAGATCAAGCGTCATTTCCGGGACAAGGGCTGGGCGGTGCGGGTACCGCGGCGGCTCCAGGAACTGAAGCTGGCGCTGACCAAGGCCATCAGTGAGCTTGCCCAGCGGCTCGGCCGGGCGCCGACCGTCGCCGAGCTCGCCGATCACCTCCAGATGAGCGAGGAGGAGGTGCTCGAGGGCCTGGAATCGGCCAACGCCTACTCGACGGTGTCCCTGGACGCGCCGGACTCAGGCGACGATGACGCGCCGGCTGTAGCCGAGTCCCTGGGCATGGTCGATGAGGCGCTCGAAGGCGTGGAGTACCGGGAATCGCTCAAGCCGCTGCTCGAGCGGCTGCCGCCGAGAGAGAAGAGGATTCTGCTGCTGCGCTTCTTCGGCAACATGACGCAGTCGCAGATTGCCACTGAGCTCGGCATCTCGCAGATGCACGTATCCCGGCTGCTGGCCCGGACGCTGACCCAGCTGCGCGAGGGCCTCACGACCGACGAGTAGCCCCTCGTTGCGGACGGCGGCCGCCGCCGCGGCGCGGCCCGCTCGCCCCTCAGGGTGCCGACTCTCCGGGCGGCGCCGGGCCGCTGGCAGTCAGGGCCCTGATGCTCGGCGGCACCAGCAGCAGGACAAAACCGGCGACGGCCAGCGCCAGCGCGGGAACCCCCCAGGCATACCGGTGCCCCTGCACCAGGTAGACGCCCACGATGCCGGTGAACAGCTGAGTGAGCAGGGCCGGGGTCCGGCTCCACCGCCGGGCCCTGGCAATGCCGGCCGCGACAAGCCCGAGCGCCGCAACCGTGCCGACACCGATGATAGTCAGCGCAACGCCGCTGGAAGCCTGGTAGGACCGCCCGGTGCCAGCGTCAATGCCCGCGAGCACCGTGGCGACCAGCACGCCGGCTACTTCCGCTGCCTGCACCACGGCGGCGGCAGCGACCGTCGGCGGGCGCTGCGGGGCGGTCCCGCTGACCGTCAGCGGACGCCGCGGCGCAGCCTGACTCGCCGCGTCGCTAACCTGAGCGCGTGCGCGCGCTCTTGATCGTGAACCCACATGCCACCTCCACGACCCAGCTTGGCCGGGACGTCATCGCGTCGGCCCTGGCGTCCGCCGTCGAGCTTGAGGTCGTGGAGACACGCTACCGGGGACACGCAACCAGCCTGGCCGCCACCGCGATATCGCGCGGATACGGGCTGGTGATCACCCTCGGCGGCGACGGCACGGTGAACGAGGCTATCAACGGGATCATGAGCGCGGACGGTGATGACAGCGGTCCGCCGCCCGCGGCCAAGCTGCCCGCCCTGGCCGCGCTGCCGGGCGGCAGCGCCAATGTCTTCAGCCGCGCGCTGGGCCTGCCGTCCGATCCGGTCGATGCGGCCGGCCAGATCCTGCAGGCACTCAGCGAGGACCGCGACCGCGCCATCGGCCTGGGCATGGCCGACCACCGGTACTTCGCCTTCAATGCAGGCATGGGCATGGACGCTGAGGTCGTGCGGGCGGTCGAAGGGCGCCGAGCGCACGGCCGGGCGGTGACGCCCGCGCTGTACCTGCGCACGGCGCTGCGCCAGTACTACCAGGTCACCGACCGGCATCGGCCCGCGCTGCGACTCGAGCTGGATGGCCTGCCCGCGGACGGTCAGCTCTTCCTCGCAATTGTCTCGAATACGGCGCCGTGGACTTACCTCGGCAAGCGCGCCGTCCAGGCCAATCCCGAGGCAGGGTTCGACTCCGGACTCGACTTGTTCGCGCTGCGCAGCCTCCGGACCGCGAGCACGCTCCGCGCCTTGCGCCAGATGCTGGCCTCCTCTGGCCGGCCGCCCCGCGGCAGCCGCGTCCTCTCGCTGCATGACCAGGCCAGCATGACGCTGACGGCAGACCGGCCGGTAGCCGTTCAGGTGGACGGTGAGTACGTTGGCGAGCAGGAGCGGGTCAGCTTCCGGTCGGTACCGCAGGCCCTGCGGGTAGTGGTCTGACCCGGCGGCCGGCTGGCGGCTCACCGCCAGGTAGCCTTACCACCGCCAGGCTAATCCGATCGGCGATCAGGTCCGGCGCCGGGTTCGGGTGCAGGCGACCGCGCTCCATGGCAGATCGTGACTGATCCGACACCGAAATCGGTCCGAACCTTTGCCAAAGACTCTTGCGATTGATCGCCGAGCTTGAGAGGGTTGTAACGCTCCTGCCGAGAGGCGCACAAGTGTACGCGTCGGCCGGGGGCTGCCCGCGAAGACGTGGCGTCGGCTGCGCCGTCGCGGGGGCTAACCGGGACATATGTTTCACCGCTTGATGAAATCCCCAAGATCGGGAAACCGGAGACGGAACCGACATATACTGTTTAGCTAGTGAAATCATTCACAAGCACTACCAAGGCGACTGGCTCCAGTGCCGGGGCCGTCTGCGCAGAGGAGCTGACTTGATGGACTGGCGTCATCACGCCGCCTGCCGTGATGAAGACCCGGAGCTGTTTTTCCCGATCGGGAACACCGGCCCCGCGCTTTTCCAGATCGACGAGGCCAAGCGGGTGTGCCAGCGCTGCACGGTCATGGAATCCTGCCTGCAGTGGGCACTCGACAGCGGGCAGGATGCTGGTGTCTGGGGCGGACTGAGCGAGGACGAGCGCCGGGCACACAAGCGCCGCATAAGCAGGATCAGGGCCCGGGCCAGCGCGTGACTTCCAGCCCGGCGCGGGCTCGCAGAGCTTAGCTCGCGGAGTTCAGGCGGCCTGGCCCGGGGTGAGCCCGCTGGGGGCCGCCTGCGCCAGGCCAGCTGCGGCTATCCGGCCCGGTCGGCTCGGCCAGCGGCAGGTCAACCAGGACCCTGGTACCGCCGCCCGCACGTGGCCTGATCTCGAGCTTGCCGCCGAGTTCGGCCACGACCAGCGTGCGGACGATCTGCAGGCCCAGGCTGGTCGCGGAGTCCAGGTCAAAATCTGTCGGCAGCCCCATACCGTTGTCACTGACGGTCACCGTAAGGTGGTCCTCGCCCCGGACCGCCGTGACCTCTATCGTGCCGCTGAGCGCGGCGCCGGTCGGCCGGCTGAGGCCGTGCTGCAGCGCATTCTGCAGCAATTCGGTCAGGACCAGCGCCAGCGGGGTGGCCACCGATGCCGAGAGCATGCCAAACGTTCCCCGCAGGGTGGGCGTGACCCGCGTCTCAGCCGCGGATACCTCGCCCGCCATTATCGCCACGCGGCTCGCTATGTCGTCGAAATCAACGATCTCTTCCGGCGCATGCGACAAGGTCTCGTGCACGATCGCGATCGACCCGACTCTGCGGACGGCTTCCTCCAGCGCCGCGCGGGCCTCCGGGGCCTGCAGCCGTCGAGCCTGCAGCCGCAGCAGCGCCGCGACGGTCTGCAGGTTGTTCTTGACCCGGTGATGAATTTCCCTGATCGTGGCGTCCTTGGTGAGCAGCTCGCGCTCCCGGTGCCGCAGCTCGGTCACGTCCCGGAGCAGGATCAGCGCCCCGGACCGGGCACCGCCGACCGCGCCCAGCGGAATGGTCCGCAGCTGGACCACCGCGCCGTTGGCCTCCACCTCCGTCTCCATGTGGGCCCGCCCGCTGGCTGTCAGCATCAGCGAGTCGTCCTGCGGCCCTCTCGTCGCGCACAGCCGCGCGGTGAGCGGCCCCAGCTCCCGGCCCACCAGGTCCGCGGTCAGGCCGAGCCTGCGGTAAGCGGACAGGGCGTTCGGGCTGGCGTAGGCAACCTTTCCCGACCGGCTCAGCCGCAGCAGTCCGTCGCCGACCCGCGGCGACCGCACGAGCACGGGCTCCTCGCCCGGGCACGGGAACATGCCTGCCGCCACCATCTGGGCAAGGTCGTCGGCGGCCCGCAGATAAGCCAGGTCCAGCCGGCTGGGCGTGCGGGCCGAGCTCAGATTGGTCGACCGCTCGATCACCGCGATGACTCGCTCGTCCCGCACGACCGGGATGGTCTCGTGCCGTACCGGGACCCCGCTGGTCCACTCCGGGTCACCCTCGCGGCAGATCCGGCGCTCGCGCATGGCCACACCGAGGAACGGGCCCTCGCTTGCCGACCGCACCGTGCCGACGATGTCATCGGGAAAAGCCGTCGGGCTGGTGGTCGGCCGCATCTGCGCGAGAGCGATCCAGCCGCCACCGCCGAGCAGCGGCGCCCACAGCACGAGGTCAGCGAAGGACAGGTCGGCCAGCAGCTGCCAGTCGGATACCAGCGCATGCAGCCAGTCCAGGTCCGCCTCAGTGATCCGCGCCCGCCGGGCGAGGTCGTTCAGCGTCGGCACTGTGCCATCATCGCATCCGCTCGCGCCACCGCCTGCCGGCCGCCGGGGCGATTGCGCTGCGCCGCGGCGACTTCGCGATGGCGCCGTCGCGACCGGGCCGGCTGGGACATCATGGCCCGATGGGGGTGCTGGCGAAACGGCCGGAGGCCATGGCGGTCTCCGCAGGCACGCGCGATGCCAGCTACTGGCCCCTGGCCGCGTCGGACACGAGGCTGCCCAAATACTACGGGGTGAAGCGGCAGCTGCTCGAGATGACCGCTGCCCTGACGCCGGGGCAGCCGGTCCCGTCGGAGCGAGAACTGGCCCATCGGTACGCCACCTCGCGCACGACGGTGCGCCAGGCACTGGCCGAGCTGGTCATCGAGGGCCGGCTGGTGCGCATCCAGGGCCGTGGCACGTTCGTGGCGAAGCCTAAGGTCGCCCAGCTGCTGGAGCTTGCGAGCTACACCGAGGGCATGCGGGCACATGGGCTGAGCCCGGAGACCAGGATTCTCGAGACCAGCTACCTGGCCGCGGACCGGCAGCTGGCCGGGCTGCTCGGCGTCCAGGCCGGCGGGCGGGTACTGCGCGTGCACCGGCTGCGGCTGGCCGACGGCGAGCCGATGTCACTCGACGTGTCCTACCTGCCGGCCCGGCGTTTTCCGGGCCTGCGCAGGATCCTGCGGACGAGCCCGTCCCTGTACGAGGCGCTGTCTGCGGGCTACGGGGTCGAGCTCGCCGAGGCACAGGAGACGATCGAGACCGTGCTGGCCGGCCCGCTGGAGGCCGGCCTGCTTGGCGTGGATCCGGGCCTGCCGCTGCTGTTGCTCTGCCGGCATGCCTTCGACTCCGCCGGCGCGCCGGTGGAGTGGGCGCAGTCCCGCTACCGCGGCGACCGGTACAAGTTCGTCACCCGGCTGCGGCGCCCGTCTGCCCGCTGACCAGCCCGGCAGGGGCGGCGGGAGCAGAGGCACCGGCCCGGCTGCTACCTGCTGGTAACGTCACCGGCATGAGCGAGGACGAGCAGGCGCCGGGCCGCACCCAGCCAGGCCACGGCGGCGCGCAGGCGGTGGCCGCCGCGCGCGCTCACGGCGCGCAGACGATGTTCACTCTCTCGGGCGGCCACGTGTTCCCGCTGTACGACGGAGCGGTCAAGGCAGACCCGCCGATGCCCATCGTCGACGTCCGGCACGAGCAGACGGCCGTCTTCGCGGCGGAGGCAACCGCCCGGCTGACGCGCGCTCCGGGACTTGCCGTTCTCACCGCCGGACCCGGGGTGACCAACGGCGTCAGTGCGGTGACGACAGCTCATTTCAATGGCTCTGCGGTCGTGGTGATCGCCGGCCGGGCGCCCGACTACCGCTGGGGCTCGGGCAGCCTGCAGGAGCTTGATCACCCGGCGCTGCTCGCGCCCGTTACCAAGCGGGCCTGGACCGAGCACGACGCCGCCGGCGTCGGCCCGGCCGTTACCGAGGCATTCCGGCTGGCCGGGGCGCCGCACCGCGGTCCCGTGTTTCTTGATGTCAGCCTCGAGGCCTTGTTCGGCACCGGCCGGGCGCGTCCCGCGGCCGCCGACACAGCCGGGCCCGATCGCGGCGGGCCGGCGCCGCGGCGCGGCCCTGACCCCGAAGCCGTGGCGCAGATAGCCCGGCTGCTCGCGGAGTCGAGCAGGCCCGTGCTGGTCCTAGGCTCGGACGTGTGGCTGGAGGGCGCGGCGGAGGCGGCCCGCAGCGCCGCCGAGCAGCTGCGGCTGCCGGTCATCGCCAACGGCCAGGGGCGCGGGATCCTGCCGGCCGGGCACGGGCTGCTGGTCTCCCGCGCCCGGTCGACGGCCCTCCGTGAGGCGGATCTGGTGCTTGTCGCGGGCACCCCGCTCGACTTCCGGCTCGGCTACGGCGAGTACGGCGGCCAGGGCGGCGCACCGCGCGCCCGCGTCGTGCATGTGACCGACGCGGCCGGGCAGATCGCCGCGCACTGTGAGCTGGCCGCCTCCGCGGCCGGTGATCTGGCTGCGTTCTTTACCGGCCTGGCTGACAGCGCAGCGCCGGACCGGAGCCGGGCAGGCTCCTGGCTGCCGCGGCTTGCGCAGGCGCGCCAGGCGGCCATGTCCGGCGACGCGACGCTGCTGGCCAGCGACGCGCTGCCGATCCATCCGCTGCGGATCTATGGCGAGCTTGCGCCGCTGCTCGAGCCCGACGCCGTCATCATCGGCGATGGCGGCGACTTCGTCAGCTACGCGGGCAAGTACCTCGAGCCGCAGCGTCCCGGCGGATGGCTCGACCCCGGACCTTACGGATGCCTGGGCACCGGCCTCGGCTACGCGATGGCCGCCCGGATTGCCCGGCCGTCAGCGCAGGTCGTGCTGCTGCTGGGTGACGGCGCCGCCGGGTTCTCGCTGATGGACGCCGACACCCTGGTCCGGCACCGGCTGCCGGTGGTCATCATCTGCGGGAACAACGGCATCTGGGGACTGGAGAAACACCCGATGCGGGCGCTCTACGGCTACGACGTTGCGGCGCAGCTGCAGCCGCAGTGCCGGTACGACCAGGTGGTCACCGCTCTGGGCGGGGCCGGGGAACTCGTCACGGCACCCGCCGAGATCGGCCCGGCGCTGCGCCGCGCCTTCGCTGCGGGCGTCCCCTACCTGGTCAACGTCGTGACCGACCCTCTTGTCGCCTACCCCCGCTCCACTACCGGGATCTGACCGGCCGGGCTGCCCGGCCGGCTGGGAACCTTCCGCTCTGTCCGGGCACACCGCCCGCTACACGCCGGCAACCGCCCGGCGCAGGAATCGCTCGCGATCGACCACAACCCGCTCCACGGTGCCCGCGCCGATTACCACACCCTCGCCTTCGTCCTCGTCTTCGTCCGCCCCCGGACCGGAGCCGGGCCGCGGGCTGCGGCCAGGGCCGCGGGCGATGAACATGAAGACCAGCCGGGGACCGTCGATCTCGGTCAGCTCGGCCTCGACCTCCAGCTCGGCGCCGAGCGGGCTGGCGCGCCGATGCTCCAGCTGCGCCGCAGTCCCCACGCAGGCCTGGCCGGACTCCAGCTGCGGCGCGACGGCCGCAACGGCCGCGGCCTCAGCGAGCGCGAGCAGACGCGGCGTGGCGAGCACCGGCACGTCGCCGCTGCCGACCGCGATCGCGGTATCAGCCTCGGTCACCGTGGCGCGCACGGTGGCGCGCAGGCCGACGGCGAGGCCCTGGCCGGCAGTCATTCGATGATGGCGATCAGGTCACCCTCCTGGACCACGTCGCCCTCGTCGACGGCCAGGTTGGTGAGCGTGCCCGCGCCCTCGGCTAGTACCGGAATCTCCATCTTCATCGACTCGAGAATGACCAGCGTGTCGCCGTCGGCTACCGCGTTCCCCTCGGAAGCCACGACCTTCCAGACGTTCGCGACCATCTCCGCGCGGATCTCGGTCACGCGCACCTCCTCGCATACTCGCCCGGCGACCGATGCCAGGCCCGAGTTCCCATCATTCTCGCTGCCGGCCCGGTCAGGGGCGCAGCCGGGCAACTACCGACGTGTCGTAATGACCGCTGGCGAACTCGCTGCTGGCAAGCAGCTCAGCGTGGAACGGCAGATTGGTCTTGACGCCGGTGATCTGGAACGCCGAAACGGCCTGCCGGGCCAGCTCCAGGGCCTCATCGCGGTCTGCGCCGTGCACGCACAGCTTCGCCAGCAGCGGATCGTAGTACGGGGTCACGGTGTTGCCTGCGGTGTAACCCGCATCGACCCGGATGCGGGCGCCCGATGGCTGCTGCCAGCCCGTGATCGTGCCGGGACTGGGCAGGAACCGGCGGGGGTCCTCGGCATAGATCCGCAGCTCCACCGCATGCCCGTGCGGCGAAACGGAGCGCGGATCGAAGCTCACCGGCCCGCCATCGGCGATCAGCAGCTGCTGCTCGACCAGGTCGATGCCGGTGACCATCTCGGTGACCGGATGCTCGACCTGCAGCCGGGTATTCATCTCCAGGAAGATGAAGTCGCCAGAGGCGGTGTCGACCAGCAGCTCGACTGTTCCCGCGCCCTGATATCCGACCGCCTCGCCCGCCCTGACTGCCGTTGCCACCAGCGCCGCCCGCAGCGGCGGCGTGACGCCCGGCGACGGCGTCTCCTCGGCGATCTTCTGATGGCGGCGCTGGACCGAGCAGTCCCGCTCGCCGAGCGGCACGACCCGTCCGTCGGCCAGGCCCAGGATCTGCACCTCGACGTGCCGCGCGCTCGAGACGTAGCGCTCGAGCAGGATCTCCGGGTGGCCGAAGAACCGCTCGGCGCGCGAGCGGGCAGTCTCGAAACCCGCGCGCAGCTGGTCTTCGTCGGCGGCCACGCTCATTCCGATGCCGCCGCCGCCCGCCACCGCCTTGATCATCACCGGATAGCCGATGCGCTGCGCGTCGGCGATGGCCGCGCCGATAGACGTCACCGGCTCGCTGCTGCCGGCAGCCACCGGGACGCCGGCCCGCTCCATCAGGTTCCTGGCGCTGACCTTGTCGCTCATCTGCTCGATCACCGCCGGCTGCGGGCCGACCCAGGTCAGGCCGGCCTCGAGCACTGCGGCAGCGAATGCCGCATTCTCCGCGAGAAAGCCATATCCGGGATGAATAGCGCGCGCGCCGGTCTTGCGGGCGGCGTCCAGCACTGCCACCGCGTTGAGATAGCTGCTGGCCGGCGGCGGCGGCCCGATCAGCACAGCCTCATCCGCGGCCGCCGCGGCAGGCAGGTCGGCGTCGGCTTCGGAATAGACGGCGATCGCGCGGATGCCCATCCGGCGGACCGTCTTGATGACGCGCAGAGCGATCTCGCCGCGATTGGCGACTAGTACCGATTCGAGCACGCCCGGCAGCCTACAGGCGCCTCGCGCGTGGCCGTCCCGCGACCTCGCTGAGCGCCTCGATCACGCCGGGGTCGTACTCGGCGGCAGTGTCGAGGCGCAGTCGCTCCAGCGCCGCCGAGGTCCGGTCCCGGTCGGCGGAGCCGCCCACAAGATCATCGAAGGCGTTCGCTGCGCGGATGATCCTGCTGCCGATCGGCGGCTCCGGGTCATGCCCGCGGCTGGGCCAGCTCTGGCAGCGGACCAGGTCTGCGACCTTGTCCAGCACCCCGGCCTCCCGGATCACGTCGGCGCCCAGCTCGGCGATGCGCTCCTGATCGGCAGCCGACACCAGGACGGTTGCCCCGCCGGGAATCGGGTCGCGCAGCGACAGCTGGCCGATGTCGTGCATCAGCGCGGCGTACTCCAGGTCCAGCAGATCGGGCTCGGTCATGCCCAGCTCCCGGCCGACGGCCACGGCGAGCATGCTGACCCGCAGCGAATGCCCGCTCTCCACGTAGCCGCCGACCTCGGTGACCCTGGCCAGCGACCGGACAGTCTGCAGGTAGGTGGCGCGGATGCTGGCGTACCGGCGGAAGGCGACCTGGGTGACGAGCAGCGGCCCGAGGAACAGGACAAGCTCGGCCAGCCCCATGACCTGCGCGCCCAGCACCGTGATGATCGCCCACGCGCCGACCGCCGCGCCGAGCGGTCCCTGCACGTGCAGCTCGTCCGACAGCGCCACCGAGAATTTCGCGCCGAGGTCGTCGGCCCGGATCAGCGCGCCGATGACGGCGTCCACCAGCCAGCCGAGGAGGAGCAGCACGGCCATCAGGCCGATGGCCACCGGCAGGTGCGCCGTCAGATCGAGCGCGGGACTGGCCACCAGCGGCCGGAAGATGAAGGCCACGCAGGCCACCGCCACCAGGCGGGTGGACATCCCGGTAATCCCGGCCGGGCGGCCGGCCGCTACGTGCGGCAGGGCCCCGACCGTCATGCCGATGGCGGCGACCGCGACTACCTGCAGCGCCGGGATGGTGGCCACGCCGTGGACGACCGCCCCCGGCGGGAGCTTTCGGACACCGACCCCGTTGACCTTCATGAGCAGCGCGTAAGCCATGGCACCGGCCATCGCGATCGGCGCGGACTCCCGGCCACCCGGCAGCGCCAGCCGCAGCAGCTCCCCGAAGGCGATGAATCCCCCGAACGCCACGGCCTCGCCGGGCAGCAGGATGCCGAGAGCCGAATGCGCGACGGCCGCCACGACCAGCATGATCGCTGCTGCCAGCAGCAGCAGCCTGCCTGAGTCGAGTGACTGCCAGGACGACCAGCGCTCGATCGGCTGCCGGGTTGTCATCGCCGCGCCCTCACAGGCTCTCCACGACCCGAAGCGGCGCGGTCGGATCGTCGTGGTCCTGCGCCGTGACAGTGGCGCGGTCTGGCGGGGCCACCGGCGGCTTGGGCAGCTGCCAGCCCTCGGTGTGCAAGGCGACGATGAAGGCGTCCACGAGCAGCGGGTCGAACTGGGTGCCCGCGCCCTTGCGGAGCTCGTCGACCGCCTCGTCGATCCGGCGCGCCTGCCGGTAGGACCGGGTGGATGTCATCGAGTCGAACGCATCGGCCACCGCGATGATCCGCGCGAACTCGGGAATCTCGTGGCCGGCGAAGCCCATCGGGTAGCCGCGGCCGTCCACGCGCTCATGGTGGTGCATGATGCCCGCGAGCGCCTCATTCAGGAATCCGATCTCCCGGACGATCTCCAGGCCGCGCATGGGATGCAGCTGGATGGCCGCGTACTCCTCCTCCGTCAGCGGGCCTGTCTTCTGCAGCACCTTGGTCGGCACGCCGAGCTTGCCGACGTCGTGCAGCATGCCGGCGAACTTGATCGCCTCGACGCGCTCGGGGCGCATTCCGATCCGGCGGGCGATCATCCCCGAGCCGCGGGATACCCGCTCGCTGTGGCCGCGGGTATAGAAATCCTTCGTTTCCACGGCCTGGCAGAGTGCGGCCATGGTCTCCGCGTAGGCACGCTGCTGCTCGGCGAACTGCCCCATCGTCCACCGGGCCACGAACAGCGGCACCAGCACGAGCGCGGCAGCGAACGCCCCGATCTGCTCCCAGAGCGCGGCGATAACCATTCCGAAGGCGGCGTAGCCGAGGTCGGAGGCCAGCAGCAGAGCCAGACTGGACTCTATCCGGAACTTGCGCGAAACCCTGCGCTCGGGCCGGTTCAGCCGCAGGACGCCCCAGACCAGCACATGGTTGGCGAGCACATGCACCGCGGCAGCCGCCGCGAATGGCCCGATATTCTTTCCGAAATAGTGCGGCATGACCGTTGTGGGTATTCCCACCGACCCGCCTAACTGCACGAACACCCAGGCCGCCGCGTATCCGGAGAGCGCATTCATCGCGCCGTTGAAAAACCGCTCCGCCAGCAGCAGATGACGGCGCAGGCTCAGCACGGAAGCGCCCCCGACCATGGCGGCGCCGATCGGGCCCAGCAACATCACGGCGGCGAGGGTCGCCGAAGAACTCGGCGACCACGCCGACTGGCGTGCGGCAAGCGGCGTGGGAGTGGAATCGCAGATCAGGAACAGCGCACAGAGAACCGCGAGGTAAAACCACCACCGCGCATCCATCGGGTAACGCGGCGCGGACGCGATGATCGCCGCCGCCACGGCGACGACCAGCGCCATGTAGAGCCACGCGGCTCGGGAGACCCTGCCCATGCCCCTCTCACCCTGGCTGTCGCGGTCCGCTCACGCCGGTGGCCGGGCGCCGCCGCGCCGCAGCCAATCCAGCTGTGCGGGCGGAACACATTCCGCCCGATTGCCGCCACTCAGAGTAACGCGATCATCAAGATTCGCGTAGGCGTCCGCCGCATTGTGAACAATTAGTAATTCGCTATAGGCCATTAGTGACTGACTCGTCCAACGATCGGGCGCTGCGGAGAGCCAGAAAGGCGCTGCAGCCGCGGCGGCAGCCCGCCGAAAGGGCCGCCCGAGCAGTCCGGCCGGCGCAGCAGCCGGATCAGCGGCAGCAGCGGGCCGGGTGGAGGGGAAGTGGAGGCGGTGCGAGTGTTCGCTCCGAGCCGGGCTAGTCGACCCGGATCTCGGTGATCTCAAGCTCCGCACGGACCGCGGCGATCCGGGTCATCACCTTGGTCCGCAGCTCGGTGGGCACTGCCTCATGGCCACAGTGCTTGTGCACCAGCCGCCTGACAGCTTCCTCAAGCCCGTACTCGCGCAGACACGGGCCGCACTCGACGAGGTGCTGGCGGATCTGCACGATCCCGATCCCGATCTCCGTCTCCTCGAGCTCACCGTCCAGGTAGGAGTAGACGCGCGCAAGTACCTCGCTGCACGGCACTTCGTGCGGCTTACCGCAGCTCATTTCGCGTCCTTCCCCGGCGTCTCGTCCGTTGATGACGCCTCGGCGGGAGCAGCTGACGCCGTCCTGACCAGGCCTTCCTCGGCTGCGTAATCCTGCAGCAGCTCGCGGAGCTGCCGGCGCCCACGGTGCAGTCGCGACATCACAGTTCCGATGGGCGTGCCCATGATGTCGGCGATCTCCTTGTAGGCGAAGCCCTCAACATCAGCCAGGTATACCGCTATCCGGAACTCCTCGGGAAGGGACTGCAGGGCAGCTTTGACGTCGGAGTCGGGGAGCCGCTCCAGCGCCTCCGCCTCGGCCGACTTCAGGCCGCCCGACGTGTGCGATGCGGCGCGCGCGAGCTGCCAGTCCTCGATTTCCTCCGTGCCCGAGCGCTGCGGCTCGCGCTGCCGTTTCCGGTAGGTGTTGATGAAGGTGTTGGTAAGGATCCGGAAGAGCCAGGCCTTCAGGTTCGTGCCTACCTGGAACTGATGGAACGACGCGTACGCCTTGGCGAAAGTCTCCTGCACCAGGTCCTCGGCGTCGGCCGGGTTACGGGTCATCCGCATGCCGGCCGCATAAAGCTGATCCAGGTACGGCAGCACGTCATGCTCGAACCGCTCGCTGCGCTGCTTAAGTGTCTCAGGGACCGGACCCACCCCCTCCGCCGTATCCGGCTGCGACCGTCCGGCCCGCCAACTGGCTCGGTCGGAGGATACGCCGGAGAATACAACGCCGGGCATGGCGCGCTTCCTGGCGACTACCACGGAAGCGTCATCTCGCGGATAACAGCTGGCTAGTGGCACGGCTGCTGCAACACGGAGCCCCGCTGCTTCATTCCGGGACGCGCGCGGCGGCGGGACGTTTCGCGGCTAGCGGCGCTGCCGGTCCAGCCGCCCTTGGCAGGAGACGCACCGGGCGGCCTCCGGCTTGGCTTCGAGCCGGCCCTCAGCGACGGGGCCGCCGCAGTCCACGCATATCCCGTAGGTGCCGAGGTCGATCCGGCGCAGCGCGCTGAGCACCTGATCCAGCTGCCGTCTGGCGACGGCGAGTACTGCCTCGGTGCGCTCGGTTTCGGACAGGATAGTGCCGGCGTCGGCCGGGTCCGGCGGGTAATCGACCGTCCCGTCGTGCTGCGTATTCGCCCCGGCCAGGACGGCGATGGACCTGCCCAGCTCATCGCGAGTCTCTTCCAGATGCTTACGAGCGGTTACGGTATCCAACCGCCCCACCTCCTTGTTCGACGCCGTGCCGGGTGGCCCGCCGATCGGGTCCCGGCGCCGCCTGGCCGTTCAGCTGACTGGTGACAGGAGCACGTCGGGATCGCTGCCTGGCCGGCATCCGGGTGCTCCGCGGCCGGGGCGCCCGCAGCGAGCGGCCGGCTTCCCTAACTCCCCGAGCCGACCATGCTCGGCTGGCCCCTGACCGGCTGGCCCCTGACCGGCTGGCACAGAACGCTCGACCAGGCCGGGGCCGTTGTTGCGCACGGAGTTGACCTCGGTCGAGACCGGGTAGGACTCCAGCGCCTGCGAACCTGCCGGGGCCAGCAGTGCCCGCAGGTCGCCGGGATCGGAGTTCTCCGGATCGAGCCAGTCCGTCCAGCTACCGGGATCGATGATCATCGGCATCCGGTCGTGGATCCTGCCCAGCGCGTCCGGCGCGCTGGTGGTGATGATCGTCGCGCTCCACAGCCAGGCGTCCGGGTCGTCGCCCCGACGCGCCTTGTCGCGCCACAGCTCGTACAGCCCGGCGAAGGCCAGCGGCCGCCCGTCGGCGCGGTGAATGTAGTACGGCTGCTTGACCTTGCCGCCCCTCGGGCTGTCCGCCGCCGCGGCGTCGCCCGGCTTCTGCCACTCGTAGTACCCGTCGGCAGGGAGCAGGCACCGGCGGTTGGCGAAAGCACGGCGGAACGCAGGCTTCTCGCTGACTGTCTCGGCCCGCGCGTTGATCAGCCGGCTGCCGATCGACATATCCTTCGCCCAGGACGGCACCAGCCCCCAGCGCACGACGCGCAGCTCGCGGGCTTCGTCGTCTTTCCGGCGAGTGAGCACGGAGTAGACCGGCTTGGTCGGCGCGACGTTGTAGTCGGGCTCCAGCGGCTCGGTGACGCATTCGCGCTGCACCTTGAACTCCTCGAGGAGCTCAATGCGCGTGCGCGCAGACGCATACCGACCGCACATGTTCTCACCTTGACGCCGCTTCGCAGGCATGGGGAAGCTCAGATTGAGGCAGTTCATAGCCAAGATGGGAGCTTGCCAAACCCTTTGCTGCCACTTGCCTGTCCTCGCGGGCCGCCCCGCTGCGGTCAGATTGCCGGTGCCTGGATCCCGCCGCGGGCCGCCGCCGCGGTCAGATTGCGGCCGCCTTCGTCCCGCCGCTGGCCGGGCCCAAGCCAGTACGCTGCCAGGATGGAGGCAGCCCAGGGTTTCACCGGTGAGCCGGGCAGCGACTGGCCTGCTCCGGCCGCGGCTGGCCCGCTGCGCGCCGTCGTGCGGCTGCCCGGCTCGAAATCCATGACTAATCGCGCGCTCGTGCTGGCCGCGCTGGCGGCCGGGCCAACCCGCATCACCGGTCCGCTGCGGGCCAGGGACACGCTGCTGATGGCTGCCGCCCTGCGTGCGCTCGGCGCGACCATCGACGCCGCCGATGACGCGCCGCAGCCAGCCTGGCTGGTGACGCCGGGCCAGCAGGCCGGCGTCGCGGCAGTCGACGTCGGCAACGCCGGCACCGTGCTGCGGTTCGTGCCGCCGGTAGCGGCGCTGACCACGGCGGATGTCGAGTTCAGCGGTGACGACCGGATCTCCCGGCGGCCGGTCGGCCCGCTGCTGACCGGGCTCAGGGAACTCGGCGCGGTGATCGATGACGGCGGCCGCGGTGCCGTCCCGTTCACCGTGCGCGGCCGCGGCGGCGTGCGCGGCGGCACGGTCACGCTCGACGCGTCCGGCTCCTCGCAGCTGGTCTCCGGCCTGCTGCTCGCCGCGCCCCGGTACGACAAGGGGGTGGAGATCAGGCACGAGGGCCCGCGAGTGCCCTCGGCCCCGCATATCGCGATGACCATCGCGATGCTGCGCGCCGCAGGCGCTGAGGTGGAGGCTGTGAGCCGGCGCCGGGACGGGACTGAGCATCGCTCTCCCGTTTCGGATATATGGCGAGTTCACCCAGGCACGCTGGTGCCGCGGGCGATCGACATCGAGCCCGATATGTCCAGTGCAGCGCCGTTCCTGGCTGCTGCCCTGGTGGCCGGCGGCAGCGTGACGGTCGCCGACTGGCCCGCGCAAAGCATGCAGGCGGCCGGGCAGATCCAGGATGTGCTGACGGCGATGGGCGCCGACTGCGCGGCCGGCGCCGACGGGATGACGGTCCGCGGCACCGGCACGATCCGCGGCGTCACCACTGACCTGCGCGATGTCGCCGAGCTGACACCGGTGCTCGCCGCGCTTGCCGCGCTGGCCAGCTCGCCGTCGGAGTTCACCGGGATCGGCCACCTGCGCACGCACGAGAGCGACCGGCTGGCGGCGCTCGCGGCGGAGATCAGCGCGCTCGGCGGCGAGATCACCGAACTGCCGGACGGCCTGCGGATCGTGCCCCGGCCGCTGCGCGCCGGGAGCACCCCGTTCGCCAGTTACGACGATCACCGGCTGGTGATGGCCGCGGCGGTGCTCGGGCTTGCCGTTCCGGGCCTGCGGGTGGCGGGCGCCGGCACCGTGGGCAAGACCTTCCCCGGCTTCCTCGGCCAGTGGGCCAAGCTGCTGGAGAGCTCCCCCTGAGCGGGCGGCCCAGCCATGCCGGGCTGGACGAGGACGACGTGCGGATCCGGCCGGGAAAGGGCTCGCGGCCCCGCACCCGGCGCAGGCCGGCGCACGAGGACGCGGCCGAGGCGTTCGTCATCGCCGTCGACCGGGGCAGATATCACTGCGTGGTCGCCGATCCTGGTGACGAGATCGGGGCGGGCACCGGCGGCCGCGCCGTGACGGCGATGCGGGCACGCGAGCTGGGCCGCAGAAGCGTCGCTGTCGGGGACACCGTGAGCCTGGCCGGGGATGTCTCCGGGGCACCGGGCACGCTGGCCCGGATCGTCCGCATCGCGCCCCGCCGGTCGGTGCTGCGCCGCTCCGCTGACGACACCGACCCCATCGAGCGCGTGATCGTGGCCAACGCCGACCAGCTGGGGATCGTCTGCGCGCTGGCCGACCCGCCGCCACGGCCGCGGCTCATCGACCGCTTCCTGGTTGCCGCCTACGACGCCGGGCTTAACCCGCTGCTCTGCCTGACCAAGGCCGACCTGGCCGGGCCCGATGACATCCTGGCCGTGTACGCGCCGCTGGGCATCCCCTACCTGGTCACCAGCAGGCCGCTGACGCCGGATGTGCTGGACGAGCTGCGGGGCCGCCTGGCCGGCCGGGTGAGCGTGCTCGTCGGCCATTCGGGCGTCGGCAAGTCGACGCTGGTCAACGCCCTGATACCGGATGCCGACCGAGCAGTGGGCACGGTCAGCCCGGTCACCGGCCGGGGCCGGCACACATCGTCGTCGGCGGTGGCGCTGCGGCTGCCTGGCGGCGGCTGGCTGATCGACACCCCGGGCCTGCGCAGCTTCGGCCTCGGGCTCATCGCGCCGGAACGCGTTGTGCGCGCGTTTCCTGACCTGGCCGAGGGCGTCGCACTGTGCCCGCCGGGCTGCAGCCACCTGGACGAGGGGTGCGGCCTCGACGCATGGGTGGCCGAGCACGGCCTTGACGTCTCGCTCGCTGCCAGGCTGGAATCACTGCGCCGGCTGATGCGCAGCCGCGAGGGTCTGGGCACCGGCGACAGCGCCGGTGACAGGGCTGGCGGCGGCGACGGCGATCCCTGCGGCCGCGAGGCCGGCTGACCGGGCCGGCGGTACTCAACCGGGGCGGGATGGTCAGTGTGACCCGGTTAGCGATACCGTTTCGCGCCATGGCGGGTTACGACGACGACCTGCGGTTCGCGCACGTCCTTGCCGACGCCGCGGACGACATCACTATGCGCAGGTTCCGGGCCAGTGATCTGAGGGTGGAGGCCAAGCCTGACCTGACCCCGGTGACGGACGCGGACCTCGCCACCGAGGAATCGCTGCGGCACCTGCTGAGCCGGGCCCGGCCCCGCGACGCACTGCTCGGCGAGGAATTCGGCAGGTCCGGCGCCGGCCAGCGGTGCTGGGTGATCGATCCGATCGACGGAACCAAGAATTACGTGCGCGGGGTGCCGGTGTGGGCCACCCTGATCGGGCTGATGGCCGGCGACGAGGTCACGGTCGGCGTTGTCTCCGCGCCCGCCCTCGGGCGCCGGTGGTGGGCAGGACGCGACGGCGGGGCCTGGACGGGCCGCAGCCTGACCAAGGCCACTGCCTGCCGGGTGTCGGCCGTGTCCAGCCTGGCGGACGCGTCACTGTCCTATTCAGGCCTGTCCACCTGGGCGGACAGCGCCCGCCTGGCGGAATTCCTCGGCCTCGCCAGAGCTGTCTGGCGGACGCGAGCCTACGGGGACTTCTGGTCGCATGTCCTGGTTGCCGAGGGGGCGATTGACATCTCCGCCGAAACCGATGTGACGCTCTGGGATCTGGCCGCACTGCAGATCATTGTGGAGGAGGCCGGGGGCACCTTCACCGATCTGAGCGGAAAGGCCAGGCCAGACGGGGGCAGCGCGATCTGCACCAACGGACTGCTGCACGCCGACGTGCTGGAGCTGCTGGCGGCAGGCGCAGCCGGCAGCGCCGCGGCAGACTGAGCCGGGTATCCGGCCCCGGCGCTGAGCCGGGCCGGGCCGGGCGCAGGATCCGGCTGGCTATTGCCCTGAGGCTCGCGATCACCGATGCTGGATCTCAGCGCCAATCACATGTTCACAAGGCAGGCTTGTCGTCCCGCGTACCTGCCCGGGACCTTGCCCTGCGGACAGCTGTGGCGCACACCGGACCGCGGCAGCGTTGCCGGCAGCGATCTGGGAAAGGGAGCCAGCGAGCATGAATGTACGGGACGGGATGACCAAGATCATCCTGAGCATCGGCCCAGCGCACACGCTGCGTGAGGCATCGCGCCTGATGGCGGCGCAACACGTCGGGGCTGCCGTGGTGACAGACCCCGAGCATCCGGGGATCGGCATCCTGACCGAGCGGGACATCCTGGAGTCCGTCGGCTCCGGCCAGGATCCCGACAAGGAGGTCGTCGCCCATCACCGGACGACGGCCGTCGTCTTCGCCGCACCGGAGTGGACGCTGGATCAGGCAGCCAAGGCCATGGTCCGGGGCGGTTTCCGCCACCTCGTCGTCCTCGACGGCGGCGAGGTGGCCGGCCTGCTGTCGATGCGCGACATCGTGCGCTGCTGGTCTGGCTCGCGGGTGCTGGCGGGCGCGGCACATACGGGTGCCCCGGCCTGAAGCCTGACGCAGCGGCCTGAATCTGGCCTGTGCTGGCCCCGCTGCTTGCGCCTCGCGCCCAGCCGCGGGAGAGTATGGGCGCCATGCGGCTCACCGGCGCTATTGCGCTCGTCACGGGAGGATCGTCGGGCATCGGCGCGGCCACGGCACGGGCCCTGGCCGCAGTCGGCGCACGGCCGCTGATCGCCGGGCGCGACGGGGGCCGCCTCGATGCAGTCGCGCGGGAAACCGGGGGCCTGGCACTGCATGCCGATCTGGCAGCGCCCGACGGCGCGGCGGACCTTGCCTGCGCGGCGCTGGACGCGGCCGGCCGGGTGGACCTGCTCGTCAGCAACGCCGGCGTTGGCTGGGCGGGGCCAATCGGGCGGCTGACCGCGGCCAAGGCGCAGGAACTCGTCGCGGTGAACCTCACCGCTCCGATCCAGCTGACCGCAATGCTGGCACCCGGCATGATCGCGCGCGGATCGGGCCGGTTAGTGTTCGTCTCCTCTATCGCCGGAAATACTGGTGTGCGCGGCGAGGCGGCCTATGCGGCCAGCAAGGCAGGACTCGGCAACTTCGCCGAGAGCCTCGCCTATGAGCTGGACGGCTGCGGCGTCGGCGTCTCGCTGGTCGTGCCGGGCGTCGTAGATACGCCGTTTTTCGAGCGCCGGGGAGCCCCTTATCACCGCGGCAGGCCCGCACCGATTTCCGCCGAGCGGGTGGCAGACGCGATCGTCGCCGCCGCCGATCAGGACCGCCGGGTCGTTTTCGTGCCCCGGTGGATGAGCGTCCCCGCCTGGCTGCACGACGCGGCACCAGCGGCGTTCCGGCTCCTGGCCAGCCGGTTCGGCTAGACCAGCCGGTTCGGCTAGACCAGCCGGTTCGGCCCGGCCAGCCGGTCCGGCCAGCTCCTTCGGATAGGCGAGCCGGTTGCTGGCGGGCGGAATGACGGAAAACCGTCATGGCCGCAGACCAGGCCCGAGAGCGCGAAGGCCGGCCCGCAGGAAGGTCGCGAGTGGGCATGCCTGGGCTGCCGCAACAGCCGGCTGGCGCGCGGGCACCGGGTCAGGTGCTCTTCAGCTCGCCAGCCTGGTGAAACCGCTTGGCCAGCCAGTGCCGGGCTCCGTCCACCGTCACCGGCACCTGGTCGGGATCCTCCCCGGAGAGGCGGGCCGCATTGCGGAGGGTCGCCGTCGCCAGCTCGGTCAGCTCCGGCTGGCTGGCCTGGCGCCACTGCGAGAACAGCAGATCCGCATCGGGAGTGTCGCCGAACGCCGCTGCGCGCTGCTCTTTCGTGGGCGGCGCGTGGTGGTACTCGGGGACCGTGAGCTCGACCTGGTCGGTCCGCGGCACCGACTGGTTGAAAGCCGGCTCCAGCAGCGGCGCGGCGGCGTCCCGGCGGGTAAGAGCGGGCCCGAGGTCGAACCGCTCGCGCAGGGTGTGCAGGACCGAGCAGGTGTGGAACAGATCGGTGATGACCGTTCCCCGCTGCGTGTAGGGCGAGATGACGATGGCCGGCACCCGCACGCCGAACCGGTCGAAGGCAAAACCCTGCTCGCCGGGCCGGCCGTCGGGAACCGGAGCCGCGGGCGGGGGCACGTGGTCGTAACAGCCGCCGTGCTCGTCGAAAAGGACGATCAGGGCTGTCGACAGCCACTGCGGCGAGCTGCGGACCGCTTCGTACGCCCTGGCCAGGAACTGCTCCCCGGCCCGGATGTCCGTGGGCGGGTGATAGTCGTCCAGCGGCGGGAAGAACATGTTGGGCTCGAGCCATGAGTAGGTCGGCAACCTTCCCGCGGCAGCATCGGCGAAGAACTGGGTCCGCGGCGCCGAGTGGCTGCGCCACATGCCAATGTGCCGCAGGCCGGCGAGATTAATGGCGCAGTCGGGGACGATCTGGCTCTTGTCGTAGTAGACCCGCCAGTCGATGCCCTTGGCGGTAAACAAGTCGAACAGGTTGGGCATCTCCTGATCCCAGGAGTAGGAAACGATGGTGTCATTGTCGAGCTTCCCGAGGCTCGTGCCGCCGTGATAAAAGGACCGGTTCGGGAACGTGCACGTGGGCGCTTCGCAGAACCACCGGGTGAACACTGCGTACTCAGCCGCGAGGCGGTTGATGACGGGGGCGATCCCGGGGGTGCAGACGCCGCCGATGGACTGCATCTCGCGATCGATCGGCTGCCGTTCCTTTTCCCAGCAGAAGTTGGCGTAGAAGTCCGTCGCGAACCCGTCCATGGTCGCCACGCCGGGCGACGGCGGCACGTTGAACGGTGCCTGCATGGGGTCGGGGAACAGCGGATACGGCGATTTCCCGGCGTTCGATGCCGGGATGTACTCGCCCCACAGCTGCACGTTGACGTTGCCATAGGCCTCACCGGGGTCAGGAATCGGGTCGCACAGGTCCGTCGCCGGGTGCACTCGGACCTTGCCTCTGGGGTAGGGCAGGATGATCTCGCGGTTCCGGATGCCGTCAGCCGCGTCGATGTGCGGCAGATGCCCGAGAAGCGAATCGAACGATCGGTTCTCGAACATCAGCACGACCCAGTTGGTGATTTGCTCAAGCATGGGGTTCCCCCGTTGATCGCGCCGATCGTGTCCCCTGACCAGCCAGCCCCCTGGTCTGGTCATGTTCTACTCGCAGGGCGGGTTCGGCCGGCCGCGACACGCTCGCGGCGCGCCGACGGCGGCGGGACGCCAGCCGTGAAGGAGGCTGAGCGTCGCAGATGCGCAAATCGGCGAGCGGCTCATGAGTGGATACGACGTCAGTGCGTGGGGATCATTTCTTGCTGCTGAAGTTGGCGCCGGCGCCGCGCTGACCGGGCTTCTGTTTGTGGCGGTCTCGATCAACCTCGCCCGTATTCTGTCGTTTCCCAAGCTCCCCTGCCCGCGCGGGCGAAACCCTCGGGGTCCATCTGCTGGTGATGGCCGTCTCCAGCCTGGTTCCCGGCGAGAACGACTCCCCTGCTCGCGCAAGCTCGCTTAGGAAAAGGCTCGGCTGCCGCAGGCAGCTTTGCCAGCTGCCTGTGCGGCACTTTTCCCGCGATGGCTCGGGGAATGAAACGTATTGCATCGATACCGATGTCGCCTGCGGCATGGTCAGGGGGTCACGATCGCGAAGTCGGGGTCGGGGTTGTCGATGAGCGACGTCAGCCGCTGCAAGGCGGCGGGGTTCCCGGACAGCTCAATGCCGTCGTGCTGGCCGGCCGCCAGGAATTGCAGCAGCTGGGGCTTGGTGAGGGTGACTGTCAGGTCCGCCGCTCGGTTGTCTCGCGTCGGGTAGTGGATGAGGGCGCCGCTGCTGAGTTCCATCCGGTAGTTCTCGTGGACGTCGGTGAAGTGCCAGCCGATGCTCAGGTGCTCGCTCCAGGCCTTCGGGCCGTTGATGCGGATGGCGATCGAGTCGAACAGCTGGGTGATGGTCAGTGCCGGCGCCAGCCCGGCGCTGCTGATCTCGGTGTGCTCGATCGTCGTCGCCCGCAGCTCGTGCGCGCCGGTGAGGTAACTGTTGCGCCAGGTCGCGTTCTCCGCGCCGTAGCCCAGGCGCTCCAGCACCGAGGCCAGCAGCTCACGCGCGGCGCCATGGCCCGGCGCGGCGAACACGGCGTGGCTGGCCAGTTCCGCGGCGAACCGCAGGTCGCCCTGCTCGAAGAACTCGCTGGCCTTGGCCACCGTCGCATCGACGCCGCCGAGGGCCTGCACGTACCGCCGCCCGGCCGCCTCCGGCGGGTGCTGCCACAGGTGCGCCGGGTTGGCGTCGTACCAGCCGAGATAGCGCTGGTAGATCGCCTTGACGTTGTGGTTAACCGAGCCGTAGTAGCCGCGGGCGTGCCAGGCCCGGTCCAGCCCAGGCGGCATCTCGATAGTCTCGGCGATCTCGCTGCCGGTGTAGCCCTGGTTCATCAGCCGCAGGGTCTGGTCATGCAGGTAGGCGTAAAGATCCCGCTGCTGCGTCAGGTATGCGACGATCTCGTCAGTGCCCCAGGTGGGCCAGTGATGCGAGGCGAAGGCCACATCGGACTGGCCAGCGAACAGCTCGATCGCCTCGGCCAGGTAACGCGACCAGATCCGCGGGTCACGGACCTGCGCACCGCGCAGGGTCAGCAGGTTGTGCAGGTTGCGGGTGGCGTTCTCCGCCAGGCACAGGGCCCGCCTGCCGGGGAAGCAGAAGTTCATCTCCGCGGGCGCCTCGGTGCCCGGCGTCAGCTGGAAGACGATGCGGACCCCGTCGAGGACTTCCTCCTGCCCGGTGCAGGTGATGTCGAGGGTCGGTGCGATCAGGCCCACGAGGCCGGCCGACGCGCCTGGGCCGAGCCCCATCCCGAGGGTGCCGGCCGCGTTCTTGGGCACGTGTGCAGCGCCGTAGTAGTAGGCACGGCGGAGCATTGCCACCCCGGCGTAGACGTTCTCCGACACGGCATGCTCGAGGAAGTGCTCAGGCGCGACGATCGGGACGTCGGTGCCTGCATCAACCACGCCCAGGACTCCCCCGAAGTGGTCGATATGGGGGTGGGTGTAGATGACGGCCGTGACGGCGCGGTCGCCGCGGTGCCGGCGGTAGAGGGCGATCGCCGCGGCTGCGGTCTCCTGCGAGATCAGCGGGTCGACGACGATGACACCATGGTCGCTCTCCACCAGCGTCATGTTGGAAATGTCGAAGCCACGGACCTGGTAGATCCCGTCGGTCACCTCATAGAGGCCGTGCCTGGCAGTGAGCTGGGCCTGCCGCCACAGACTCGGATTAGCCGTGTCCGGGCAGGCGCCATCAAGGAAGCCCCACGAGTCCATCTCCCAGACCACGCGCCCATCCGCGGCCTTGACGACCATCGGCTCCAGCGTGCAGAGAAAGCCACGGTCAGCATTAACGAAGTCACTGCGGTCACCGAAATCGGCAGCGACCGGATCAGTCTCCGCACTCGGCCAGGACATTTCGCTCCTCCATAGTCAGACGATGGTGTCGCGGTCGCCCTGCTGCAAACGACGGGCCAGCCGCATCGAGCGGCCGCGTGAGTCTTTCCGGGCCGTCGCCGTCGGTGGCGTCCCGTTGTCCAGCGGATGACTCGCAAAAATTGGCGCGTCGCAATGTCGACCCGAAGCAGTCGGATTCGCAGTCGATCGCAGCAGCCGTTTCCCCCTCCCCCAAGCGGGCCGCCATCCCAGCGTCAGGCGGCGGCGGCGGCTGTCACTAGGGGCTTTAGGCCTCTGTCCCAGCGCCTGTCCCGCCACCCGGCTCGGTCAGGTCCACTTCGGCGCGCAGCGGTGCTGGAAGTCGCGGACCTGTTCGAGGTAGTCGTACCGGTTCACTGCGGCTGCCTGGACCAGCTCGTCGAAACCGTCCAGGAGCACGACCGGCAGCCTGGCCGGCTCGCTGTACCCGCAACCGAACCGGCTGAGCTGCCAGGACCTCGGTGAGCTTGGACTTGCCGGAACCCGGTTCACCCAGGACGACCAGAGGTGACCTCGCTGCCCGTGGCGAGGTGAGGTACCCGGCGAGGAACGCCTCGACGTCAGGCACTGCAGCCTGCTCATCCCACCATTCGCGAGATGCCGGCGTATCGCCCCGGCCTACCTCGGCGATCCGGCATTCCGGGTTCAGGTAGGCCTCGCCGAGGGTCGGAAGTACCACCCGGTCAGGTGCCTGCATAGTGCTGATAATGGGCTCATCCAGGGCCGCACGGTAGCTCGTCAGCAGGTGAGCAAGGGGCCGCTCGCCTGGCCGGCGTACCGCCATCTCGTCGAGCAGGGTTGCGACTCCCGCGAGCCCCGCGCCAAGGGCGTGAAGCTCGGTCAGGCCTGCCCAGCCCGGTTGTCCGCGGCCAGATTGCGGTACGCGGCGTTATAGAGTCCCAGGGCCCGCCCTGGCACGTAGCTGATCATCTCCGTCAGGCGATCCCTGCGCTCGTCGTCCAGCTCATCCCACACCGCCAGGCCCGAGATGGACTCCAGAACCCGGTTCGACAGCCGCGCGTAGCAGTCCGCTAAGGCCCTGCGGACGCCGTCGTAGCGACGGTGGGCTTCTGGCAGCGGAAGTGGCTCCTGGAGAAGAAGCTCGAGCATGTTCACGTAACCAGTCGGCGCGCCACTGCCGACGGTCAGCGTGGCCTGCTCCGCGCCGGTAAACGCCATCTGTTCGATGGGCACCGGCAGGACAGCTTTCCCTAACGCCTCGAAATAGGATGAGATGACCGGACAGCGTGCGCTGCTTCGAGGCGCTGGGAGCGGTCGAAGCGTGACAGGCTGCTATGCCATTCGGTGACCTTGCGCACAACCTCATGACCGCAGCTCACGATCTCGTTCTTCAGCTCAAAGAGACTGATCGCCGCACCGGCGTCCTTTCCCGTCGCCCATGCCGCAGCCGCCCAGATAGTCAGCCCCGCTGTCGCCGCCGTGTCCAGCAGCGTCACCAGCCGACTTTTCGCCGCCCCCAATATCGTCAGGGCGTCATGATAGGCAAAAGCATCACTCATAATGCCATCATTACCCAGATCGCGCCTTGCCGAGCACACTCCTGGCGTGACGGGGTGGAACCGCAACGCCAGAGATCCCTCTCAGGAGGCCGTTGACGGCCCTGGGGCAGCGGTCCGGCTGCTCGCCGGACCGCCCAGCCGCAAGGCGCGCCCCGCGAGCCGACGTTCGAACCGCATCTTGCCCAGCGGCTACCGGATACGCGGTGGTCGAAATGCTGGACAAGCCGTCCACCCTCGTGGGGGCCGCGCCGAAAAGCCCGACTCATGATGGCTGCCGGGAAAGTCACCGCCGGCCGCGGAGAGGGCAGTTACCGGGCGGTTCCGCAGAGTCAGCCGGCGCCATCGCTGGGCGCTCAGAACGTTCCATCTGGCCCGTCCCGTGGGAGCCCCCTTCCGCAGCCACGCAGCCGAGCAATTAGGCGGTTCTGCGTGCTTACCTTCACGAAGGCTCCCCCACGCTCCGCAGCCATCCGGCGAACGTCCCTCCCCCGACTGCGGGCGCTGCGGCACGAGGCCCCGGGTTGCGGTGAACTGCATGCCGCCTTGGGACTAATCCTTCCGAGGTTTACGGAGAGTTCAAATGGCGTTTGCCCGTTCTTCCCGGGACGGTAGTTCGCCGTCGGCGAGTTCATCATCGTGATCACGCGATCGTGCCGCGGCCCTGCCGGTGTTTGCGATCTGCGGCGTGGCGCGGCCTATGCAAAGAACTCAGCGGGAGCGTACGGTTTAAGTGTTGCTCCGGACCCCGGCAGCTGCCGCCGCGAAATTATCGCGGCTTCACAGCAGGGGTCGGGAGTCTTTCTTCTTTCTTTTTCCAGGGCACGGAAATTGGCTTTTCCTATTGAAGGTTGCTGGCATGCCGGATCTCGGAGCACGACGATGGTGGGCGCTCGGCGCGGTGAGCCTGGCGATCCTGTGTGTGGGCGTGGACAGCACTGTGCTCAGTGTGGCCCTGCCCACGCTCGCCAGGGCGCTGCACGCGTCGGAGTCGGACCTGCAGTGGTTCTCGTCGGGATACCTGCTTGTGCTCGCGGCGGCGATGCTCCCGGCCGGCCTGCTGGGCGACCGGTACGGCCGCAAGAAGGTGATGCTCATCTCCCTGGGGCTCTTCGGGGCCGGATCGGCAGCGTGCGCGTACTCCACGTCAGTGACCGAGTTCCTGGCCGCCCGGCTGCTCCTGGGGCTGGCCGGGGCCGGGGTGATCGTGATGTCGATCACCGCGCTCACGGTGCTGTTCAGCAAGGCGGAGCGGCCCAAGGCCGTGGGAATCTGGGCGGCGGCGAACTTCGTCGCTTTCCCGATCGGCCCCATCCTTGGCGGCTGGCTGCTCACGAACTACTGGTGGGGCTGGGTGTTCCTGATCAACGTGCCGGTCGTCCTGATCGGCCTGGCCGCCGTCGCAGTCCTGGTGCCAGAATCCCGCGCCGCCGAGCGGCCGGGCATGGACCCGACCGGGGTGGCCGCCTCGGCCGCCGGCCTGGTGGCGGTGACCTACGGCCTGATCGAGGCAGGCCAGGACGGCTGGGGCAATGCCGGCGCCCTGCTCTGCATAACCGGCGGAGTTGCGCTGCTGGCCGGATTCTTCATGTGGGAACGCCGGCTGACCCGCCGGCCTGGCGGTCAGCCGCTGCTCGACCTGGCACTGTTCCGCTCGGCCTCATTCACCTGGGGCGTGCTCCTCTCCACGCTGCCGATCCTCGCCCTGTTCGGCGTCTTGTTCACCATGCCGCAGTACTTCCAGGGCGTGGCCGGCACCGACGCCATGGGCTCGGGCCTGCGGCTCCTGCCGCTGATCGGCGGGCTCCTGGCCGGGGCGGTTCCCGCCGCCCGCCTCGCCCGCCTGCTGGGCGCCAAGGTCGCCGTCGCGGCCGGCTTCGTCCTGCTCGCCGCCGGGCTCCTCCTCGGCGCCACCACCAGCGTGGGCTCGGGCGTCCTGTTCGTGGCGGCGTGGATGGCCGTCGCCGGGCTGGGGACGGGCATTGCCATGGCCACCACATCTTCCGCCGCGCTCGCCGAGCTGACCGAAGAGCACAGCGGCGTCGGCTCGGCGGTACTGCAGGCAGTCAACAAGACCGGCGGCCCGTTCGGCATCGCGATCCTGGGCAGCGCGCTCAGCGCCGGCTACCTTGCCCGGCTCAGCCTGTCCGGGCTGCCGGCGCCCGCCGCGGCCGCCGTCCGCCAGAGCGTCTTCGGCGGCGTGGCAGTCGCCCAGAAGATCCACTCGGCGTCGCTGCTCGCCTCCGTGCAGACGGCCTTCGTGCACGGCATGGACCTGGCCCTCCTGGTATCAGCCGGCTTTGCCCTGGCCGGGGTCGTGCTCACCGTGCTCTTCCTGCCCCGGGCGAACGCCCCGAAGGCGGCAGCGCAAGCTCCCGCCGGCCAGCAGGGTGAGGCTGCCGCAATCCGGTGAGCAGCCAGGGCTGCGCGAGCGCACAAAGGACAAGAACCGGGCGGCGATCAGCGAGGATGCCAATGCCTTTGACAGCACGCTCCTCCGGTGCTCTCTGAATGTAGGGCGCTCATAGCAGGGCGTGGCTGGGTCGGTCGGCGGAGGGATTGGATGGCGTGGTGGAGAACTCGGCGCCTCTACCCATGTTGGCCATGCCGCTTCGGCTGAGTGTGGTGTAGACGGTGTCGGCGACGTGCGAGGTGGGCGAATCGACGGCGGTCCACATGGTGGCGATGACGTGCCGGTAGCTGGCAATCCCCTGAAACCGTGGAGACTTCGGATGTGGTGGTCTTGCGGAGCGAGGCGGGCCCTTGCGGGTGCCCCGCGTGCTGATGGGGGCGGGCCTGGCCTGGCCGTTCTTCCTTCCACAGGGGCCGCAGAGGTCTCCGGGGTCAGGACCGGCCCGCAGGGCCGCCGCGTCAGCGGTGCGCAGCAGTCTTGACCGCAGGGACGGCCCCGTACCATGCGCGGGGCACCCCCAGGTAGTCCGCGGCGGCGCAGCCGCCACCGCTGGCCCTGGCCCGGATCGCGGTCATGCCGCCCGCCCGGGGCGCGGGCCGGTTTCAAAGGTTACCGGCGGGATCATCCCGGTCGATGATTGCCTGCGGGTGGTGTTGTACTCATCTATCCGGGCGGCCACCCTGATCCTCGCGCCGGCCCTGGCCGCGAAGTGCTCCCCGGAGAGCAGCTCGAATTCGAGCGTGGAGTGGAACGACTCGATGGCGGCGTTGTCCAGCGCCGACCCGGGCCTGCCCACCGGCTGGCGGATCCCCAGACAACTCGCAGGCCTTGCGGAAGGTCCCCGCGGTGTACTCGCTGCCCTGATCGGTGTGCATGATGACCCCGGCGACGTTCCCGCCGCGGACCGCCGACGCCATCGCCAACGCCCGTACGCCAGGTCCGCGTCATGATGCCCGGACAGGGCGAACCCCGGGATCCGCCGTGAGCCGATGTCCAGGACCGACGCGAGGTGCCGCCCTGACCGCAATAGCCGCCCATTCCTGCGTGCATCTCAGCTGACACGCCAGCCAGCAGCATGCTGACCCGACCACGCCCGGGCGGGAAAGTCCCAGAGTCGTGCAGTTGAGCCGGCTTGCTGCCCGGCAGGACGGCGGCCGCCCGATTGCTCCCGCTCGTCGCAGTCGGTCCAGGTGCAGACGCATACCTCGTTACCTTCTGTATCCGCCAGGACCCAGAAAGACCGGGCGAAAGAATCATCGGCAAGCCGGCCGCCGGCGGCGAGGGCGGCGCGCACCCGGGGCTCGGCCTCGTCGTGGGCCACCGTGATGTCGAAACCCGGTCGGGGCGCATGTCCACCCGCAAGTGACCGTCGGAATCTTTTCCGCTGGCCGCTACCGCAGTGGCAGCTACCTCACTTGCCTGCGCCAGTGACCGCACCGGTACCGAGACGGCCAGCGTGCCCAGCAGGTACCGCCAGCCGATGTCCGCGACCGCCGCAGAGGCGGCGGTGCGGGAAAGCGGGGTGTCAAGATCCGGCTCAGTCACCCATCCAGATGCCAGCGAGCGGCCCGGCCGGCCTCTCCTTCCCACCTCCGGTCCCGCGCATCGATGACATGCTGCAGGCACAGATCACCCAATCTGGATGGTCTTCGTAAGGATCGGCCTCTAGCCAAGGTCCGCGCATACAGGCGGTTCCGCGTGCGTGCCCCACCCGGAGGCTTCATCACGATCGGTGACCAGCTGGCCAACGATCGTCATCGCGGCAGTTCCGGACGGACGTCATGCGATGCGAGCGCCCGGCGGTGGTCGGGGAGCACGAGGTGGAACTGCTGCGGGCCGTCTGCGGGCGTCGCGCTCTTGCCAGGCGCCGGGCTCAGACGGACCATGGCCGCGTGCCGCCGGAGCACGCAAGAGCGGCGGCACCGACGGAAGGGGACCTCTCCGGTGATCAAGTATGTCTACGAGATCGATTATCCGCCTGGAGGCAAGCGCAAGTACCTGGAGTGGGTCCGGTCGATCACGGACGCTCTGCAGGCTCCCGGTGAGCTGCGGCGGCTGGCGTCGTACGACAACGTCTACTCGGCGACCCCCCATCGCGTCGTCGAGTTCACCTTCGACTCGCCGCAGGACGCGGCGAGGTACTTCGACCGACAGGAGATCGGCCTGATACTGAAAAGCGAGCTGCCGGCGCACAGCGCCAACATCCGCATCAAGGTCCTGGCGCTGCGTGACGATTACAGCAAGGACACCGCGGCCGGGAAGGCCGCTGCCCGCCAGGATCAGTCCTGAGTTCCCGTTCGCGCGACCTTGGGATTGTCCGGTCCCGTTCAGGAAGCGGCCGGCGACCTTCGCCAAGCGGCGGTCCTGAGCCGCAAGGCGCCCCCGCCGCGCCCGGATCGATTCTGCGTCGTTCACCGCAGCCGCCGGCTCGGAGGTCTTCGAACACGCCGGTGTCGGATTCGGGATGGCATCTGCGCCGAGGCTGGATTCGGTGCGCCCTTCGACGCAGCCGCTGCCGCCGGCGCCCGTGTGGTTGTCTTTGCGGCCGCGCCCGGTCTCCACGGACGGCGCACCAGCGAGGCCCCGCTGGCGAGACGGGTTCTCTGGGCGGGAAGCCCGCAGCCCGGGCGACGCACGTCGGCACGCCAGTCGCCCGGGGCCATGGATCGCTCTGGCGGGCCAGGCCGGCTCAGCCGTCGACGAAGACTTCCCCGGCCTCGCGGCGCTGGTCAGTCCCGGCGGCAGCGTGACTGCCCGCCTCCCGACTGGCGTGAAGGAGCCCTCACGGTGGACATTCCCCACTGAGCCGGCAACGGCAACCAGATCCGCCGGTGCGTGCGGCAGCCAGACGTCGCCGACCGCCAACCCGCCCATATCGGCGGGAGTGCGCGCCGCGCCCGCCTATGGGCTATCACGGAACTTCGTGGTAGCCCATCGGGCCGTCTCTGAAAGTAGCCCGGCGAGGCTCCCTCCCGAACTGGGGCGGCTGCCAACGGACTTGACTGCGCGGTTGACCGCACGCAGGCTATCCAGTTCTGGCTCATGCTCCGCGCCCGCGATTGGTTCGCATACCCCGCGCCGATTCGGCGTGTGGGCGGCTCATCACCGCCCGGGCGAGAACAGCGACCGCGCCGACGACGCACCGATCGGCTCGGTGTGCACCCCTGACGCCAGTGCTCCTCACGGAGTGCGCTGCACCCGACGAGCCACCGACGTTGGCCGGAGAATCCTCCGTCGTCGATCAGAAGCGATAGTCGACGACGTGCTCTGAGCCCGCAATACTCTCATGGCCAGCTTGGAAAGTGTACCGCGCATGGCCGTCACGGGCGCTGACCTGCATGCTCGGTTAGCTGGTGGTGACTGCTACTGACCGCTGTTTGCTCCGGCTAATGGCACGGCGATCTTGGCCTGGCGCGTTGTGCGCGACCCGCTTCGCACTGGGTGACCCGCCGACGGGCGGTGACTTGGCTCAAAGGCGGTAGATCGCGACCAGCGCCTCAGTCAACCGAGTAGAGCCAGTGTCGGAGCAACCGGCTGAGCCGGGGCATGATGAGGAACGTGAGCAGCGGGACCAGCCCCAACGGGAACAGCGAGGCTCGGAGCAGTAGCGGCCAGCTGACGACCGCGGGCACGACCAACCCGTTGAACAGGATGCTCAGCGGCCAGATCGCGGCGAAGCTGACCACGGCCATCTTCCATTTCGGCGGCGCGGCGACGGCCTGATCGGGAAGGCTGAACCACGACTCCATGCCGGTGGAGCGGGACACGTGTTCGGTGGCGATACCGTCGAGCAGTGTGATCCACTCCGCCCGTTCGTCAGAGTCCATCCAGCGGGCGAGGAGATCCGCAGTGGTGAACCGGATCACGGTCTGGTACCAGGTGTCGGCACCATCGGGCCGGAACCACGCTGCGCCCAGATGTCCTTGGCGCGTGGTCGCCGCAGTGGTGATGCCGTGTGCCCACGACTCGAAGTCTGCCCGGCGCCCCGGGTTGACCTGCCAGGTGATGACCTCGGCGGCCGACTCGGATGCTGTTCGTTCCGCGTGCATAGGCGCTCACCGTAACAGGGAGTGAGCCTGTCGGACGGAGCGTAGCGATCCTTGGTCGCGAGGACCCACGGATTTAAAAGGCGGGCTCGGCCACGCTTGAGACAGTCCGTATCAGTCCCGATTCTCGGCTCTAGCTGCGACGGTCCGGTCAGACTGATGTGCCGTACTCCGAGGGGGTGCACCCGCGTTGCTGCTCGAACTGCTGCTCGCCGATCGCTGCCTGGGTGTGGGTGAGCAGTTGCTTAGAAGGCGGGCTCGGCCTCCTCGCTGATCTGTACCTGGCTGGTGAGCGGCACAGCGCGCTTGCCCGTAAGTGCCCAGACTTACCACCGGTAGCCGACCTAATCAGGGCACGTAGCGGCGCGCACACGGGGGTGCACGTCATTTTGTAGGTAGCCAAGTTCGTTTGGCGGGTTCGGCTGGTCAGGCGGCTGGCGTCTGGTTGCGCGGTGTGTGCCAGATCTGGTCTTCGGATCGGCTGGCCTGCTGGCAGCCGCATCACCGGTCCCGTTCAGCAAGACGATGGCACCAAGCTGCTCTTGCGGGTCAAAGCACACGTTCGCAGCCGTCCGCATCTCCGGAGTGCTGGATCCAGACGGCCTCCTCCCGGCGCTGGGCATACCACGAGATGCCCCACGCCAGCGTCCATGCGTCGTCGCCGAGATAGCGCGGCTTGTGCATGACGCGCAGCTGCGCGGCCTCCAGGACCGGTGAAGCCCGGCGCGGATCCCGGTATGCGCCCAGCTGGAACGACAGCCACCGGGCAAAATCCTCCACGGAAGACCACAGGCCCCCCGCCGCCCATTCCGGCCCCGCGTCTGGCGCCAGCTCAAGCTCGTCACAAAACGGCATCCGCGAATACCCCGCCGCACGCCGGGCCGCCAGCATCGGCGGGAGCGGCTCGAAGCCGGTAGCGGACATGGCGAGCGGATCGAGGATCGCCTCCTTCACATACTGCGGGTACGGCGTCCGGCTAGCCCTGGCCACGATCTCGCCCAGCAGCTGGTAGGCCAGGTTCGAGTACTTATGCTGCGTTCGCAGGGACCTTGGTGCCGATGTCGGCCACGCGCCGCAGGGTGCGCTCTACCACCCCCTCGTAGCCGGGGACGGCCCAGTCCGTCCCCGGGGGGTCACTAGCGAGGCCCGATTCGTGAGAGAGCATCCGGCGGATGGAGACGGTCTCGATAGGCCCGAACGGGCTGGCGGCCTGGCGGAGCTCGGGCAGGTGGGCCACAGCCGGATCATCCAGGTGCAGCCGGCCAGCTTGGCACAGCTGCATAATGGCGGTCCCCGTGAATGTCTTGGTGATCGAGGCGACACGGTAAAGCGTGGTCACCGGTGGCAACAGCCGGGCACCCACCTCAGCGACCCGAACCCCGCTGACCAGGTCACTCCAGGTAATGTCCCGCCGGCCCGGGCCACGCACCCGGGCGACCGGCTTGACCCGTTGCGGGGCGACAACGGTCACCGGCTGACCTTCGGGTCTAGCACCAGCCGGCCCGCGATATGCCTGCTGGCGGGGCCGGCCACGACGAGCTGGGCGACCGCCTGCGGCAGCACCGGCGAGCCCGCGCTCGGTCAGAGTGCGGAAGTGGCCCCAGCCAGGGGCCGGTGGCTGAACCAGGCCGCGGCCCGGCAACGTGCCTCCCCGGAAGTAAGTACCGGTTACTCGCGGATTAGGTCACCTGACCGATGTATCGCGCACCCGGCAGAACGAGGCTGAAGGCAACCCAAATCGGTCACTTCTAGGAGTTTGGCATGGCGCAGGTCATGGACGTACACAGCGGATTCGACGGCGCGACCGAGAGCTGGCCCCGCGAAGCTAACGAGCGCGATCTGGCGATCGAGGCGACCGGTAGTGGTGGCCGCCGGGCGCGCCTTAGGCTATGGACGTGGCTGTACGCCCAGGCACTGCTCCAGGGCACGATCGGCGGCGTGAATGGCGTTGCCTTCATCGAGGACGGCCATCGGCGGTCAGGTCGCCGGACGGACACACCGCTGACAGCCGCAGCATCCCTCCGGCGCTTGGCTCCCCGCTTGACTCACAGCCATAGAATATTAAATCGAAATTAGTACTTTTAGCTGCGCCCCGAGCAGGACTCGAACCTGCGGCCTATTGCTTAGGAGGTCGTCTCGGGCATGCGCGCGACCTGCTGATGCCCAGCCCGACCGGCCGTTGCGTTTCTCGTGAGCCACCGCGAGTGTCTGCTGTCGCGCCCCTGTTCTGGCACGGATCTGGCACGACATGATGATCGCTTGACCGTCCGCTAATGAGTGTGGCGGATGCTCAGATGCCGGGGGGAGGAGCGAGCGTGAGCGGATGCATGGGATTGCTCAGGGGCTCTCCGGGTTGGTCCACGTTGCCGTCGATGCGGGCTGTTCTGAGGAGGCGTTTTCGAGTTCGCTCGGAGCGGCACCGCTCCAGGTCGGCGCTGTGCTCCAAGTCGGCGCTGTGCTCCAGGTCGGCGCTGCGAAGCTCCCCGCGAGTAACCGTGAGAATCTCAGTCCAGGCGCTGGGCGAGCGAACGAGGTTGATCTGCGCAGCAGGTCCTGTCGGAGCCTGCGGCCGAGTGAGCTTCGGCTTGGGCAAAGGGGCAGCTGGCTGCCACCATTTCTGGACATTTCGCCGAGCTATACGTGCGGCATAGGTATTACGGCGCGTCTGCTGGCCGTACACATATGGCACAGGCTCAGGCAGGCCATTCTGTGGTGAGGTGCGCTGGCGAGGCGCAGTTTTCGCTGCCTTGATCGCGGTCATGATCTTCTCTTCCCCTGCGGTACCGCCCACCGCTGACCGCATGAGCTGAGTACGATCACGCGAGTCCCTGCGAGCCGCAGGCCCTGGTCCTCGTACCTCCGGGCGGGCCTCTGGTGACTCGGAGTTAGGCATCTTCGATTCTACTTGAGATGTTCACGCAGTTCGGTTCAAGATCAGTGTTACTGCCTGTACGTCCAGGGCCCTGAACGACCTCGTAGCGCGAATTGATCATGGCCAGCTGCCCGGCGTGGCGGACCAGCCGGCCGGGGACGGCGATCAGCCGCCACCGCAGGATCTCGATCATGGCCTTGCCGCCGCGGACGCCGTGACCGGCCAGGATGGTCTGGCCGCGGGTGGCGGCGGTGAGCTGGTGCAGCCAGCCGGCCATGCTGGCGGCGAGCAAGGCACCCCACATCCAGGCGGTATTGACCTGGGCATATCCATGCCGGAGGGCGACTCCGTGCTTGCTGTCACGGAAGATGTTCTCGATGGTGGTGCGGTGCCGGTACCAGTGCTCTGCCGCGGCGGCCTTATCCGGGGAGGACACGTCCAGGTTCGTCAGGATGAAGCTGTAGCCGTAGATGGCGTCAGCGCCCGCCAGCCCGGTGATCGGGAGGACGTGCTGGCCGGGATGCAGGGTGCGGCGCCGCAGGGACCGCAGGTCAGCGGAGACCTGGCCGGGATCCAGGCGGACGCGGCGGATCATCAGCGTGGTGTTCGCCGGCCACCAGTCCGACCGGTAATCAGCTACCGCGACCTGCGCGCCGTCCATCTCGATCGCATCGTGCCAGCCGCCTTCGCCGATGCCATCCAGCAGCCGCCACAGCGGGGCGATCCGCTTGGCGCCGATCGCGAAGAAGATGTGCTCATCATGAGCGGCGCGGGCGGCCTGCCCGGCGAAATACCCGGCGTCCATGCGCGCCGCGACGCGGCCCCCGGCCCGGGCCCGCTCCGGCAGGGCGGCCAGCGCGCGGCGCAGCAGATCCGGCGCGCTCGCCCGCGGGTCGTCGATACCCGAGCCCAGGTCAGCGGCCAGCACGATCTCAGTTTCGGCCCAGGCCGCCACGTGCGGGCGCCCTGCCCGCTGCTGTGCGTGCCGGGGAGCTTGGCATAGGAGAAATTACCCATAACTGTCCGCGGGACCACCGAGAAACCCGGGACGGCCGCTGCGGCCTTGGCGAGCCGCTCGAACAGCGGCCCCGGGTCGGGCGGCTCGCTTTCCTGGCCGAAAAGCTCCAGCAGCCCGGCACCATCGGCATCGACCTGATAGTCGGCCTTGAGCAGGTGCAGCAGTGTCTCGCCAGCGCCCCCGCGGGCCGTCAGCGCAGCCTGGCGCAGCAGCACCGGAGCGGCAGGAACAGCCGTACCCCGCGGGTTGCTCCAGGTCGCCATGCCCCAGGCCAGGAACAGCGTCCGCAAACCCCGCTCCTCGAAGTTCTCCGCCGCCTTGGCCCTGACCGTGCGGGCCCGCCGCGCCGCCCCGCCTATCGCCGCGTCGCCGAACAGCAAGGACAGCCGGACCGGCCGCGAGGAAAGCAGCGCATCAACGACTAACGGGGACGCGCCGGAACCGGGGCCAATGTCGAGGGTGCCCTGCTTTAGGTCCCGGTAGTACAGCAGCGTGTTCCGGCCTCCCAACCCAACCAGCTCACCGGTCCAGGTC
>CABECR010000132.1_pt1 | contig 43340 bp, 46 predicted proteins | sample 3422471 | NCBI WGS metagenome assembly CABECR01 (sample SAMEA5534328, study PRJEB31848) | metagenome | biome: tundra; feature: field; material: soil | place: USA | collected 2013-05 | depth 0.15 m
CAGTACGCCGGCGCCGGTAATGCGGTCGGCGGCGAGATCGGCGAGGGCCCGGTCCGCCTGGTCGACCGGGTACGGCGTCACCGAGACGCGCACCCGCAGCCGCTCGGCGAGCCGGAGAAACTCCTCGGCGTCGCCGCGGGTATTGGCCGTGACGCTGCGCAGCTCACGTTCCTGGAACAGGTGCTTGTCATAATTCAGCGGCGGTATCTCGCTCAGGTAGATCCCGGCGATCGCGAGGGTCCCGCCCCGGTCCAGGGCGGCAAGCGCGGTCGGCACCAGCTCGCCGACCGGAGCGAAGAGAATGGCGGAGTCCAGCGGCCCGGGCGCGGGGTCGTCAGAGTCCTGAGCTGACGCGGCACCGAGCTCCAGGGCCAGCTCTCGCGCCGCCGGCGCCCTGGTGAACACGTGCACCGCCGCGCCCTGGGCAATCGCGATCTGGGCGGTGATGTGGGCCGAGCCGCCGAAGCCCCAGATTCCTAGGGTGCCGCCGGGCGGCAGCTGGGCCCGGTGCAGGGCCCGGTAGCCGATGATCCCGGCGCACAGCAGCGGCGCGATCTCCTGGTCGGTCAGCCCGGCGGGCAGGTGGTGCACGTAGGCGTCGGCTGCCACCAGGTACTCGGCGTAGCCGCCGTCGATGTCCCAGCCGGTGTAGGTGGACGCCGGGCACAGATTCTCCCGGCCCCGGCGGCAGTACCGGCACGACCCGTCGGTGCCCGCCAGCCAGGCCGCCCCGACCCGGTCCCGCACGGCGAACCGGGTAGTGCCCGGCCCTGCGGCCACGACCTCGCCGACCACCTCGTGGCCCGGCGTGGTGTCCGGCCGGCGCGGCTGCAGATCTCCCTCGGCCAGGTGCAGGTCGGTGCGGCAGACACCGCAGCACAGCACGCGGATCAGCAGCTCGCCGGGACCCGGCTCGGGAACGTCGCGCTCGACCAGGCGCAGCGGCCCGCTCGCCATCGGGCCCGGCTGGTGCACGACCCACGCCCTCATGACGCCAGGCTACGCCTGGGCCACCGGGCCCGCGCGGGCGGTCAGCGCACGCCGCGCGGGCGGAACTGGACGCTGATCCGCGGCCCCGCCGGCCGGGCGGTCTTGGGCACTGCGTGCTCCCAGGCGCGCTGGCAGCTGCCGCCCATCACCAGGAGATCACCGTGGCCGAGGTCATGGCGCAGCGCGGCGCCGCCCCCGCGCGGGCGGAGCATCAGGGCGCGCGGCGCGCCCAGCGAGATGATCGCGACCATGGTGTCGGTGATGCTGCCGCGCCCGATCGTGTCGCCGTGCCAGGTGACGCTGTCCCTGCCGTCCCGGTAAAGGCAGAGCCCGGCAGTGCGAAACGGCTCACCCAGCTCGGCGGCATAGCGCGTATCCAGCGCCTGCCGGGCCTCCTCGAGCGCCGGGTCGGGCAGCTGCTGGCCCTCGCCGTAGAAGCACAGCAGCCGCGGCACGTCGACCACCCGGTCGTACATCTGCCGCCGCTCGGCGCGCCACGGCACCGCGTCGATCAGCCGGCCGAACAGCGCGTCGGCGCCGGCGATCCAGCCCGGCCGGACATCGATCCACGCGCCGCGCGCGAGGTGCGTTCGGCGCAGCGATGATCCGAGGGGCGCCGCGCGCACTTCGTCACCCAGATCAAGCAGAGAACCCTGGAAGGCCATGTCCATCCGGCCAGGATAACCGACATTCAAAAATCTGTTCGATCAGCCGGCCACCCTCAGAATCGGAAGAGACTCCCCGCTGTGCTACCCGGTCCTGCGGCGAAAGAGCACAGCCGACAGGGCCACGGAGACCAGCACGATTGCGCCGCACCAGGCGATAGCCCGCCGCTGCCCGTCAGCGCTGAGCGGCACGGGGGCTGCGATCGCGCCCCGGCAAGGGCCCCAAGCCAGGCCTCAGCCCTGACCGCATCGGCCGCCTGCTCGGCCAGCTTGCCGGCCCCAGCGCTTCGCCGAGCTCAGCGCAGTCCTGGCAGCGGGAGTTCTACTGGGACGCCGCCGACGACTGGGACGGCGAGTTCCGCTTCGGTCTCGACCGCGTGCTCGACGGCATCGGCGTCCTGGTACGCTCGCGCGGGCAGTGAGGCCTTTAGGCCCTGGCGGCCTTCGGGCGGCCGCCTGATCATGGTATCGGGACACGCCACGAGGAGGACAGCCATGCAAGCTGAACTGGGCGATGGACTGACGGTTAAGGGGCGCCGGCAGGGGGACGAGGCCCGCCATGGCGACATCATCGAGATCCATGGCGACAACGGCGCGCCGCCCTACCTGGTCCGCTGGCAGGACGGCCACGAAAGCGTCTTCTTCCCGTCTGCCGATACAGTCGTCGAGCACCATCCCGCCGGTCACGTCAGCTGACGGGGCGGATCAGGTTCTGCGCTCGGGCAAGTGACGGCGGCAGAGCTTGTAGCCGATATCGCGAAGCAGCCGGTGGCGACTGGCTGCGTCGGCGTTTGCCTTGATGCCGACTGGCGGCGGACCATCGACCACGGCCAGGACGCCGTGGCCGCGGTCAGTGACGGCGACCAGGACATCGAGGGGGTTAGCGCTCGCGCAGACCTCAGGAACGGCCTTCACCGGGTTCACGACGTACACCGGGAAGCCCTCGCGCAGCATGATCACGAACGAGTGACCGGCGCCGATCGCGAGAGCATTCACTGCGGCGCGGGCTGTGAGTTCCTCGTAGTTTCCTGACCGGCGGACCAGGCGGGCAGCTGAGGCCTCGCAGGAGGCGATGCCGAACCGGAGGCGCGGGCTGACGCCGGCCAGGCGGATCTATCCCCCCCGATCCACTCCCGGACGCCTGGACGTTCGGCAGTCTCCATGATGCGCAGTTCAGCGAGGGCGGCCTGCCGCGGAGGATTTTGGTTTGCCCGCAAGTTGGGAAGAATTTGCCTGACGGATAAATACTTGCTCCAGCTCCTTTCACTCGGAGTGCAAAAGGATCTGCAAGTAGAGCGAATGGCGAGCAGCGAGTTCGGAGAGTTTCGAGGCCTCTTCGTCGTCGCTTTCGGAGTGTTCACGGGCAAACAGCCGAGGAAGGTCATGAATGCGGTAGCTTCCTCGGCCCTGGAAACTGCAGGAGATACACGTCTATGAGTCCGGACTCACAACCTGAGACTGGCACCTGTGCCGCCAGGTGCCCCATTCGGTCCCCATCAGTGATCCCGGGGCGCCGCGGCTATTGCCCGCAGCTATTGTGAGCGGGGTGCGCCGAGGTCGGCAAGCAGGTTCTTGTCCCAGACCATGATGGTGTAGTCATGGAAGTGGTAGATCCGCCCCGGCCGCCCGAAATCTGCCAGGGCCTTACCATATGGGATGAAGGAAAGCACGCCATTCGCCCTTGTGGTCACGACGAAGTTAGCGTAATGCAGCCCCGGGTCAGCGGGATCGGCACGTGCGGGCCCGGCTGCCGTCAGGGCCATTAGGGCCAGCCAGGATCCCGGCTGGGATCCCGGGTACTGCTGCGGGGCGGGCACTTCCCGGGAAGACAGCGAGTCGAGAGTATCCCCGAAGTCAGCAGGCAGGCCTCGCTGGACAGGATCGGGGGGGCGCTGGCCCATGATGGGGTTGTGGAAGCCGACGATCTCGCTGCCGGACGACATGATGCAGCGGCCCCGGGTTCGTGCCCGTTCACGGTGGATCGGCCGGTGATGGGGCAGCGCTGGGAACGGCTGACCTTCCTGCACTGGAAATTCGACCCAGCGGATGTGCAGCGGCTGCTGCCCGAGGGCCTGCAGATCGACACGTTCGGCGGATCGGCGTGGGTAGGCCTGGTGCCGTTCTTCATGCGAGTCACGACGCCCGGCGGCCGCCGGGCACCGTGGGTATCGGACTTCTGCGAGACCAACGTGCGGACCTACGTCCGCGATACTGAGGGGCGCGCCGGGATCTGGTTCTTCTCCCTCGACGCCGCGCGCCTGGGCGCTGTCGCCGTCGCACGCGCGGCCTACTATCTTCCCTACTACTGGTCCTCGATCCAGCTCACCGGGCACGGCGAGCAGGTCACCTACACCTGCCGCCGGCGCCTGCCCGGCCCGCGAGCTGCTACCAGCCGGGCGCAGATCAGCATCGGTGACCGGCTCAGCGCCGGCGAGCTGGACGAGCGCGACCACTTCCTGACCGCCCGCTGGATCCTGTTCAGCGTGTCTGGCCGGGGGTGCCGGCTAGCGCGCGCCTGCCACCAGCCGTGGCCGCTGCACCGGGCACACGTCCAGGTCCTCGACGATCACCTAGTCGACGCAGCCGGGCTCCCCCAGCCGCACGGCGAGCCGCTGGCGCACTACTCTCCCGGCGTCGATGTCCGCATCGGCCGGCCGGAGAAGGTCGGCCAGAGGTCCCCGAAGTGACCGGTACCAGGAACGGGAGCCGCGGCCGGCTCGTGCCTGCCACTACTCCGTGACATCCGCGGTGGCAGGCAGACGGGCCGCGCATCACCTGCGGCCGTTGCCGGAACCGTTCGGGGCCAGCGCCACGCCCAGACGGTGCCGCTGTAAATCTGGCAACTACCGGCTGGAGTACTTCTGGCCGGCGTCGCGGCTCGAGCGCGGCGGCGAGCTGACCTACCTGTGCCGCACCTCGGGGCCCAGCCCCCGACCAGCGGCCAGCCGGGTGCGGATCAGCATCGGTTCGCCACCGAGCTCGCCGCTGACGCAGCCGTCTAACCACGGCAGGCAGGACGCCCGCGGTCTGCGGCCGCCATGACCGCACCACGATGCGCCCGCTTCCCGCCGCCGCCGGCTAGCTGCTGCCTGGTACGCCGAACCAGGCGACGGTGATTCCCTTTGCGTGGCCCATGCTGTATTGGCCGCCGGTGTCGAACGCGGTCTGCGCGCGCCATTGCGCGCCTGTCGTGTTTAGGCCGTGCAGGACAACCTCGCCAGAGTTGCAGTAGTAGTCCACGGCCCGGCCGTCAAACGAGTCGTGGGTTCCCTGGACGAGAAGGCACTTCTGGCCGTCGGTCAGCTGCAGTCCCCATGGCGGTACGTTGCCAGCACTGCCCCTGAGGGGCGCAAGCTTGCCGTTCACCGCGAGCTTGGTGACATTGCCAGACCAGGGCGATCTGAGGCACAACACTGACGGGGCCGCGGCTTGCGCGTCTGCCCAGCAGGGATCGTGGAGGCCGTTTGCTGCGAAACATCGGTAGGCGAGGCCGATCGCCTCCGATCCCGGTTCGCAGCTAGCGTGACCTGCCGTGCTGGTCACCTGCAGGCCCGCAGCCAGAATCCCCTGTGAGTCGACGGCGCTGACATAGATCTTCTGGGTGGGCGCCGGCGCTGCGCGCAGGTCCAGTGTTATCAGCGTGCTGGTGCCGTCGGTGAGCAGATTCTGCACGATGTCGGCGGTGCCGCCCCAGCCCAGCTGCAGGACCGGCCACTGAGACACCAGCCAGCCGAAGGCACCCAGCTTGGCGCCGACCGACGCGAGTTCGCGGGTCGCGGCGGCCTGATCGGCGTGGCTTGCGCCAGCACCGAGCAGGCTGCGCGCTGCCTCGCGTGCCGTGCGCGGATCGGACAAGGACGAGAGCGCTTCCTTAACGATGCAGGTCATGGCGGAGCCGAAGATTGCCGTGGACAGCGGGTTGCGCACCGACAGGGTGCCGTAGTCGACCGCGCCCGAGCACTTGCTCATCAGATACAAGGTGGCCATGTCGGTGGTGTCAGCGGCCTGGCCGCTGAGACCATCCACGATGTCTCCGATCAGCGAGTACGCCAGGCTCTAGTAGCCGACGTTGACCTGGAAGGCAAGGTCCTCGTTCGCGGCGGGCTGGCGGTACCCGGCCGTCAGGGTCGCACCCGCGGGCAGCAGCACCATGATATTCGGGTCGTGGTGAATCACGTGCCGCCAAATCCAGGAGCGGACAGCCCAGGGCTGGTCCTGTACCGAGGTGTAGTCAGCGCCCGGCGGGATGTCGACTGCCAGCGCGACGCCGCGGTTGGACTTGATCTGAACCTCGGCCCGCATGGCGTGGCTGGCCTGGTCTGCGTTACGGACCACGCACGCGTGGGTCTCGTCGGTCAGCTCGGAGACGCTGGCCCACGGCGGGCCGCCAGGGCAGTTGATCGGCGGCGTCCGGCCGGCGATGACCGAAGCCAGGCGATTGCCGAGCCACTGCATCCATCCCCTAGCGTCCAGCCAGGCTGGCAGGTGCAGCGAGAGGGTCTGAGCGCGCACCGTCATGCGCCCGGCGCTGACGGTGGCGAGCGCAAGGCTCCACGCCCCGTCCGGTAGCCGGTGCGCGACGACAGGGACGTCGGCAGCTGCGGGCCTGTCGGCGACGTCGAAAGTGATGGTCAGCGGCCGGGACAGGGTGACACCGGAGAACGTGACGTCGATCCCAGTCCCCGCCGCTGACAGGCTGGTCCCGTACGGCAGCGAGGCGCGCACCGCGCGCACCGGGGCGACGGTGATCGTGCCGCGGCCCCGGAATGACCCGGCCGGCGCCGTGACAGTCGCCACGCCGGGAACCGTCACCCGCAGCGGACGGGAGGGTGACACCTCGGCGGTGGCCGAGTGCGAGGCGGCGCGCTGCGGCCCGCTGCTGCACCCGCTGATCCCCGCCGCCACCACGGCCGCGGTCAGAGCCATGGCCCAGAACGACGGCACCTGCCGCCGGTTTTGGGAAGTCAAGCTCTTGATTCGCCTCATCCATTCACTGGCCTTTTAAAGGGGAAAGCTGGCCGCTGCCCGTTAGAGGCAGATTGCGCCCGTAGCGGAGAGCTTAGGGACTTGATGGCGGTGATGCTCATACTTCTCGTAGCCGGGCGGAGCCGACGACTGCACCTTTGGATATCCTTCACCGACATAACCCGCTAATCACCGTTACCGGCGTGGCCACGCGAATGCGGCATTATATGAGTCTTGAGGTTTTTGGCTGTGCTTAGCAGGCGCGGCTTGCATGGCGGCTTCAGTGAACGTCGCCGCGCTCGGTTCGTCAGCAGCCGAGGGTCTCGGCGAGGTGGACGAGCCCTTCGGCTTCGAGCAGGCCGTCCAGGGCAGGTGATTCCGCTGGCAGTGCGCTGGGACCCCACTCCTGAGGCCGGCGGATGAAGATCGGGCGAAGGCCCAGTGCGACGGCGGCGCGCAGGTCTGAACCGTGAGCGGCAACCATTCCGGCATCCTCGGGCTGGCAATCGAGCAGGCGAAGCGCCGTGCGGTACACCTTCGGGTCTGGCTTGTAGCCGCCGGCGAGCTGCGCAGACAGGACAGCATCAACACGAAGGCCAGCGAACTTGAGCAGATCGGCGAGCAGCGCGACGTGGCCATTGGACAACGTGGCGGTGACGTGATTGCGGCGCAGGCGATCAAGTCCTTCCCGGCTATCGGGCCAGGGCCGCAGCCGGCGCCAGCCTCCGACGAGCGTTTCCCGGTCTGCGGCTGAGAGCGTGATGCCGTGCCGGTCGAGTACGCCGGCTAGCGTTTCGCGCTGGAGGGAATCGAGGTCGCGCCACGTCGCGCCCCGCCGGACACGGTTCATCGCAGGCTGATACGCCCGACGCCAGTCCTCGACGATGCCCGCCCAGTCAGCCTGGACGTTCGAGCGGGCCGCGGTCGCCTCGGCGATTTCGATCAGGCTGGACCGCCAGTCGACGAGCGTTCCGAAGACGTCGAACAGCAGGACACGCAGCGGCCTCACAGCAGCCAGTATGCCAACGCAGCCGCATGGCCAGTTGCGAAACAGGAGCCGGGCTTTTCGAGCGAGCGAAGCGCCGTCGCAGTCACTGCGTCAGGGGGAATGAAAGCCTCGATGTTGACATCCAGTGACGGCTGAGCCGGCGCGCCCGCGTATCGCGGACGACGAAACCCTGAACGCCGCGCCTGGATGCGCCTGGAGCGGAAGCGCGGGCGGCCAGCGGGATTCGCCCTGCCGAAGAACGCGGCCATTGCCCGGTCGAAATCCCGGAGCGCCTGCTGCTGGTCCATTGTGCTGCGCCACGTCGACGCATTGCACGAGGGCACTCCCGCTGGAGTGCTCTCCGCCGCCCGGCAGGTCGGCGGGCACCGGGGGTGGCCGTCGTCGGCGTCGTGTTCTACCGAGTGCTCCGCGCCGGCGCCTTCGCGCACGCCTTCACGGTCAGCGTCGTCCCAGCTAGCCTCGTACCAGCTAGCCTCGCTGACCGTGGTGACCGCGGCTCTGGTGCAGCTTCTGCCGAGTGACTCCGCCCGGTTGTCACTCGCGTCAAGAATTGGCAGGCGGCGCCTTCGGGCGTGTCGGGGGTGTCGTGCTAACGGGCCTGCCCGACGTGGAACTGAACCGTCGGCAGCCTGCGCCTTTCGGCGTTCAGGGCGTCGCGCCGCCGGGTGAGTCCCTTCCCGGGCGCGAGCAGCTTCTGCTGGCAACGAGCCATTCCTCGCGCTATAGGACCTCACGAACACTCATCGTGCTCTCCTTCGACTTGCCCTCCCGGACATCGGGTCACTGGGCTGACCGGCCCGAGGGCGAAAACCCATCGCCGCGGACAAATTCGAGTGAGTCTGCGCCTGGCGACCAGTAAGTTCATATCCGCGTCTGCTGGCAGAGCTGAACCTGACGCCTCGTCGCTGGAGTAGGCATGTCGTCCCCGAGTTTCGTCCGCCGCCCGGTCCTCGACCTGCTCCAGCGTTATCGGCCGCAGGGCGAGACCGAGGCTGCCGATGTCGAGCGCGTGCGCGTCCTTGTCGAGACCACCGATGACCCCTGGCTGCGCTCGATTCCCTTCCATGTCACGGCGTCCGCGCTGATCGTCCACCCGAGCAGCGGCGAGGTGCTGTTGCGCTGGCATCAGCGCCAGCAAGCGTGGCTTCAGGTCGGCGGGCACGGCGATCCGGGTGAGCGCAGCCCGCTGGCTATCGCAGTGCGGGAAGCCAGGGAGGAGAGCGGGCTCACCGACCTGGTGCCATGGCCGGACGAGAAGCTCCGGCATGCGGTCATCGTCTCAGTCCCGGTTGGCGGCCGGGAACCGGCGCACGAACACGCCGACCTGCGGTTTGTCCTGGCGACACAGACCCCCGAAGCGGCCCGGCCGGAGACCCCGGATGCACCGCTGCGCTGGCTTTCCCTGCGCGCTGCGCGCCAGTTCATTTCCGAGCCCAATCTGCTGGAGACCCTGACGCGGGTGGATCGCCTGCTCGCCGGCGGCGAGAGCGGCTCTGACACCGTCAAGATATAACTTGACATCGCCATCCATCGCGATGCAGCGTATGTGCCGACGGGCCGGCCGCGCCCGCCGGAAAGCGGTGAGTTCCAGCCGCGCGCCTGGTCTGCGAGGCTGCACACACCCGATCACAGGAGGATCGCGTGACCACCGCACCCCCCAGCAAGGTCAGCCGGATCGCCGCACTGCCGTGCGGGAAGCGGTCCAAGTTTCTGGTCGTCGTGTTCTGGCTGATCGTCGTGGCGCTGGTCGGCTCCCTGGCCGGCAAGCTGCAGGGCGCGGAGAAGAACGACGCCTCGTCCTACCTGCCGACCAGCGCGCAGTCCACGCAGGAGCTGAACCTGCAAGCCAGATTCGCCTCCAAGAACCTGAACCCGGCGGTGGCAGTCTACCAGCGCCAGTCCGGCATCACCGGCGCGGACCTGCGCAAGGCCGCCGCTGACGCCCGCGCCTTCGCTGTCCTGCCTGCCGTGCGCGGGCGGGTGGTCGGCCCGATCCCGTCCCGGGATCATCAGGCCCTGGAGACCATCGCGGGAGCCGACCTCGGCTACGGCGCCAACATCGCCGCGTTCATCAGCACGCTGAATGCGACGGCGTCGGCGGGTGACCCCGGGCTCACGGTGCACATAACCGGGCCGGCCGCCAGCGCGGCGGATGAGGTCAAGATCTTCAAGGGCATCGATACCACGCTGCTGTACGCGACCCTGGCCGTGGTCATCGTGCTGCTGCTGCTCACCTACCGCAGCCCGGTCCTGTGGCTGCTGCCGATCATGTCCGCCGGCGTTGCGCTGACCGCGGCCGAGGCCGTGATCTACCTGCTGACCCGGCACGGCCTGACAGTCAACGGGCAGAGCGCCGGGATCCTGGTGGTACTGGTGCTCGGCGCGGGCACCGACTACGCGCTGCTGCTGATCGCCCGCTACCGCGAGGAACTGCGCAGGCACGAGGACCGGCACGAGGCGATGGCGGTGGCGCTGCGCCGGGCGGGGCCGGCGATCATCGCGAGCGGGGCGACCGTGATCGCCGGCATGCTCTGCCTGCTCGTCGCCGACTCGGCGGATATCTCCGGCCTCGGCCCGGTGGCGGCGATCGGCATCGCCGTCGCCCTGCTCGCCATGATCACGCTGCTGCCAGCGCTGCTGGTGATCGCCGGCCGGTGGATCTTCTGGCCGGTGCGGCCCGGCTACGGCTCCGCCGAGCCGACGGCCAGCGGACTGTGGGCGAGAGTCGGCCGGTCCATCGCGCGCCGGCCGCGTGCGGTGTGGACCGTCACCGCGGTCCTGCTCGCCTGCGCGTCTCTCGGCGTGATCGGCTTCCGGGTCGGGTCGCTGACCACGGCGCAGTCCTACCGCGGCACCCCGGCCTCAGTGGCGGGCGAGCAGGTGCTCGCACGGCACTTCCCGGCTGGCGCCGGCGAGCCGGTCGCGCTGATCGGCAACGCCCATGCCGCCGCGGCCCTGCACCGCGCCGTCGCGGGAACCGCGGGAATCGCCGCGGTGACGCCGCCGGTTACCCGGGACGGACTTGCCTATCTGCAGGCCACCCTGGCCAGCAAGCCGGACAGCCAGGCCGCGTATGCCACGGTCGATCGCGTCCGCGCGGCCGTTCAGAGAATTCCCGGCGCGGACGCCAAGGTCGGCGGCGGCACTGCGATCACCATGGACGTCGAGCGATACGCAACCCGCGACCGGAACGTGATCATCCCGCTAGTGCTCCTCGTGGTGCTGATCATTCTGGGCCTGCTGCTGCGGGCGGTGGTCGCGCCGGTGGTGCTGATCGGCACCGTGATCCTGTCGTTCGGTGCCGCGCTCGGCCTGTCTGCACTGGCGTTCCGTCACCTGTTCGGCTTCGCGGGCGAGGACACGTCGGTGCCGCTGTTCATCTTCGTGTTCCTGGTGGCCCTGGGGATTGACTACAACATCTTCCTGATGACACGGGTCCGGGAGGAATCGGCTCGGTCCGGCACCCGGCGCGGGGCCATCACCGGGCTAGCGGCGACCGGCGGCGTGATCACATCGGCCGGGCTCGTCCTGGCCGGCACATTCGCGATGCTCGGCACGCTGCCGCTGGTGACCTTCACCGAGATTGGTTTTGCGGTGGCAGTCGGCGTGCTGCTCGACACGATCATCGTCCGGTCAGTGCTTGTCACCGCGCTCACCCTGGACATCGGGCACTGGATCTGGTGGCCGAACCGCCTGAGCCGGGAGCACGAGCCCTCGGTGGTCTCCCAGGGCGCATCCGAAGCCGTCAGCCAGAACTGACGGGCCGGCCGGCCGGAGGACGAGGCAGCGTGAGCTGGATCGCGCCGGAGGTAACCCGGACCGAGGAGCCATTTGTGGCCGATGAGCGGACCATGCTGGAAGGCTGGCTCGACTGGCACCGGGCCACGCTGCTGCGCAAATGCGCAGGCCTGACGGGTGAGCAGCTGGCCCGGCGGCCGGTGCCGCCGTCCAGCCTGTCGCTGCTCGGCCATGTCCGGCACATGGAGGAGGTAGGGCGCTCGTGGTTCCGGCGCCGATTCGCCGGCGAGCCGCTCGCCTCGCTCGCCTTCCTGTATTGCAGTGACGAAAGCCCGGAAGCCGATTTCGACGGCGCTGCCGCCGCCGGCGCCGCAGCCGACTTCGCCGCACTAGGCAGCGAGGTCGAGCTCGCCCGCGCGGCGACGGCGGGCCACTTGCTGGACGAGATCTTCTGTCACTCCCACCGCAAGGTCAACATGAATCTGCGATGGGTCTGCATCCACCTGATCGGGGAATACGCTCGGCATAACGGGCACGCCGACCTGATCCGCGAACGCGTCGACGGCGCCACCGGCTACTAGATCGTTATCACGCCCAGCGGGCCGCGGCGACTGGCTGTTCCGCTTATCTCGCCGCACAGGGGTCAGATCTGCGAGCGGCCCGGGTTATCCGGGCCGGGACGGGTAGTCAGCGCACGTGGAGTACTTGCTGAGCGTGGTGGCCGCGGCTCTTCTCGGGGTCGGCTTCGTGCTCCAGCAGGATGCCGCGCAGCAGGCACCCGAAGACCATTTCCTGCGCATCCAGCTGCTGGCCGATCTGCTGCGCCGCCCGCGGTGGCTAGCGGGACTGATCATCATGGTGGCGGGCGAGCTGCTGTCAGGCTGGGTCGTCGGTCATATAGTGCTGTCACTCGCCGAGCCGCTGCTGGCCACGAGCCTTCTTTTCGCGCTTCTGCTCGCCGGGCCCCTGTCCGGGCAACCAGTGCATAAAGCCGAAATGGCCGGGGCGCTGATCCTCATGGCAGGAGTGACAGCGCTGTCGCTGGCGCGGACCGTCCGTTCTCCGCAGGTGTACGTCGGGTCATCCGCCTACTGGCCGTTCGCGGGGGCGGCGGTGGCGGCCCTCGCGATCGTCTTCGCCGAACTAGGGCGCAGGCGCTGCGCTGATCAGCGGGCCATCCTGACCGGAGTAAGCGCGGGCCTGGTGTTCGGGATCGCCGATGCGCTCACCAGGCGCACGGTCCAGATCCTTGACACCGGCCACTTCACGGCGCTGCTGACGAGCTGGCCCGCGTACTGCACGATTGCTGTCAGCCTGGTCGGAATCTGGCTCATGGAGAGCGCATTCAACGCCGCCCCGCTGCACACGTCCCTGCCGGGCATCACAGCGACTGAGCCGCTTGCCGGAATCGTGCTCGGCATCGTCGTCTTCCGCGACAGCGTGCACGTGTCCCCCGGTATCATCGCGCTCCAGGCCGCCGGCCTGATCGCGCTCCTCATCGGCGTGATCATGGTGGCCCGGGCCCCGGCGCTGGCGCGGCTCCGCAGGCTGCACCCGCCGCACCGCGACACCGCCGGCCACGCAGCACACCACGACACTGCCGGCCTGGCAGCGCAGCACGATACGGCGCCGATCGCCGAGGGCGGGCAGGCCGAGCCCGGTCATCCGCATCCGGGCGGCGGGTTATCTCATCCGCTGCCCTGATAGCTCGCTCCGGCGCTCACCTCGCCCGCGCGGCCAGCCCGGCGGCCTGTGACTTCGCATGCGGCGCAAGGCCTGAGCCCGTGCCCCGAGCACCAGAACTCGTTGCCCTCAGGGTCTGCCAGGACGATCCACGGCGTCGACGGTCCTTGCCCGACGTCCGCCCGGCGCGCCCCGGCCCGCTGGAAGCGGTCGACTCGGCCTGCTGGTCATCGGGCCGGAAGTCCAGCTGCAGCCGGTTCTTTGCTTCCCTGGCTTCGGGTACGGCGCGAAGATCAGGCCGGGCAGCCGATCCGCCGACGGGCGGATCTCGAACTCCTCGGCCGAGTCGTTCAGCACCACCCAGCCCAGCATGTCGGCCCACCAGTGCCCGAGCGCAACCGGATCCTCGGCGTCAACGACGACCCGCTCCCATTCCAGGCTCACCGGCCAGCTCTGCGACCACGAAAATGCGCCGGGCCATCGTGCGGCAGCCCTCATGGCGGGGGGCTGACAGCCCTTGTTCACCGGTTCGGCGGCGGGACGCTGGAGCCGGGCGGAGCGGACAGCCGGGTCCATATGCCGTTGATCCAGCTCTCGTAGGTGTCGAGATCCCAGCCGGTCATGCGGGTGGTGAGCAGCTAGGTCTCGGCGGCGGCCAGAATGCTGGTGGCGTCGATGAGCCAGGTCAGGTCGACGGCCGGATCGAGCAGGCCGTCGCCGGCCATGCGGGTCCAGAAGACGGCGTGGGCGTGCCGGGATTGCTCGCGGCCCCGCTGCCAGAATCCGGCAATGGCGGGCTCGACGGCGGCGGCCTGCTGGGCGACGGCGAACAGCGCGCCGGTGCGCTGCATGATCTGGCGGCCGCCTGCCGCGGCTACTGTGATCCGCCCGAACCACCGGGCATCACATCGCCAGAATGCAGCAGCACTGGGCCACAGGAAGTTAGGGACTGCGGGGTTAGGAACTGCGGGCAACCTCAAGCCCGGCCTGGCCACGCACCACGCGGCAGATGTGGATGGGGGAAGTGCTGGGCTCGTGCCCCGCATACCCGGCCGGTGACGGCACGCGTTGTTCGGGGCGTGGCAGACTGCTTCGACGTTGTTGCCGTCCGGGGTCGCGCACGAAGGCGCCGTAGTAGCCGGGGTGGTATTCGGGCCAGGCGCGGGGCCCGTGGAGCACCTCGGCACCGGCGGCGACTGCTGCCTCGAAGAAAGCCCGCACAGCCGCACAGCCGCCCGGCCGGGCGCCGCGAACGCGATGTGCGAATCACGGAACCCCCGATGCCAGCCTGCCAGCACCCGAACCGGTGTCCGCGGCCGCCGGCAGCGCGGCAGGCGCCGCCTCATGTGCACCAGGGCTCCGACGAGGCGTTCCCGCTCCGTAGCACGGCACGCTCAGCGGTGACCTCCCATATCGCCGCACCAGCGGCGGCATCACCGGATGCTGCTACCACGGTATGAACTACCAGGGTAGGATTTGATTGTGAAGGTTGACAAGCTGAGCGTCTCATTCGATCCAGAACTCGGCGACGCTGTGCGGTCGGCGGCCGCCCAGGCTGGCAAGCCCCTCTCATCGTGGCTGGCCGAGGCGGCTGCGAGCAAGCTGCGGGCGGAAGCACTGGCCGAATTCCTGGCCGGATGGGAGGCCGAGCACGGCGTGCTGACCGCCGCGGAGATCGCCCGGGCGGAACAGGAGCTTGGCGTGCGCGCAGGCGAGTCCGCTGCGTGAGCGCACTGGTGCTCGATGCCGGGGCGCTCGTCGCGGTGGACCGCGGCGACCGGGAGATGATCGCCCGGCTGCGGGTGGCTGAGCGAGACGGGCTGGAGTTGCGCAGCAACGCGATGGTGGTCGCGCAGGCGTGGCGTGACCGGCAGGGCCGCCAGGTCAGCCTGGCGCGGCTGCTGCGTGCCGTCGACGTCCGCGCGGTGGATCACCAGGACGGCCGCGACGCTGGCGTCCTGCTGGCAGCGGCAGGCACGGCTGACCCGATCGATGCCACTGTCGTGCTGCTGGCAGCGCCCGGTGACCGGATTCTGACCAGTGATCCTGATGACCTGGCCCGGCTGGCCGCAGCCGCCGTGCACAGGCCCGTCATCATCGCCTGCTGACGCCCGCGCGGTCGGCGGCATGTGAGTTCGCTCCCGAATCCGCGAGCGGCACCCGGCAGGACTTCGTGTGCCGACAACGGATGCTTGCGTGGCGTTCGATCCGGGTCGGCGTTCATGGTGTGTCCGGCGGTGGAACCGAGGTCAACCAGACGGGGGCCCGGGGAGAGGATTTGCGAGTCGCCCGCCGTCAAGCTCCCGATTTGCCGCGAAGCGCCCCTTCAGCTCGGTCGCGCAGATTCAGCAGCATTTTCCGCATCATCCAGATGTCACCGAACTCGAGCAGCGCGGAGAAGGCGATGGACGGTGACAGCCAGCGGTATCGCGAACGCACCCGGCTGATGAGTCGCGTCGACCCGTCAGGGTTCGCATCGAGCTGCCAGGCCCACGTCGTGTCTCCCGGTGTGTCCCAGATCATCGAGTGAGGCGCGTTGAGCGCGTGGACCTGCATGCCCTTCTTGCCGTCCGGACTCATCGGCACGACGTCGCCCGGGGCGAGATTCTGGAGTTCGGGAATGATGTGCCGTGCGCTGGGGCGCCCCAGGTTGTCGAGGATGTCGTAGCTGTACCAACCGGCCCGAGTGAGCCCGACCTGGACCAGCCACGGCCAGATCTCCTCCGGGGGCGCGGCAATGGTGATCGCGCGTGTGGCGTTGAACGTCGGACGCGCAACCAGTTCGTCGCCGGGCAGCGGGCGTGACACCTCGTCTGGCGTGGCGCCCCACGAGAGTTGCCAGGGCCGCACATATCGGGCGTAGACAATCGCCGCTGCGGGGGCAGCCAGAAGGGTCAGGCGGGTACGAGATCGCACGACCGCAGTCTGCGGTGCGCTCCCAGCGAGAACAAGGGCCGAAGGACCCAGAAGCCCGGGGCGGTTCAGCCGGATCACGCGGACGCCGGAAACCGCCCCCGTATCGCCTCTGGCCGGCACCTCAGTGCGACAACCGACACGTGACCGACACGCCTGCTGCGCGAGCGAGTCCGGCGGCCAACCGTGCCACTTAGCAGCTTCCGGTCTTCGGCACGACTGCGGGTGGTGGTCGGGAGCTGGTCAGGTCCCGGCGCGTGCGCTCGATCAGCCCGCGGAGGCGGCGGCGGCGCAGGTCGTAGCTCATCTGCGAGGAGCTGTAGTGGCTGCCGAGGAGTCCGGCGACATGCCCGCGAAGGCTTTTGCCGGTGGCGGCGTGGACGACGAGGCAAAGGTCGCCGGCCAGAGCCATGGCGCGCTGGTCCCCGAAGCGCACCAGCAGGCCGCGTCCAGCGCTGATCAGAAGTTCCGCGGCCGAATAAAGGCTGACACGCAAAAGCCCCCGTTTCCGGGGGCGGGGTCGTGCACAACGGACGGGCGGCCGCGCATTCGCTGCAATTTGGGACTTACGCCCTATGGACTGCCGGGCTGCTGGCCGCGCTAGCCGTTCGGCCCGTTCCGTCATGCGCATTCAGCATACCACGTATCGTGAATGATCAGGCACCCAACGACGTGTACCCAGTTCAGGCGGCATTTAGATGCTCCGATCACCAGTACCCGGCCAGGCCGGACAAGCTGCCCCGGAATCCTTTCCTCACCCGATCGGCGGCATGACCGGGCATCGGGCATCGGGCCGGGGCTGTGCCATTGATCGCAGCGTGACGGGGCGGGCTCAGGACGCAGCTCGTGCAGGGTTCTGCCGCAAGCCGGCTGTTCGGCGCAATGATGTAAGACGTGGGAGCAGCCCGGAAGCGTCGATGCGGTGATCACCTGGCGGCAACGGCGGGTGTCCTGATTTCATGACGATGCCGGGCTGGGACGCTGCGTACGCCTCGGGCACGCCTGCGCCCTGGGATATCGGCCGGCCTCAGCCGGCTTTCGTCTGCCTGGCCGACAGCGGCCTGCTCTGCGGGCGGGTGCTCGACGCGGGCTGCGGCACCGGGGAACACGCGCTGCTGGCAGCCGCTCACGGCGCGGACGCGGTGGGCGTCGACATCTCGCCGCGGGCCGTCGGGCGAGCACGCGGGAAAGCATCCGAACGCGGCCTGGCGGCCCGCTTCGAGGTCGCCGACGCGCTGAACCTCGCGCAGCTCGCGATGACCTTCGACACTGTCATCGACAGCGGGCTGTTCCACGTCTTCGACGATCAGGCACGCGCCCGGTACGTCACCAGCCTGGCGTCGGCACTGCATTCCGGCGGCACCTGCTACCTGATGTGCTTCAGCGACCGCCAGCCCGACGGCTTCGGCCCCCGCCGGGTGCGCCAGGACGAGCTCACCACGGCCTTCGTCGACGGCTGGACCGTCACGGACATCAGGGCGGACACCTTCGAAATCAACCCCGGACTGAGCACCGCAACCGCGAAAGCCTGGCTGGCCACCATCGGTCGCCTGTGACCCTCGAGCCTCGGCGCCAGCATGCTGATGGCCGCGGTATCAACACAACCTGCGCCGCGAGGACGCCGTCATCTCCCGCAGGTCGTCGCCGACGATCCCCGACGAGTCGTCCGTGTCCATCAGCGCCTTCGTCATCCCGGTCCGCGGCCCGCCGCAGCACCGGCGCCACACCCTGCGCGTCCCCCGCCGCCGGCAACCGCTCGCAGCGACCGGCCAGCTCCCGCGCGATTGCGCGGGAGCTGCGATTAACCACGACGACCATCCGCCCGCCCTCCTACAACCGCGCCACTCGCGGCAGATGCGCGTGTGTCCCGGCGCTAGGCGATGCCTGGCGGGCTGAGCGGGAGCGTGATACTCCTGGCATGGTGATCTTCGATGATCTCGAGGCCGAGCAGGACAGGCTGGAGAACATCCTGGACGGCCTGGATGAGGCGCAGTGGGCGTTTGCGTCGGGGGCGGCGGGGTGGACGGTCGCTGATGTCGTGCTCCACCTTGCCCAGACCGAAGAGGCTGTGGCCGCCAGCGCCGCCGGGGTCAGCCTAGCCGTCCGCACAGCATCCGGGCCCACGCTGGATCAGGTCATGGACCAGCTGGTACAGGCGGAACGGGCGGCGCCCGCCTCGGTCTTCCAGCGGTGGCGCGAGGCCCGGCTCGCCGCGGTGACCGCGCTGCGCGCAGCCGACCCGCAACGGCCCCTGCAGTGGGTGGATGCACCGCTGAAGCCGGCCACGCTGGCGACCACGCGGCTGGCTGAGCACTGGTCGCACGGCCTTGATATCACCGGGCCCCTGGGCATCGGCTTCCCTGATACCGCGCGGCTGTCCCACATCGCCTGGCTGGCGCATCGCTCACTGCCCTATGCCCTCGGCCTGGCCGGAGAGCAGCCGCAGGAGGTGTTCTGCGAGCTGACGGCCCCGGATGGCAGGGCCCGGTGGCGGTACGGCCCGCCCGGCGCCGATTCTGCGATCGCCGGCCCGGCGGGAGCGTTCTGCCGGGTAGCCGCGCACCGGCTCGCGCCAGGCAAGTCCGGGCTGCGCGCCACCGGCCTGCACGGCGCGACAGCGCTGCACGCCCTGCGCACCTACGCTGCCTGACCGTGCCCTGCAAACACCAGCAGAGGATCGCAGAGCGCCTTCGTGCTGCGCGGATACGGCAGGCCGCCAGATGTCCCGGTCACCAGCAGTAGTACCAGCCGGAGACCCGGATATGCATCTTCCTCGATTCGATGCGCGAGCCGCTGCCGAGGACACCTCGTTCTGGCCGCCGCTGCGGCAGAAGGTAACCCGGCCCGGCGACGCGGCCGTGCTCGACGCGATGGAAGCCGAGCACGCCGGCACTGCGGCTCGCACTGTACGGCCAGGGCATCGAGTTCTGGTGCGCGCCGACGGCCCGGGCCGGCGGGCCGGTCAAGCAAGCCCGGCGCCAATCTGGCGGCCGTGAGAGCGAAGGCAGCCCTATTTCGTGGCAATTACTGCCCGGATGATGACGGCATAGAGGTCATGCCATTCCGTCGAGTGGTACCCGGCCGTGGCCAGCAGGCGAGTGGCCCGCCGCTTCGTGCGCGCCTTGCCCCGGCGCCCGGCGAGCAGGGTCGGCAGGAGCAAGGCCGAGAACTGGCCGGCGAGAACCAGGCAGCCGCCCGCAGCGGTGACCCGGGCGCACTGCGCCAGCCCCGCTTGCTGATCCGCCCAGTGATCGAACGAGGTAGTGCTGACCACCAGGTCGAAGGTCGCGTCGGGCATGGACAGCTGCTCGGCGGTGCCCGCCCCGAAGCGCAGCCGGGCGTCGGCAGTCGGCGCCCCGGCCGCTTTGATCATCGCGGGCGCCGGGTCGATCCCAACAAGCCCGGCCGCCTCCGGGGCACGAGCGGCAAGCTGGCGGAGCAGGTAGCCGGTCCCGCACCCGACGTCGAGGATGCGATGTGGCGCAGGCACGCGGGCGAGGGCAAGGTCTGCGGTGCGGTCGGCGATCTCGTGATGCAGCCGGCCCAGCCAGCCGTCGTCATAGCCCGGGGCGCGCTGGTCGAACTCTGCGAGGTCACGGTCACGGGTCATGGAAGCTCGCTCTTCATCCAGGTGCGGGTTCCGAAGGACTGGCAGGCGTAGGCGGCCACCTTCGCGCCGAACTCGAGGGCAGAAGCAAAACCGGCCGAGTCGATGCCGCGGCCGCCGCAGATCGCGTAAGCGAACGCGCCGTGCAGGACGTCGCCCGCTCCGAGCGTGTCCACCACCGTCGCCGCGGGAACCGGGATCTGCGAGCGGATGCCAGGCCCGGCCCAGGCGATGGGCCCGGCGCCGCTGGTGATCGCAGCCCAGCTGACTCCGCTATCGAGCAGGTAGTCCAGCGTCTCGCGGGCGGTCGAGGTGCCCGGAGGCCGAAAATCGGCGGAGCAGACAGCTATCTCCACCAGCGGGAGAAGGCCGTGCGTGCTGTCCTGCCAGCTTCCGCCGTCCAGGATGCACAGCCGCCCGTGGGCACGGGCCGCGCGGGCTGCCGCAAGCGCGAGCTCGGCATGATGCGCGTCGATCAGGACGGCCTGAGCGCCGGTCACCAGGGCACTGAGCTGAGCCGGCGGCTGGAGCATCCGGCCGGCGGCGTTCAGCGACACGACGGACCGCTCGCCGGATCCCGTCGTGACCATGATGGAGGAGACGGGCGGGGACGCAGCGTCGCCGGCCGCGACGTCGATCAGCGCCACGCCTGCCTGCTGCAGGTCAGCACGGATGCCTTCGGCCAGCGGATGAGCGCCGACCCCCGTGAGCAAGGCCGCCTGACCGCCCAGGTGCGCGAATGTGACGGCGGCATTGGTCGCCGGGCCGCCCGCTGCGACGCTCTGGCCAAGGGCGGTCACCTTTTCGTTGCGGGCAGGCACGTGCGCGACCGACTGGATGATGTCGAGCGTGCACAGGCCGGCGAACAGCGCTCGAGGCTCTGCGCCCGAAGACCTGCTCATCGGTGCATGCCGCCCATGCCGTCCATGATCAGCTCCCGGCGCTGGCTCCGGCGGCGCCGGCGCCGTCCGCTCCCGCCCGGGGCCGCTGCAGCCGGTAGGCGATGTGGGGGCGCAGCGAGTGGCTGGCTGCCAGCCCCGGGTGGTCAAAACGTGCCTGCGGCGTCATCTCCAGGCGCTGCATCACGGCCAGCGAGGGCCGGTTGAGCACGGCCGTCATCGACCAGATCTCGTCCAGCCCGGCGCCGCTGAAGCCCACATCGACGGCAGCCACAGCGGCCTCCGTGGCATACCCGTGGTGCCACGCATGCCGGGCCAGCCGCCAGCCCACCTCCATGCCGCCCGCGCCAGGGACGCCCTCGGGCATCGGGTTCAGGCCGGTGAACCCGATGAACTCGGCCGGGCCGGCTACCTCCAGCGCCCACAGCCCGAATCCCTGCCGGTCGAAGAGGGCCTCAATGCGGTCGACGGTGGCGTCGCTGGCAGCCCGGCCCAGGGTGGCCGGGAAATAGCGCATGACCACCGGGTCAGCGTTCATCGCGGCGAATGCGCCGCGATCCTCGTCCCGCCACCGGCGCATCACCAGACGGGCGGTGCGGATGCAATCAAACCGGGGTGCCACGCCAGCAGCCTAGCCACCAGGCAGGCACCCCGAGGACAAGCCTCCGGCGGCAGGGCGGAGACTGGGACGCATGCGCTACCTGGGCATCGACACCGCGACGAAGATATCCAAGATCGGGCTGGGCACCTGGCAGTTCGGCTCCCGGGAATGGGGATACGGCGAGCCGTACGCCGACCAGGAGGCGCGTGCCATTGTCGGCCGCGCGCTTGAGCTTGGAGTCACCCTTTTCGACACCGCCGAGATCTACGGCTTCGGGCGCAGCGAGCGGATCCTCGGCCGGGCCATCAGCGATCGCCGGGATTCTGCCTTCGTTGCGACGAAGATCTTCCCCATCGTGCCGGTAGCCCCGGTAGTGGAACAGCGCGCGGTCGCCAGCGCGAATCGGCTCGGAGTCCGCCGGCTCGATCTCTACCAGGTGCACCAGCCCAATCCGGTGGTCCGGGACGGCACCATCATGCGCGGGATGCGGGCGCTGCAGCGAGTCGGACTGGTCGGCGAGGTCGGCGTCAGCAACTACTCCCTTGAGCGCTGGCGCGCGGCCGAGGACGCGCTGGGCAGCAGGGTCCTGAGCAATCAGGTCCGCTACAGCCTGGTCGACCGCTCGCCCGAGGGCGACATGCTGCCGTTCGCGCAGGCGCACGGCCGGGTAGTGATCGCCTACAGCCCGCTAGCGCAGGGGCTGCTGTCGGGCAGCTATCACCGGGAAAACAGGCCGGTGAACCGCGTCCGGGCAGCCAACCCGCTCTTCCTTCCGGACAACCTCGAGCGCGTCAGTCCGCTGATCGCCACTTTGCGCGAAGTGGCCGACGCGCACTCCGCCACCCCGGCGCAGATCGCGCTCGCCTGGGTCATCCGCCACCCCGCCGTGGTCGCTATCCCGGGCGCGTCCACTGTGGCGCAGCTGGAGAGCAACGTCGCCGCGGCCGAGATCGACCTCACCGACGACGAGTACCAGGCCCTGCAGTCCGCATCGGACCGGTTCCGCCCGATCACCGGCGCGGTCGCGATCCCCCGCCTGGTCCGGGCCCGGTTTGGCCGCTGACGAGAGCTGCCCGGCAGCGATGCTGACGGATCACCCGGCTAGGCCGCTGACAAGATCACCCGGCTAGGCTGCCGACACCCGAACAGATCCGGATCCAGCCCGCTTGCCGCCAGCGGAGTGGCAGCCGTCGCCAGCGGCCTGCGTGCGGTATTTTCCCGATGGTCTGGGAGCGTCTGGCAGGGTTGCGGCCTCCGGGCGATCGCGGCAAGCCGGGCGCTGCGTACCCGTCAGGGCGCCCTCATCGGCGAGGAGGGCACTGGTGCGCAGCAAGCAGTACGGCCCGGACGTGCTCGCGGCGGGCCGCCGGCGGCCGGGACCAGTCCAGCTTCCGCAGGTAGCGGCTGAACCCGGACTGGTCGTCGAGGACGCCGCCGGCCAGTTCTGCGGGGCAGTGGTCTTTTGCGAAAAGGACGCTGTGACGCTAGAGGACAGGCACGGCAGGCAGCGGGTGTTCCCGCTTAGTCCGGCGCCCTTCCTGCTGGAGGGCAAGCCGGTCAAGCTAGTCAGGCCGGCCCCGGCGACCGCTGGCAGCGCAGCCAGGGGGCCGGCGCGAACCGCCTCAGGATCAATCGCCGCGCCGCAGAGCCGGGCCAAGGTCGCCCGGGCCAGCCGGATCTATGTCGAGGGCCGCCATGACGCCGAGCTCGTCGAGAAGATCTGGGGCGACGACCTGCGCGACGTCGGCGTCGTCGTCGAGTACCTGGGCGGCATCGATGATCTGCCCGCGATCGTCGCTGCCTTCTCCCCCGGGCCGGCCCGCAGGCTGGGCGTCCTTGTCGATCACCTCGTGGACGGGTCGAAGGAGACCAGGATTGCCGCGCGGGTGCGGTCGCCGCACGTGCTCATCGTCGGGCACCCCTTCATCGACGTCTGGGCAGCGGTCAAGCCGGCCGCGGTGGGCATCCGCGACTGGCCGCTGATTCCCCCCGGCTCGCCGTGGAAGGAAGGGGTGCTGCGCGCCATCGGGTGGCCCGAGGACACCGGGGCGGGATGGCAGCGCATCTTGCGCTCCGTGACGGGTTTCGCGGACCTGGAGCCGGAGTTTCTCGGCAGGGTAGAGGAGCTGATCGATTTCGTCACCGCGTCCGGCGGCGCATGACGGTGCAGACCGCCGGGATGGCTAGTCCCGGCGATGGTCGCCGGTCATCCCGTCGATGAGTTCCCGGATGATGTCCATGTGACCGGCGTGGCGCGCGGTCTCCTCGACCATGTGAATAAGGACCCAGCGCATCGACACGGCGTCGCCGAACCATGCGGTGCCGACATCGTCAACCTCAAGCTCGTCGATCACCCGGTCCGCCGCGGCTGTGGCCCGGCCATACAGCGCCACGATGTCTGCCGTAGTCTCGTGCGGCTCGGCCCGCATGTCGGCATTCTCGTCGTTCTCATCGAAGGGGAGCGGCTCGGTCTCGCGGCCGAACGTGTCACAGAACCATCCGTACTCGACGGCCGCGAGATGCTTCACCAGGCCAAGCAGGCTTGTCCCTGACGGGGTCATCGGCTGCCGCAACTGCTCGTCTCCCAGGCCTTCGAGCCTCCACAGCACCACGTCACGATGCCGGTCGAGGCTGACGTGCAGGCTCTCTTTCTCGCTGCCGGTGAACGGCACTCGCTGACTCATGCACGGACGATAGCAACCGCCTCCGACAACGCCCGGGCCCTATCTGCCGGGCTCGCCTGATGGCCGCAGGACTGCCTCGGCGAGGCTGAGGATGTCGGGTACTACGCCGGTGAGCGGCTGGCCGGGAACGGCAAGCGCATCGAAGGTCTCGAAGCTGGTGAGTGCGTGCAGCATCCGCACGACCTTGCCGGAATCGACCGGCACCCGGGCGTGCGGGTCCGCGGCAAAGCGGCTGGCCAGCACCTGCAGTCCCTCGCACCGTCGCTGGTCCCGCGCGGCGATCACGGACCCGACGTCAGGGTCGAGTGCGGCAAGCGCTCGCAGGCGGCGCATGGCCAGCCGGTCGACGTCCCAGAAGCGCCCGAACCCGGCGACGAAGCGCCGCAGCGCCTCGGCAGGGTCGGGGCTGGTGAACGCTTCGGCCAGGTCGGACATCTGGCCGGCCTCGGCAAGGTCGTCGCAGAGGGCTTCCAGCAGGCCGCTCTTGGAACCGAACTGGTAATACACGGTCGCCCGGGCCACATCGGCACGCCTGGCCACGGCCTCGACGGTGAACGCCGTATAGCTCGAGAACTCACCCAGCAGGGCACGGGTGGCATCGAGGATCTGCCGGCGACCCTGGCCGATCAGGTCCCGGCGCTTGCCGAGGTTATAGGGGCGTGGGCTCATCTCTCTTGACAGGATCCAGCGCCGGCCTTTACTCAGACGTATTGTCTGAATGAATAATAATAGCAGGAACTGCTGCGTGACGGCAGCTGCCATGAAGGCGCTGGTCTGCGCGCGGCACACCGCGAAGGGAGTCCCCGCATGACCGACTCGCTCCCTGCCGAAACCGTGATCTACCCCGACCTAGCCGGACAGGTCGCAGTCGTGACCGGCGGCTCACGAGGCATCGGGGCCGCCACCGCCCGGGCCCTGGCCGCCAACAGGGTCGCTGTGGCCGTTACCGGCCGCGACCGGGATGCCATCGCCGCCGTCGTCGAGGCCATCGATTCCCGGGGCGGCCGAGCTATCGGGGTGGCAGCCGACTGCACCGTCGAGGCCGACCTCGAGGCGCTCCACCAGCAGGTCAACGACCAGCTCGGACCGATAGATGTGCTTGCTGCCTTCGCCGGAGGCGACGGCATGCCCGTGCCTACGGCCGCCGAGACGGCGGCCCACTGGCGCAGCGTGGTCGAGTCCGACCTCACCTCCACCTTCCTGACCATCTCGGCGTTCCTGCCGGACATGATCGCCGCGCATTCGGGGGTCATCATCACCATGTCCTCGGCAGCGGCCCGCCAGGCCGCACAGTCCTCGGCGGCGTACGCCGCCGCCAAAGCCGGAGTCGTCGCCTTCAGCCGTCACCTGGCGAGGGAACTTGCCGGCGCGGGAATCCGGGCCAACTGCATCGCCCCGTCGGCGGTCGAGAACGACAAAATGCGTTCCTGGGTACCCGAGGAACGCCGCAAGGAGCTGGGTGCCGGCTTCCCGCTTGGGCGCCTCGGCCAGCCCCATGACGTCGCCGCGGCTGCCCTGTTCCTCGCCTCCTCAGCGTCTTCGTGGATCACCGGCGTCACCCTTGACATCGCCGGCGGCAAGGTCATGCTGTGAGCCGCGCCGACCTGCCGAAGCGTCCGCTCGCCCGTCGGCTCCAGGCACGCGCCATGCGCGTGACCAACGTCCCCATGCGGGCCGTCCCGGGGGCCGCAGTCCAGTACGGCTTCAGGGTCGCCCGCTGGCATCTCCGGTCCGGTCCCTGACCATCCGCGCGACGAGCCGACCGTTCCCAGTTGCTGCCGTCCGCTCTTGTCATGGGTTCCGGGTCCCCGGCTATGCGGCCGCGGGAGGACGAGTGCCGGCAGCGGTACGTCGGGGTCCTGATTTGCAGCTGTCGAGCCGCAGGGCGTGCTCGATGAAACTTTCAAGCACACACACGGCTGCTGCCTTGGCCCCCAGCAGCGCGACGTCGCTCGGCTCCGCCGGCAGTGCGCGGACCGCCAGGTAGCCGGGCTGGTCGCCGGCTGCGAACGCGCTGGTAATCTCCTTCCGCGCCGCGCTCAGGTACTGTGCTGCGGCGGTGTCGGGTTTCGGATCGGCAAGAGCGACTGGCAGGTAAACGATCACCCTGCTGGGGTTGACGGTGTTGCTGACGTGCGCCAGGGCACGGCCCAGGGCGAACCCACTGCGAGCGAACACCTCGCGTGCCCGGCTGAACTCCGGGTCTTGAGCGTCCAGGCTGCCCATCTGCTCGAGGGGGCGGTTGCCAAGCTCAGCGCGGATGCGACACGGAGCTGCGAGCGCATCGGCGTGCCCGTAGTGGCCACATGGGCAGCGTGCGTTGAATCCGGCACCGGCTGCCGGGGCTTCCGCGACGTCGTCGTGCGGGTGCGAAGGCTCTGGTTCCTGGCCAGGCGGGAAGCCGACGGACAGATGGCCGATTTCCATCGCCCTGCCATTGCCTCCTCGGCGAAGTCTGCCGTCCATGACCAGGCCGCCGCCGATCCCCTCATCGAAGACGCCGACCACGACCAGGTCTGACTCGACGTAGTGCACCTCGTGGATTGCCAGCACAGCCAGGGCATTCACGTCGTTCTCCACCACGACCGGAACAGACCGATCGAAGCTCCGATCCGCATCGAACAGACGGCGCAGCTTAGCCGCGAGGTCGACAGTCGGCTGGGACGTCTCCTCCGAAATCGGCATGACGCCGTTATAGACAGGGGCCCCCACTGCCACGCCCACGCCAAACATCCGCAGCGGCTCCAGGCCGTCTCTGGCCCTGTCCTGGTCGCGAAGGCTCTTCAGAGATGTGACCTGGCGGTGCGCTAGCAGGGCGACCTGATCCCAGATGTCCCCTCCAGCGTCCTCGACCGGCTCGTAGCTCGTGCCGAGCTCGCGGGAGCCGTCGAGACCGACCAGGGCCGTCATCACCTTTCCTGGCCGCCCCGCCTGCTGTTCCACCTTCACTCCCGCGATAACGAAGCTGCTCCCCAGGCGCAGAGGTGACAGAGTCCGGCCATCTTCGTTCTTCAGAAGTTTTTCGCCGTCCTCCAGCAGCTTCTCCGCCAGGAGCGCCTTCACCGCCTTGCTGACGGTGCCCTGGGGGATGGCCCGCTGATCCACGGGGCGGCGGGCAGTTGGGTTACCGGCCGAGATCTCTACCCGTGACGTCTCCGCAGGAGCCCGCAGGGACGTTCGAGCCAGTACCTCGCCAAGCACCTCCTGGCCCACGCCCGCATGCCCTGCGCCCGAATGCCCTACGAGCCTGTCCAGCAGCTCCTGGAACTGCTCATGCTCCACGTCGAACCTCTGTCCTCGCGCCCGGCAGGCGCGTCAGCCAACATGCTGAGCCTACACGACATGCTTAAAAAAGCTAATGTTCAAAAAAAGTTTGATGTTCTTAGAGCTACTGACTTGCTCTACGAATGCCACGTGCATATGGTACGTGGTGTATCGGACGAGCAGGGGAGCCCACCATGACCGCAATCGGCATCACGATCATCGTCCTGCTGGCAGTCGTCACCGTCGTGATCTCCGTCGCCGTCGTCGGGGCCAGCGCGCTGGTGACTGCGGCGGCCCGCCGGGAAGAACGGCTGAAGTCGCTGACCCGCAGGGCACCCGGCAGGACGGCCCGGCTGGCACGGATGCTGCTCGCCGTCCCCGCCCCGCGCGTGGCTGACGACCTCATCCCTCGCCCGCGCCCGGCGGAGAAGCCAGCCTGGTACGAGCCCAGCACCGGGTCGACGATGCGCGAAGCCAGATCCGACGCCTAGCTGAGGCGCTTCCGCGCCGCACCGTGACCGGGACGCGGCACGGCACGGAGCGGCGCGGAAGGTCATCCGGGCCGTCTGCCTGCGGCGCACTAGGCTCGGCAACGTGCAGGACACCCCCCAGGCATAGCCTTTCGCGCGGCCAGCCAGCAGCGCCACTGGCATCGGGATGCTCTTGATGGTGGCTCCTGGTGCATCATGCCGTCATCCGATGCAACCACGCCGGGTGCCTCCTCGTGGCATCTGATGGAACGGAGGTGATGACATCGCAGGTCACCGGCAGCTGGTGACCAGTCTTGCACGCCTCACGCCAGAGGACCGGTGCGCTGCAGCGCGGGTCAGCCACATTGACATCCTCCCCGCCCTGGAAGGACGGAGATTCCCGTGGCTGAGCCAGGCAGCTTCGGGTGGTCGACGCTTCGCAGACCGGGCAGCCCCGAGGTCTGCACGTCCTGGCAGGACCAGCCCGGCCCCGCTTCTGCTGAGTACGACTATCGGCACGTTCACTCGGCGTGACCGGCGTAACCGCAGGACCGGCAGGCGTAGGCGGCCTTGGCTCTCGCGCGCCATCGCCTTGAGAGCCGGCGTCGGCCGGCTGACCGGGTGACAGCTCCCGGCTACAGTAAGATCGTTGCTCGTGGAAGATCGCATTCTTGGCAGAACGGGCAGGGCTGTCTCGGTCATCGGCCTGGGTACCTGGCAGCTGGGAGCCGACTGGGGCGAGGTCGACGACAAAGACGCGCTTGCCGTGCTGGACGTGGCCGCGGAGTCCGGGATCACTTTCCTGGATACCGCCGACGTCTACGGCGACGGCCGCAGCGAGCGGCTGATCGGGCAGTTCCGGGCCAGCAATCCGGGGCTGCCGCTCACGGTGGCGACCAAGATGGGCCGCCGGGCGGTCCAGGACCCCGCGCAGTTCACCCTTGACAACTTCCGCGCCTGGACCGACAGGTCCCGGGCAAATTTGGGCACGGACAGGCTCGACCTGGTCCAGCTGCACTGCCCGCCGACATCGGTCTACTCACTGGATGCTGTCTACGACTCCCTCGACACGCTGGTCGCCGAGCAGCGCATTGCCGCGTACGGAGTCAGCGTCGAGACCTGCGACGAGGCGCTCACCGCGATCGCCCGGCCGGGCACCGCCAGCGTGCAGATCATCCTCAACGCGTTCCGCCGCAAGCCGCTGGAAAAGGCGCTGCCCGCCGCGCAGGCAGCCGGCCTGGGGATCATCGCCCGGGTCCCGCTCGCCTCCGGGCTGCTCTCGGGCCGGTACTCCCACGACACCTCCTTCGCCGCAGACGACCACCGCTCCTATAACCGGCATGGCGAGGCGTTCGACGCCGGGGAAACCTTCTCGGGCATCGATTTCGACACCGGCGTTGACGCAGCGCAGGAGTTCGCCGCGCTAGCGCCGGCCGGGGCAGCCCCGGCACAGGCCGCCCTCCGGTGGGTCGTCCAGCAGCCCGGCGTCACCACCGTGATCCCGGGCGCGCGGAACCCGCAGCAGGCACGGCAGAACGCTGCTGCCGCGCGGCTGCCGCCGTTCACCGACGCGGAACTCGCGGCGATCGAGGACATCTACGACCGGCGCATCCGGGCCCAGGTGCACGATCGCTGGTAAAAGCGCACGATCGCCGCAGCCGGCAAAGCCGGGCGCAGCGATGATTTCCCGGCCACGGCCGGGTCTGAACTGCTGACCGCGGCCGGGCCCGCCTGCCAGGCTCGGACCCACGAGGATCAGCTATTGCTCTTACCGGGGAGGTAGCGATGCGCAAGCTCGTCGCCGGGCTGGCGATCTCGCTGGACGGCGTCGTGGAGTCACCATCGGGCTGGATGGCCTTCAACGACGAAATGCAGGAAGTAATCAGCGCAGGGGTAGCACAGTCTGACGCCATCGTGCTGGGCACGCGCACGTACCTGGAGTTCGCCGAGCTGTGGCCGGGTCTTGACAGCCCGATGGCCGACTACATGAACAGGACGCCCAAGCACATCGCGTCCAGCACTCTCGACACCGTCGGCTGGGCCAACTCCAGCCTCATGAGCGGCGACCTCGCCGAGAATGTGGCCAGGCTCAAGCAGCAGCCCGGCAAGAACATCCAGATCCCCGGCAGCCCCCGGCTGGTGCGCTCGCTGCTGCGTGACGGGCTGCTCGACGAGCTCAGCCTGATGATCCAGCCGGTCGTGATCAGCTCCGGCATGCGCCTCTTCGACGAGATGACCGCGCGCGTTCAGCTCAGGCTCGTGCAGTCAGCGACGCTGAGCACTGGCGTGCTGTCGGTGACCTACCAGCCGGCGAACGCGTAGGACGCGCCCGGCATCAAGCCGGGCGGCCGACGCCCGAGCCGACACCGCGGCCGCCGCTCGAGCCGCGCCGCCGTAGCCAGCAGGCACCGGCCGGCTGGCCGCATGCTGGCCCAGCCATGTCGCGGAAGCAGACGCGCTGCAAGAGCGTTGTCTGGCCGGGGGCTTCCTCATCATCCTTGTTCTGTCCCTGCCCCGCCCGCCATGGAGACCGCCGCCTTGACATTCTCGCTCGCTGAGCTGCGAACGCGGCTGCCCGGACTGATGCTGCGCGATCAGCACCGGCTGGGCCGCCGTGTCGATAAGGCCGCCGCACTGCGCGATGCCGGGGCGCGCGAGCAGGCGCTCGGCCAGGTCGTCGCGGAACTGGACGCGGCAGCGGCACGGGCCGAAGCGCGCAGGCTCGCCGTGCCGGGCATCTCCTATCCGAGCGAGCTTCCGGTCAGCCAGCTGAAGGACGAGATCGCCGAGGTTATCCGGAATCACCAGGTGGTAATCATCGCGGGCGAGACCGGGTCCGGCAAGACCACGCAGCTGCCGAAGATCTGCCTGGAGCTGGGCCGCGGCGTGACCGGCCAGATCGGCCATACCCAGCCCCGGCGGATCGCGGCTCGCACTGTCGCCGAGCGCATCGCCGCCGAACTCGGGACCGATCTTGGCGCGACAGTCGGCTATAAGGTGCGCTTCGCCGACAACTCCGGCGACGACACGATGGTCAAGGTGATGACCGACGGCATCCTGCTTGCCGAGATGCAGCGCGACCGGCGGCTGTTGCGCTACGACACCCTCATCATCGACGAGGCGCATGAGCGCAGCCTCAACATCGACTTCATCCTCGGCTACCTCAGGCGGCTGCTGCCCAGCCGGCCTGACCTCAAGGTCATCATCACCTCGGCCACGATCGACCCCGACCGCTTCAGCAATCATTTCGCCGGAGGCGAATCGGCCCGGCACTGTGCCGGAGGCGAATCGGGCAAGCAGAGCGCCGGCGCGCCGGTGATCGAGGTATCAGGCCGCACGTACCCGGTGGAGGTGCGCTACCGGCCCCTCGCCGACGCCGGCAACCCCAGTGCCGAACCGAGAGACCAGGTGCAGGCCATCTGCGACGCGGTCGAGGAGCTTCGCGGCGAGGGACCCGGCGACATCCTCGTCTTCCTCAGCGGCGAGCGGGAGATCAGGGACACGGCCGAGGCTCTGGCCGGCCAGGAGGACCTGGAGGTGCTGCCGCTCTATGCCCGGCTGTCGGCGGCTGAGCAGTACCGGGTTTTCCAGCCCAGTCGCAGGCGGCGCGCGGTCCTGGCCACCAACGTCGCGGAAACTTCGCTGACCGTCCCCGGCATCAGGTACGTAATCGATCCTGGCAGCGCGCGGATCTCCCGGTACAGCCAACGGACCAAGGTTCAGCGGCTGCCGATCGAGCCGGTCTCCCGGGCTTCGGCAAACCAGCGCAAGGGTCGGTGCGGACGCACATCCGACGGCGTGTGCATCCGGCTCTACAGCGAGGAAGACTTCGCCTCGCGCCCGGAGTTCACCGACCCGGAGATCCTGCGCACCAGCCTGGCATCGGTGATCCTGCAGATGGCGGCACTCGACCTCGGTGAGATGGCCGACTTCCCGTTCGTCGACCCGCCGGAGTCACGCAATGTCGCCGACGGCATCCGGCTGCTGCAGGAGCTCGGGGCTTTCTCGCAGGCCCGCGGCAGGTCCCGGCTGACTGACGTGGGGCGCAGACTTGCCCAGCTCCCGGTGGACCCGCGCCTAGGCCGGATGATCCTCGAGTCGGGCCCGGGCGGCTGCGCCCGAGAGGTGCTGATCATCACCGCAGCGCTGTCCATCCAGGACCCGAGGGAACGGCCCGCGGAGACCCGCGAGGCGGCGGACGCCATGCACGCGCGCTTCGCTGAGCCGGGGTCTGACTTCCTCGCCTACCTGAACCTGTGGGATTACCTGCGCGACCGGCAGCGCGAGCTGTCGTCATCCGCGTTCCGCCGGATGTGCCGCCGCGAGTACCTGCATTACCTGCGGGTGCGGGAGTGGCAGGACGTGTACGGCCAGCTCCGGCACGCGGCCAGGGATGTGGGCATCGTCGTCGGGCGCGACGGCGGCTCGCCGCCAGCAGCGGGCCCGCAGGACTCCCCGCCGGCAGCGGGCATGCCGGCGCAGCCGAGGGCCCGGTTCCCGGCGGAGGTCGCGGACCGGGTGCATATGTCGCTGCTGGCCGGCCTGCTCTCCCACGTCGGGATGAAGGAGACCGATCAGAGGCCGAGCGGCAAGAGGCGTGGCCCGGCGGAGTTCGCCGGCGCGCGCGGTGCACGGTTCGCCGTCTTCCCGGACTCCGTGCTGGCAAGGAAGCCGCCGCAGTGGGTAGTTGCGGCCGAGCTGGTCGAGACGTCGCGGCTGTGGGCCAGGACCGCCGCGCGGATCGAGCCCGAATGGGCCGAGCCGCTGGCCGCGCACCTGGTCAGGCGCACTTACAGCGAACCGCACTGGGATGCCCGGCGCGGCGCGGTGATGGCAGCGGAAAAGGTAACCCTGTACGGGCTGCCGGTGGTTGCGGCGCGGCAGGTCAATTACGGCCGCATCGACCCGGCGGCGGCCCGCGCTCTGTTTATCTCCCGCGCCCTGGTGGAGGGCGACTGGCAGACGCACCACCGGTTCTTCCACCAGAACCGCCGCCTGCTCGAAGAAGCCGAGGACCTGGAGCGCAGGGCGCGGCGGCGCGGCATCGTCGCCGACGACACTGCCCTCTTCGAGTTCTATGACCGGCGGATTCCCGCGAGCGTGACCTCCGCCCGCCATTTCGACAGCTGGTGGAAGAAGGCGCGGGCAGCTGACCCCGGCCTGCTGGCCTTCTCCCCCGCCGATCTCGTGGGCCCGGCCGCCGAACAGATCCGCCCGGCCGAGTATCCGAACCGGTGGGGCGAGCTTCCGCTGTCGTATGAGTTCGCTCCCGGCGAGCAGGACGACGGGGTAAGCGTCGACATCCCGCTGGCGACGCTCAACCAGGTGAACGGCGCGGAGTTCGGCTGGCACGTACCCGGCCTGCGCGAGGAGCTCGTGACGGAGCTGATCCGGTCACTGCCGAAGCAGCTGCGCAGGAATCTCGTGCCCGCACCGGAGACGGCCCGCACGGTGCTGGCCCGGCTCGGCCCGGCGCACGGCCACCTGCTGGACGCCCTGGCCGCAGAGCTCGGCCGCCTCGGCGGCATGCCGATCCCGCGGGATGCGCTGGATCTGTCCCGGCTGCCGGCCCACCTGACGATCACCTTCCGCGTGGTCGACGACTCCGGCCGCGTGCTCGCGACCGGCAAGGACCTGGGCGCGCTACGGCAGCAGCTGCGGCCCCGGACGCAGGCGGCGCTGACCGAAGCGGCTCGCGGCATCACCCGCTCCGGGCTCCGGAGCTGGGACCTCGGCTCGCTGCCCCGGGTGTTCACCGCCGGGCAGGTCCGCGCCTACCCGGCGCTGGCGGAAGCCGGCGATGCGGTCGGCGTCCGGCTGTTCGAGACCGAGGCCGAGGCGGCTGTGTCGATGTGGCGGGGGACCCGCCGCCTGCTGCTGATGCAGGTTCCCTCCGGCGTGCGTTCCGCTGCCAGCGCGCAGCCCGTCAACGCCAAGCTGGCGATGAGCCGGCACCCGTACCCGAACGCCGCCGCGCTGCTCGAGGACTGCGCGGCGTGCGCGGCAGACCAGGTCATCGCGGATGCGGGCGGCCCGGCGTGGGACGCCGACGGCTTCGCGCAGCTCCTGAAGGCGGCCCGGGCGGCGCTGCCCGCCGCCACGGCCTATGTGGTCGATGCTGTCGCGCGGGTGCTCGCAGCGGCACACGAGGTCGAAGTCGGGCTCGGGAGCGCCGCCAGCCCGGCATTTGCACCAGCGCTGGCAGACATGCGCGCCCAGCTATCGGCGCTGATCTATCCGGGGTTCGTCGCCGAGACTGGCGCGAGAAGGCTGCCGGACCTGGTCCGCTACCTGCGGGCCATCACCCGGCGGCTGGAGAGGGCGCCGGCGGATCCCGGCCGGGACGCCGACCGGATGGCAGTCGTGCACCGGGTGACGGCCGCCTACCAGCGAGCCACGCGCGGGCTCGCGGCATCCGCCCGCCGCGATGAGAGCGCCGGGGCAGTGCGCTGGATGATCGAGGAGCTGCGAGTCAGTCTCTTCGCCCAGGCGCTGGGCACGCCCGTGCCCGTGTCCGAGCAGAGAATCCAGACGGCACTGGACCGTCTGGCTGGCTGAGCCAGCCAGCACCGGCTGGCTCACAAGCCTCAGAATGGCCGGCGAGCCCAGAACCGTCCCGGGCCCCGGAGGCGGCGGCGTGCGTCACCGGTGCCGGCAGGCAAGGTCCGCCAGCAGCCGGGCTGCCTCCTCGCCTGTTCCCGCGGGCACGAAAAGATGGTCGTGGTGAGTGGCGGCGACGACGTTGCAGCTGATCCCGGCGTCGGCCAGGGCGCCGCTGACGGCAGCGGTGAGGCCGACGCCGTCAAGGGCGCTGTGCACCATCAGCGTGATCCACTCGGTGACGACGTCGTAGGCCAGGCCGGCGGCGTCCGCCTCGTCCTGGCCGAGGATGAGCGTCAGGCCCTCGTCCTCGGTGAAGGTCATGACGGGCCGCACCACGGCCGGCGGCGCTCCGGTGACCGTCGTGAACACGTAGCGGCCCGGGCGGAGCCGCGGGCGCATCTGCGCGAGCATCTCGCCAGGATCTCGGCTGCGCTCGCCTGTCACGGCAGGAGCGCCAGTTTCCCGGTGACCCGCCGTCCGGCCAGCGCGGTCAGCGCCTCGGCGGCGCGCCCGAGCGGGTACGTCGCCGGCGCGGCAGGGTGCAGGGCCCCGGTCGCCGCGCGGTCGAGCAGATCGGCCACAAGCGCCTGACTGCCCGCCGGGTCCCGGCGTGACCAGGCACCCCAGTCGATCCCGAGCACCGTCCGGTTCTCCAGCAGGACCCGGTTGAGCGGCAGCCGCGGGATGGAGCCGCCCGCGAAACCGACGACGAGGTAACGGCCCCACCCGCGCAGGCTGCGCAGCGCCGGCTCGGCGAACCGGTCACCGACCGGATCGACGACCAGGTCAGCGCCCCCGCCGGCAAGTTCCCGCACCCGGGCCTTCAGGTCCTCGGCCTGGTAATCCACCGCGACGTCCGCCCCGGCGCTGATCGCCGCCGCCCGCTTGGCCTCGCTGGACGCCGCCGCGATCACCCGCGCGCCGAGCGATCTGGCCACATCGACGGCGGCAAGCCCGATGCCGCCGCCGGCGCCGAGCACGAGCACCCACTCGCCTGGGCGCACGGCAGTTCGCCTGGTCAGGGCGAACAGCATCGTCGCGTAGCTTTCGACGGCCGTCGCTGCCACCTCATGCGTCACGGCGTCCGGCAGCGGCACGACCCCTTGAGCGGGCAGCACCCGGTGGCTGGCGTAGCCGCCGAAGTCGAACGAACAGCCCACGACCCTGGTCCCGGCGGGCAGCCCGGACACGCCATCGCCGGCGCCGAGCACCTCGCCGGCCGTGACCAGGCCGGGAGTGAACGGCAGCGGCGGCCTCATCTGGTAGGAGCCGCCGACGATGAGCCCGTCGACGAAACTGACGCCCGCGGCCCGAACGCCGACGAGGACCTGGCCCGGCCCCGGCTGCGGATCCGGCGCCTCCTCGAGCATAAGCCGGTCCGGCGGGCCGAACTCCCGGCAGACAATGCGCCGCATCAAAGACTCCCTCTCCGTCGCAACGGTTCGCCTGACCGCCCGTTCGCGCCGCCCGTTGGCTGGCCGCCCGTCGCCTGATTCTCGCAGTCCGGCGGATCTCTGCTCGCCGGCAGCCAGCCCGGCCAAGACCCCGCGTGCGACAGCGCCGGCTGGAGGTGTTGACTTGGCGGTATGCCTATTGAGGGTGAATACGAGCCGAGCACGCAGGCCTGGGTCCGCGAGCAGGTCGAGCTGTATGAGGGCTCAGGCGGCACGAAGGGAACGACGCTGGCCGACACCGGGCTGCCCGTGGTGATCATCACCAATCGCGGTGCGCGCAGCGGCAAGCTGCGCAAGACGCCGCTGATGCGGGTCGAGCACGACGGCCGCTACGCGGCGGTGGCATCACAGGGCGGCGCCCCGCAGCATCCGCGCTGGTACTACAACTTCCGCGCGGATCCGCGGGTCGAGCTCCAGGACGGCCCGCGCAAGCAGGACATGGTCGGCCGGGAGGTCACCGGCGACGAGCGGGCGCAATGGTGGGAACGCGCGGTTGCCGCATTTCCGCCCTACGCCGAGTACCAGCAGAAGACCGCGCGCCAGATCCCGGTGTTTGTCCTCGAGCCGGCCGAGCTGAGCTGACCCGCTGCGGGCCGGCCCCGGCATCCTGGCTCAGCAGGGGCTGCCAGCGCCGGCCGCACGAAAACCGGCTCGCTGCCTCAGGCGGGCCGCTCCGGCACGCTGAGGCCGCGCGCGATGATCTCACGGCGGATCGCCTCTGGAATCGGCCGGCATCCGCAGGCTGCGGCGTGGGCAAGGTGCCACTCCGCCCGGCGGTCAACGGAGGCACCGGAGCCGAGCCGGTTCGCCTCGTGCCATTCCTTATTCATGACGACGCCATTTATTCATGACGACGCCATCATCTCATCCCCGTCGGCCTCTTACGCTCCCGCCAAAGTAGTTTAGTTACGCCATGCCACGTGGTAACCCGTCGCCCAAACTCGCCATCATGGTCGATCCTGACGTGCACGCTCAGGTGATCTCCGCGGCCGCAGCTGAAGGCGTCAGTGTCTCGGCCTGGATGACCGCAGCTGCCCGGCGGGCACTGAGGCTGCGGGACGGCCTTGCCGCAGTCGCTGAGTGGGAGGCCGAGCATGGTCCCCTCGCCCGCGAGGAGCTTGAGGCTGCCCGGCGCCGTGTAAGTGGCGGCGGTCCCGCACGCCGGCCAGCATGACACCAGTGGTCTACGATGCCGGCGTCGTTGTCGCCGCCGATCGCAGCGTGCGCGCCGTCTGGGCTGACCACCGGGTGCGCCTCGAATCAGGGCTAGTGCCGGTCGTGCCCGCGCTGGTTGTCGCGCAGGTCAGCCGCTCCGCAGCGCAGGTTCAGTTGCGCCGCCTGCTGCGCGGCTGTGAGGTCAGGAGCCTCACTGAGCAGCAGGCGCACGCAGCTGGCCAGGCTGCTCGGCCGCGCGGGCTCCGCTGACGTGGCGGCTGCCGTGGTGGCCCAGACCGCCGCGCAGCTGCGGGCTGACGTGGTGACGGGCAACGACGCGGACATCCGCCCTCGACAGCGCCTGCGCTACCTGCAAGATCATCGACGTGTAGCGCGGGCACAGGAACAGATCAGGCCGAAACGAGCTGCCCGGCGATGATCCCGGCGGCCGCCTGGTCAAACAGGATGCTGTAATGATTGGTCGCCGGGATGGTCGCCACGGTGAGCGCAGGCACCGTGTCCTGCCAGTACGTGGCGAGCTCGTCGGGGATCACGCCGGGCGGCTGGCCGAACATGCCGGCCGGCGCCCGCAGCAACGGGGTCGGGCTAGCGCGGCGGACCAGGGCCGCCGCGATGCGCTCGCCCGACGCGAGCAGGTCCCTTCCGTCGCTGCGCGCCGAGTTCGCCACCACGCGCGAGTGCAGCGCGCCGGGCTCGCCAGTGAGGTCGTAGCGGACGTACAGCTCGACGTCGCCGGTCCAGTTGTGGGTGAGGGCCGGGTGGGCGCGCCAGAACTCGACGTAGGCCTCGGGAGTCGGGTAGGTCTCGGTCAGCCGGGCCAGGGCCGGGCCAAGACTGGCGGCGAGCAGGCCGTCAAGGTCGGCGCCCGACGGAACCGGCAGCGGCAGGCCGCCGTCGATCAGGACGAGCCGGCCGAAGGCCTGCGGGTGGGCGTTCGCGGCGAGCAGCGCAATGTAGGCGCCGAGCGAGTGGCCGACCAGAACCGGCCGGTGCAGGCCGAGCGCGTGCACCGCGGCGCGCAGGTCGGCGCCGTGCTGGTCGAAACCGTACGGGCCGGGCAATGCGGCACTGTGCCCGCGACCGCGCAGGTCCACGGCGTACAGGGTCCAGTCTTCCGGAAGTGCCCGTGCCACCGCCTGCCAGCAGACCGCGTTGGCGGTGATGCCATGAACGGCTATCACGGGCCGCGGGCCGTCGCCCCAGGACAGCACGCGCAGCGTGCCGCCTGTCACCTCGGCGTCGTGAATCCTGGCTGGCGTGTCCACAGTGATCACTTCTTCCCTGTCTCAGTGCGGGCGCTCGATCGCTGCTCGGCTGCCACCAAAGTAGCCAACGCCGGGTGGCTGACGGGCCATCGCATGGCCGGCTCCGGCAATCTCGCGGCGATCGCCGCTGAGTGCGGCCCGGTACCGCTGCCTGGCCTGGAGGCAGAGGCGGCCACGTTCTCCGCGCTGGGACTGATCGACCCGATCAGTAACCTCGCCCATCGCTTCATCTACGTCTATCACGGGCTTGCCGACGCGGTCGTTGCCGCGCCGGTCGCGGGCGAAGGAGTGCAGTTCCACCAGCACCTCCGCGCAAACGGGGAGTACGACAGCACCTCCCTGGCCGGGGAGCGCTCACCGGCACGCTGACCCAGCTCGACCAGGCGGGTTACGTCCCCGGCGGCGACCCGGCGCTGATCTCGATGGGCCAGACATCCACCGGTAGCCGACAAGCCCGATCAGCGCGATGACCAGTGACATCACTAGCATGACGGTGCCCGGAAGCCCAGACCCAGGCCGGTCAGCCTGGGTCTGCGGAATAGGGCGGCAGGCGGGGCCGCTGAGCCGAGGGAACGGGTGCCCGCGCTGAACGCCGATCGATGGAGCCCCGGATCCCGAGGAGCAGATGTGACCACCCAGCTCACCAGGCCCCTCTACACGGCCAGGGCAGCAGCGACCGGCGGCCGCGAAGGGCACGTGGCCTCCGATGACGGGATCCTCGACGTGGATCTGCGGCCGCCCAGGGAGATGGGCGGGGCTGGGGGCGCCACCAACCCTGAGCAGCTTTTTGCCGCGGGCTACGCTGCCTGCTTCCAGAGTGCGCTCGGCGGCGTGGGCCGCCGGGAGAAAATGGACACCAGCGAGTCAGCCGTTGAAGCGGACGTCACAATCGGCGCGATTCATGGCGGCGGGTACGGGCTGGCGGTCACGCTCCGGGTCACCATCCCTGGCGCGGACCCGGCCAGGGCGCGCGCGCTGACCGAGGCGGCGCACCAGGTCTGCCCGTACTCCAACGCGACCCGCGGCAATGTCGAGGTCACTCTCGAGGTCGGCTGAACGAGCCCTCGATTTCAGCATGCCACTCGCGGCATGTGAGGGTGCGGGGCTGTGCGCGCTCAGAGCCCGGCGGTTGCCGCGAAGCGGAGACGGTCCCCGTGGACTTCGACACAGGCATCGACGAAGCCGGCTCGGCGAAGCCGCTCCGGCAGGGTGGCGGAGCTGACGGGAACGAAGATGCCGCCTAGATGCAGGCGGCGTCGTTCCGCTGAGTCCAGCCCGTCCGAGCCCACCAGTACGCCACCGGGGCGCAGCACCCGGCCGAGCTCGGCCAGGGCGGCATCCTGCAGCGCCGCGGACGGGATGTGGTGCAGCATCGTCAGGCAGGCCGCCGCGGAGAAAAGCCCTGCGGGGAAGGGAAGGCGCGTCGCATCTGCCGCGACCACCGCGACGTTGGTCCCGGCCAGCCGCGCCGCGAGCTGATCCGCGAGCCGCGGGTCCAGCTCCACCGCGGTGACGCGCGCGGCGTGCCGCCGCAGGATATCGGTCGTCAGTCCCGGCCCCGGGCCGACCTCGAGCAGGTGATCCCCGAGGTCGTGGCCATCGAGAACCCAGGGCATCAGCTCGTCTTCCACCCACCTGGCCCACTGCGGGCTGGAGCACAGGCCCAGGTGCTCCTCGTTCACCAGCGTCAGTCTAGGTGCGGCCTGCGGGGCGCGGCTGCTGGCCCGGCCAGTTGTCAGTGCGTGGTCAGGTGGATCACGCCGACATCGGCCAGGCCGGTCAGCGCCAGCTGCACCGCGAGCGCGGCGAGCAGGAAACCGAACACCTTCTCGGTCACCAGCATCCGGCTCGCGTCCAGGTGATTGCTGACCTGAACTGCCCAGCGGAACACGACGACGTCGAGTGCGAGCACGAGCGCGAGGACGCCGACGACCACGGCGAGCACTGCGAACGAGGATGCCTCTGCCGACGCGGTAACCAGGGCGACGATCCCAGCCGGGTTGAGCAGGTAGGGCACGGCCAGCGGAAATACTGCGACCTGCATCGGGTCGCGGTCATTGTCCGGGTGGCTTGCGGCGTCCCCGTTCCGGGGACCGAGGACCATAGTGATCGCGATGATGAGCAGGATGATGCCGCTGGCGACACCCAGCGCACCAGGCGAGAAATGCAGCAGCCTGGTGAGCAGGCCGCCGAGGATCAGCAGGAGCACTGAGACGACCGCGGCGGTGATCAGCATCTTTCGCAGAACGCGGCGTTTCGTCGCCTCCGGCATGGCCGCCGTTGCTTCGAGAAACGGGACGAGCGCAATCTTGGGTCCGACGCCGATCAGCAGCAGCAGAAAGATGTCGATGACGGTGGCGGCGTCTAGCGATTCGAGTTCCATCCCCGGCTACGCCTCTGCATCCGCCCGGCCAGCACTGATCACCAGATGGTGCCGCCCGTGCGCGCCGCCACGATGGCGGCAATCCAGTCCGGGCATCACCAGGCTCCGTTCGGTCGCAGCTGCCGCGGTCCGGTCGATGATGTCCGCCGCGAGGCCGGTCCGGATCACCCGCGCTGGATGATTCCCGCACCGCGACCGGACTAGGCAAAGCGCGCTGACGAAGCACTGACCTGCGCTCGTGTGGCGGTCACAGTCCCCAGAAGGGCCCGGACAGCCCGACCCCGCGCAGATAGCCGGCCGCCTCGGCCGGCTATCTGCGCGACGTAGCCGCGGTCCAGGCGCCCGTCATACCAGTGCGCGGCCAGCCGGCACAGCGTGCCGGGATCCATGACGTATCCGCGCGCGGATCCGGCGGCACCTGCGTTCCGACGTTCCAGGCATGCGGGCACGAGCACGCCGGGCATCTGGTCGCCACCAGCACGTCGCCCTGGCCGGGCAGCAGATGGGTTGCCTCGGCACCGGACCAGGCCAGGCCGGCAGCGGCCGCTGACTGCTCCTGCTGGCGCGGCTGCTTCGGGTCAAAGCGTTGCGCTAAGCCGCCGAATATTCTACGGTAGAGACGAATCAGAGAATATCTTTTGGAGAATACGGATCGGAGATTCGATGCGGACCATGACCGTCTCGGGCCGCAAGTACGATCTCGACGCCCAGAGGGTGCAGGAAGCACTCGAGGGCGAGCTGCCTGAACCGATCCGCGAGCACTTCGTCGTCATAAACGGTCGGCGCTGGCCGCCCAAGCAGGTCCTTGCCCTGGTAACCGGGCTGGACCGCGCCGATTTCACTACCCATCAGGCGCGCCGGGTCCTGACCCGCCTGGGCTTCACCGCCGCAAGATCGGCAAGTCCACGGACGCACCACGCGACGACTGCCCCGGCCACCGCGCCAGCTGCCGAGACCACGGTGAAACCGCAACCCTTGGTCGAAGCGCTGCGCCCTTTCATCGGCCTGTGGGTGGCGGTGCGCGGCGATGAGGTACTCGTTGCCGCCCCCTCGCCCAAGGATGTGGTGGCCTGGCTGGCTCAGCACCGCGAGCGCGCGCAGTCGATGTTCCGCGTCCCAGAATCAGAGCAGGCCATCACCGGCGCGGCGCCGCAATGAGGTTCCCGTTTCGGGCGCTTCCGGCCGCTGGCGGCGGCGCACTGCCGCCGCGGCCCGTCGTTGACATCGCGCTGGAAGGACTGGCAGAGGCTCCCATGGAATGCCTGCTCGACACGGGAGCGCTGCGAACGCGAATAAGCGCGGAACTCGCTCCGCTCGCCGGAATCGAGCTTGCCCATGACATGACGGAAGAGTTCTACGTCGGCGGGCTGAAAACTGCCGGCACCCTAGCCCGCGTCAGCCTCACCGTGACAGACGGCACCGACGAGTTCTCCTGGGAGGCGCCGGTCTGGTTCTGTGATCCATGGCCCCACCCCTTCGGCCTCGCCGGGCTCGAGGGCTTCCTGCATTACTTCGTCGTGACGATCCGCGCCTGTGACGGGTATCTCGACATCGAGCCACAGCCCTAGCTCCAAGTCGATGTTCGCCGTATCCGGCCGTCTCTCCAAATCCGCCCGCCACTGACCTGACTGGACTTTGACTGGACTGGCATGGATTCGGCGTGCCCACCCCGCAAGCTGAGGCCTATTTATTCCCGCTAGGGCGAATGACCGTCGTCCACGGCCGATGCGGACGCGCGGCGGGTATGCGCTGTTCGTGAGATGGTGTTTCCAGTCTCATGGAACGACGGCAGGTGGACGAGGAGACGGTCGCCGTCGGCGGCCGGAGATCGCCTTCCGGCAGAGCCCGGGTAAGCAGCGCACGGTCGTTTTCGCGCACGGCAACTCGTCCTCGTCCCGTACCTGGGGCCAGCTGATGGCAGGGCAGTTCGGGCAGCGGTACCGGTGCCTCGCACTCGACCTTCCCGGGCACGGGCGTTCCGCCCCGGCCAGCAATCACTCGATCTACTCGCTGCCCGGCTACGCCGCGACCCTGGCCGCTTTCGCCCGGGCCCTCGCAGCAGAGGACGCGGTGATCGTCGGGTGGAGCCTCGGCGGTCACACCGCCATCGAAACGGCACCGAGCCTGCCGGAGTGCCGGATTCCTTATTTCCGGCACTCCCCCGGTGGCCTCGGCAGCGCAGATGGCTGAAGCGTTCCTCCCCGATCCCGCACTGAACGTGGGCTTCAGCGCCAGCGTCAGCCAGGATCAGGCCCTGGCCTATGCCTCCAGTTTCGTTGCCCCGGGGCCGGCGCTTCCGCTGGATGAGTTCGTGGCCGACATCCTCAGCACCGACGGCGACGCTCGCGAAGGCCTCTTCGCGAGCGTCGGCGAAGGCAGGTTCGCCGACGACGTCGACATCGTCGCCACGCTCCGCCGGCCCCTGGCTATCCTGCAGGGCGAAAACGAGCAGCTGGTCAACCTGGGCTACCGCCGCCAGCTGACCATTCCGGCCCTTTGGCGGGGCGCAGTGCAGATCGTCGCCGGGGCCGGGCACGCAGCGCACGAGGAGGCGCCACAGGAGCTCGCCGGACTGCTGGAGCAGTTCATCGCCGACATCGGGTGAGTATCACCCGGCCTGGCCTGGGCCGGGGGCGCCGAGCCGGGCCGCCGAAGAAACAGCCTGTCGGGCATCCGACCTATCCGCCTGGCCAGGGCGTGCGGGTGACCGTGATAGCCGATGTGACCGCCCTCGCGCCGCAGCTGCGGGGTCAGCCGGTGCCGGATCATCACCGGGCCGAGGTAGGGTCACCGCCCATGACGGAGCTATCCCATATCACCGGAGCTATTCCATATCACCGAACGAGCAAGCTGGGCGGCAGCGTCGCAGGCGGGCGAGTACCGGATCTCCACCCGAGGCGTCACGCTCGATGAGCAGGACTTTATCCATTCGCCGTATCGGACGTCATCACAGCCGGCCCGGACGCCACTG
>CABECR010000212.1_pt1 | contig 40058 bp, 39 predicted proteins | sample 3422471 | NCBI WGS metagenome assembly CABECR01 (sample SAMEA5534328, study PRJEB31848) | metagenome | biome: tundra; feature: field; material: soil | place: USA | collected 2013-05 | depth 0.15 m
AGCGCCAACCCGTACGGGCTCGGCCTGGTCGTCCAGGACACGCCGCTGCGCACCGAGAGCGAGGGCAAGCAGGACTACGACTGGCAGGTGCAGCGAGCCTGGAAGGTGGTCAACGAGACTGCCCGGAACGGCCTGGGGAATCCCGTCGGCTACAAACTCGTGCCGACCGGGTGCTTCCCGGCGATGCTGGACCCGTCATCGCCGGCTTTCCGGCGAGCCGAGGTGGTCGGCCACACCCTGTGGGTAACCCCGTACCGCGCCGACGAGCGGTGGCCATGCGGCGACTTCCCGAATCTCAGCGAGCACGACAGCGGGCTGCCCCGGTGGACCGCACAGAACAGGTCCATCGAGAACGCCGACGTGGTGCTCTGGTACGTCTTCGGCATCCATCACATCACCCGGCCCGAGGACTGGCCCGTGATGCCGGTTGACAGCACCTCGTTCTGGCTGAAGCCCGTCGGCTTCTTCGATCGCAACCCGGCGCTGGACGTGCCGCCGAGCCCGCCGCACTAGCGCGCCCCGACGGCCGCGGCAGGAGCTTACAGCCGACCCGCCTCGTAGCCGGTAACGGCGAACGAGTCGGTGTCGGTCGTCACCCACACCTGGTTGCGGCCAGCGCCCTTAGCCCGGTAGAGCGCCACGTCGGCCGCCGCGAGCAGCTCAGTAAGGTCCTCGCCCGCCCCGCCCAGCACGGCTACTCCGATCGACACCGTTAGCGTGATCGGCTCGGCGCCTGGTGTGCTGGTGGGCTCTATGCACAAGCCGGCGACCTCGGCGCGGATGCGCTCGACGATATTCCGCGCGCCCAGTTCGTCGGTCTGCGGCAGCAGCAGGGCAAACTCCTCCCCGCCGAACCGGCCGACCAGGTCGTACTCGCGCACGAGCGCCTGGAGCGTGGCGCTGACGGTGCGGAGGGCATCGTCACCCGCCAGGTGACCGTAGCTGTCGTTGACTACCTTGAAGAGGTCGATGTCGATCAGGGCCACTGCGAGACCGGAGCCGGTCCGAAGGGCGCGGCTTACTTCCGCGCTGCTCTCGCGCCGCCAGGTCACGGCATTCAGCAGGCCAGTCTTCGCGTCCATCCGCGAAGCGTCTACCAGCTGGGCGTGCCGCGACGACCGCTGCAGCAAGGTGACGAACGGCAGCGCGAAGACGAGGGCAACCGGGGTGATTGCAATGCCCAGCGTCACCACGGTGGCGACGCATACTTCTGTCAGGTCGTTGCGCACATTTTCCGGGGCTGTCAGCATCTGGCGGATGTTCGCCGATGGATCCGAGCCCTTGATAGCTGGGACCAGCAGGCACGTATTTACCACCCACTGCAGGGCGAAACAGGCACCGACCGCCACGACCCAGAGCGCTGCCCGGCTGCCCGGGCCGGTCAGCGATATCACCATAATTCGGCTAAGTTCATGGAACGCTAGATATACGCTTCCGAAGGACAAACTGATTGTCGCGGCCGAAAACACCCGGCGGTGCGGGGCGATCTTCCGGATCCGCCACTGGGTCAGCGCGAGCCGCGGGATCGGCACGAGCAGCGCGAATACCGGCGGAAGCAGGATCGCCATGGGCAGCTCCCAGACCCCGCAAACATCCTTGATGAACAGCGCGGTCTCGCCCGCTCGCCGCGTCATCTCTACCGTTACGGCTCCGCACGCCAACAGGCCGCCGAACAGCAGCAGGTCGGCCGGGGTGATCACGGAGACACGAGCGGCGAGGGCAATGGCCGCGGCGTCAGCGGCGACGACGGCCGCGATGAACACGAGCAGCCAGCGGGGAAGCTCCATGACCGGCCACGTCCGCACAGCCCGAACCCGTTGGTGCATTCGGTTGCACCAACTCCGGGTCATCTACACTCCTCCGGGCTCCATGAGCGCTCGCGGCACGTTGACGTTGCGCCCCAGCCACCGCCGTGGCTTGAGGCCCACGCAATGTATTGTCCCACGACATATTAGCTCATTGTCAAGCTCTGGCTACTCAATGCTGAACGCTGTCCCCTTTGCCCTCACTTGTCTGCCTCGTAGCGTGCGCGCGCCGTCGGCGACAGCTCCCAAACGGACTCAGGCCGTTTCGCCCAGCATTGTCAGAGGGCGAATGTTGCAAATGCAACGTGCCATTTTGCACGTTGCAGTCGTCCGGTAACCTAGGGCCTGACCTGCGCAGAAGCGCTCGGGCGCAGGACAAGAGGGTGACAAGGAGGGACCACGCATTGGGACCCCGAGCCATCTTGGCGCACCATTCAAACCGCAAGCGAGAAAGGAGACGGGCATGCGCACCGGCGGCTGGGGCGGCTGAGCCCCACACCACCACCCACCACCACCACGAGCGAGAAAGGAGACCGGCATGCGCACCGGCGGCTGGGGCGGCTGAGCCCCACACCACCACCCACCACCACCACGAGCGAGAAAGGAGACCGGCATGCGCACCGGCAGCTGGGGCGCCCCGCAGCATGAGCACTTGCCGTCCAGGCCTGCTGGACGGAACGGCGAGGCAAGAAGGATCCGGCAGGGCGCCCGGCTAGCGATCGGCGACCCTGCCGCCCGGGATCAGGGCCGCAACAATTGCACCGAGAACACCGCTCGCGGCTATTACCGTCGCGGGAGCATGCGACTGTGCCGCCGCGCCCGCGAGCACCATAGCGATGCCCTGGCCAAGGCTCATTCCAGCCTGTGCAATGCCGAAGACCTGGCTAAGGTGCTCCGGTGGCGCCGTGCTGACAAATGCCGTACTGGCCGCCACCTGGAAGCAGTCGAACACACCGGACACGAAAAGGACCGCCAGGGCCAGCGGCAGCGGCGGGCCGAGCCCGAACAGGGCCAGTGTCACGCACGCCGCGATCGCCAGCGGCCGCATCCACTTTAGCCGGGTATCCGGATCGGTCAGCCGGGTGAACGCAAGGCCGCCGACAGCGGCACCCAGCGCTGCCGCCGCGAGGATGAGGCCCACAGAGGCCGTCTTGCCGCCAATCGACTGTGCCAGCGGCGCGGCCACGCCCTCGGGCACGTTGTAGAACAGCGCCAGCCAGCCGAACAGCATCGGAGTGCGCAGGCCCGGCAGCTGGAATGCCAGCCGGATGCCCTCGGCGATATCCCCGCGATGCGTTGCCCTGCCGCCGTCAGCGTCGCGCGCGACCGGCCGGGCGCGCATCCAGATGCGGCAGATCAGGGCGGAGAACGCGAAGGTCGCCGCGTCGGCTATTAGCGTGGTCCGGACTCCCACGAGCGCGACCAGCGCACCGCCGGCGGCGAAGCCCACCACCTGGGCAAGCTGACTGGTGGTAAGAGTGATCGCTTGGCCCACGACGTAACGGTCACCAGGCAGGACTTCGCTATAGACGGCGGCACGTGCCGAGGTGAACGGCGGGCCGAACAAGGTCACGGCAAACAGCAGGGCGACCAGCACCGCGATCGGCAGCCCAGGAATGATCATGGCTAGGACCAGGGTCAGGCGGGCCATATCGCAGATGATCATGACCTGGCGCCGCGGGAACCTGTCGGCGAGGCCCGCCAGGAAGATCCCGCCGATGAAGATGGGCACGACGCTGGCGGCAAAGGTCACCGCCGCCAGCAGCGCAGACCTGGTCTTGTCATACACCAGCAACGTCAGCGCCACCCGGGCCAGCTGATCGCCGATGACTGATAAGGCCTGGGCAGACCAGAGCGCCCGGAACTCACCGACGGCGAAGATGTTCCCGAACGAGGCGCCGCCCGCGATGCGATGCGCCACGCTGCCTCCTTCCGGCCGAGGCGCTCGGTACACGGCCAGGTCAGACGGTGAGCCTGGCGCAGTCCTGCTGCGCCAGGCTCACCCGCGCCGGACAGCCGGACGGGCCGCGCGGCAGCTGGACTCAGCCTCCGTTCAGGCCCTTGGCAACTCGCGCGCCAAGGTCGGGGTGGACACTGCGCCAGTACTCTACGACCCGCGACTTCATCTCCGAGGTGACCTCCGGGGCGGTCGCATGTCCGATGATGTTGGTCACCAGGTGCTCACGGTCGGTGTCGGACATCACCGTCTCGTAGAGGGCATGCGGCTGGACGAAGTCGTCATCCTCGGCGTGCGGCTCGTAGGCGCTGCGCACGATCTCGCCCGCCACGTGGTAGCTGTCGTCCTTCCACAGCTCCGGGTCGGCAGCCGGGCCGCCGAAGGAGTTCGGCGCGTACACCGGGTCGCCCGGGTTGGAGTACCGCATCGCGCCGTCCTTGTTGTAGGAGTGCACCGGCGACTTGGGCCGGTTCACCGGCAGCTGCAGGTAGTTCGGGCCGATCCGGTAGCGGTGCGTGTCCGGGTAGGAGAACAGCCTGCCCTGCAGCATCTTGTCCGGGGACGGGCCGATGCCCGGCACGAAATTGGCCGGCTCGAACGCCGCCTGCTCGATCTCGGCGAAGTAGTTCTCCGCGTTCCGGTTCAGCGTGATCTTGCCGATCGTGATCGGCGGGTAATCACTGTGCGGCCACACCTTGGTCAGGTCGAACGGGTTGAACCGGTAGTCCGCTGCCTCCTCGAACGGCATCACCTGCACCCGCACGGTCCAGGACGGGTGATCCCCGCCCTTGATGGCGTGATAGAGGTCACGCAGGTGGTAGTCAGCATCCACGGCCATGAGCGCGCCGGCGTCCGCCGCGTTGAAGTTCTCGACGCCCTGATCGGTCTTGATGTGGTACTTGACCCAGAACTTCTCCCCGGCCGCGTTGTACCACAGGAAGGTGTGGCTGCCGTAACCGTTCATGTGCCGCCAGCTCTTGGGCGTGCCCCGGTCGCTCATCAGGATCGTCACCTGATGCGCGGACTCCGGCGACAGGGTCCAGAAGTCCCACTGCATGTTGTTGTCGCGCAGGTGGGTGTCCGCACGCCGCTTCTGCGAGTGGATGAAGTCCTGGAACTTCTGCGGATCCCGGACGAAGAAGACCGGCGTGTTGTTGCCGACCAGGTCATAGTTGCCCTGTTCGGTGTAGAACTTGATCGCAAAACCGCGCGGGTCGCGGTTGGTGTCCGCGCTGCCCAGCTCGCCGGCCACGGTGGAGAAGCGGATCAGCAGGTCGGTGCTGGTGCCGTTGGCGAACAGGCCAGCCTTGGTGTACTGGCTGACGTCCTCCGTTGCCTGGAAGACGCCGTAAGCGCCGCCCCCCTTGGCGTGCACCACTCGCTCGGGAACCCGCTCGCGGTTGAACTGTGCCATCTTCTGAATCAGGTAATGATCCTGAAGCAGCAGCGGGCCGCCAGCATCGACAGACTGAGAGAACTCGTCGCTTGGCGCCGGCATGCCGGTGTCGGTGGTTGTTACTGGCCGGTTGTCACTCATGCAGTGCCCTCCTCGTAGCGGAACGGCCGTGAGCCCTACACAGACCCGGCCGCGCTGGCATTGACTGGTTCCTGGCAGGCTCGTCCCGGCCTTCAGCTTCCTGACTCTGTGCTTGCTGACTCTGTGCTTGCTGGGACTGTGCATGCTGGGACTGTGTTAGCTGGCACCGGGTGCACAATCCCCAGAAGGTAACTTCAGCCTCATCCACGCTGAACCCGGCGCTCGCCGCCGGCTCCAGGCACGGAGCGTCGCCGATGATGCAGCTGACGTCTGCGATCAGGCCGCACTGGCGGCAGACGATGTGGTGGTGATTGTCGCCGACCCTGCCCTCGTAGCGGGCGGCGCTGCCGGCCGGCTCGATCCGGCGCAACAGGCCAGCAGCGGTGAGCGCGGCCAGGGCCTCATACACGGCCTGCACCGACACGTGGCCGATTCGCTCGCGTACCACCCGGGCGATTTCCTCCGTGCCCGGATGATTCCCGGACCGGACGGCATCGAGAATCGCCAGCCTTGCTGACGTCACCCGGAGCCCGGCGCCGCGCAGGTCGCCAACATCGGTCACAGTTGTCGACGCTACACCCGAAAACACGAGACATTCAACTTAACGATTTATACGTGTTAACTGACATCTCCGGGAAACGCGGAGAGACCGGACTAGCAACAGTGCAGATCGCGGCCGGTAACGAGACAGCTCGTCCTGGCCGGGCACAGTGCCCCGCCAGGACGAGCCTGATGAGCCGGTCCCCCGTATCATCTTTGGGTCCCCCACGGAGTAGCTTCGCACAAAGCATCCCGGCAGTTTTCGGCGGGGTACCCGCTGGCCAATTCCGGGAACTCGACAGGCCGGCAGGCCCCCCCATCCAATGGGCTGCAAACGCGGCGCTGCAAGCGCGGCAGGAACACGCCGAGCGGGCTGCAGAACCAGACTCGGCCGTCATGCCAGGGAACTGGTCCGCCGCGCTGTGCGGACCGGGGTTCTCGCCCCGGAGCCTTCCGGCGGAGCGGTGCCCTAGCGGCCAGACCGGACCCGGGGCGATCGGGAACCGGCCGCACAGGCTCAGAAGAAGATCAGCTTGACCGCGGCGATGACGCCGATGGCCACCACGAAGATTCGCAGCGCCATCGGCGGGAGGCGCCGGCCCAGCCGCGCCCCCAGCAGGCCGCCGATGGTAGAGCCTGCCGCGATCAGCGCCACCACGACCCAGGCGACGTGGGCGAACACGATGAAGATCACTGCCGCCGTGGCATTGACGATCGCCACGAGGACGTTCTTGGCGCCGTTGATGCGCTGGAGATTGTCGTCAAGGAATGTGCCGAGCAGCCCGATAACCAGAACGCCTTGCGCGGCGCCAAAGTAGCCCCCGTAAATGGCCGAGAGGAAGACCCCCGCCACCAGGCCGGCCCGGGCACTGCCGCTGTGACCCTCCTGCCGGGCGGTCACCCAGGCAGACAGCCGCGGCTGCACGAGCACGAGCACGCAGGCGATCAGGATGAGGGCAGGCACGATCAGCGCGAACGCGCTCGGCGACAGCGACAGCAGCAGCACCGCGCCCGCCAGCGATCCAGCCGCTGCCACCGGACCCAGCCTCGCCAGCCGGCTCCGCTGACCGGCCAGCTCGCGCCGGTAGCCGAACGCACCGCTGAAGTTGCCGGGAACGAGGCCGACATTGTTCGAGACATTGGCGACAACAGGCGGGAAGCCGAAGGCCAGCAGCGTCGGGAAAGTGATCAGCGAACCGGAACCGACGATGGCGTTGACCGCGCCGGCCGCGATCCCGGCGGCGAAGATCGCGAGCATTTCAACAGGGCGCACACGGTCCTCGCATGATCCACATCGCAGGCCAATCATCAGGGTGATACATCCGGGTTTGCGAACCACGCCGGCGCTGCGGCGAGGACCGCGGGGCCGCCGCGGGCCGCCGCCGGCGCGAAGCGTGCCGCCGGCTCAGGGCAGCTGGGCCGCGCGCGCGGTCCAGCGCGCCGACCGGTGCTCGATCAGCAGCGGTACCCCGAAGCACTTGGACAGGTTCCGCTCGGTAAAGACGCTCTGCACCGGCCCGGCGGCCAGCACTGTGCCCTTGCGCAGCAGCATCGCGTGGGTGAAGCCCTGCGGCACCTCCTCGACATGATGGGTAACGAGGATCATCAGCGGCGCACGGGGGTCGCCGACCAGGGCGGCAACCCGGCGCAGCAGATCCTCCCGGCCGCCCAGGTCCAGCCCGGCAGCCGGCTCGTCCAGCAGCAGCAGCTCAGGATCGGCCATCAGTGAGCGCGCGATCTGCACCCGCTTGCGCTCCCCTTCCGACAATGTGACGAACCGGCGCCTGATCAGGTGCGCGCAGCCGAGCGCATCCAGCAGTTCCACCGCCCGGGTCAGGTCGAGGGAGTCGTAGGTTTCGACGTCCCGGCCGAGGATCCCGTATGCGGCCGTGAGCACCAGGTCGATCACCTTCTCGGTCGGCGGCACCTTGTCGGCTACAGCGGAACTCGCGAAGCCGATCCTGGTACGCAGATCAGTGATGTCTGCCTCTTCGACGCGCTCGCCGAGAATCTCGATACTGCCCTCCGTCGGAGCCAGCATTGCGGCCGCCACCTGCAGGAGCGTCGTCTTGCCCGCGCCGTTAGGCCCGATAACCACCCAGCTCTCGTCACTACGGACAGTCCAGTCGACCTCACGCAGCAGCATTGACCTGTCGTGGCGGACCCCCACCCCGCGCAGCCGCAGCACCTCAGCCGACATCCGGTTCCCTCTCAGCAGCCACCATCGTCAGGTCGAACCTACGGCATGGGCGGCGGTAGGCACCGCCACGCCCCAGCGCGCCGGACCATGAGCGACGGGCGCATTGTGCGGACCGAACCGCCACTGCCGAGAACCGGCCTTGCGGCGGCCGCGGGATGCCGCTGTGAGTAGCGTGGGCAGCGCCATGTCCGATCCGCAGACCACGCTCCTTGTTACGCTGACCGGCCGAGACCGGCCGGGCGTTACCTCGCGGCTGTTCTGCGCCCTGTCGGCGCATCAGCTCAGGGTCCTGGACGTCGAGCAGGTGGTGATCCGCGGGCGGCTAGTCCTTGGCGTGCTGCTGTGCTGCGACGACGCTCCCGACCTGACAGCCATTCACCGCGACGTTTCCCGTATCGCTTCGGACCTGGGCATGGAGGCGGAGATCACGCTGGGCAGCGGGGAACCGCCGCGGCGCCGCGGCCGGCTGCATATCACCGTGCTCGGCAGCCCGCTGACCCCAGCGGTCATCGCGGCGATCGCCGGCCGGATCGCGGCCAGCGGCGCCAACATCGACAGGATCGGGCGGCTCGCGCACGGCCCGGTCACCTGCATCGAGTTCGACATCTCCGGGGCGGATCCGGTTACCCTGCGGGCCACGCTGTCCAGGGAGTCTGTCGCGCTCGGCGTGGACGTGGCCGTGCAGCCCGGCGGCCTGCATCGGCGCGCGATGCGCATGGTCGTCATGGACGTCGACTCCACCCTGCTGCAGGACGAGGTCATCGACTTGCTGGCAGCGCAAGCCGGCCGTGAAGCCGAGGTCGCTGCGCTGACCTCCGCGGCGATGCAGGGCGAGATCGACTTCGCGACGGCCCTGGCGCAGCGGGTGCAGCAGCTGGCCGGCCTCGACGAGGCGGTGATCGGCAAGGTGCTGAGCGAGGTGCGGCTGGCTCCGGGCGCCCGTACGCTGATCCGCACCCTGCACCGGCTCGGCTACCGGTGCGGCATCGTGAGCGGCGGCTTCACTCAGTTCACCGACTGGCTTGCCGCTGACCTGGGACTGGACTACGCGGCGGCCAACACCCTGGAAATCGCCGATGGCAAGCTGACCGGCCGGGTGAGCGGGCCGGTCATCGACCGGCCCGGCAAGGCGCGCGCCCTGCGCGAGTTCGCGGCCGATGCCGGGGTGGCACTCAGCCAGACGGTCGCCGTCGGTGACGGCGCAAACGACCTGGACATGATCGCGGCTGCCGGGCTCGGCATCGCGTTCAATGCTAAGCCCGCCGTCAGGGACGCCGCGGACGCATCCCTGAGTGTCCCGCACCTGGACGCGATCTTGTATCTGCTCGGCATCTCCCGCGACGACGTAGAGGCCGCTGACGCCGAAGACGCGCAAGCCGCTGCGGCGGCGCAGGAGGAGCCGATGGAAGCGCGCGGCCCCGGCCCGGCATCCGGCTGACCGGGGCGGCAGCCCGGAACCTGGCGTGCCCGCTAGGACTGCGGGTGCGGGCTCCATGACGCAGCGAGGATGCCGGTCCCGGCAGCCAGCTCGTTCCACGGCCCCGGTAGCCCGATGACCGCGATCGCGGCCGCGGGAAAGGCCATGTCGGTCCCGGTCACAGACGCCGCCAGCTCAGCTGCCGCCGGATTGTGGCCAACGTACATCAGCGTGGTCACTTCAGGCGGCGTCGCCTTGATGATGCCGGCGAGCCGCCGCGCATCGGCGTCGTACAGCCGGTCGTCCACGCTGACGCGCACCGGTCCGCTGAACTCGGCACTGACGTAATGCCAGGTCTGCCGGGCTCGCCGGGCCCGGGAGCAGATCACCGCGTCAGGCTGAATCCCGCGGTCGCGCAGCCACGAGCCGGCGGCCGAGGCGTCGTGCCTGCCTCGCGCGCGCAGCGCGCGCTCGGCGTCCGGGCCCCCCGGCAGCTCGCCCGCCTTCGCGTGGCGCATCACGATCAGCCGCAGCCTGCCGTCCATGACATCCATCCTCCGCTTCAGCAGGGCGACAGGCACGACGGCGCGCGGACTCCCCGGATTTGACCGCACAACACACATACGGGTCCCGGCGGAACCGGGACCCGTCCTTGGCGCATGGCGCCGGCGTCAGGCTGTGGCGGTGCCTGCCGAGGTCTTGCCTTCCGTGCCCTCTGCGGTCGCGGCGCCGCTGCCGGGGCCGCCCGCGCCGATGCTCGTCGACCGGCGCTTGGAGATGACGATCGCCGCCACCACAATGGCCACCGCGCCGATCGAGACGCCAGCCCGCAGCCCATGGTTGCTGCTGTACTGCACGACGCTGGTAGCGATCAGCAGCGATACCAGGTTCATGACCTTGATCAGCGGGTTGATCGCCGGTCCTGCCGTGTCCTTGAACGGGTCTCCGACGGTGTCGCCGATAACCGTCGCCGCATGCGCCTCGGAGCCCTTGCCGCCGAAGTGGCCGTCTTCCACCAGCTTCTTGGCGTTGTCCCAGGCACCGCCGGAGTTAGCCAGGAAGACCGCCATCAGCGCGCCGGCGGCAATGGCGCCTGCCAGGAATGCGCCGAGGGGCGCATAGCCGAACCCGAAACCGATTGCGATCGGGGTCAGCACCGCGAGCAAACCGGGCGTGGCCAGTTCCCGCAGCGAATCTTTGGTGCAGATGTCCACCACCCGGCCGTACTCGGGCTTCTCGGTGAAATTCATGATCCCCGGGTGATTGCGGAACTGCTCGCGCACCTCGTACACCACCCGCCCGGCAGCGCGGCCCACCGCCATGATCAACAGGCCGGAGAAATAGAACACCACGGCCGCGCCGACCATGACGCCGACGAGCACGTTGGGATGATCCACCGACAGGCTGAACGTGCCCGCTGCGCTCTTCAGCGCGAGTTCGACTGTTGTCCGGAACGCACCGAAGAGCGCCGTCGCGGCAAGGACCGCGGTGGCGATCGCGATGCCCTTGGTAATGGCCTTGGTGGTGTTGCCGATCGCGTCCAGGCGGGTCAGCACCTGGGCGGCCTCGCCCTCGATCTCACCCGACATCTCGGCGATGCCCTGGGCGTTGTCGGAGACCGGGCCGAAGGTGTCCATGGACACGATCACGCCGACCGTGGTCAGCAGCCCGGTCCCGGCCAGCGCCACCGCGAACAGCGCGATGGTGGCGTTTCCCGTGCCGAGGAGGAAGGCGACATAAACCGCGCCGCCGATCAGCAGGGCCGAGTAGACGGCGGATTCCAGCCCGACCGAGATGCCGGACAAGATCACCGTGGCGGGCCCGGTCAGCGAGCTCTCGGCGATGTCCATTACGGGCCGCCTGCTCGTCTCGGTGAAATAGCCGGTCAGCAGCTGGATGGCGCTCGCCAGTACGAGGCCGATGAGGACCGCGCCGATGGCCAGCAGTCGAGGGTTGCCGCTGTGGCGCAGGACAGCAACGGTGGTGACGCCCTGCAGCTGGCTGAACTTCGCCGGCAGGTAGAGGAACGCGGCACCGATCACCCCGGCCAGCGAGATGATCGCAGATACAAAGAAGCCCCTGTTGATGGCGGTCATGCCGCTGCGGTCGTTCTTGCGCGGGGCCACGACGAAGATGCCGATCACCGCCGTAATGACGCCGACCATCGGCACGATCAGCGGGAAGACCAGCCCCTGCGAGCCGAATGCCACCTTGCCGAGGATAAGAGAGGCGACCAGCATGACGGCGTAAGACTCGAACAGGTCGGCGGCCATCCCTGCGCAGTCGCCGACGTTGTCGCCGACGTTGTCAGCGATCGTCGCGGCGTTGCGCGGGTCATCCTCGGGGATCCCCTTCTCGACCTTGCCCACCAGGTCCGCGCCCACGTCGGCGGCCTTGGTGAAGATGCCGCCGCCGACTCGCATGAACATCGCGAGCAGCGCGGCGCCGAAGCCGAAGCCCTCCAGGACGCTGGGAGCATTCGCCCGGTAGATGAAGACCACGAGCGAGGCGCCGAACAGGCCGAGCCCGACGGTGAACATGCCGGCCACGCCGCCGGTCCGGAACGCGATCCGCATGGCAGGCCGCTCGCCCGCCTCCCGCGCCGCAGCGGCGACCCGCACGTTGCCGCGCACGGCCAGCGACATGCCGGTGAATCCGGTGGTTCCCGAGAACAGGGCGCCCACCAGGAAGAAAATGCTTCGTCCCCAGCGGATGGATTCGCTGCCTGCGGGCAGCAGCAGCAGCACGAAGAAGATCAGCACCACGAAAACAGCGATGGTCCTGAACTGGCGCCTGAGATAGGCGGCCGCGCCCTCCTGGACGGCCAGCGCGATCTCCTGCATTTTTGCGGTGCCCTTGCTGGCTGCCAGCACCTCCCTGACGAGCCACGCGGCGACCAGCAGCGCCAGCAGGGCGACCACACCCGCTGCGATAACCCAGCTCAGGTTGCTGCCGGTCACGGTTGGCGCTCCGGCCGCCAGGGCGTTGAGCCTCGACATCTGTCCTCCTTGACAGGGACACGCAAGCATCGCGTGAAGCCACTACCCGGTACCCTCTCACGGCACCAGGCCGCGGACACTTCGAACAATCGTCCAGGAATGCCACCGGGGCAGTGCCCGGGAGTCTACGCAGCCGGGATGCCGCACGTAATGAGGGCCCCGGTTTCCGCGCCGTGGCGGTGCGTTAGTGATCGAACGGCAACCGAAAGCAGTCGGTGCAGCAATGCGCTGCCGACGGCGAAATCCCCGCGACGCGGGCGCTCTAGCTGTCCGGGCCCGCGGAAGGCCAGCTCATCCGGATGCTGGTGCCCGCGGACGTCTCCCTGACCTGGACGTCGTCCGCTAGTCCGGCTATCACCGCGATGCCGAAGCTCAGCGGCAGGCCCTGACCCTCCGCGGAACTGGCAGCGGACCGCCCGGTCCGGCCGGCTGATGCCGTCCCGGTGCCGCTGACCTCTACCTCGAACCGGCCGGGCTGATCCGTGAGTGCAATCCGGACCGGCTCGCCGGGGGAACTGCGCCGGTTCTCCTCCACGGCGCGCGAGCACGCCTCACCGACCGCAAGCCGCACCTCGTCGAGCAGAGACTCGGCGACGCCGCTGCGCCGTGCCACTGCCGTGGCGACGAGCCGGGCAGTGCGGACATGTGCGGGCAGCGGCGTGAAGCTGACCTCGACCGTGGCCATGTCTGGATCGCTGCCCGGGTCTACTTCTCGGACTTTCTCGCCGTGATCGCCTCGTCCACGGTGTCGTGGATCCCGAAGACCTTCGTCAGCCCGGTGATCCTGAAGATCTTGAGGATCCGCTCCTGGGTGCAGACGAGGTCGAGGGACCCGTCGTGTGCGCGGACCCTCTTCAGGCCGCCGACCAGGACGCCCAGCCCGGTCGAGTCGAGGAACTCCACCTTTTCCATGTTGACCACGAGCTGGTAATAGCCGTTGTTCACCAGCTCGATCAGCAGCTCACGCAAGCGCGGCGCAGTGTAGACGTCGATCTCGCCCTCCACATCGACGATCTCGATCCCGTCCTTGGTGTGGTGATCCAACTTCAGATCCACAAATCCTCCAGGCCAGATGGCTCTCGTGTGAGCGGTCAAGACGCGGCAGACCGCCACGCACGCCTGCGCGTGCGCGCCTGGTCACAGATTCAGCCACGCTCTGACGTCATGTCTATACCAGATCACAGTTCGAGGCACCTTGCCTCGTGATGACACACTGAAACCCGATGGCCGCAGTGACGCCCCTCGTCCCGGACGAGCAACCGGTTCCCCCCGGCCGCGCGAGCCCGGCGGGCGGCATAGCCCGAATCGCCGCCGGACGCGAGCCGCGCGGCCTGCCGGTGTCCGCCGGCAACGCAGCCGCGGCAAGGCGCACCGCGCTCTGGCTGCTGGACCAGGGCGCCGAATCGGGCCGGCTCACCCATCTCGAGCACCTGCCGGCCAGGGAAGGCTGCCGCACTACGTGGCCGCTGTGGGTTCCTGGCGAGGTCACCGACGCATTCGGGCGGGCCGGCATCAGCGGGCCCTGGGCCCATCAGGCCGCCGCGGCGCAGCATGCCCGTGCCGGACGCAGCGTCATCATCGCCACCGGCACTGCCTCAGGGAAATCGCTCGGCTATCTGCTGCCTGCCCTGACCGCAGTCCTGGAGGGCGGCACTGCCCTCTACATCGCGCCGACCCGGGCGCTGGCGGCCGATCAGCTGCGGCTGATCCGGTCGCTGGGCATCCGCGGCATCCGCGCCGCCGTCGTCGACGGAGACACCCCGGCGGCGGACCGGTCCTGGGCGCGCGCCCATGCCAGCTACCTGCTCACGACGCCGGACATGCTGCACCACGCGCTGCTGCCGGGGCATCCGAGGTGGAACGGCTTCTTCCGCCGGCTGAGGTACGTGATCGTCGATGAGTGCCATGGCTACCGCGGCGTCTTCGGCTCGCATGTCGCCCATGTGCTGCGCAGGCTCCGGCGAGTCGCCGCACACCATGCCGCCGGCGGAACTGGAGCAGGCTCCCCGGCATTTGTGCTGGCCTCGGCGACCATCAGCGAGCCAGCCCGCTGCGCCGGCCTGCTGACTGGCCTGAGCGCCGAGGCCGTTACCGCTGACGCCGCTCCCCGCGGCGAGCTGGCCTTCGGCCTCTGGGAGCCGCCCCTGACGGCGCTGCGCGGCGAGGCCGGCGCTCCGGTCCGGCGCACTGCCACCGCGGAGGCAGCAGGGATGCTCGCTGACCTCGTGCTGGGAAACGTCCCTGCCCTGGCGTTCGTCCGGTCCAGGCGCGGCGCCGAGGCACTGTCCCTCGCCGCCCGGCGCCGGCTGGCAGAGGCAGGTGCGGCAGAGCTCGCCGGCCGGGTCGCTGCCTACCGCTCCGGCTACCTGGCCGCCGACCGGCGAGCGCTGGAGGAGTCGCTGCGCGCGGGCGAGATCATCGGCATGGCCACCACGACCGCGCTCGAGCTGGGCGTCAATATCACCGGCCTCGACGCCGTGCTGATCGTCGGGTGGCCGGGCACCCGGGCAGCGCTGTGGCAGCAGGCGGGGCGCGCCGGACGCCAGGGCCGCAGTGCCGTCGCCATCCTGATCGCCCGCGACGACCCGCTGGACACCTATCTCGTCCACCACCCCGAGGCGCTGCTGCACCGGCCGGTCGAGGCGACCGTCCTCGATCCGGCCAATCCGTATGTGCTCGCACCGCATCTGTGCGCCGCGGCTGCAGAGCTGCCGCTGACCGAGGCGGATCTGGACTTGTTCGGGCCAGCTTCCAGGCCGGTGGCAGCGGGACTCAGCCGCGATGGGCTGCTGCGTCCGCGCGCGGACAAGTGGTACTGGACGCGCCAGGGCCGGACAGCGCTGAGCGGACTGCGCGGCACCGGCGGTCCCGCCGTGCGCATCGTGGAAGCATCCACGGGCAGGCTGGTCGGGACCATGGACGAGCCGTCAGCTCACGTGCTGGCGCACATCGGGGCGGTCTATCCGCATCAGGGGGAGATGTACCTGGTCACGAGCCTGGACCTGGCCGGCTGCGTGGCCCTCGTCGAGGCGGCCGACCCCGGATATTCCACCTCCGCGCGAGAGCTGACCGGGATAGCGATAAGCCGCGAGCTGCGCCGGGCGGCATGGGGAGGCGCCGGCGTTCACTTCGGCGACGTGCTCGTGACGCGACAGGTGGTTTCGTACGTCCGCAGGAGCACCGAGACTGGCCAGCTGCTCGGCGAGGAACCGCTCGACCTGCCCGAGCGCAGCCTGCGGACCCGGTCGGTCTGGTGGACGGTAGCTCCGACGCAGGCCGCCCTGCTGGCCGCCGCGGGCGTGGACCTCGCGGGCGCGGCGCACGCGGCCGAGCACGCGTCGATCGGCCTGCTGCCGCTGGTCGCCGCCTGCGACCGATGGGACGTCGGCGGGGTTTCGGCCGATCTGCACCCGGCAACAGGCAGACTGACCGTCTTTGTGTATGACGGTCATGAGGGGGGCGCGGGATTCGCCGAGCGCGGCTTTGCCGCAGCCCGGCAGTGGCTGGAGGCAACGGCTCAGGCGATTGCATGCTGCGAGTGCGCGGCCGGCTGCCCGTCCTGCATTCAGTCGCCCAAGTGCGGCAACGGCAACCAGCCGCTGTCGAAGCGCGGAGCGGTGCTGCTGCTCGAATGCCTGCTGGCCGCCCAGGCCGGCGATTCCTAGCCCGGACATGAGGCGACCCCCGCCGGGGGGGAGAGCGGGGGTCGCCGTACGGTCCGACTCCGGGGGGGCAGAGCCGGTCCCGTTACCCATGAAAGCCTACGTGTAGCGGGCCAAAGTTACCAGCCAGTCAGCCCGACCGCTGGGAGATCCCGTCGGTTCCCCTATGCTGCCGGATCGTGGGCACCTCCGTCGAGCGGGGTAGCGGAACTCAGGCCGCTTTCTTCGATCTCGACAAGACGATCATCTCGCGCTCGAGCACGCTGGCGTTCGCGTCCTCGTTTTACCGGCACGGACTTATCAGCCGGACCGAGGCACTCCGGGGCGCCTGCGCCCAGATCGTGTTCCGGCTCGGGGGTGCCAGCCACAGCCGGATGGAGCAGATCCGGGCTCAGGTGGGTGATCTGTGCCGCGGCTGGCCCGCCGACCGCGTCGGGGAGATAGTCGGGCAGCACCTCGACGAGATCATCGTCCCGCTGGTTTACCCGCAGGCATACAGGCTGCTTGCCGCGCATCAGGAAGCGGGCCGGGACGTGATCATCGTGAGTACTTCCGGGCAGGAGATGGTCAGGCCGATCGGTGCGCTGCTCGGGGCGTCCGGCGTCATCGCGACCCGGATGGCGGTAGCCGACGGCCGGTATACCGGCGAGATCGAGTTCTATGCCTACGGAGAGGCAAAAGCCGCCCAGATGCGCGAGCTTGCCGCCGAGCGCGGTTACCGCCTGGCCGGCTGCTTTGCCTACAGCGACTCGGTGACAGACCTGCCGATGCTGGAGGCGGTTGGGCATCCGCATGCGGTCAACCCGGACCGGGCGCTGCGCAGAATCGCCCGCGAGCGCGGCTGGCCGGTACTCGCCTTCGGAACGCGGCCGCCGGCCGCCGGGCAGCCCGTCCCCGGCGGCCCGCAGGGCGGACCGAACCCGCCAGCCGGGTGCATGTGAGCCGGGCAGCCGATCGAGATCACGAATTGGTCACGCTCAGGGGCTTCCCGGGAGCGCCGATCCGTCGTACAAAGGTGTCACGGACACAGAACGTCCGGACACGGCAACCGGGCACCCACGCGCGACCAGCCGCGGGAGGCGTGCCGAGGCAGGCAGCCCAGCCTGCAGCGCCGGCAACGGCGTCGCGGATGGACGGCCTACCCGGCAGTAAAGGTGCACGCTTGGTAACCCGGGTCTGACGTGGCAGGCGACGGCGTCCCGCTACGGGGCGCCGTTTGCTGTTTCGCGGCCGGCCCGGACATGGCTGATTAGCGCCGCCGGCGAACCTCATCGGCCCTCGCCCCCTTGCTCGGCAACGACCTGGCAATGCCGAAGTGATCTCTCGGATTGGCGCGCTGTGCGAATGCCGCGAGAGGGTATGAGCGAGACTTGACGCTACAACGCAAGAGGGGAGAGCACCGATGGCCGAACCCGCGGCCCGCCAACCGGCCGGCAGCGTCGATGATCAGTCCCTGGGCAGCCTCGTTTCACTGGCGGTCAAGGACATGACTCAGCTGGTCAGGTGCGAGCTCGACCTGGCCAAGATGGAGCTTAAGGACGATGTGCGGCGTCTCGGCACCGGCGGTGCGCTGCTCGGCATCGCCGCGTTCGTCGGCTGCCTTGTGCTCATGCTCCTGTGCTTCGCGTTCGCCTACGGCCTGGTCGCCGCGGGCATCTGGGAATGGGCGGCATTCCTCATCGTGGCCGGCACCTGCGTGCTGCTGGCCGCCGTGGCGGTGCTGATCGCCTACAGCAGGGTGCGCAAGCTCACCGGGCTGCGCCAGACACGGCAGACAGTTCAGGACGATATCGCGCTGATCCGGCGGGACGACAGTGCCGCGGTGGCGCCGTCAGTCGGAGCCGGCTGACCGTGGCCGAACGCGGTGATGCGGCAATCTTTCCGGACGGGCCCTGGGCGCACCGGTCGGTCAGCGCTAACGGCACCCGCTTTCATATCGCGGAAAGCGGCGAGGGCCCTCTGGTGCTGCTGCTGCATGGCTTCCCGGAGTTCTGGTGGACCTGGCGGGAGCAGCTGACATCGCTGAGCCAGGCCGGATTCCGGGCCGCCGCGGTTGACCTGCGCGGCTACGGCGGCAGCGACAAGCCGCCGCGGGGATACGACCTTGTCACGGGCGCGTCGGATGCCGCCGGCCTGATCCGATCCCTGGGCGAGGCCAATGCGGTCGTGGTAGGCCACGACTGGGGCGGCCTGATCGCCTGGACGATGGCCGCGTACTTTCCCAAGGTTGTCCGGCGGCTCGCCGTGGTCTCCGTCCCGCATCCGCTCCGGCTGCGCGCTGCCGTGCTGTCCGACCCGCTCGGCCAGGGCCGCAGCAGCGGCTACGCGCTCGGCTTCCAGCTGCCGCTGCTGCCGGAACGCCAGCTGCGGCGCGACGGGGCACGGCGGGTGGGAAAGATGCTCGCCGCATGGTCGGGTCCCGGCTGGCCGGACGAGGAGACCGAGCAGCGTTACCGGGCCGCGATGTCGATTCCGTCGGTTGCCCATTCGGCTCTTGAGTACCACCGGTGGTTCGTGCGGTCACGGCTGCGGCCAGACGGACTTCGTTACGCGCGGGCCATGCGCGCGCCGATCCAGGCGCCAACCCTGCAACTGCACGGATCACTCGACGGCTGCGTGCTGCCCAGCGCGGCCATGGGCTCGGGCATGCACGTCGAGGCTCCTTACCGGTGGCGCCTTCTCGACGGCGCCGGGCATTTCCCGCACGAGGAGCGGCCCGAGCGCTTTGACGCTGAGCTTCGCGCCTGGCTTGCGGACCCCGAGCCTGAGCGGTGAGCCCGCCGCGACAGCAGCGGGACAAGGCGCAGCGGGACGAGATGCAGCGGGACAGGGACTCCGCTGGCCGGGCCAGGAATGCCAGGCCGCGCGACGAGCTCGGGCGCCCGCTGGACCGCGAGGCCGCTGGCGAGCCGGCTGCGGCCGACAATCCGGACCTGACTCCCGCCGAGGCTCTCGACCGAGCGCAGCGCTACCTTGATGCCGGCCGGCCGTTTCATGCTCACGAGGTGCTCGAGGCGGCCTGGCGTGCGGCACCGCCCGGTGAGCGCGGCCTGTGGCGGGGGCTGGCCCAGATTGCGGTGGGCCTGACGCATGCCCAGCGGGGAAACGTCCGGGGCGCGGTGTCCTTGCTGCGCCGGGGCGCGCTCGGTGTCGCTGGCTATGCGCCCTCTTGCCCGCACGGGATCGACGCGACGGCCCTCGCCAGGACGGTGACCGAGCTGGCAGCCCGGATAGCGGAAGGTGGTCTCGGGGCGGACATTCAGTCCGAGCTGACGCCCAGGCTCCGCGCTTAGGCAGTCCCGCTGCAGCCCCGCTGTCAGACGGCTCCGCCAGCGGGAGTGCCCGGTGCTTCGTGCAGGGCTCGGTCCTACTGGGAGTGCCCTACTGGCAGTGCTGCTACTGGCAGTGCTCGGTGGAGACGGGCGTGCTTGCCTGCGCGCCTTCCTGCGCATCAGCGGAGATCTCGGCCGCCGCGAGAGCGTACCCGGTATCCGGTACCGCGATGGCCGCGGCAAAGACCATGCCGTATGCCCTGCCGTCGGGAGCGAGCAGCGGGCCGCCGGAGTTGCCCGGCTTCACAACCGCCCTGATGGGGTAAATCGCCCGCGTTACCTGGGCAGTCTGGTAAATGTCCGGCCCGCTGGCCTCCTCGATCGCGCCGACGCGAGCGGAAACGGCAGAAAACTGCCCGTTGAGCGGGTAGCCGACGACGATCGCGTTGGCACCGACAGCGGCGGTCCCCGCGAATTGCAGCGGCTGGGCATCGAGGCCCTGGACATCGAGTACGGCAACGTCCCGCCTGGGGTCGTAGAGGACTACCCGGGCGGGGTACACGTCACCGTTACGGGTGATGATCCGCTGCCCGCTGGTGACGCCGGCAACGACGTGCGCGTTAGTGATAACCCGGTCGGGGGCGATCACGAAACCGGAGCCTTCCAGCCGCCGCGAGCAGCTCGGCGCGATGCCCTGGATCTTGACGATGCTGTTGGCCGCCAGGTCGAGCCCGCGCGAGGAGACCAGGCGGGGATCGGGCGGTGCGACCGCCAGCGGGCTCTCCGCGCCGATCGCACCGAAGACCTGCGTGTAAGGCCCGCTGGCGAGCAGACTGCGCAGGGGCGAGAAATCCTGGCTGAGACTTGCCTGCGGGACCACCCGGTCCACGGCGCGCAGCACGATGGAGTTATTGACCTGGCGGTCGATCATCGTGAACGGCGAGTAGGCGACGAATGAGCCGATAATCCAGGCCACCAGCAGCACCGCGGCGACATTGACTACCGCGCCGCCGATCGAGTCGAGGATCGTTGCGGGCCGCCAGCGCAGCCGTGACCGCACGGCCACGCCCAGGCCGGAGGTCAGCAGCATGCCCGCCATCGCGGCGATGAACACCACCAGAATGGCCAGGAACGCCTGCACGTTCAGGCTTGCGGCCAGCGCCCTGGATATGCGCGGAGCAAAGGCGGCCCCGAGCGCGACGCCGCCCACGAAGCCGGCGAAGCTCAGCACGCCGATGATGAAGCCCTGACGGTAACCGGCGACAGCGAACGCGGCCGCGAGCACTATCAGGATGAGATCCAGCAAGTCGCCCCGCACGTGACCCACCGTATCGCCGATGAGAGCAGCAGCGGCATGTCCCGCGGCGCCGCTGCCGGGGGCCGGTATGCCTGCCGGTTACCGGGCTGGCCCGGGCTCACCTGAGGCAGGATCACCGGCGGCCAGAGCATAGGCATCCGGCGGCAGTTCTTCCGCCTGGCTCGCGTCCCACGACAGTTCCCACCCGCCCAGGGCAAGCAGCCGGTCCACGACCAGGGCGGTGAAGCCCCACACCAGCATCCGGCCCGCCCGGAAGGCTGGCCCGGAGTAACCATTCGGATACCGAATTGTCAGCCGGTTGGCCGGATCGGCGAACTCGGCAACGGCGACCCGGGCTACGGCGGCGACCTCGGCCGGGTCCCCCGGCCGCACCGGTACCGGGCGACGCCACCAGGCGAGCACAGGTGTCACGGAGAAACCGCTGCGCGCGATGAACAGCTCCGGCAGGATCCCGAGCACCTGCACGCCCGATGGCTCGACCAGTGCTTCTTCCGAAGCCTCGCGGAGCGCTGCCGCAGCCGGGCCGGCATCTCCGGCATCAATCACCCCGCCGGGAAAGGCGGCCTGCCCGGCATGCCTGCGCATCGAGTCGCTCCGCTGCACCAGCAGCAGATCGGGGCCGGCCGGCCCCTCGCCGAACAAGACGAGCACGGCCGAGGGCCGGCCGCCGCCAGGCGGCGGCGCCAGGCCCCGTGGCACGGCCATCTGCACCGCTGAGCGGGCGAGCGCCGCCAGCCAGCTGGGCGGCTCCGCGTCCGCCTCAGCACCGAAATCGCCCGCGGCTGTCACGAGAACGGCCCGGCCTTGACAAGCTTGCGCGCCGTCGCCTGGTCGGTCGGGCCCTCCCCGAACGAGGGGCAGAGCCCGGCCAGGGCACATGCACCGCACGCGGGCCTGCGGGCCTGGCACACCCGGCGGCCATGCCAGATGAGCCGGTGCGAGAGCATGGTCCATTCCGACCGCGGAAAGAGCGAGCCGACGTCCTGCTCGATCTTGTCGGGATCACTCTCCGCGGTCCAGCCAAACCGGCGGGACAGCCGGGCAAAGTGCGTGTCAACGGTGATGCCAGGTATTCCGAAGGCGTTGCCGAGCACCACGTTGGCCGTTTTCCTGCCCACCCCCGGCAGCGAGACGAGGTCCCGCAAGCGTTCGGGCACCTCGCCGCCGAACCGCTCGCACAGAGCCTGGCCGAGGCCGATGATGCTGGTGGTCTTGGCCCGGAAGAAACCCGTCGACTGGATGATCTTCTCAACCTCATCCCGGTCCGCCGCCGCATAGTCCGCCGCGGCCCGGTACCGGCTGAAGAGCACCGGCGTGACCAGGTTGACCCGCCGGTCGGTGCACTGCGCGGACAGGATCGTCGCGACGAGCAGCTCGAGGGGCGTGCTGAAATTGAGCTCGCAGTGCGCGTCAGGATAGAGGGCGGCCAGCTCTCTGCTCATCCGGCGAGCGCGACGGACCAGCGCGGTCCTGGACGGCGGGTTGGTCAGCACACCGCCAGCCTATGTACCGGCAGCGGGGCTTCGGGCGGCAGCCGACGCGGTTCCGGCAGCGGGCGGCGCCGGAGAGTGCACTGCGCAGAGTTCTGGCCGCAGCGGCATCGCGGACCACAGCGGTCCCGGCGCCCCGGCAGCGGGCGGCGCCAGGTGACGGCCGAGCACAACCACGATCACCGCCCGTGCGCCCGCCCGCCGCAGGGACATCGCCGCTGACTGGGCGCTCGCGCCGGAGGTCCAGGTATCGTCCAGCAGCAGTACCGTCGCGCCGGGCTGCCGCGGCGCCGCAAAGCGCGCTGGATCCAGGTCACGCGCCCGGCTGGCACCGGGGCGCGAGGACAAATCAGCCCACGGAGCTGCCAGGTAGGGAGCGACGAGCTCGCGCAGCGGGTGGCGGCCGTCGCGCCCGCGTCCGCTCGGCACGACCGCGAGATGGCTGGGTCCGGCCAGTCCGGCGCGCCGCCAGACGCAGGGTCCGTGGTCGTGCAGGAAAGCCAGCAGCAGGAGGCGCAGTGCGGCCGATGCCGCGCCAGCGCCCTGCAGGCCGGACTTATACAGCCACAGATTCCGTGCGTGCGGTCCGCCTTTAGGCGCGTAGGCGACAGGAACCACGAGGTCGGCGAGGCCGCCGGGTGCGCACTCGGCATGAAGCTCGCACTGATAGCAGCGGCTGCAGCCGGCCCGGGCGGGCCCCAGGCACACGACGCATAGCCCAAGGCCGCCCGGCACTGGCGTACTAATCAATCGCGCCTGCAGCATTGACAGGTTACTGAGGCGGTTCCAGGCTGCTTCTGCTGCCCGCCCATCTGAGTGCACGCGGGCGAGATTACGGCGGACTACCGACGGTGTGCGAGATTCGCTATGCCCGGCATCGCCGTCAAGTTTGTCCGGATCCGCTGCACACCGTCCTTGCCGTCCTGTGATCCGGCCAGATAGCCGGCCACGATTCTCATGATCGTTTCCGTCGTCCCTGCCTCACCTCGTCGGATCGGAGGAGCAAGCCTGGCAAGTCGGAGCGCGAGGGCTCACATCTCGCGAAGCTCGAGATAGCGCTTGATGTCGTCCAGCGACATCACGACCGTGGCGAGTACCGCCGCGAGCAGCGCCGCCTTCACCAGCCTGGTGACCATGCTCCTCCCTCTTTCCGCCGGCAGCGGATGTCCTGTTGCGGGTGTCTCGTCCTGTCCCCGGCAGTGCCGGTGCTGCTGGGGCCCGGTCAGCGCGCGGCCTCTGGCGGGCTGCCCGGCTCAGCGGACTCGAGCGGCTCGACCTCATCAGGGGCAAAGTAGAGGAACCTGCCGTGGTTGCGCTGCAGGTCGGCCGCTGGGCCGTCCTCGGGCGTCACGGCCAGGTGGGTCTGGCCATCGACGTCGTGCAGCACGGCCTCGACGACCGCCGCGCGGCCCACCAGGAACAGGTCCTGAGCGTCGGCCCGGCGGGTACCGGGCCGCATTCGCACCCGGCTGCCGCGGCCGACCCGGACTCCGCCGATCACAACATGATCTGTCTCTGGCGATACCGAGATGTCAGATCCCGGATCCCACCACGGCACCGAGGGCCGGCCGGTGATCTCCGGCACGGGCCAGTCGATCCGCTCCTCCCCCGGCTGCCCGGCAGCGGGAACGGCTGTGGCACCTGCTGGCCCGGACTTCAGGTACCGGATCGCGCCGTGCATCCGCTCGAGCATCTCGGGCGGCATATCATCCAGGCGGTTCATCAGCTCGGCGGCACGCGGGTCCGTCGCGCGGGCCTGGCGCTTCTCGGACTCGGTCAGCGCCAGGGTCCGGAGCGTCAGGATCTCGTCGATCTCGGTGGCGTCGAAGAGGTCACCCGCGCTCTCCGCGGCGACCTCGGGATGGTCGTAGAGGATCACTGGCGAGGACAGCACCAGATCACGGCACTCCGGCGGCCCCGCCAGCACCGGCCAGGTCCCGGTATTCTGGCAGGCCGCTACCTCGGCCGCCGCCCACTCCGGCGGATCGGTCATCGACAGGAACCGGCCGCCCGGCACCCCGATCAGCGAGTGCGCCGCGATCAGCGCATGGCCCAGGCCGTCTTCCCTTGTCCGCGGCGAGGTGCCCGGCGCGCTCTCGTTCTCGATCCGCAGGCGCAGCCGCAGCACGCCGTACGGGCCGGCGACGCGCTCGGCATGCAGCCGGATGACGCCGTCGACCGCGTTCCAGCGGCGGATGAGCCTGCCCGCGGTCCGGCCCCGGGCGTCCCGCAGTTCCTCCGCCAGCTCGCCCGAGCCGATGTGGAACTCCAGGTTCCTGTCCTCGTCGAGCCGGTCGAGCCACTCGTTGGTCGTCATCGGCTGCCCGGTCGCCGGGTTATTGCCGAAGCCGCACCAGTAGCCCTCTACCTTGATGGCCTCGTTCAGGATGGAGCCCTCGACGACGAGCACGAATGGCTCGAGCTCACCGCGGTCCGCCTTGTGCCACCACTCGATGAAGTTCTCGGCACCGGTCTCCGGGCCGCACTCCAAGTCGATCAGCGGCCAGTGCACGGCGACCTTCGGCAGACCGGGCAGCGCCCCGAGCGCGATCTCCTCGATACTCGGCTGGGTGGCCGCGGTGAGGGCTACGGAGTCCCCGTCGCAGCCCAGGCCGCCATTCATCCAGAGGATGTGGACCACGGGCTCGGCGGCGGCTTCAGCCTGCTAACCGGGAAATGCGGTATGGCTGAGGCCGGTGTGACCGGTGGGGACGTTTCACGCCCTGCGCGGCGTCCCCACCGGGATACCAGGACTAATTGGTAGAGGTCTGGGTGTCAGCGGCCATGGCAAGGCCACCTCCTCGCTGCAGGATCAGCTGGATGCGGGCAGTGCCGTGCCCGCTGGGTGCAGCACGTGCTGCCGATGATGGGCGGGGCGGCGCGGGGATCCGGCGGCCAGCCGCCGGGCCTTCGCAGCGCGGCCGTTACGCGGCCGGGCTCGCGCCGCTGCGCCAGTGCAGTAGCTCACGAGCACCCCGGTTCTGTGGCTTCGTGATGCGCAGATGCAGCGACGCCAGACCGGCGACGCTGCGGCGACAAGACTCAACAGCCACCGGACAGAAATGTCTACCCACCGGTAGTCACTACCTACGCCAAACGCCCGGCGGCCAGCACTGCGGCCCGCTGGCGGCCGGACAGCCACTGGCCCGTCCATAAGGTTCCCGGCTGCCGCTGCCTGCGAGTACCCTGACTGCACCCCCCGTCGCGCGCCACGGGGGTGCAGGCTAGAGGGAGACACACCGGTGCCGGTACCCAGCGACGATCCTGGGGGGGATCAGATCGAGGTCGTGCCGGTCGTCGTCGTGTCCCAGGTGTTCACCGCGCGGCCGTCGTCGATTCCCGACATCAGGGACTTCGTCCGCCGCTGCCTGGCCGAGTCGCCGCTGACCGAAGAGGGCAACCGCGAGGTCGGCGAAACCGTGTTCCGCGCGCTGCTCGATGCGGCCGGGCCGACCGGCTCCATCCAGGTGGCGTTCCGCATCTTTGCCGAGCATGTCGAGGTCGACGTGCTGCATTCCGATAGCCCCATCCAGTCGCCGACGGTGCCAGGGCCGCCGGTCACCCGCACGGCGCCGGCCAGGCCGGCCGCCCAGCCGCCAGCACCGGCCGTGATCGGCGAGCCCGGCCATCCGGGCACCTTCGCGGAATGGATGTCCAGCGCATTGCGGCGCGAAGGGCTGACGCAGGAGGCCGCGGCACGCCAGCTCGGGGTTTCGGTCAAGACCGTGAGCCGATGGGTCGGCGGCGCGACCGAGCCGCGGATGCGCGACCTCAGGCGCATCCAGGAGGTCTTCGGCAAGGTGCCGCTCCCTTAGCGCGCGGAGTTTTTCCGGGGCGCCCCGGAAAATCCGCGCATGGCCGGATCCGGCGTGGCCGACCACTGGACGTCCCCCCACTTGTGTCCTACGGTGCTGGCATGGCGATTCAGTCGGGGCGCAGCCCGTTCGGCGCGGACCGCGGGCACATCATCCTGCGGACTGGCCGCGCGGGAATTGCCGCAACGGCCGGGCATGATCTGACCATCGAAGTGACACGATGGTCCGGCGAGCTGACAGTGACGGACGACTCATCGCCGAGTGATCTTGAGGCACGTATCGAGATGGGGTCGCTCGAGGTCCGCGACGGAACCGGCGGCCTCAAGCCGCTGACCGACAAGGACAAGCGGGAAATCGTGGTGACGGCGCGCAAGGTGCTGACGGCGGACCGGAATCCGGAGGCGACCTTTTCCGCTGCCGAATTCGAGCCGGGCGCGGACGGGGGCGGACTCATCAGCGGCAACCTGACCCTCGCCGGGACGACCCGGCCGCTGCAGCTGCAGGTCAGCCGGACCGGGCGGGACGCCTACCGGGCGACCACGTCGGTGCTGCAGAGCGAGTTCGGCATCAAGCCCTACAGCGGATTCATGGGCGCGCTGAAAGTGCGCGACGCCGTCGATGTCGAGGTAAACGTCGATTTCTCCGGACCGCCGGAGACCCGGGCGTGACTTCGGCAGCGCATCTGACCGCATCGTCGCCCCGATCCGGCGACCGGGTCAGTGCGCTGTTCGAGCGCCGCGTTCAGCCGGTCCTCGACTTCGCCGAGCAGGCCGGGCAGGTCGCCGCCGCCTGCCATGACATGGCGATCCGGTTCCATCTGGGCGGCAAGCTGGTGGTGTTCGGCACCGGCGGCCCCAGCACCGACGCTCAGCACGTGGCCGTGGAGTTCGTGCATCCGGTCATCGTGGGCAAGCGGGCGCTCCCGGCCATCTCGCTGACCGCCGACATTGCCACGGTGACCGGGGTCGCCGCGCACGAGGGCATGGCCAGCATCTTCTCCCATCAGCTCCGCTACCTGGCCGAGCCAGCCGATATCGCGCTCGGCATTTCCACGGACGGCGGCTGCGCCAGCGTGCTGGCCGGCCTGCGGGCCGCCCGGGAGCTCGGGATGCTGACCGTAGGCCTGGTCGGTGCCGGAGGCGGGGCGATCGCGGCCAGCCCGGCCCTGGATCACGTACTGGCTACCAAGTCGGCGGATCCGCGGATCGTCAAGGAGATCCACGTGACGAGCTACCACGTGCTGTGGGAACTCGTGCACGTCTTCTTCGAGCAGCCGGGGGTGCTGGGCCTGGGGGTGGTCGCGTGAGCGCCCATGCCCTGCCCGCACCTGGCCGCCGCCCCGAGGTCCCCGAGTGTCACGACGATATCTGCATCACCTGCTCCGACACTGCCGTCGTCGTGACGATTGTGCGGCTGCTGGACGACGACCTGGCCGTCGTGGACACTTCCTCGCGCGAGGAAGAGGTAAGCGTCGCGCTCGTCAGCGCCGGGATCGGCGACGCAATCCTGGTGCACGCCAGGGAGGCCATCGCGGTCGTGGCGCCATGACAGCGCCGGGGGTGCCGGGTCAGGGCGGCCAGCCCGCGGCCGGATCCGCCGGATCGGCGGAGTCGCTCTATCCGTTCCTGTATGCGGGCAGCACAGATGTGGCTGCCGTGCTCGAGAAGGCTCGCCAGTCCACGGTGGCGAAGGCGAGCGAGATCCTGAAGCTGCGCCAGGTGGTACTCGCCCGCGACGGCGCGCGGCTGATGGCGTGCGCGAGTGACATGGCCGCCAGGTTCGCCGCGGGCGGGCGCCTGCTGGCCTTCGGCAGCGGCGGCAGCGCCACCGACGGGCAGCAGCTTGCGACCCTGTTCCTGCACCCTGGCGGGGACTGCCGGCCGCTGCCTGCGCTGAGCCTGGCCAGCGACGCCTCGGTGCGCACGGCGCTGTGGGAGCTTACGCTGGCAGTACTCGGCCGGGACCGGTGACCCGGTGGCCGGGCGGATGCTGATCGCCGGGTCGGCAGTTTGCGAGCCGGCCGGCGCGGCGGAGGGCACGGGCTTGTCCGGGCCGGTGGCAGCGGCCGCCGGCGAGGCGGTCCGGGTCGTGCTGGGCCTCGTCGCGGCGGCGGGACCGGGCGGGGCGGACGGCAGCAGCCGGCTGCAGGACGCCCGGCCCCGGGTCAGCGGCGGACACTGGCAAGTCATGAAGGGGGCGGCGCGATGTGCCTGGGCATACCCGGTGAGGTGATCGGGTTCCTGCCCGGCCAGCCAGACCTGGCCAGGGTGGACGTCAGCGGGGTCAGGCGGGTGATCAGCATCGGCCTGCTGGCCGGCGACCCGCCGAGACCGGGCGAGTGGGTGCTCATCCATGTGGGGTTCGCGCTGTCGAAGATCGATGAGGACGAGGCAGCGGCGGCCCTGGCGTTCCTGGAGGGAATCGGCCAGGCGTACGAGGACGAGCTCGCGGCCCTGCGGGAATCACGGATTGAGCAGGAGCGCGACGATGCGGTTCGTTGACGAGTTCCGGGATGCTGGCAAGGCCCGCGCGCTGGCCGCGAAGATCGCTGGCCTGTGCGAGCCGGGGCGCCAGTACCAGCTGATGGAGGTGTGCGGCGGGCACACCCACACGATCTACAGGCACGGGCTCGAGGACTACCTGCCCGAGCAGGTCACCCTCGTGCACGGCCCGGGCTGCCCGGTCTGCGTGATCCCGATGGGCCGGGTCGACGACGCCATGGCGCTGGCGGCCGGGCCGGACGTCATCATGACGTCGTTCGGCGACATGATGCGGGTGCCGGGCAGCAGCGGGTCGTTCCTGGATGCCAGGGCCCGCGGTACCGACATCCGGATGGTCTACTCGCCGCTCGACTCGCTGAAGATCGCCCGGCAGAATCCGGGCAAGCGGGTTGTCTTCATGGCCATCGGGTTCGAGACCACCGCCCCGTCGACGGCGATGACGGTGCTGCGCGCGGCGGCCGGGGGCCTGCAGAATTTCTCGGTCTTCTGCAACCACGTGACGGTCATCCCGGCGATCAGGGCCATCCTCGACTCGCCCGACCTGCGCCTCGACGGCTTCATCGGGCCCGGTCACGTCTCCGCTGTGATCGGCTGCCGGCCCTATGAGTTCATCGCCCGCGATTACGGCAAGCCGGTCGTGGTCGCGGGGTTCGAGCCGCTGGACATCCTGCAGTCGATCTGGATGCTGATGCTCCAGCTGTCCCGGGGCCAGCCGACGGTGGCGAACCAGTACTCCCGGGTCGTGCCGCGGGACGGCAACGCGGTGGCGCTGAAGGCGATCGGCCAGACGATGGAGCTGCGGCCCTGCTTCGAGTGGCGCGGCCTGGGCTTCATCCCGCATTCCGCGCTGAAGATCCGGGAGGAATACGCCGGCTTCGACGCCGAGCGGCTGTTCCCGGTTCCGGGCGTCCGGGTCGCCGATCCGAAGGCATGCCAGTGCGGCGAGGTGCTGAAGGGCGTGCTGAAGCCGTGGGAGTGCAAGGTTTTCGGTACCGGGTGCACGCCCGAGACGCCGATCGGCACCTGCATGGTGTCCCCGGAGGGGGCCTGCGCGGCCTATTACAACTACGGCCGGCTGACCCGCAGCCGGGTGAAGGAGGCGAGCCGGTCATGACCCGGTCCGCGGCCGGGCACGTCCGCCGGGGCTCCCCGCAGCCGCTGCCGGGGACGGTGCGCGAGGAACTGGTGCTCGAGCGCATCGACGCGGCGCGGCGCGGCCGCCCGCGGGTCAGGGAAGACCGGATCACGATGTCGCACGGGGCCGGCGGCAAGGCCACCCGGACCCTGATCGAGGCGGTCTTCCTCGACGCGTTCCGCAATCCGCTGCTGGAGCCGCTCGAGGACTCCGCCCGGCTGACCGTCAACGGCTCCCGGCTGGCGCTGACCACCGATTCCTACGTCGTGTCGCCGCTCTTCTTTCCCGGCGGCGGCATCGGCGACCTGGCAGTCAACGGGACCGTGAACGACCTGTCGATGGCCGGCGCGGTGCCGCTGTACCTGTCGGCCGGGTTCATCCTGGAGGAAGGCTTCCCGGTCGCTGACCTGAGCCGGATCGTCGCATCCATGCGGGCCGCGGCCGACGCCGCCGGCGTCCAGGTGGTCACCGGCGACACCAAGGTGGTGGAGCGGGGCAAGGCCGACGGCTGTTACATCAACACCGCCGGAATCGGCGTGATCGGGCCGGACGTGACCCTGGGCGCGGCCCGCGCCAGGCCGGGGGACGTGATCATGGTGTCCGGGCCGGTCGGCGACCACGGCGTGGCCATCATGCTGGCCCGCGGCGAGCTCGGCATCGAGGCCGGCGTTGCCTCCGATACCGCGGCTCTCAACGGGCTGGTCGCCGCCCTGCTGGCGGCGACCGGCGGGGTGCGCGCGCTGCGGGACGCGACCCGCGGCGGCGTCGCCACCATCCTGAACGAGATCGCCACCGCGGCCGGGGTCGGCGTGCTGGCCAGCGAGCAGGACATCCCGGTCCGCGCCGAGGTCCGCGGGGCGTCCGAGCTGCTCGGGATCGACCCGATGTACGTGGCCTGCGAGGGCCGGCTGGTCGCCGTCGTGGACCGCGCCGGGTCCGGCGCCGCGCTCGCCGCCCTGCGGGCCCATCCGCAGGGCCGGCAGGCGGCGATCATCGGCGAGATCCGGGCCGAGCTGCCGGGCATTGTCCGGCTGAAGACCGCGTTCGGCGGCACCCGGATCGTCGACCTGCTCGTTGGCGACCCGCTGCCGCGGATCTGCTGAGCCGGCGGCCCCGTGCACGAGCTGGCCATCACCGAGGGCGTCGTGGACGCGGTGACCGGGCGCCTGCCCGGCGCGCGGGTGACGTGCGTGCGCCTGGAGATCGGCGCGCTGTCCGGCGTGGCGGCCGACTCCGTGCGGTTCTGCTTCGACCTGGTCACCGAGGGCACCAGCCTGGCGGGCGCGCGGCTGGAGATCAGCCAGCCGCCCGGCCGGTGCAGCTGCAGGGCATGCGGCAGCGAGTTCGAGCCCGGCGGGCCCATCGCGCTGTGCCCCGTGCGGCAGCGCCGAGATCACCGTCCTGGCCGGCCGGGAACTCAGGATCACCTCGGTTCAGGTGGCCTGAGCCATGTGCGCGACATGCGGCTGCTCGGGCGCAGCGGTCATCCGGCTGGCGGCAGCCGGCCGGCCCGGCGACGACACGGCCACGCAGGCGGTCACGTTCACGGGACTGACCGGACCGTCGAGCTCCAGCAGAAGGTGCTGGCGAAGAACGACGGGATCGCACAGCTCAACCGGGAGTGGCTGGCCGGCCGGGGCATCCTGGCGGTGAACCTGATGAGCTCGCCGGGCGCGGGAAAGACGACGCTGCTCGAGCGCACGGCCAGGGCACTGGCCGGGACGACCGCGATCTCGGTGATCGAGGGCGACCAGGAGACGGCACTGGACGCGCGCCGGATCCTGGCGGCGGGCAGCCAGGTGGTGCAGGTCAACACCGGAGCCGGCTGTCACCTCGACGCCGAGATGCTGGCGCAGGCGCTGCGCGCACTCGACCCGCCCGGCGGCTCCATCGTGGTGATCGAGAACGTCGGCAACCTGGTCTGCCCGGCCCTGTTCGACCTCGGCGAGGCAGCACGGGCCGTGCTCGCCTCCGTCACCGAGGGGGCCGACAAGCCGCTGAAATACCCGCACATATTCCGGCAGGCCGATCTGGTCCTGCTCAACAAGACCGACCTGCTGCCCTACGTCGACTTCGATCCAGGCGGCTATGCCGCCGATCTGAGGAAGGTCGCCCCGGGCGCCCTGCTGCTGCAGCCGTCAGCCAGCACCGGCGACGGCATGCAGCCGTGGTACGACTGGCTGCGCAGCCGCACCCCAGCGCCCCGCGAGTAACGCGGCCGCCCGCCTGCCCGCCTCGCCAGCCGCGCGTCGCCAGCGCCCCTCGCCCGCCACCGCTCGCCTAGAGGTGCAGCACCGCTCTGCCATTCTTGCCGCCCGACAGCGGCGTGCTATTGTTTGAGCAATTGCTTAAACTTTCTGCTGAGGGAGCTTGGCGTGGCCAAGGCAGGACCGCGGCCGGCCGCTGGGCCGGCCGGTAGCGGCGGCAGGTCGGCTGACACCCGCGCGGCGCTCATCTCGGGGGCAGTAGCCGCGCTCCGGGAGGCCGGGTTCTCCGGCGCGAGCGCCAGGGAGATCGGCCGCCGGGCCGGCTGCAACCAGGCGCTGGTCTTCTACCATTTCGGCTCCGTCAACGATCTGCTGCTCGCCGCGCTTGACGACATCAGCGCCCGGCGGATGGCCGCCTACCGCGGTGCGCTCGATCACGCCGGGACGCTCACGGAGGTCATCGAGTCCGCGCGGGCGATCTTCGTGGCGGACCTGGACGCCGGGCACGTGCGCGTGCTCGTAGAGATGATCACCGGTGCGCAGGGGGTGCCGGGGCTGGGCGAGCAGGTCGCCGCGCGTCTCGCGCCCTGGCGCGAGTCCGCCCGGATCGCCGTGCAACGCGCGCTGGCTTCCTCGCCGGTGGCGGCACTGGTGCCCGCCGGGGAAATCGCCCACGGCGTGGTGGCCGGCTTTCTCGGCCTGGAGATGCTCGCGCAGCTGGATGGAGACCGGTCTGCCGCGCTCGCGCTGTTCGACCGCGCGCTCATGCTAGCCGGGCTGCTCGACCTCGCAGGCGGCCTCGGCCTGCGGTGACAGGACGGAAGACAGGAGCGCTCCATGTTCCCGGTGAAACAACGTCACGACCGGGCCTACCCGGTGAGGCCGCGAGTCTGGCCATTCCTCGCGTGGGCCGTCGTCGGCGCCGGGTTGTGCATTGCGCTGCTCACCGCGCTGACGATCGGCATTTTCGTGCTGCCGGTCACGCTCGGCGGAATGGCTGCGCTGCTCCTCTGGCGCGGCAGCCGGAACGGCTCAGCTTGCGGCCTGCCGGCCGGCGCGGGCACTGTCCCGCTTTACGTCAGCTACCTGAACCGGGGCGGGCCAGGCAATGTCTGCGCCACCGCCGGCACCGGGCAGAGCTGCATTAGCGAATGGAGCCCCTGGCCATGGCTGGCCGCCGGCCTGCTGCTCGTCGCCGCAGGCGCCGGGCTGTTCCTGTGGCTGCGGCACGAGGCCAGCCGCCGAGAGCAAGGTGCCGCGGCGATGCGCCCGCGGTAGCCGCGCCGGACCCGTCGGGCTCACGGCCTCCCGGCCAGCCGGTCAGCGCGGCAGCCGCTCAGTCGGCCTGCCGATCCCGCGCCGCGGCGATCACCGCCTGGCCCAGGCTGATTCCCCCGTCGTTGCAGGGAACCCGCGAGTGCACCAGGACCGTGAAGCCGCGATGCTCGAGCTCGCAGACCACCGCGCGGGACAGCAGCATGTTCTGGAACACCCCGCCGGACAGCGCAACGGTGCCAAGGCCGCTGCGGTCCCGCACCGCCGTGCAGGCGGCAGCGATGAGCATGGTGACGCCGCTGTGGAAGCGCGCGGCGATGGTAGCGGGCGCGGTTCCCGCCGCCAGGTCTTCGGCCGCGGCCCGGACCAGGTCGGCCCCGGCGACGCGCAGCAGCCCGTCCGGGCCGTCAGCGGTGACCGCGGCCTGGTAGCTGCCCTGCTCGGCGGGGTCGGCCAGCTGCTCGAGCTCGATGGCCGCCTGGCCCTCGTACCTGATGACGTCCCGCACCCCCAGCAGCGCGGCGACCGCGTCGAACAGCCGTCCCGCGCTGGAGGTGACGGGCGCGTTGATGCCGCGCCGGGCCATGATCAGCACGTTCGCCCAGGCGCGCTCGTTGCGCTGGGCGACGGCCAGGGCCGAAGGTATCGCACCGCAGTAGGCGGCGTCGAGGTAGACGGCGGCCATCCGCCATGGCTGCCGGATGGCGGCCGCGCCGCCCGGCAGCGGCACGCCGGTCAGGTGCCCGGCCCGCTCGAACTCGGCCAGGTCAGCGACGAGGAACTCACCGCCCCAGATGGTTCCGTCGGTGCCGTAGCCGGTGCCGTCGAACGCCACCCCGATGACCGGGCCTAGCTGCCCGTTGTCGGCCAGGCAGGAGGCGATGTGCGCATGATGGTGCTGCACGCCGACGAGCTCGACTCCCGCCAGCTCCAGCGCGTACTTGGTGGACAGGTACTCCGGATGCAGATCATGCGCCACCACCTGGGGATCGATGTCAAAAAGCCGCCGGAAGTGCTCGATGCCCGCGACGAAAGAGCGCAGCGTCTCGGCATTCTCCAGATCGCCGATATGGTGCGAGACAAAGGCGCGATTCTCCTTGCCCAGGCAGAACGTGTTCTTCAGCTCGGCCCCGCACGCAAGCACCGGCCGGGTGAAGCCGGCCGGCACGTCCAGCGGCTCCGGCACGTAACCGCGAGACCGCCGGACCACCATCTCCCTGCCGCGAAACGCCCGCACCACCGAATCGTCGGTCCTGATGTAGATCTCGCGATCGTGGCTGAGGAACGCGTCCGCGATCCCGGACAGGCGCTGCAATGCCTCGGCGTCGTCGTAGACGATGGGCTCGTCGGAGACGTTTCCGCTGGTGAGCACGATCGGCCTGGCAGCCTCGCGGAGCAGCAAGTGATGCAGCGGGGTGTACGGCAGCATGATCCCCAGCTGCCGGTTCCCCGGCGCCACCGACGGCGCGACCCGCTCCGGCCGGCCGCCGCCAGCCTGTCCGACGCCTGCGGGGCCGGGGCTGGCGCCTGACGCCGCGTTTTGCGGCAGCAGCACTATTGGCCGGCGGGCGCTGGTCAGCAGCGCCCCTGCGGCGTCGTCGACCTCGCAAAGCGCCCGCGCCGCCGCGACGTCCGCCACCATCACCGCGAACGGCTTGTCCTCGCGGTGCTTGCGCGCCCGCAGCGCGGCTGCGGCGGTCTCGCTGCCGGCGTCCACTGCCAGGTGATAGCCGCCCAGTCCCTTCACCGCGAGAATCTTGCCCGCGCGCAGCAGCGCGCCCGCACCGGCCAGCGCCGCACCAGCGCCGTGCTCACCCGAATCCTGCTCACCCGAATCCTGCTCACCCGCGTCCGGCTGACCGCTTTCCGGCGGACCTGAGCATTGCGGACCGGACAGATCCGCTCCTGCCGCGTCGAGCAGCCGCAGCCGGGGACCGCAGGCGGGGCAGCAGACCGGCTGGGCGTGGAACCGCCGGTCCGCTGGATCGTGATACTCCGCAGCACACAAACTGCACATATCAAAACGGGCCATCGTGGTCAGCGGACGGTCGTAGGGCACAGCCCGGATGATGGTGAATCGCGGGCCGCAGTTCATGCAGTTGATGAACGGATAGCGAAACCGCCGGTCCGCCGGGTCATCGAACTCGGCCAGGCAGCCGGCGCACGGCGCGCTGTCGGCCGACACCAGTGCCCGGCGCGGGCCGCCTGGCTCGCTGGGCGCGATGATGAACGCCGATGCCCCTTCTGGCGGAATGTTTCTGCTGATGATGCGCTCGACCCTGGCCAGCGGCGGCGCCTGCTGCTCGAGCAGCGCCAGGAAAGTCGCCACTGCGGCGGCGGGTCCCTCGACCTCGGCGAATACCCCGTCCACGTCGTTGCCCACCAGGCCGCCGAGGCCGAGGCCGGTCGCCAGCGAGTACACGAACGGGCGGAACCCGACCCCCTGGACGATCCCTTCCACCCGCACTGCTGTCCGGACACGCTGGCTCACCGTCCCAGTGTGCCGCAGGCCGGCCAGGTCGCGCGCTGCAGTGCGAGCCGACCGCCCAGCTGCGACCGTCAGTGTCGATGGAACTCCACTGTCGCTGTTTGCGCAGCAAGGTTCCATCGACCCTGATGAAGGCGGGACGCGACCGCGGCCAGCTGGGCCGGTCAGCTGGGCCGGTCAGCTGGAGCTGGCGGGCACGCGGCGGCCGGCGCCGCGGGCCGGCCCAGCGACGAGCAGGCGGTCCCCGGCCGCGACTACCGGGTCCTCGCCGATGCGGAGCACGAACCTGCCGTCGTGCACGATGCCCAGCACCAGCCCGGACCGCTCGCCCCGGACCGCGCTGAGCGGCTTGCCGACGGTGGCCGGATCAGCCTCCAGCTCAGTCAGGCGGTGCCGGTCCGACTCCACCAGCGCGGCGAGCATGTCGCCTGCGTGCGGTGCCTCCAGGCTCTTGGCGAGCGTGTGCGCGACCAGCTCGTGCCCGGAGATGGTCTGCTGAATGCCGAGATCATGCAGCGCCTCGCGCACGGACGCCGAGCTGACCAGGGCCACGGCCGGCAGGTCCGGCGCCTGCTTGCGCAGCAGCACGGCGCTGACCAGGACATCGCCGTCCGTGCCGCCGGTGATGAGGGCCTGCTGCGCACCTTCGAGCCGGGCCTCGCGGAGCACGGACTGCTGGGTCGGGTCGCCGCGGACGAGGTGCACTCCCGCGCGAACGCTCGCCGGGTCGGAGTCGGCGACCAGGATAACCGGGTCACCGGCTGCGACGAGCTCGTCCAGGATCGCGGGCACCGTCGGGTTCATCCCGATGACGATGCGGTAACTGCCCGCTGGGAAGTGGTGCGCCATGGCCAGAATCCTCCGTACTCCAGCCGCCGCGGTGGCGCCGGTCAGCAGCGCGAAGACCGCGGCAAGCAGCGGGATGGTCGTCAGCATGACCGCGGCGGCCACCACCCGGCCCGCGGGGTTGTGCGGCGTCACGTCACCGTAGCCGACGGTGGTTGCAGTCGTGATCGCCCAGTACAGGCCGGACGTGAACGCGATGCCCTGGGTGTAAGCGAAAAGAGCTCCCCCGGCCACCGCGCACGCGATGGCGGCCACGAGCAGCAGCACCGCGTGCCGGCGCGGGTGCGGGCCGAGAATGCGGACAAGAATCGCGATCACGTGCTTATGCTGTCGTATCCGCGACGCCCAGGTGCGCCGGAACTGCCCGGCGGGTAAGAGACAGCTGACGGCTCGCCGGGCTAACTGAGGGGACAGCATGCTGGGCAGGCGGACATGATTCTCGCTGCGGTTTCCGCCGAGGCCTCGACTGAGACGTTCACTGGCGTGATGGATCACGTCGCCCAGGGTTTCGAGGCACTAGGCGCCGCGATCCTGGTAGCCGGCGTGGTGTGGTCGTTCGTGCTCGCGGTGGTGGCCTGGCAGCGGTCCGGCCGGCCGGCGAGGGCATACCTGGCGCTGCGGCAGGCATTCGGCGGGACCCTGCTGCTCGGGCTGGAAGTACTTGTCGCAGCCGACCTGGTCCGCACCGTCGCGGTAGCGCCGACCCTCGATAACGTTCTCGTGCTCGGCCTGATCGTGGTGATCAGGACCTTCCTCAGCTTCTCGCTGGAAACCGAGATCGAGGGTGTCGCGCCGTGGCGGCGGGCACTGATCAGCGGCGCGGGGACGATCCGCCGGGCCTCGGCCAGCGCGCTGGAGTCCGACGACGCGCCCTGAGACCGGGCTGGCAGACTTGAGCAGTGCCCGACCTCGATGACACCGGCAGCTCACCGTCGGCCCTGCCCGAGACCGGCCTGGCGGCGGAGACAGCCGCGGTCACCGCGTTCTGGCAGGAACTCGGACTGCCCGGCCTGGTGGATGTGCACACCCACTTCATGCCACCCAACGTGCTGGCCAAGGTGTGGGCATTTTTCGAGGATGGCCATGCTGCCGTGGGGCACGACTGGCCGATTGCTTACCGACAGCCCGAGGAGGAACGCGTCGCGCTGCTGCGCGCGTTCGGGGTGCGCAGGTTCAGCGCGCTGTCGTACCCGCACAAGGCCGGCATGGCGTCCTGGCTCAACTCGTGGGCAGCCGATTTCGCCGCCCGGACCGCCGATGCCCTGCGCAGCGCCACCTTCTTTCCCGAGCCCGACGCGGCGGGCTACGTCGCAACGGCGATTGGCGACGGCACGCGCCTGTTCAAGGCTCACTTGCAGGTGGGCGGTTACGACCCGCGGGACGAGCTGCTGGAGCCGGTGTGGGAGCTGCTAGCCGAGGCGGGCGTGCCCGTCATCGTGCACTGCGGCTCGGGACCGACGCCAGGGCCTTACACCGGTCCGGGTCCCATCTCCGAGGTGCTTGCCCGCCATCCGCGGCTGACGGTGATCATCGCTCACCTCGGGACGCCCGAATATGGCGAGTTCCTCACCCTCGCTGAAGGCCGCCGCGGCGTCTACCTCGACACCACGATGGCCTGCACCGACTTCATGGAGCGCCTCGCCCCGTTTCCGCCGGAGCTGCTCCCCCGGCTGGCAGCGGCCGCTGACCGGATCCTGCTGGGCAGCGATTTCCCGAACATCCCCTATCCCTACCTGGAGCAGCTGCAGGCACTGGCCCGGCTCGGCCTCGGCGCGGATTGGCTGCGGGCGGTCTGTTACGACAACGCGGTCCGGCTGCTGGGCCTGTGAGGGCGGCGGCCCATTTTGCCGCGGGCGCAGCGGAGCCCGGCGCCTATTCCTCCGTGCCGGAGCGGAGCCCGGCGAACAGGTCGTCCTCGGGCAGCGGGGCCCCGGTCGCGTCGATGGCCCTGATGAAGCTCTCGCGGCCGAACACCTCCGCGGAGATGTCCGGCGGGATCTTGCTGAACCAGGAGTCGCTGATCTGACTGGCATGCGCGAACAGCGCGTCGCGCTTACGCCCCAGCACCGGGTGGATGTCGACCGTGGTCGTGATGCGCCGCTCTTCCTCTTCCATCAGGCGCCGATCCTCGGGAGTCACGGCGGCGGGCTCGGGGACATCGGCGCCGGCTTCGCGCAGCGCCGCCATGACCTTCTGCCAGTCACTGCGCCGCATGGCTGTCAGGTACAGCTTCGCCGGGATGGCGGTGGCGGCCACCGCTGCGGCTGCCGACCTGCTGGCGTGCACGTGGTCTGGGTGCTGGTAGGCGCCCTTGTCGTCGTAAGTGATCACTACCTGCGGCCGGTAGCGCTCGATCAGGGCGCCGATCCGCGCGGCGACCTGCGCTTCAGGGACATTGCAGAACGCGTCCAGCCGGTCCTTGTAGTCCCACTCGGGCATGCCGGAGTCGTGGTAGCCGAGCAGCTCGAGGTCGGTCACGCCGAGAATCTTGGCCGCTTCCCGCAGCTCAGCCAGCCTGGTCTGGGCGACTTCGGCCTCGTCATGCCCGTCCAGCCCTGGCTTGACGCCGCTCGGCCCGTCCCCGAACTCTCCGTTTGTGCAGGTCACGACTATGGTCCGGACACCCTCGTCGGCATACTTGGCGAGGATGCCGCCGGTGCTCGACGCCTCGTCATCCGGATGGGCGTGCACTGCCATCAGCGTCAGAGTCTGTGCCATACCCCAAGCCTGCCCGACCGCCGCCGCAGGTGCCCACTCGGACCCGCCGGACACCGGGCAAGGCTCACCCCGAAGTCCGGGCAAAAATGTCGTGGGAACAACAGTTTTTGCCGCGACGTTCCGTCTCGCACGACGCGGCCTGGCGACGGGGAGCGCAGATGAGCAGCGATCGGGCGAGGAGCACGCGGGATTCGCAGCGCGCGCGGGAGTTGCTGACCGCCCGGGAGTTGCTGACCGCCCGGTACTCCGCTGGCTGCACCGGGGTCGCCGCGCTGGAACGCGAACTCGGCGGCATCATCGAGTCGTCGGGATCGGCAAGCACCGACGACGAGCACGACCCCGAGGGCGCCACGATCGCGTTCGAGCGCCAGCATGTCGCCGCCCTGCTCGAGCGGGAGCGCGATCAGCAAGCCGCGGCCGAGCGAGCGCTGCGAAAAGTCGACGACGGCAGCTACGGCGTCTGCGAGGCCTGTGGCCAGCCGATTGCCGCCGAGCGGCTCGCGGCCCGGCCCGCGGCCGCGACCTGCATCAGCTGCGCGGCCCGGCGGCGCTGACCTCAGCCACCCGCACTGGGTCCGCTGGTACCGGGCCCGCTGGTACCGGGCCCGCTGCCACCAGGGTCGAGCGGCGCCGGCTGGGGCGCGCCAATCCGGCCAGGCCGCCAGCGCGTCCCGAGGCTGCCCTGCGCGGCCAGCGTCCCGTAGGCTCCGCCCCCATGCCCGCGCAGGATGTACGCGAAGCCGACAGCGACGAGCGCGCCCGCGACCGGGCCGGCGAGATAAGCCCACCAGGAGGTCCAGTTGCCGAGCACCAGGGCAGGTCCGAGGGACCGGGCGGGATTCATCGACGCGCCGCTGACCGGGGCGCCAAACAGCC
>CABECR010000226.1_pt1 | contig 40050 bp, 34 predicted proteins | sample 3422471 | NCBI WGS metagenome assembly CABECR01 (sample SAMEA5534328, study PRJEB31848) | metagenome | biome: tundra; feature: field; material: soil | place: USA | collected 2013-05 | depth 0.15 m
TTGACCACCTTCCAGGCTCGCTGCACCTGCCAGTCGTAGTCCTGCTTGCCCTCGCTCTCGGTGCGCAGCGGCGTGTCCTGGACGACCAGGCCGAGCCCGTACGGGTTGGCGCTGTCAACCGGCAGGGCCTGCGACTGCGTCGCGTAGACCGTGTTCACCTGCCCGTCTATGTCCAGGTCGAGGCGGGCTACGATGAAGTGCTGGTGGAAGGGCGCGTAGGTGCGCTGATCGACCAGCGCCCCGTAGGGAGGCTGGCTGCCCTCGGGGAAGTACGAGGTAACCATGATGCCGGTGGCCTGCACCTCGCATTCGATACTCCCGTCCTGGTAGAAGCGCCAGTACACCAGGTACTCGTAGTTCGCGACGGTCACGTGAAACGAGACCACCAGCCGCCGCGATCGCCGGACCTCCGTGCCGGAGGCCGCATCCACGTGCTTCCACAGGACCCCGTGATCTTCCTCGTGGATGCAGATGGCGTTCGGTATGGTCCGCGGCTCGCCAGCGGTGTCGTGCAGTACGGCGTCCAGGTAGGTGATCTCGCCCAGGCAGTCGCAGCCGCGCTCCAGTGAGGTGGTCATGAAGCCAAGGCCCCACTCGCCGATGTCGAACGCAGTACGGCGATAGTGATCAGGGGTGGGGTCTCGGTAGGGGACGATCATCTCGGCGAACGAGAGCCGGTGGGCTATCGGGCGCAGCCGCTGCCCGTCACGGAACCCGACGGTGTGCAGCAGCAGGCCCTCGCGGTAGTTGAAGCCAAGGCGCATCTGCCAGTTCTGCCAGGAAAGCAGCCGGCCGTCCAGGCTGAACGATGCCCCCTCGGGCTGGCTGATGTGCAGCGGTTTTACCTCCCGCAGCGGCGCGGGAATGAGCTGGGGCAGGTATTCGCCCATGACCTCGGGGCGGTCGGCGGCCGTCCCATCATCGAGGCTGTCCTCGATTTCCAGCAGGGCCATCCGGCCGAGGTCCACGACCGGATGCAGGCCAGTGACGCTATGCGCGTAAGGATTGCCGTCCTCGCTTGCCCGGTACCACACGTCCGACCAGCCGATCCGCAGGCCGCGATAGCGCTCGGGGACGAGCGCCGCGCCATAGGCCCAGACATCGGTGAGCACGCGGCGCATGTCGGTGATGCCGCGCCGGGCCAGCGCAGCTGCGAGCTGAGGGTGGTTGCGCAGCATCTCATCGCACTCATGCCACTCGTCCAGCGTCATGTTCGGCTGCTGGCCCGTCAGCTCCTGCCATGCGACGACCGTGTCATCGGCCAGCGACACCACAGCGCGGTAGGCCTGCCCGGTTGCGCGGTTCCAGCAGATCGCGACCGCCTCGCGCCGCACTAGCGAGCCGGCCAGATGCGCGCGCAGCGCCGCCTTGTCCGGCTCGGCCAGCTCAATCGAGGCAAATCGCCAGCTCGCATCCAGGCCGCGGTCGCGTCCGAGGGCGGCGGCGACTCGCCGGAACTCCTCTGCCGTGAGCGGGTCAAGCGGGTGCGGGGCGCCCGCCGCGTCATCGGGTGCGATGTGCCTGCCGACGGATCCGACGCCCGCGATTCTCGCCGGATCCGCCCCCGGCGCGGCTTGCTGCTCTGACGTGTTCACCCCACGGCTCCCGTCCCGTTGCTGCCGCTGTCTCCGGCAGTCAGTCTCCCGGCGGTCAGTCTGGCAGCAGACAGTCTGGCAGCAGACAGCCCGGCAGTCTGCGTGCCGGCCGTGGCGCTACTCGGCTCGGAGCGTGACGGCCGGCGGCATCGGCATCGGCATCGGCATCGGCATCGGCATCGGCATCGGCATCGGCATCGGCCTGTCCTACTTCGCGGCGGCGCGCTACCATCACGGCTCAATGGCAACGATCCGGGTCGCGCTGGCGGAGGATCATGCCCTGCTGCGGGAGGGCATATCGCGTCTTGTTGCCGCGAATGAGGACTTTGAGCTCGTCGGCGTGGCGGCCGATCTGCCGCAGCTGCTCAAGATCGTCGGCGAGCAGCGGCCCGATGTGGTTGTCACGGACATCCGGATGCCGCCGACCGGAACAGACGAGGGTGTAAAGGCTGCTGCCTGGATCTGGGAGCATCACCCGCAGACCGGCGTGGTGGTGCTCAGCCAGTTCACCGCGCCCGCCTATGCCGTGGCACTCCTCGAGCATGGCTCGTCCGGCCGCGCCTACCTGCTCAAAGAGCACGTGGGAAGTGCTGACGAGCTGGCGCACGCCATCCGGACGGTCGCGCAGGGCGGCTCGGTCATCGACCCCCTGGTGGTGGATGAGCTGGTGCGGGCGCGAACGCGCGAACGCCAGGCGGGCCTGTCGTCGCTGACTCCCCGGGAGACGGAGATTCTTGCCGAGATGGCTCAGGGCAAGAGCAATTCTGCGATCGCTGCTGCCGTGTTCGTCACCGAGCGCGCCGTGGAGAAGCACACCAACTCGATCTTCATGAAGCTGGGCCTGTCGGAAGAGAAAGATATCAACCGCCGGGTCAAGGCGGTGCTCCTCTTCCTCAGCCAGCGAGGGGATAGCTGACGCTGTTGCGGCGCCGGGAAGGTGGCCACACCCGCCGCCGGATGGCAGCACCCTGGGTGCCGCGGGACGCGCATGCGAAGCTGAGGGGGTGACCCGCTCGCACCCTGTCCTGGTCGTGGATGATCAGATGCCGTTCCGCTCGGCAGCGAAGGCGGTCCTTCGCCGGATGGAAGCCTTCGAGCTCGTCGGCGAGGCCGCCAGCGGCCGGGAGGCAATCGAGCTCGTCGACAGACTGCATCCGGCCCTGGTGCTGATGGATATCAACATGCCGGAGATGAGCGGGATCGAGGCAACCCGCCAGATCACCTCCGCACATCCGGATGTCATCGTCATCCTCTGCTCGACCTATGACACCAGTGACCTTCCCAGCGGTGCCGCGGCCAGCGGCGCGAGCGGCTACCTCAACAAGGAGCAGTTCGGCGCCGACGCGCTGCGCCGGATCTGGGCAGACAGGCACGCTGGCCTGTTCAAGCCCGCCTGACGGCTCGCAGCAGAACGAACCTGCCCGGATCAGACCAGGGGTATCGTGCCGCGGATCTGCGCACCGTGCCCTGGCTCTGACTGCCAGCGCACGGTGCCGCCGATAGCGCCAAGCCGGTCAGCCATGTTCACGAAACCGTGGCCCTTGCGTGCACGCTCGGCATCGAAGCCGGGGCCGTCGTCGATGACCGAGAACAGCAGGCCGCCCGACTCCTCCCACAGCCGGATTTCCGCGCTGGCGTCCGGCGCGTGTTTCGCGGCGTTCTGCAGCGCTTCGAGGCAGCAAAAATAAATTGCGGCCTCGATGTCGGCGGAGTACCGGCCGATCCCGGTGCCGGACACATTGACGGCGAGCGGGCTGCGGCTGGCGGCTGCCCGCAGCGCCTCGCCAAGCCCGCTGTCGGCCAGCAGCGGCGGATAGATGCCGTGCGCGAGCTCGCGCAGTTCCTGGATGGTCCGCTTCACTTCCGCGGCGATCTCGTCGAGCATTTCTGCCGCCGCCGGCGGATCGTCGGTGACGAGATCACGGGTCAGCCGGAGGTTCACCGCCAGAGCGACGAGGTTCTGCTGGGCCCCGTCGTGCAGGTTGCGTTCGACCCGGCGCCGCTCGGCGTCGCCGCTGGCCACGATGCGGGCCCGCGATTCACGCAGCGCCTCGGCCTGGCCGCGGAGCTCGTCCAGTGTCGTCTGCAGCGTCGCGTCAAGCTGCGCGTTGTGAAAGGCGAGGCCGACCTGGCGGGCAAGCTCGGTGAGCACGCGGTCGTCGTCCTCGGAAAAGCTGTCGGCCGCGGCGGGCCGCTCGACGACGATGAGGCCGAGGAGCTCGCCGCCGTGACTGACCGGTGACATCCGCAGCTGCGCGTCCTCACGGCCCTCCAGCAGGGCCGGCAGCCAGACCGATACCCAGGCGCTGCCTGAAACCCCGGCCCTGGTGACGACAGGACGCTCGCGCTGCGTGACGACGATCGATCGGGGGCCGGCATCGGGCACCGACACCGCGCGCTCCAGCACGTCTCCCATCCCGGTATAGACCTCGGCTCTGGTCAGCCCCATGGTCTTGCGCAGCGACTCAGCGAGCTGCAGCAGCAGCTCGTCCATCGGGATGGCCCGGGTGAGGCGGCTGCCGAAAGTGCGGAGCGCCTCGTCGGGCGCCTCTCTTGCCCCGTAGACAAAACGGGTTGCCGAAGTGACCAGGCGGTCCCTGGCCGGCAGATAGCCGATGGCCGCCACCGCCGCCGCCAGCATCGACAACCCGAGAACGCCGCGGTCTGCCGAGTCATGCGGCGGCGTTCCGATGCCGAAGACGATCACCAGGTAAATGATGGCGACCACCAGGGAGAATCCTGCGATCGAGAGGACGTGGACCAGGACGCGGCCGCCGTAGGGCCCGAGCCCGCGCAGCTCCCCGGCCATCATGCCGAGCGGAAGGAAGATCGCGCAGCCAGCGGCTACGGCGGCAACGGGCCCCGGCCAGCCGACGAGCATGTGCAGGACGACGACAACCAGCGCCGCATCGGCCGCCAGCACCGCGCCGACGGCCATCCACTGCATCCGCTCCCGGTCGCGCCCGGCCACTGCCAGGTAGCGGAGCCGAACCGCCGGGAGAGCGCTCGCCAGAGCCAGCGGCCAGGCGAGGGCTACCGCCGCGGCCGGGACCGGCCGTCCGACGATGACTAGCACGATGCCGGCGCCCGCTGCTGCGGCATATGCCAGGCCGGCGGCGATCCGCCTGCCGTGGCCGCGCAGCCGTCCGTCGGGCAGGGCGAGCAGCAGGTGGAAGGAGATCGCGATGATGAACGGCACGGCGAGCGTGGCAACCGCACGGGCAGCGCGATGCTGCCCGCTGGAGACCTCGTCGCCGATCCGAGCGGCGGTCAGCGCGACAGATGCCGTCAGCGCGCCGAATGCCACCTGCCACTGGGCTACCCGGTCTGGCGCCCTGGCAAGGATGACGCCCGACAACGCGCCGACCAGGACCAGGCCGAAGGCGACGGCCTGCAGGGATGGGAGCGTGGCGGACGCTGGCACGCGGAGCCCGATTACCGCGATAACGGCTGCGAGCGCGGGAAGGACCATCCCGGCCACCATCCGCCGCCCGGTGCTGCCGCGCCGCGGTGGGACTACGTCGGCCGAGATATCGACGATTGCGTTCACCACCACCTCGCTGTTCATCATCACTCCGCTCGCAGCAGGTCAGCCGCCGGTGTTCGAGAGGCTCGACGGCCGGGAATCGCCGCGACTGCATTAGCCAGGAGGAGCGCGGCCAGCCCGGCCAGGACGATCGAGCCGACGGGGACGGTCGGCTCGGGAACCGCCGATAGCTCGTGGGCGAACAGCAGCCACAGCCAGCGGCCGACGGCGATACCCAGTGGCACGCCGATCACCAGTCCTGCGGTGGTAATCACCGAGGACTGCCAGGCGACGGCGGCAGCTAGCTGCCGCCGGGTGAATCCGAGCGTTTTCAGCAGCGCGAAGTCACGGCGCCGGCGCCGGACAGAGGCGACCAATGTCAGGCCGAGGGCGGCCACCGCCCCGGCTGCGAGGCCGCCGGCCAGAAAGGCCGGCATCCTGCCCATCGTCCGGTAGTTCACGATCTCGGCCGGCCGCTGCACCGGCAGCACTGAGGCGAAGTTGATGTATTTCGCGGCGTCGCCAACGACGGCGGTCGCCTGTGGCGAGGTTGCGTCCCTGTTGAGCTGTCGGGTGATCCGCTCAAGTGACTGCAACCCGGCCGACGGGCTCACCCCTGGCCGCAGCCGGACGAAGATTGCGTTGGGGCCGGAGATCGGGCCGTAGTCGTCCCGGGCTGCCGTGGATGCCACCTGGATGGAAAAGATCGCCCCGGTGCTCATCGACGCATGCACGCCGAGAACGTCACCGATCGTAGGAAGGGCGGCGGTGCCAACGATGCGCAGCCGCACCGGGCGGATGACCTGCCCCTCCGATACCGTCACGGTGCCGCCCACCCGCTTGTGCAGCTGGTACAGCGTCGCGGGGCCGAGCACGATCTGTCGGGCTCCGTCCAGCCCTTGGCCAGACAGCGGGAGCGGGGCCACCGCGGCGTGGACGGGGGAGACGATGGCCGGGACCGTCTGGCCATCGATTTCGACCGTGGCGAAATAGACCCCGGTGGAAGCGGCCACCAGCCGGTCGCGGGCAAGCAGCGGGCCGGTCCACCGGAGTGGCAGGGGCCCGTAGCCGTCAACCGAGTAGAGGGCGTAATTGAAGTTCCATCCGTACAGGGCAGGATGTGAGATCAGCGCATTCAGACTGGCGCCGAAGGTTAGCGTGGCGACGCCTACCAGTACTGCCAGCACGGCGCCCGCCATGACCGAGCGGACCGGCACCGCGGTGCGCCCGCGACCCGGCTCCAAAGCGAACCGCAGGCCTGCGACGCCCGATGTCGGGAGACCGGCGGCCAGGGCAGTCCGGACCAGTCCCGACCCCCGCTCGCGGACGACGCGCTCGGCCAGCCGGCGTGGAGCCTGCCGGTACGCCAGGCCGGCGGCCGCCCCGCCCAGCGCAAGGACCAGCCCGAGTCCTCCCAAGCCGAGCACTGTCCAGTCGAGGTAGACACCTCGCGCTGGTTCCACCGTGCCCACCGGCCCGAACAAGGTCAAAGGTGAGAGGCCGACGGCTACAGCCATCGCCAGCAGCGCCCCGGTGACGACGGTACCCAGGACTCCCAGCAGCCCGTCCGCCATTGTCGCCGCTGGTCCGGCGCCCAGCGCGCGCAGAATTTCCGTCTCCCCGGCGCCGGAGCGCAGCTGCCGGGAGATGGACTGAATCCCGATGATCAGCGCGGCAAGGCCCGCGATCACCCCGAATACCCCGAGTGCGATGGCCTCCGGGCGGATGGCCCGCTGCGCCTGCGCCTCGATGGCCGAGGTTATGTAGAGCACGAGCTGGCCGCCGCTTTGCCTGGTAGCGGGGCTGGTACCCAGGAGATGTTCATAGCTCTGCTCGACCACGGCGTCGCTCCGGCTGCCGCCGGCGAGCTGGAGGCCGTCGTAACTGTTGGTGGCGCAACATGACCCGTACTTCCGCACCAGGGCAGGAGTGCCGACGAGGAACCCGGTCCTATTCGTGTCGATGTCATCGTGGACGATCTGGACGTTCAGCACGCCCAGGCCAACCACCGTCAGGTCGAGCTTCCGGTAGAAGGGCGTGACGTCCCTAGCGCTGTCCTGGTCAATTCCCACCGGGATGCGCGAACCCAGATGGAGGCCGAGGATTGCGGCGGCCTCGGTAGTGGCCACGACTTCGTCGAGCCGCCTGGGATCGGCCATTCGGCCCTGAACGATCGTCAGCCGGTCCTGGCTGGAGAACAGGCCGTCCGGGCTAGCGACCAGCTCCACCTGGGTTACGAGGATGGTACCGATGCCCCCGTTCGGCCTGAGAGTCGCGGCGGTGAGCTGGTCGCCCGCCTGCACGCTCCGGACATGCGGTAGCCCGGCGAGCCCTTTCACCAGGCCTGGCGCGTAAGTGTTCGTCTGCGGCACCACGAGGAGGTCCGAGGGATTGGTGCCTTCCAGGTAATCCGGGTAAGACGAATAGGTCCGGCGGCCGGCCGTCGTGGCGGCCATCGCCGCGCCGCCGACGAGTCCGATCAGCAGAGCGAGTGCGACGTAGCCGCCCCACCGGCGGCTGAACGTCCCGCGGAACCGGTACCATGCGATCCGCAATACCTGCCCGGTCATCCTCGTCCCCTGACTGGCGTCATTCGGACCTCAGCATGAGCGCGGCACGGGTGCGGGCAGCGCTCTGGCCGGGTACCGCAGCGACGAGGTTGGCCAGGATCAGGGCCGCCAGGGCGGCCAGGCCGATCGATACTGCCGGGATCACCGGGTCGGGGACGGCGGAGAGCTCGCGGGCGAACAGGAGCCACAGCCACCGGCCTGCTGCGATTCCCAGCGGAACGCCGACGACCAGGCCGATGGCGGCGATAGCCGACGCCTGCCAGGCGATGGCGCTGGCCAGCTGCCGTCGAGTGAAGCCGAGCGTCTTCAGCAGTGCGAGGTCACGGCGGCGGCGGCGGACCGAGGCGACAAGTGTCAGCCCGAGCCCGGTGACCGCGCCGGCGGCCAGCCCGCCGGCCAGGATGGCGGGCATCGCGCCCATCGTCTTGTAGTTCACGATCTCGGCCGGCCGCTGGGCCGGCAGCACGTTGGCCTGAAGTTCCAGCGCGGTGGGGCCGCCCCTGGCCACGATCCGCGGTGAGTGCACGAGCGCGTTGTACGCGCCGGTGATCTGCTGCAGCGACCGCAGCCCCGCCGCCTGGCTCACCCCGCGCCGCAGCCGCACGAAGATGGCGTTAGGCCCGGAGTAGTGCGGGCCGCCTTCCTGCAGCGCAGCCGGTGCTACGACCTGAGTGGGCAGGATCGCGCCGGTGGACAGCGAGGGGTGGATGCTGAGCGTGTCGCCGATCGCGGGCAGGGCGGCAGTGCCGGCGATCCGCAGCTGCGCGTCGCGTATGACCGGCCCCAGCTGCACGGTGACCTCGTCGCCGACCCGCTTGTGCAGCGCGGCGAGAGTGCCAGGGCCGAGCACGATCTGGCCGGGCCCGTCAAGGCCGTGACCGGACAGCGGGCGGGGTGCGACCGCGGAATGCACCGGCGAGAGGATGGCCGGGATCGTCTGCTTGTCGATCTGGACGGTCAGGAAGTACACGCCCGTGGCGGCGGCCACCAGCCGGTCACGGTGCAGCTGCGGGCTGGTCAGCGAGGGCGGGAACGGTCCCCACCCGTCAGTGCTGTACAGGGCGTAGCTGAAGTTCCACCCGTACAGCCCGGGATGGGAGACCAGGTAGCCCAGGCTCGCTCCGAACGTCAGCGTCGCCGCGCCCACGATGACGGCCAGCACCGCGCCGGCGATCACCGAGCGGACCGGCACCGCCGTGCGTCCCCGGCCCGGCTCCAGCGCGAACCGCATCCCCGCGACGCCGGCCAGCGGCAGCCCGGCGCTCAGCCCGGCCCTGACCAGGGCTGACCCGCGCCCGGCGGCCGGCTGGCGGGCGGTGACCCGGTGCGGTGCCTGCCGGTAGCCGGTCGCGGCCGCGACGCCGCCCAGGACCAGGGCCAGCCCGAGTGCGCCGAGCCCGAGTACCGTCCAGTCGAGGTAGATCCCGCGTCCCGGTACCACCTCGCGGACCGGGCCGAACAGCGAGAACGGCGACAGGCCGATGGCGACCGCAACCGCGAGCAATGCCCCGGCGACGATCGCGGTCAGGATCCCGAGCACCCCATCCGCCGTGGCGGCCGCGGGCCCGGCGCCGAGCGCCCGCAGAATCGCCGCGTCGGCGGCCCCGGCCTGCAGCTGCCGGGAGATGGACTGGGCGCCGATGATCAGCGCGACAAGCCCGGCGATAATCCCGAATACGCCGAGCGCTATCGCCTCCGGGCGGATCGCCCGCTGTGCCTCCGCCTCGATCGCCGCAGTGTCGTAGACCTCCAGGAGCTGCAGCACCTGACCGGTCTGGCCGGAGTAGAACGAGCTGGTGGTCTCCAGGTTCTCGTATTCCTGGCCGACGGCTGCCTGGTTACGGCCGCCGCCTGCCACCCGCAGGCCGACATAGGACGTGGCGGTGCAGCAGGGGACGAATTCCCGGTCCAGGGCCGGCGTCCCGATCAGGAAGCCGGTGCGGTCGGCGTCGATGTCGTCCTGCACCACCTGGGTGCTGACCACGCCGATCCCGGTCACCCTCAGGTCGAGCTTCCGGTAGAACGGCGGCAGGCCGGGCTTAGTGGTCCCGGCCCAGATCCCGACCCGGATCCGCGAGCCGACGTGCAGGTGCAGCAGGGCGGCGGCGCGGCTGGTCGCAATCACCTCGTCCGGCCGCACCGCGCGGCGTCCCGAAACGATCGTCACCCGGTCCTGGCGGGAGAACATGCCGTCGCTGCTGGCGACCAGCTGCACCTGGGTGAACAGGATAGAGCCGAACCCGCCGCGCGGCGTGAGCGTCGCTGCGTTGAGCGCGTCGGCGCTCACCAGCGCCCGCACGTGCGGAAGGTGACGCATCTGGGTGAGCAGCTGCTGGTAAAGCCGGTACGCCTGGGCCAGGGTCGTCGCGTTGCTGAAGCTCGCGTTCGGCTGGGTGATGACGCCGGAGGGGTTCGTGCTGGCGAGATAGTCGGGGTAGGAGGAGTCGGTGCGCCGGGCAGCGGTCACCGCGGCCATGGCGGTGCCGCCGAGGAGGCCGATCAGGATGGCCAGGCCAAGGTAGCCGGGCAGGCGCCGGCGCAGGGTGGCACGGCCGCGGTACCAGGCGACTCGGATGGCACCGGGGTGCATGGCTAGCGGGCCTCAGCCGTGACGACCGTGCCGCGCCCCGGGCCGCCTGCTTCCGCCGCCACCATCCGCCCGTCGAGCATCCGGACGATCCGCTGCGCCGCGGCGGCGACCTGGGCGTCGTGGGTGACCAGGACGATGGTCTGGCCGCCGCGGTGCAGCCGGCTCAGCAGCTCGATGACTTCCTGGCCGCCGTCGGAATCCAGCGCGCCCGTCGGCTCGTCGGCCAGCAGCAGCGTGGGCTCATTGGCCAGCGCCCTGGCGATCGCCAGCCGCTGGCGCTGCCCGCCGGACAGCACGCCGGGAGCGGCGGCGGCCTTGTCGCCGATGCCGAGCAGGTCCAGCAGGTCACGGGCCCTGGTCTCGGCCATCCGCCGCTTGCGGCCCGCGATCACCGCGGGCAGCGCGACGTTCTCCAGCACCGTCATCCCCTCCAGCAGGTTGAAGAACTGGAAGATGATGCCGATGTGCCTGCGCCGCAGCCGGGCAAGATCGTCTTCGCCGCGTCCGGTCACCTCCTCGCCGGCGACCATGATCGTGCCCTCGTCCGGGACCTCGAGCCCGGCCACGAGATTCAGCAGCGTCGACTTGCCGCAGCCGGATGGTCCCATCAGGGCGGCAAACTCGCCCGCCGCCACGGTCAGGTCGACGCCGCGCAGTGCCCGCACCGGGGCGTTTTCTGCCTCGAATGTCTTGCGCACGCCCCGCACCGTCAGAGCGGGCAGCTTCTCGTTCATCAGGTCCCCATCCGGCTAGTCATCGGATCAGCAGAAACGTCGTGCAGCGCGGCCGCAACGCGGGCGCCAAGCTGAGCGAGCTTGTAGGCGATGATCGGCGTATCACGGCCCTTGACCAGCTGGGCGGGCAGCGCGATGGTGCTCGCCGCCAGCGTCAGCGCCGTGCGGGTGGCTTCGGAGAGCACGGTCTCGCCGGCCGCGGCGAGCTGCTGCAGCCGCTGAGAAAGATTGACCGTGTCGCCGACGAGCGTGTACTCCAGCCGTTCCTCGGAGCCCAGCAGCGCAGCGGCAGCCTCTCCCGTCGACAGCCCGATGCCAAGGCCGAAGGCAGGCAGCTTGTCAGCCGCCCACCGGCTGTTGATCTCGGCCTGCAGTGAGTGCATGCCTGCCGCTGCGGTCGCTGCGCGGTCGGCGTGATCCGGCTGCGGGAACGGCGCGCCGAAAACCGCCATCACCGCATCGCCGACGAACTGCATCACCGTGCCCCCCTCTCCGAGAATCGCACGGTTCATGGCGGCACGGTGCGTGTTGAGCTGCCCGGCAAGCTGGCTCGGGTCGGCGTGCTCGGCGATGGTGGAGTAGGACCGGATGTCGCTCATCAGCACGGTCACGACCACGCGCTCGGTCTCCCCGATGCGCTGGGTGCCGCCGCGGAGCTTCTCGGCCAGGCCGCCGGGCAGCAGCCGGGACAGCGTCTCGCCCTGCTCCTCGCGGTCGACGATGGCCTGATGCAGCAGCCGCAGGCGGTTCAGCGCCGCCGGGTTGCCGGTCGCCACGCCCGCGGCCAGCTTGACGAAGACCGCTTCCACTTCGGCGTCGATCGCCTCGGGCGGCGCATGCCGGGCCGCCGCGATGGCCTTGATCGGCTTGCCCTCGGCCACCATACCGAGCAGCTCTTCCTCGGCGGGCAGCAGGCCTCCTGGCGGGACGACCGGCCGGAGCAGCGCCTCGACAATGGCCGGGTCGAGCGCGGTGCCGCCGGTCGCCACGCTGCGGATGGCATCAGCGAGCTGACTGCCCTCGGCGATGCGGTCCTTCAGCAGGTAGCCGTACCCGGCCGAGCCCTCCGCCAGCAGCGACACGGCGTATTCCGGGTCGTCGTACTGGGACAGCACCACCACGCCGGTCCCCGGATGACGCTTGCGCACCTCCTTCGCCGCATCGATGCCCTCGCGCTGGAACGAGGGCGGCATCCGGACATCGGTGACGAGCACCTGCGGCTCGGTGGCGGCGCAGCCGCTCACCGCCTCGTCATAGTCGGCGGCCACTCCGACCACCCGGAGGTCGGCGTTGCGCTCGATGAGCGCGCGCACTCCCTCGCGGACGATCAGGTTGTCGTCGGCGAGGAAGACGTCAATGGCAGGCCGGGGCGGCGCCGCAGAGTGCTCCATCCTGCTAGTTGTCGCACAGAACAGTAGTAACTGCCAGTGAGCAGACGCGAGGAACGGTGGTGGTACTAGGCACACCCCCGGATGCCTGGCACCATCCTGGCCGGTGCCGTGACCAGCGGGCACCGTCGTAACGGGCCGCGTCAGGCCTGTCAGCCGTGACCGAGTAAATCACCATTTCGCCCGAAAAATTAGCTACATCCAGTCACATAACTGAAGGAGGGGGACATTGAAGCACATTGCATCGATCGCCGCCGGTGCCGCTGTCGCCGCGGCAGCACTGTCAACTGCGATCCCGGCCGGCGCCGCGCTGGCTGCCAGCGCAGTACCGGGCGCCCGCACGGCAGCGCACAGCTCACTGCCCAGGATCACCATCACGATGACCGGGAAGAAGATCAGCGTCAGCGGCGCGCTGCAGTCCGGCGGCGTCCAGATCGTCTCCCAGGTCAGCCACGAGCCGCAGGGCGACCCGACACTGATCCGTCTCGACCCCGGCGTCACCGTGGCACAGCTGCTCAAAGCCGCGGGGGGCGACCCGAACAACATCGCCCTCATCGCCTCAGTCGTCTTCAGCCCGCAGGCGAATAAGGGCACCTCCACGGCGCAGGCTTACCTGGCGCCCGGCTCGTATGTCGCAGCCGACCTGGCGTCGTCCGCCAAGGTCCCGCCGCTGACCACGTTCTCGATCGCCAAGGCGGCTTCCCCGGCCACGCTGCCCAGACCGCAGGCCACCATGGCATCGATCGAGTTCGGCTTCCGCGGTCCCGGCACGCTGCATGACGGCGAGCTGGTCCGCTTCGCCAACCACGGCTTCCTGGTGCACATGATGTTTGCCGCGCAGGCCCGCAGTGCCGCCGGTGCTCAGAAGATCGCCCAGCTGCTGAAGGCGGGCGAAGATGGCAAGGCGCAGGGTCTCGCCATCGGCAGTTACACCTTCTTCAACCTGCTCACCCACGGCTCCTATCAGCAGGAAGTAATCAGCGCCCGCCCCGGCTACTGGGTGCTGGCCTGCTTCATGGACACCCAGGATGGCCGCGAGCACACTCAGCTCGGCATGGAACGCGTCATCCGCATCGTGAAATAGCCAGCAGCTAGCTGCCGGCACCAGGGCGGCCCGGTCCTCGGGGGCGGGCCGCCCTGGCATGCCCGGCCGCAGACCCGGCCACGGATCGCGGGGCTGCAGCGACGGCGCCAGCCGAGATAGGGCCGCGGTGGTGCTAGGCACACCGGGCGACGCAGGGCAGCACCCTGGCCTGGGTTCCCGCCGTGGCGAAGCATGGCAGCATGCGCTACGAAAGCTCAGCGACTGCACTGTCGTGGATTCCGTCAGAGGCCGTCGAGGGCAGTACCCGCCTTGCCTTCGATGCCGGATTCACCCACTACGACGACCCGCCGCCGGATCAGCTCGACGATCTCGAGGCGCTGCGGGCAGCCGACCGGTTCCGGTTCGGCAACGTGCTGCGCGGATGGATCGAAGTCGACGCCTCAGGATCCATCACCGATTGCGGCTACAGCGGTAGCGGCCTGATCGGCGCCACCACAGTCCGGCTCGGCGGCCTGCAACGCACCTTCCAGGCCGTCCTGCTGCCCGACTTGCGCAGCGACCCGGAGCGAGGCGACGACTGGGTGCGGTTCACCCAGACGGTGGGCGGCCGGACCGGCCTGCCCGCGCCGCGCCGGGTCAAGCGCCGGCCGTACGTGCAGTGGCAGGCACCGCTGGTGTGGACAACCCTGACGCTCACGCTGCACGCCGCAGGTCAGGCCGAGTTCGCGATGACCGGGGCCAGCCGGTTCCCGCGGCACTGGGTCTACGACGGTGACGGTCGCCTCACGCACAAATCCGGACTGACCGATTTCCGCGACTGGTACCGCAAGTCGTTCGGCCGGCACAGCCCGTGGGGGGACGAGGATTCGGCGGCGCTGGTCACGGCCGTGGAGACGGCGCTGGAGCGGTCCCTGTCCCAGCAGCTCATGCGCGGCGCGGCCAGGCCGAGGATCCAGCGGGTCAAGGCCGGCGATGTGCTGGTGCGCCAGGGCGAGCCCGGTCCCGACGTCTACCTGGTTCTTGACGGGGTCATCCGGGTCGAGCGGGACGGGGAGCGGCTGGCGGAATACGGGCCGGGCGCTCTCCTCGGCGAGCGCGCGCACCTGGAGGACGGCGTGCGGACATCCACGCTCCTGGCCGTCACCGCGTGCCGCGTCGCGTCCGTCGACGCCAGCCAGCTCGATCGCTCCGCGCTGACTGAGCTGTCCGGGGGGCACCGGCGCGAAGACGCCGGCCGGGGCTGAGCGTGCGCGTCCATTTCTGCGGTGTCCGCGGGTCGACGCCAGCGCCGGGCGCGGAGTTCATCCGCTACGGCGGTCACACCTCCTGCGTGGCCGTCGCGCACGACGATAGCGCCAGGCCGGCGCTCATCCTGGACGCCGGCACTGGCCTGCGGCGGGTCACCCCGCTGCTCGGCGGCCTGCCTTTCACCGGCACGATCGTGCTCACCCACCTGCACTGGGATCACGTGCACGGGCTGCCCTTCTTCACGGCCGGCGACCGCGACGATGCCCGGGTGACGTTGCTGCTGCCCGAACAGGACGGTGCCATGACTGCCGAGGAGGCGCTGGCCAGGGGCATGTCACCGCCGCATTTCCCCATCCCGCCCAGCGGGCTGCGGGGCAGCTGGACCTTCGGCACCGCCGGTGCCGGCCAGCTGAAGGCTGAGGGCTTCACCGTCGAGGCGCGGGAAGTTCCGCACAAGGGCGGCCGGACGCTGGGCTACCGCGTCAGTGACGGCCATTCGGTGATCGCCTACATTCCCGATCACTGCCCGACGGCCCTCGGACCCGGCCCTGAGGGCTGGGGCGAGTACCACCCCGCGGCGCTTGACCTGGCCGGCGCGGCCGACCTGCTGATCCACGACGCCTTGCTGCTGCCCGCCGAGGTCGCCGCCGAGGCGTCGTTCGGGCACGCCGCCGCCGATTACGCGGTGGGCCTCGGCCGCCGGGCCCGGGCCCGGCGGGTCATGCTGGCCCACCACAAGCCGGACCGGACCGATGACGAGCTCGACCAGCTGGGCCGTCGTCTGGGCCGGGGGGCGCCGACGGCCGTAACCGTGGCCGCCGAGGGCGAGATAATCGATCTATGAACGGCGCTGCCCAGCACTCAGCACGCCTCGTCGCGCAGGCACCCGGTGGCTAGGCCGCCGGTGCGATCCGACGCGATCGTAGTCGGCTCCGGGCCAAACGGGCTGGCGGCGGCAGTCACGCTCGCCCGGGCGGGCTTGTCCGTGCATGTCATTGAGGGGGCTGACACGCCCGGTGGCGGCTGCCGGACGCAGGAGCTGACGCTGCCCGGCTTCCGCCACGACATCTGCTCTGCCGTTCACCCGCTCGCTGCGGTGTCGCCGTTCTTCACCAGCACGGACCTGGCTGCGCGCGGGGTGCGGCTGCTGACTCCGAAGGTTGCGTTCGCCCATCCGCTGGACGGCGGGCGCGCGGCAGCTGTCACCGGATCGGTGGACGAGACAGCCGGGGGCCTCGGGCCCGACGGCGGCGCCTACCGCCAGCTGGTCGCGCCGCTGGTGCGGGATCTCCCGCTCACCCTGCCCGCCATCCTTGCGCCGCTGCGGTCGATCCCCGGCCATCCGGCGGCCATGGCGCGCTTCGGCCTGGCGGGCATCGTGCCTGCCAGCATCCTGGCCCGGCGGTTCCGGACCGACGAGGCCCGGGCGCTGCTGGCGGGCGTGGCCGCACACGCGATGCTGCCGCTCAGCGCGCCGGTCACCAGCGGCTTCGGGCTTGTGCTCCTGATGGCCGCGCACTCGGCGGGCTGGCCGGTGGCGGAGGGCGGCAGCGCCCGGATCACGGACGCGCTCGTGGCCGAGCTGACGTCGCTCGGCGGCCGGGTCGAGACGGGCCGCTGGGTGCATTCGCTGGACAGCCTGCCGCCGGCCAGAGCGGTCCTGCTCGACGTAACTCCCCGACAGCTGGCCGCGCTCGCTGGTGACCAGCTCCCGGCTCAGGCCCGCAGGGCGGCCGCACGCTTTCGGTACGGTCCGGGAGTCTGCAAGGTCGACTGGGCGCTGAGCGGACCGGTGCCGTGGGCAGCCGCCGCCTGCCGGGAGGCGGGCACGGTGCACGTCGGCGGCACCTTTGCCGAGGTAGCGCGCAGCGAATCGGACGCGGCGGCGGGGCGGATCCCGGAGCGCCCGTTCTGCCTCGTCGCACAGCCGGGCGTGATCGATCCCACCAGGGCGCCCGCCGGCAAGCAGACGCTGTGGGGATACTGCCATGTGCCATCCGGCTCGACGGTGGACATGGCCGGCCGGATCGAGGCGCAGATCGAGCGCTTCGCGCCGGGCTTCCGCGATCTTATCCTCGTCCGGTCGGTGCGCACGGCCGCCGAGATGGAGCAGCACAACCCGAATTACGTGGGCGGGGACATCAACGGCGGCGCGGGGACGCTGCTGCAGACAGTCTTCCGGCCCGCGGTGCGATGGAACCCCTACCGGACGGCCCTGCGCGGCGTCTACCTCTGCTCGGCATCAACCCCGCCGGGCGGCGGAGTGCACGGAATGTGCGGCCAGGGCGCTGCCCGGACTGTGCTCGCGGACCTGGCCGCGGCCAGAACCTTGCCTGCGCGCTAAACCCCGCCGACCGGGAAACGGCCGGCTCAGCGGTCCGCCTGCGGCTCCCGGAGCCGGGCCAGGTGCTCGCGAACCACCTGCTCCATCCGGTCACAGAAGTCCACGATGAGCCGGAGCTCGTCGTCGGTGTAGCGCGTCGCCATCTCCTGCCACGCCGAGACCATCGGCAGGAAGACCGGGACCACCTCGCTGACTGCCCGGTCCAGGACGAGGTGGATCACGACCCGCCTGCGGTCGCCGGCGTCGCGCTCGCGCCGCACCTAGCCGGCCTCCGCCAGCCGGCCCACGACGCCGGTGATCGACGCCGTCGTGAGCCCGGTGGCCTTGGCAAGCTGGCCTGCCGTGAGCTGGCCGCTGAAGCTGAGGATATTCAGGCAGTTCAGGTCGGTCGCGTTGATGCCGATCCGGTCGGCGGCCGCCTGCCCCATGAGCTGCATCAGGGAGCCGGTCCGCCGGATCGCCGCGCCGCCTGATCTGCCGCTGGCGGCTACATCGGCCAGGATCCGCACGCGAACATGCTGATCAAGATGATCCTGCCCCGGGTCCCCGCCGGCCGGCCCGGCAATAGGTGATGAACGCGGCCGTGAACATACCTGGTCAGGGGTTGGCAGGTATTTGGGGCCAGGAGTAGGCAGGGTATTAGCGCGAAGTCCAACTTACGGGAGGAACCAATGAACACCGCCAAGCGGCTCGCTGTTCATACCATTCGGATAGCTGCCATAACCGCCGAACTCGCCGTCATGGTCAGCGCTGTCGGGACAGCCGCGACCGCGAGGCTGATCGGCTGGGAACTGCGGCAGCTCGCCAGCTCGCCGCTGTCAGCCGACGTCAGGCGGCCCGACGCCGGATCCCGCGAACTCGTCACCGACAGCGCAGGCGCAGGTCCGGCGGATGATCGCCGCTAGCACCTCGTGCTTGCGTCCCGGAGGCGCTGCATAACTGGTTGTTCGCCCACCCGCCGGGCTGCCCGGCTCCGCCGCCGTCCGGCGGATGGAGCACAATGATCGGGCTGCGGGGGTCAGCCCGCCGCGCTGCGCTGAGCGTCGATCATGTCGCGGTACCAGCCGAACGACGCCTTGGGCGTCCGCTGCTGGGTGGCGAAGTCGACGTGAATCAGGCCGAACCGCTGGTGGTACCCCTCGGCCCACTCGAAGTTGTCCATCAGCGACCAGGTCAGGTAACCGCGTACGTCCACGCCGGCGGTCATGGCATCCGACAGTGCCCTGATATGGGCATCCAGGTAGCGGATTCGCGGCTGGTCATCGACGGTGCCGTCCGGGCCGGGCTCGTCGTCGACGGAGCAGCCGTTCTCGGTGATGTAAACCGGCGGCAGGTCTTCGCCGTAGCGCTCGTGCAGCAACGACAGCAGCTCCGTCAGCCCGGCGGGCACGATAGGCCAGCCGAACGCGGTCACCGGATACCCGGCGATCGGCTCAAGCTGGAACGGCAGCGGCGAATCGGGCCGGGCCGCCAGCCGGGCCGGGCTGTAGTAGTTCACCCCGAGAGCATCGACCGGAGCGGCGATGATCTCCAGGTCGCCGTCCCTGATGCAGTCAAGACCATCCTCGCCCACCCCGAATGCCGACAGGTCGGGGTAGCGGCCGAGCAGCCACGGGTCGGTGAACAGCCTGTTGTGCAGAATGTCGTACGCGTGCGCCGCCGCGGCATCGGCCTCGATATTGGTCGCGGGCCAGGCGGGTGAATAGTTGTTGGTAATGGCCACGCCGGCCGCGCCAGCGGCCCGCAGCGCCGCTGCGGCCAGGCCGTGGCCGAGCAGCTGGTGGTGCGCCGTCGGCAGCGCGTCCAGCATCAGCGTCTTGCCGGGTGCGTGCACACCGAGCGCGTACCCGTAGGTGGTGACGACGATAGGCTCATTCAGCGTGATCCACAGCGGGATCCGGTCGGCCAGCCGCTCGGCGGCCAGGCCGGCGTAATCGGCGAACCGGTGAGCGGTCTCCCTGGCCATCCAGCCGCCCTCGTCCTCGAGCGGCTGCGGCAGATCCCAGTGAAACAGCGTCGGCATCGGAGTGACGCCGCCGGCCAGCAGGGCGTCGGTCAGGCGGTCGTAGAAGTCGAGACCGGCCCGGTTTGCCGGGCCCTTTCCGTCCGGCTGCACCCGCGGCCAGGCGATCGAGAACCGGTAGGCGCTGATGCCAAGATCAGTCATCAGGTCGATGTCCTCCAGCCACCGGTGGTAATGATCGGCCGCACTCTCGCCGGTATCGCCGTCCCGGATGGCACCGGGCTTGCGGCAGAAAGTGTCCCAGACAGATTCGCCGCGCCCGTCCTCCGCGACGGCGCCCTCGATCTGGTAGGCCGAGGTGGCGACACCCCAGGTGAAGCTGTCAGGAAAGCGCGGCATCGGGATCTCGGTCATCCGGCGATCGTATGCGGACGGCCAGGGGTCTGCGCTGCCGGGCTGGCCAGCGGGCCGGCTGCCTGCTGGCGGCGAAGCTGCGCAAGGGCGTCCGTCCGGTCCCGGCCGGTCAGCCGGTCGAGGTAGAGGATGCCGCTGAGGTGGTCGGTTTCGTGCTGCAGGCAGCGCGACAGCTCGCCGGTGCCCTCGATCGTGACCGGATCGCCGAGCCGGTCGACGCCGGCGACGACGGTGCGCATCGCCCGCGGGGTCCAGGCCGTAATGCCGGGGACCGACAGGCAGCCCTCGGGCCCGTCGCATGCCCCGGCCGCCTCGGTGATCACGGGGTTGATGACGTAGCCGTGCTGACCGTCGACGCTGTAGGAGAAAGCAGCCAGGCTGACGCCGATCTGCGGCGCGGCCAGCCCCGCCCGGCCTGGCAGCAGCACGTTCTCCAGCAGATCGTCGACGAGCCGGCCGAGCGCCGCATCGAAGCGGGTCACCCGATCGCAGCCGGTGCGCAGGACCGGATCGCCAAGCAGCCGCAGCGCCCGGATGCTCACGGGGCGCCGCCGGGCGCATTATCGGCCGCGACCTTGCCGAGGCGGTCCAGGACCATGTCATGCCAGCGCAGCTCCGCCTCGATCCTGGCAATGGCGTGGTCGATGATCAGGTCGTCGGCGGCGCCCCGATCGGGCCAGGCACGCTCGCGCGCGCGGCAGAAGAAAGCGGCCCGGCTGGCCAGTTCCTGCCGCCGGTCGGCGCAGAATCCGTGCAGCGTGTCCGCATCGGGATCGGCGCACATTGCCAGGGCCAGGTCCACCGGGCCGGGGTGCAGCCGGGCCTCGCCCTTTGCCTCAGTCCGCAGCGCCTGCAGTTCCCTGCGGCCCTCTGCCGTGATCGCATAGACGGTGCTGGCCGGCCGGTCGCCCTGCTGCCCGGCGCGCACCGCCTCGATCAGCCCCTCGGCCTGCAGCCGGTGCGGCACCGTACAGCGAGCCGGGCCTGACTTCCGACCACAGCTCGGTGCGGTCGACACTGCTGCGCGCCGGATCTGATGGCCACACATCGGGCCGCGGCGGGCGAGCGCACCCCAGCACGAACAGGCGGGTGGGAAACAGCAGAGTCCGGAAGGCCTGCTGAGCGGTGAATGCTCGGTGAACTCCAGGCAGTCAGCGACATTGAAGCCCATCCGCGACATTGAAGGCCATCCGCTCCCGGACCTCCTGGGCGCGGAACCTGTTGCGCATGAGATAGCAGCCCCTCCACACGGCGCCCGTCGTCGTATTCCCAGCTGAAGCGGGCGGCGCCAGCCGCAGGGACCTCCCGGGTGCCGGCCGGGACGGGCGTCGTGTAGTGGTCGTACGTACTCACGGCGGCTCCCCGGGGAGGCGATAGCCCGGATATTACTCGCTGGTAGAGATTTACTCCAGGGCCCCTCTTTCGGCTGCGACCGGGCCCGCGTCGGCGGCGGACGCTGGCTATTCGTGCATCGGGCGCTCGTGGTCGGCATGGCCGGCCGGCTCGAGCTGAAAGGTCGAATGCTCGACGTCAAAATGGCCGCGCAGGCACTCCTGCAGCCGGTCGAGCATCATCGCGCTGCGGCCGGTGGTCAGGACGTCCGGATCGACGACAATGTGCGCCGAGAGCACCGGCAGTCCGGACGTGATCGTCCAGGCGTGCAGTTCGTGAACCTCCTGGACGCCGCCAAGCTCGTTCATGTGGCGGCGGACCTCGCGCAGGTCGATCCCCTTGGGGCTGGCCTCGAGCAGGATGTCCACGGTCTCGCGCAGCAGCCGCCAGGTCCGCGGCAGGATCAGGAGGCCGACTGCGAGCGCCGCGATCGGATCCGCGCGGGTGAAGCCGGTCGTGTCGATCAGCACGCCGGTCGCGATGACCGCGATGGCGCCGAGGGTGTCCGAGACGACCTCCAGGAACGCCCCTCTGACGTTCAGGCTCTGCGTCTGGCCGCGCCGCAGCAGCAGCAGCGAGGTGGCGTTAGCCGCCAGCGCGAGCAGGCCGAAGGCGATCAGCAGGTGCGAGCTCACCGCGGGCGGCGACATCAGCCGCCGGATGGCCTCAGCAAAGATGAACACTGCCATGCCCAAAAGGAGCACTGAGTTGGCCATCGCGGCCAGGATCTCGGCGCGCGCGTAGCCGAATGTGCGCCGCTCCGTGGCCGGGCGGGCCGCGAAGTGGGCAGCCAGCAGCGACAGCCCGACGCCGGCCGCGTCCGCGGCCATATGGGCGGCGTCAGCCAGCAGCACCAGCGCGCCGGTGACGACAGCCCCGGTGACTTCCGCGACGGCTATCGTCACGGTGATCGCCATGACTGTGGCGAGCGCTTTGCGGTGCTGTCCCGTTGCCGTCAGCCCGTGGCTATGGCTGTGGCCCGGGCCGTGGCTGTGACCGGCCCCGGAACTCATGTGCTTGGCTGGCCGCCCGTGCCAGGTGCCAGCAATTCGTACGCGGGGTTGATCATGACGGCATGCCCGTCGCGGATTCCGACCGGCCCGCGCAACCGGACCATGGCGCCGGGCTGCAGGCCGGGGATATGCGAGCGTCCGTAGAACAGCGCCGTGATCTGGCCCGACGAGTCCGAGACCGCGCAGGCCAGCACGGTGTTCTGCTGGACCGGCCGGATCTCGACAGCGCGTATTCGCCCCTCGACGACAGCCCGGCCCGGCTTGGTGAGCGTGCCGATCGGGGTGCACCAGGCGGGCGGGGCCGGCTTGCTGTAATGGTCGCTGTCTGCCTGAGCGGGCTCGGCCGGGACCGGCGCGTCCGGGCCCGGGTCGAGGACGGCGGTGGCCGCGGCAGCGGCGGCCGCCGCATCCCGCGGCACCTGGCCGTCGGCGGTTTCTGGCCCGGCGGCCTCGGGATCTGCTTGCATGCCAGGCACGGGGTGATCGCGGGCCATGCCGTGGCGCCGCAGCGCGCTCACCCGCCTGCGTACGTCAAAGGGCACGATGGTGGCCGCTGCATGCGGAATCTGGCTGATCACTGCGGCGATCTTGTCGGCCGTGCCGTCGTGCAGCAGGCGGGCGAGCGGCGAGTACACCCGCCGCGGCAGTATGGCCGTCACGCCGACGCCAGGCAGCGCGGCCTCGGCGCTGACCATCTCGGCGGCGGCCCTGGCCAGCCTGCGATCCGGGCAATCGACGAAGTCGAGCGCGATCCCGGTATTCGCGCGGACCCAGTCCTGGCGCAGGGTAGCGGCCTGCGCGCTGTCGATCACGAAGTGCACCGCGCGCAGTGTGGTCGGCCGCAGGCTGCGCGCGTACCGGAGCGCGGCAAGCGTGGCGAGGTCCAGGTCATCCACGAAGACGAAGACGGTTCGGCGCGCGTACGTCGGCGGCTCGGGCGGCTTCCCGCGGGTGCCGATGCGTTCGAGGATTTCCGCTTCCGACCGGTATTCCCGGTTCAGGAAGATCAGCGTGGGCACGCCGATCGCGAAGAGGATCACTACCAGGTAGGCGCCCTCAGTGAACTTGACCACTACGAAGATCAGCACGACGATCAGCGACGTCACGCCGGCCGAGAAGTTGATCACCAGCTTGCGCTGCCAGTGTGGCTCCCGGACGCGGTGGTGGTATTTGGCCATGCCGAAGCCGGCCATGGTGAAGGCAGTGAAGACCCCGATCGCGTAGAACGGCACGAGGTTGTTGACGCTCGCTCTGACGGCGGCCAGCAGGATGCACGACAGCACCGCGAGCACGACGATCCCGTTGGAGAAGACAAGCCGGTGGCCGCGCTTGGTCAGCCAGCGCGGCAGGAAGGCGTCCTCAGCCACGAAGCTGGCCAGGAACGGGAAGCCGTTGAAGCTGGTATTGCCTCCCGTGTAGAGGATCAGGGCGGTCGCGGCCTGGACCAGGATGTACACGCCAGTACCGGCGAACGAGTGGCCGAAGACGAGCCTGGCCTCCTGGGAGATGACCGTCGGCACCCCGTCGGTGTAGGGCCTGGCGTGCGTCACGTGCGCCAGCCAGGAGATCCCCGCGACGAGGGAGCCGAGGATGAGACCCTCGGCTACCAGGACGCGGCGGGCGTTGAGGCCCTCCGGCGGGCGGAACGCGCTTACCGCGTTCGAGACCGCCTCGATGCCGGTCAGCGAGGAACCGCCGTTGGCGAACGCGCGCAGCAGCACGAAGACCATGCCGAAGGCGATCAGCCCGCTGTTGCTGGGAGTCCCGGTGACTATGCCGGCATGGGGGATGTAGAGCGGCAGCGTGCCGAATGCCTCCCGCAGCAGGCCTGTGATGATCATGAGGATGATGACGCCGGAGAACAAGTACGTGGGAACTGCGAACGACTGGCCGGCCTCCCGGATCCCCCGCAGGTTGCCGTAGCACATCAGGATCACGATGCCGATCGAGATGACGGTGATGGTGTCCAGGTTGTTGATCGCCGGGACGGCCGACGCGACCGCCGCCGTGCCCGCGGCGACCTGGACCGCCACCGTGACCACATAGTCGATGAGCAGCGCGACCGCGGCGATCTGGGCCACCCTGGGCCCGAAGTTGTCCCGCGCGACCACGTAGGACCCGCCGGCCCTGGTGTAGACCGTGACGACCTCGCGGTAGGACAGCACCACCAGGGCCATCACGAACAGGACGACACCGGTCAGCGGCAGGATGATCGTGAACGCCGTCAGGGCCAGGCCGCCCCTGAGCAGTTCGATGAGGATTTCCTCGGTACCGTAAGCGGAGGAGGAGATTCCGTCAGGTGCGAGGACCCCGAGGGCAAGGCGCTTGGACAGCCGCTGCTCGCCGAGTTCCTCGTTGACCAGCGGCTTGCCGAGCATCCGCCGTTTGAGCACATAGCCCAGACCCTCGGCGAGGTCGCCGGTGCCAAGCTGCCCTACCGTCTTCCGGATGGCCACGCGTCGGTTCCTCCGCTCGTCGCATCCCGTCGTGGCCTTCATACCATCGCGGCCGCCAGCGCGGGAGCCTGGCATAGCCCGGTGGCGCCTGGTGACCCGGCTGCAGGCGCTGGCCGACGGCCCGCGGTATCAGCTTGCCCAGGCCTGGGGGTGCCGCAACAGGTAACCGTCCGTTCATTGAGCCATGCCAGGGTAGTGACGATGTCAGGATGCGTCCCGAGGTAAGACGGACGCTGGGAGCGGCCGCCGTTAGTGACAAGGTGATCCCTGGGGTAGGGGTCCCTGAATGCCGGATGACCCGATCAGGAAGGCAGGACGATGACCATGACACCGGCCGCTTCGGCACCGCAGGCCGGAAGTGCTCGATCGCTGCATCTGTCTGAGCTGCTGCGGCGGCCGATCACCGACAAGGGCGGCGAGTCCATCGGGCGGCTGTCCGACGTGATCGTTCGGCTGCGCGGTGCCGACCTCCCTGTGGTCACCGGCCTGGTCGTAACGGTCGGCGGCGGCCGCGAGGTCTACGTGCCGGTCGAGCAGGTCAGTTCCTTCGCCGGGGATGTGCTGAAGCTCACCAGCGCCAAGCTCGACCTGCGGCAGTTCGAGCGCCGCGAGGGAGAAGTGCTGCTGCGGGCCGACGTGCTCGGCCACCGGCTGATCGACGTCGAGACCGCACAGCTGATCAAGGCAGCCGACCTCGAGCTTGTGCAGCGCGAGGGGGAATGGGTGCTGGCGGGCGTCGACACCCACCGCCGCGCACGCCGGTTCTTCGGCCGCTCCGGCGCGGACACCGATCACCATACCTATCGGGAGTGGACGAAGTTCGAGCCGCTCATCGGTCACACCAGCAGTGCCCTGCTGCGCGGCCCGTTCGGCCGCATCCGCAGGCTGAAGCCGGCCCAGATCGCTGACCTGCTCGAGGAAGCGTCCAAGGAGGAAGAGACCGAGATCCTCGGCCAGGTACACGCCGACCCCGAACTCGAGGCCGATGTGTTCGAGGAACTGGACGAGGATCTGGCCACCCGGCTGCTCGGCGCCCGCACCGACGCCGAGATCGCCGAGGTGCTGTCCAGGATGCGCGCCGACGACGCGGCGGATGCCATCTCCGAGCTGCCGCAGCGGCGCCGCCAGCCGGTGCTCGACCTGCTGCCGCCCGGCCAGCGCACCAAAGTGCTGACGCTGATGGGATTCAATCCCACCAGCGCCGGCGGCCTGATGGGCGTGGACTATATCGCGCTGCCCGGCGAATCCGCGATCCGGGAGGCGCTGGAGATGGTCGCGCGCTCCCAGAACCTCCAGCCTGAAGCGCTGACTAGCGTGCATGCGCTCGACGAGCGCGGCCGCCTGTGCGGCGTGGCCAGGCTGGTCGCCCTGGTGCAGACCGACCAGTCGGCCAAGCTCAGCGACATCTACGACGACGATCCGGTCCGGGTCGGCGCCGATACCGACGTGGTGGACGTCGCTGTCCTGATGAGCGACTACAACCTGATCACCATTCCGGTCGTGGACGAGCAGCGGAAGATGATGGGCCTCATCACCGTGGACGACGTGCTTGAAGTCACCCTGCCCGAGGACTGGCGGCGCCGCGAGGCGGCACAGCCCCCGGATGCCCACCACGGCGAGCCGTCGTGAGCCGCCCCGACGAGCGGGGCAGTGCAGCCGGCAGCGAGCCGCGTGTCCCGCTGGAACCGCGTGTCCCGCAGGAGCCGCGTGTCCCGCAGGAGCCGCGTGCCCCGCAGGAGCCGCGTGCCCCGCAGGAACCGCGTGCCCCGCAGGAACCGCCTGGCCGGGCAGCACCGCCTGGCCGGACGCTCGAGCGGCAGAGCGCCGTGCTCGACGATGCGCACCTGGGCGACATCGAGGGCGCCTTCGGCCGGATCAGGCTGGGGGACGAGCAGGGCAGCGGCTTGCGGCGGAAGCTGATCACCTTCCTCGCGATCGTCGGTCCCGGCCTGATCGTCATGGTCGGCGACAACGACGCCGGCGGGGTGTCCACCTACGCCCAGGCCGGCCAGGACTATGGCTACAGCCTGCTCTGGGTGCTGCTGCTGCTGATCCCGGTGCTGATCGTGAACCAGGAGATGGTGGTCAGGCTCGGCGCGGTGACCGGCGTCGGGCACGCGCGGCTCATCAACGAGCGCTTCGGCAGGTTCTGGGGCTGGTTCAGCGTCGGGGACCTTTTTCTGCTCAATTTTCTTACCATCGTTACCGAGTTCATCGGGGTATCGCTGGCCTTGCGCTACTTCGGTGTCAGCCCCTACATCTCAGTTCCGGTGGCCGCGGTCCTGCTGGTGGCGATCACCGCCAGCGGCAGCTTCCGGCGCTGGGAGCGGGCCATGTTCGGGTTCATCGCGGTGAGCCTGGTGCTGATTCCGCTGGCACTGCTGTCCCATCCGCACTATGGCTCGATCGCCTACCATTTCGTCGTGCCCGGCGTCCAGGGCGGCCTCAGCTCCAACGCCGTGCTGCTCATCATCGCGATCGTCGGTACCACGGTCGCCCCATGGCAGCTGTTCTTCCAGCAGTCCAACGTCATCGACAAGCGGATCACGCCGCGTTTCATCAAGTACGAGCGGGCCGACACTTTTCTTGGCTCGCTGGTCGTGGTCGGGGGCGCCGCGGCGGTCCTGGTGGTGGCCGTCTACGCGGTCCGGGGCACCAGCCTGGTCGGGCACTTCACCAGCGCGCTCGGCGTCGCCAACGCCCTCGGCGGCAAGAGCCGGGTGCTAGGCGCGCTGTTCGCGATCGTGCTGCTGGATGCCAGCATCATCGGGGCGGCGGCGGTGACGCTGTCCACCAGCTACGCGTTCGGCGACGTGTTCGGCCTCAAGCATTCGCTGAACCGCACATTCAAGGATGCCAAGGCATTTTATGCGAGCTACTCCGCGCTCGTGGTGGTGGCCGCCGCCATCGTGCTCATCCCCGGCGCGCCGCTCGGGCTGCTGACTACTGCCGTGCAGGCGCTAGCCGGAGTGCTGCTGCCCAGCGCCGCCGTCTTCCTGCTGCTGCTGTGCAACGATCCCGAGGTCCTCGGCCCGTGGGTGAACCGCCGCTGGCTGAACATCACCGCCGGAGTGATCGTGGGCACGCTGCTCATGCTGTCGGGGACCCTGGTGATTACCACGCTGTTCTCGCATATCAACGCTCCCCAGACCGCGATCTGGCTGTCCGTAGCGCTGCTGGCCGGTGGTGGCGTGGCCTTCCTCTGGCTCCGGCTGACGAGCTCCCGTCGGGGCGAGGCCACTGCCCGTCCCGAGCACTCCCGGATGTCCGCCGCGGAACGCCTCAACTGGCGGATGCCTCCGCTGGCGCTGCTTAAGCCGGTGGTGTGGTCGCCAGGGACCAGGCTGGCCATGCTGCTGCTGCGGTTCTACCTGATCGTCTCGGTGCTGCTGCTGGTCGTCAAGGCCGTCCAGCTGGGCACTGGCTGAGGTCCGGCGGCCGGCGTCCGCGGCCGCCGGCTACGGGCCGGCAATCAGTGCGCGGCGGCGAGTTCCGCGACCTTCACCACGACCAGGATCATCGCGACGGCAAGGTAGAGCCGCAGGGCCGACATCGCGACCTTGCGGCCGGCGGACATCGTCGGCCTGGCCAGCAGGGCCAGCGGCGGCATCCGCCAGCTGTCCCGGCCGGCCCGGTCAACCGGCCCGGCCAGGGCGGGAGCGCGCAGCCGCCGGGTCAGCGCATAGCCGGCGGCGAGCAGTCCGGCAGCGCCGCAGGCGGCCAGGATGTCGGCGATCTGGCGCGAGGTGATGTCCGGGAAGAGCACCGAGGCGGTAAGGATGACCGACAGCGCGACCAGGACCGCGACGACAGCGGCAGTGAACAGGTTGGTCTTCCGGCCGTTAACCCACGGCCCGAGCACCTCGCCGTCATTGCACAGCAGCAGCAGGAACACCGACGCAGACGGCAGCAGCACGCCGGCCAGGGTCTGCACTCCCTCGGTGAGCAGCCCGAGCGGGGAGCCGGGGATGAGCACGACGGCGGCGGCAACGCCGATAATCCCGGCGTAGATCGCGTAGAAGCCCTTGGCGCCCTTGACTCCGCGATGCAGCGAGTGCTTCAGGCCGAACACGTCTCCGATCGCATAGGCGGTCGACAGCGAGACCGCGAACGCGCCGATGATCGAGGCGTCCAGCAGCGCGATCGCGAACAGGACGCCGGCGGTCCGGCCGGCGGATGCCTGCAGGCCGCGGGCCAGCCCGGCGGCGTCGGCGAAGTGCCCGAGCCCGCTGGTGCCGGCGAACGCGGCGGCGGTGGCGCCCATCACCGCGGCGGCGCCGACGACCACGATGACAATGCCGATCCACAGGTCGACCTTCTCGTACCGGATGAACCGCGGGGTGATCCGCTTGTCGATGACATAGCTCTGCTGGAAGAACAGCTGCCAGGGCGCGACCGTCGTGCCGACAATCCCGATCACCAGCAGCATCGCGGTGGCCAGCTGGCCCGAGCCACCCGGCAGCTGCGGCACGACGAAGCCGCGGGCCATCTGCGAGGCGCTGGGGTGCGAAAGAAAGTACACCGGGATGAGCAGCAGGCTGCCTGCGCAGAACGCCATCGCGATCCGCTCGAAGCGGCGGAAGCTGCCGGTGAAGGCGGCGCCGACGATGATCGCCGCGGCCAGCGCCACCGCGGCAATCTTGGGCACGCCCAGGTAGCTGGCGGCGAGGGTGATGCCGATGAACTCGGTGATGATCGTCAGCGCGTTCAGGATGAACAGGTCGATGACGCTGAAGGCGCCCCAGAACTTGCCGAACCGCTCCAGGATGAGCCGGGCGTGCCCGACGCCGGTCACTGCGCCCAGGCGCAGCACCATCTCCTGGTTCACATACAGCACTGGCACCAGCAGCAGCAGCGTCCACAGCAGCCGGGTGCCGTAGTTCTGGCCGGCCTGGCCGTAGGTGGCGAAGGCGCCGGCGTCGTTGTCGCCGATCATCACGATCAGCCCCGGCCCGACGATGGCCAGCAGGGTCTTGAGCTGCGCCGACCGGCCGCGCCGCGGCGTTGCGTCGTCCAGCCGGATAGTGCCCAGCGCGCCCCGGATGTCGCCGGCGTGCTGTGAGTCGAGTACCGCGCTGCGGTCCGCCGTCGTGGTCATGGCAATCCCTCCCTCTCCCCGGACCGGGGTACTGCGGGAGGCACGCAGCAGCCAAATCGCCCTGCGCTATGGCGCAGGCGCAGAAAGGTGCGGGCGCGGAGATTCGCGCGCAGCGGGATGGTTACCGCGTGCCGGAAGAAAACGAGAACACCTGGATTCCGGGCCGATGATGGCCCGGACTACTGCTATCCATTTCTCGCCTCCCTCCGGCCATGACGCTCGGGGCGTCCGTCCATAGCCGTGCCCGGTCACAGGCATGGCCTATTCACTGGCCACGCAGTGCTTACTGGCCACGCAGTGCTTACTGGCCACGCAGTGCTTACTGGCCACGCAGTGCTTACTGGCACAAGAGGAAGCACCGGCGGGAAACCGGCGTGCACCCCAAACTCGTCAGAGCTTTGGCACGACACGACGTAGCGCCCGCGGGCGCAGCCACTTCGAGTCACCCCTTATGCCGGGGAGACCTGTCCTGACCCTGGGCGTCTCTCGACGTCGTCGGATCAGTGGCCTGTGTTCATGTCGACGCCTCACCGAACGAGGTGCCCGGCAGACCTTTCGCAGCTTACCGTCAGTTGCTTAGCGCGGGCAAATACCGGCGGCTTAGCCAACGGCGCCGATGGCCCGCAGCTCACCGATCTCGGCGGCGCTGCAGCCGAGCCCGGCCAGGACCGCGTCAGTGTCGGCCCCTGGCCGCGGCGGCGGCTGCGGCATCCCGGCCGCCGACCGGCTGAATCGTGGCGCGGGGGCGGGCTGAATCAGGCCGCCGACGTCGATGAATGCCGCCCGCGCGACGGCGTGCGGGTGACTTGGCGCCTCACCCAGGCCCAGCACGGGCGCCACGCAGGCGTCGGTCCCGGCGAAGACGGCGGTCCATTCGTCCCTGCTGCGCTGGCCGATCACCTCGGCGAACCGCTGACGCAGCACCGGCCAGCCGGCCCGGTCGTACTGCGGCGGCAAAGCCGCCCCGTCCAGCCCGAGGCCGGCCAGCAGCGCAGCGTAGAACTTGGGTTCCAGCGCCCCGACAGCAACGTAGCCGCCGCCGGCAGTGGCGTAGGTGTCGTAAAACGGCGCGCCGCCGTCGAGCAGGTTCGTCCCCCGCTCGTCCCGCCAGGCTCCGCTGGCGCGCAGGCCGTGGATGAACGAGGTCAGCAGGGCCGATCCGTCGACCATCGCCGCGTCCACCACCTGGCCCAGGCCCGAGCGGGAGCGCTCGACGAGCGCGGCGAGCACGCCGAGGGCGAGCAGCATCCCGCCGCCGCCGAAGTCCCCGACCAGGTTGAGCGGCGGCACCGGCCGCTGGCCCGCCGCGCCGATCGGGTCGAGCGCGCCGGCGACGGCAATGTAGTCGATGTCATGTCCCGCGGCCGGCGCGAGCGGTCCGTGCTGGCCCCAGCCCGTCATCCGGGCATACACCAGCCGGGGGTTGCGGCGGGCGCAGATCTCAGGGCCGAAGCCGAGCCGCTCGGCCACGCCCGGCCGGAATCCCTCTACCAGCACGTCGGCGGCCTCGATCAGGCGCAGCAGCACGCTGATTCCAGCCGCGTTCTTGAGATCGATGCCGACGGACTGGCGGCCCCGGCGCAGCGGATCGGCTGGCGCGGCGGCCTGCGGCCCGCAGCTGGCGGCCCGGTCCACTTGCAGGACTTCGGCACCCAGGTCAGAGAGGATCATGCAGCCAAACGGTGCGGGTGCCAGGCTCGCTATCTCGACGACCCGCACACCGTCCAGTGGACCCATCTGCCGCCTCCGGCCTCATCGGGGACATTCACTCGATCTGGTGCGGCGCCGTGAGCAGCAGCGCCAGAGTCGGGCACGCGCTGACTGCCCGCCGCGCCAGCGGCAGCAGCTTGCCGGGCACCGGGCCCGGCGCTATGACCGGGTAGCCCCAGGGGTCGGCGGTGATCAGCTCGGGCAGCAGTTCGATGCACAGGCCATGTGCCTCGCAGGCGATCGGGTTCACCCGCAGGATCTGACGCTGATCGGGGCGCGGACTCATGACCGGTCCGCCGGGATGCCGGGCAGTGCCGTGCCGGGCAGCGCCAGCACCGGCGCCCGGCCGGCCAGCGGGCAGGGCCCGGACCGCGCGTGCTGGCGCAGGTCGGCGTCGAACACCCGCAGGGCGCTGGCGACCAGTCCGGCCGTCCCGTCCGGCAGGTGACAGGCCCCGCGGCCGGTGATCAGGGCCATCAGGTGCTCAGTCCAGCCGAGGACATCGCTGCCGGGCTGGCCGAAGGCAATCCACGCCATCGCGTCGGCAAGCGCGGGCAGCCCGTTGCTGCACGGGCCGCACTGGCCCGCGCTCTGGCCGGCCAGGTAGCGGGTCACCCGCGCCGTCTCGGCGAGGCCGCAGGACGACTCGGGGAGCACGGCCAGCACGCCAGGCCCGAAGGCAGCGCCCGCGGCTCGCAGCGCCGGCCCGCTCAGCGCAGTGCCGCCGGCTGCGGGCAGCGGCAGCCAGCCGCCGAAAAAGCCGCCGGCCAGGACGGCCTTGGCCGGCTCGGCCGGGCCGCCAGCCCGCTGCAGCACGGCCGCCAGCGGGGAGCCGAGCGCGATCTCGTAAACGCCGGGCCTGCGCACCGCGCCGCTCAGGGTCACCAGCGCGGTGCCTGGCGCCGCCGCCGTGCCCAGCTCGCGGAACCAGTCCGCGCCGTAGCGCGCGATCAGGGCGAGATGAGCGAGGGTCTCGACGTTCTGCACGAGCGTCGGCCGCCGGTGCGCCCCGCGCTGGGCCGGCCGGGGCGGCACGAAACCGGGCAGAGCCGCGGCCCCGTTCAGGAAGTTGACCAGCGCGGTCTCCTGGCTCGCGACGTAGCCGCCGGGAACGGCCACGATCTCGACCGGCATCCGGTCCAGCCCGGCTCGCTCCCGGCTGGCCACTGCGTCGTTCAGCGGGCCCATCGCCGCGGCGGTCCCGCTGTGCAGGCACAGGTAGCCGCGGCCGGCGCCGACGGCCTCGGCGGCGAGCGCGAGTCCGTCCAGCACGAGGTGGGGCGCCCGGCCCAGCAGGATCCGGTCCTTCTCGCTGGATGGCTCGGACTCCGCGCCGTTAGCGATGACTACCGCCGCGGCCGGGCTGCGCAGCGGCCGGGCAGCAGCAGCGGCGGCAACCGCGCGCATCTTGCGCCCGGCCGGGAACCCGGCGCCGCCGCGCCCGGTCAGCCCGGATCGGTCCACCTCCGCGATCAGGGCAGCGCCGGTGCGCCGCTCGTCGCGCTGCGGCAGCGGCGGCGGGCCGTAGCGCGCCAGGTGCTCGGCGAGCGCAAGGGGCCCGTCGGCGGGGATGAGCCGCGGGATGTGCCGGGGCGCCGTGGCGGCGGGCCGGCCCGCCGCGGCGGCCGGGCCTGCCGCGCTCACCCGGGCCGCCCGCTGTGCAGCAGCGCGGGCGGCGTCCCGGACCGGCGTGCCCAGTCCGGCTGCAGCGGCCCGGCGGTCAGCCACGCGCCGCCGGCGAGCAGCACCAGAACGACCGCGAGGGCACCGGCCAGCCGGGCGACCGGATGCGAGGGCCAGCCGTAGGCCAGCCGCCAGGCTGCCAGCGCGGTCATCATGCCAACGCAGGCAAGCGTCAGCACGAGCACCCAGCGGACCGTCGTATCCGATCCGGTGCCGAGGCCATGCAGTACCGCGACCGGCCAGCAGAGATAAGCCGACCAGTGCACGGCGCGCCAGGTCCGGTAGCTCATCCGGGCCCGGACGATGCTCGTGACGGTCAGCGCCAGCATCAGGTCGAAGGCAATCGCGCCGAGTCCCAGCCATAGCGGCCGGTACCGGGAGATGAACGGGATCACCACGTCCTGCAGCCGGATCGGCACATAGCTGTCGGCAAGCGTGGTGATGATATGGGCCCCGGTGAAAGCCAGCGCGAGCAGCGAGAAGTTCTTGTGCAGGCCCGCTGTCACGAACCGGGGCAGCCCGGGCCGCTGGTAGCGCACCGACGTCAGAATGCCCAGGGCCATGCTCGCCGTCAGCAGGACCAGCGCGACCAGGCCGGTGGCCCTTGTGGTGTACCACAGCGGTGTCGAGGCGTTCACCACGATCGCCACGGCGGGCGATGCTGCCGCGTGCATGATCATGCCGCCTCGGTCGGCCCCTCATCGCCGGGCCAGCCGGCCGTGGTCGCGACCGAGCCGTCCTGGCGGACCAGGCGCGCGGGCAGGCCGATGTCGTGCAGCCAGGGCAGGGCCGCGGCGTCGCGGATGATGGCCGCGGTGCTCGCGGTGTTGGCGTCCAGGCAGCTGCCCGCGGCGACGGTCACAGTGCGCCAGCGGGAATGGGCCGGCTCGCCGGTCGCCGGATCGATGATGTGGTGCACGGGCCGGCCGCCGACGGTCCAGGCGCGGACGGTCGTGCTCGAGGTCGCCAGGCCGCCCGATCCCACCGTCACCGTCTGGCCGGGCGCGTCCGGGCCGCTGGCGTGGTCATCGGTTACCCGGACGCGCCAGCCGCCCTCGGGGGCTGGCCCGGCAACCGCGAGGTCGCCGCCGAGGCTGACCAGGACGCCGCAGCCCAGTTTCGCCGCGACATGGCCCGCGCACTGGTCGGCGGCCCAGGCCTTGGCGGTGGCACCAAGATCCAGCTGGGCCCGGTGGCGCAGCCGTGCCCGCAGTCGGCGCCGGTCCAGCTGCACGGTGCGCCAGCCGGGAACCGGGCTGACCGGCCCGGTAACCCGCGGCTCGACCTCGTCAGCGTGGCGGACCGCCGCGAAGTCGCGGTCGTAGCCCAGGCTGGCCAGGGCCCGCCCGCAGGTCGGGTCGACGTCGCCGCCGGTCAGCCGCGCGGCCCGCAGCGCCGCGCCGAGGATCTCCGCGAGCAGCTTGCTGACCGGAGTCCATGCTCCGCCGCCGGCGTTCAGCGCGGACAGCTCCGAATCGATGCGGAACCGGCTGCAGGCCACGTCGACCGCGGCCAGTTCGCCGTCGAGGAGCCCGCGTGCCCGCGTCAGCCGGCCGGGCGCGGCAACGAGCAGAACCGCTGTCGTGCCGAAAACGCTGAAGCTGTCACCGGCGATGGCCGCGGTGGTCATGAGGCACCCGATGTCACCTGGCCAGAGCCCTGCGCAGGCGCGGGAGGCTGGGCGGGGATCACGATCGTGCCGGGAGCTTGATGGCTCGGCTGTGTCTGGGCCGGCGTCTGCCGGACGCCGTGACCGAACGCAACGGCGATCAGCGCGGCGGCGACGGCGGCCACGGCACCGGTGCGCCAGGTCAGCAAACTGATCTTGCGCAGGCCGTCGTCGCGGACGAACATGGCAGAGCGCACGTTATCGCGCCGCATCGCGTGATCCTCCCTGCGCGCCCAGCCGGGCCCCGCCGAGCGCACGGTTTCGCACTACCCAGCGTCCGTGCCGCGCCCTGGGAACTGCTCCAGGAATCCTGCGGGTTTGCTGACCGGGACTGGCTCTGCGTAGCCGCAATGCGCCAGTGCAGCGGTCAATTGCCGACTCTGCCGGTACCGGGGCGGGGTGTATCGTCAGATGGTGCGAGGTTACACCCAGGATAAGGACGCCTACCTGCGGCGCCTGCGCCGGATCGAAGGGCAGGTACGCGGCCTGCAGCGGATGGTCGAGGACGACGTCTACTGCATCGACGTGCTGACCCAGGTTTCCGCTGTTACCCGCGCCCTGCAGGCTGTCGCGCTCGGGCTGCTCGAGGATCATCTCGGCCATTGCGTCACCGAGGCCATCGAGCGCGGCGGTCCCGAGGCCCAAGGGAAGGTACGGGAGGCCGCAGCGGCCATCTCCCGCCTGGTCAAGTCCTGAACCGGGGTCCGGCATCTGAGTCCTGTCCGGTCAGCCGCGCGAACGGCCGCAGGTTGGCCACGCTCTCGCCGCGCTTGACCCGCCAGGCCCATTCCCGCCGGATGGACGACGCGAAGCCGATCATCAGTGCCTGGTCGAAGTTCTCGTCCGAGTAGCTGAGCACGCAGCCGAGCAGCCGGTCGACCTCCTCCGGCGTGATGGACGTCAGCGGGAGCCGGCCCACCAGATGCACGTCTCCGGCGGGGTCGAGCGCGAAGTGCACGCCGAACATGCGGCCGCCGCGCTCGAGCAGGAACCGGTAGAACTCGGCGTGGCACTCATCCGGCTGCCGGCAGAAAAAGGCCTCCACCTGCAGGCTGTGCGCTCCGACGATCAGCCAGGTCATGGTGGCGAGCTTGTGCTGTCCCTCCAGCCGGACCAGGTACGCGCCCGGATGCGGGCTTTCGAACGGCAGGCCCAGCCCGGTCAGGGCCCCCTCGAGCGCGGCCGCAGCGAGTTGCTGCTGAGGAGTTCCTGCGCCGGTCATGCGTCCACCGATGCGGCCGCCTCGGTCATGACGTCGCTGTACATCCGCATCAGCCCGTCGACCGTCGCTGACCAGCCGAAGCGGGAGGCGTGCTCGCGCGCGCCGCGGGAGAGCCTGGCCAGGGTGGCTGGCGAGTCGATCAGCTCCAGCATTGCGCGGGCATAAGCAGCCGGGTCACGGGAATCGACAAGCACGCCCGACGCCCCGTCCCTGACCGCGGTCCGCAGGCCGCCGACCGAGGCGGCAACGACCGGGGTGCCGCAGGCCTGGGCCTCGACCGCGACCAGCCCGAACGACTCCGAATAGGACGGCACTAGGACGAGGGTCGCGGCCCGGTACCAGTCGGCAAGCTCGGCCTGCGGGCACGGCGGCTCCAGCCGGACTATCCCGGTCACCCCGAGGCGGCCGGCCAGGACTGCAAGGCTGTCCGGGTCGGCGCGGCCGCTGCCGCTGGGTCCGCCGACGAACGCGACTGTCAGCCGGCCTGCCAGGCCGGGCTCGTCGCGGATCAGCCGGGCAGCGGCGTGCAGCACGATGTCGGGTGCCTTGAGCGGCTGCACCCGGCCGGCGAAGACCAGCACCACGCCGTCGCGGGACAGACCGAGCCGGCCCCTGGCCTCCTGCTGCGAGCCGGGCCGGAAGACGGCCAGGTCGACGCCGGGATTGATGGTGGCGACCCGGCCAGCATCGGCGTCGTACAGCTCGATCAGCTGCCGCGCCTCCTCGTCGGTGTTGGCCACGAGCTGGTCGGCGGCGGCGATGACCTCGGCTTCGCCGCGCAGGCGCACCGCGGGCTCGGCGGCATCACCTGCCGCGAGCGCCGCGTTCTTGACCTTGCCCAGGGTGTGCATGGACTGGACGAGCGGCACGCCCCAGCGCTCCTTGGCAACGGCACCGACCTGACCGGAGAGCCAGTAATGCCCATGTATCAGGTCATACCGGCCCGGCGCGTACGCGGCCTCGGCTCGCAGCACCTCGAAGGTGAAGTGGCACAGCTGGCCAGGCAGATCGGCCTTGTCCAGGTCGTCGAACGGGCCCGCGGGCAGGTGCCGCACCAGCACGCCGGGGGCAAGCTCCGCTACGGGCGGCAGATCGCGCGACACCGCTCGGGTGAACACGTCCACCTCGACGCCGCGGGCGGCCAGCCGCCTGGCAACCTCGACGACGTACACGTTAAGACCGCCAGCATCACCTGTTCCTGGCTGCTCGAGCGGCGATGTGTGGACACTGACAGTCGCGATCCGCCGGGGAAAGGGTCGCGGCACGGGCATGCACCTCCACAAGCGGAACCCCGTAGCCGGCCGTCCTGTTCCCCGCTGGCCGGCCGACGCCGCGATTGCGCCCGGCCCGCCGAACCCGTCCGGCCCCGCGCGAGCAGCCGCCAGAAGTCCCCGCCGGAAGGGGCTCCTGCTGTGATGCCAGCGACGATAGGCTCTGCCTCATGGCGACCCTGGTGCTGCTCAGGCACGGAGAAAGCGCGTGGAATGCCGAGGGCCTGTTCACCGGCTGGGTCGACGTCGGCCTGTCCGACAAGGGCGCGGCCGAGGCTGTGCAAGCAGGCGAACAGCTGGCCGAGGCGGGCCTGCGGCCCGATGTCCTGCACACCTCGGTGCTCACACGGGCGATTCAGACTGCGAATGCGGCGCTGGAGGCAGCCGGGCTGGCCTGGCTGCCGGTACGCCGGTCGTGGCGGCTCAACGAGCGCCACTACGGCGGTCTGCAGGGCAAGAACAAGGCGCAGACCAGGCAAAAGTACGGCGACGAGCAGTTTATGCTCTGGCGCCGGTCCTACGACGTCCCGCCGCCGCCGCTGGCCGACGATGATCCGCTGGCGCAGGCCGGCGATCCGCGGTACGCGACGCTGCCCGATGAGATCCGGCCGCGGACCGAGTGCCTGAAGGACGTCTACAACCGGCTGCTGCCCTACTGGTACGACGCGATCATCCCGGACCTGGCGGCGGGCCGGACGGTACTGGTGGTGGCGCACGGCAATTCGCTCCGGGCGCTCGTGAAGCACCTGGATTCCATTCCTGATGCGGAGATCGCGGAGCTGAACATCCCGACCGGGATCCCGCTGCTGTACGAGCTGGACGCTGACTTCCGGCCCAAGCCGCCCGGCGGCCGGTACCTGAACCCCGAGGCGGCTGCGCTGGCAGCCGAAGCGGTGGCCGCCCAGGGCCGCTGAGCAGCAGGCCAGCGGGCCAGCGGGGGCTGGCGGACCGGGTCGGCAGCGCCAGCATAAACGGGTACGGTCGCAACCGTGAACACTCAGTAAATAACCGTCGGCTGCGCTTCCTGCGCCGGTGCGATCGCGCGGGCCGCCGCATACCATCAAAGCGTGGACATGGGGGTGAATGCGGTCAGGCATGCCTGTCCTGCTGGCGCCGCCCGGCGAGCCGGGAAGGCGCATTGCGCGGAGTTCCAGCCGGCCGCCGCATGAAGGCCTGGGCGACGTCTAAGGCAAATGCGACGGACGGTCATAGCCAGCGTTCGAAGCTGCCGGCCGGAATCGCCTCCGTCCTGTCAGTGCTGTCCTCCTCCGCTGTCGTGCTCGACAGCGAGGACAGGGTGCTGCGGGCAAGCTCGGCAGCCCGCTCATTCGGGCTGGTCAAGGGCGACAAGCTGCTGGTCGGCGAGCTGCTCGCACTGGCCAGGCAGGTCCGCAGGGATGGCGAGATCCGCGAGGGCGAGATCGAGGTATCCACCGCCAGCTTCAACGGCACGACCACCAGCTTCGCTGTCCGGGTCGCCCCGCTCGGTGCGGGCGTGGGCGGCGGCGGCCTCATCCTGGTGCTGGCCGAGGACCAGACCGAGAGCCGGCGGGTCGAGGAAGTCCGGCGTGATTTCGTCGCGAATACCAGCCACGAGCTCAAGACACCGGTGGGCGCGCTCGCGTTGCTCGCCGAGACCGTGGAAGACGCCGCCGACGACCCCGAGGCCGTCCGCCGCTTCGCCGGCCGGATGCGCCAGGAGGCGTCCAGGCTCACCAACCTGGTGCAGGACCTGATCACGCTAAACCGGATCCAGGCCGCCGAGCCGGTCCCGGATCCGGTTCTCGTTGAGCTGGATGCCGTGGTGGCCGAAGCCCTGGACCGCTGCCGGATGAAGGCTGCCGCCCGCGGCATCGAGCTCGCGGCAACCGGGCCACGCGGCCTGGTCGTCATGGGTGACGAGGACCTGCTGGTGACCGCGCTGCGTAACCTGCTCGAGAACGCCGTCGCCTATAGCCCGGAGAAGACCCGCGTCGTGGTGTCCACCCGGCGGCCGGCCGATGACGCTGCCGAGATCAGCGTGGCGGATCAGGGCATCGGCATCCCCGAGCGCGATCTCGTCCGGATCTTCGAGCGCTTTTACCGCGTCGACCCAGCCAGGTCGCGCGCCACCGGCGGGACCGGCCTCGGACTCGCGATCGTCAAACACGTCATGGCCGCACACGGCGGCAAGGTCACGGTGTGGAGCAAGGAATCCGCGGGCTCGACCTTCACCCTGCAGCTGCCGCTGCGGCCAGACGCCTCCGTCATCAGCGGAGGGCCCGTGCAGGCAATCGGTCATTCTTCCATGGAGGCAGCGAAGTGACACGCGTGCTCGTGGTCGAGGACGAGGCGTCGTTCAGCGACCCGCTCTCCTACATGCTGCGCAAGGAGGGTTTCGACGTCGCGGTCTGCGCGACCGGGCCCGATGCAATCGAGGCCTTCGACCGAAGCGGCGCTGACCTGGTTCTGCTGGACCTGATGCTGCCCGGGCTGCCCGGCAGCGAGGTGTGCCGGGCGCTGCGCGAGCGCTCCAACGTCCCGGTGATCATGCTGACCGCCAAGGACGGGGAGATCGACAAGGTCGTCGGCCTCGAGCTCGGCGCCGACGACTACGTCACCAAGCCGTTTTCCTCGCGCGAGCTCGTGGCCCGGATGCGCGCCGTGCTCAGGCGGCGGGGAGACGGCGACGAGCCGGGGACCTCGATCCTGGAGTCCGGCCCGGTCCGGATGGACGTCGAGCGTCATGTCGTCACGGTGCGGAGTGAGCAGGTGCAGCTGCCGCTCAAGGAGTTCGAGCTGCTTGAGGTGCTGCTCCGTAATGCCGGGCGGGTGCTGACCCGGATGCAGCTCATCGACAGGGTCTGGGGCGCCGACTACGTCGGGGACACCAAGACGCTCGACGTGCATGTCAAGCGGCTGCGCGCCAAGGTCGAAGTTGATCCGGCGAACCCGGGGCACATCGTGACCGTGCGCGGGCTCGGCTACAAGTTCGAGCCCGCGGGCTGAGCGCGCAGGCCTGAACGGCCCGCGGCGAGCGGCGCCGCGCCAGCGGCCCGAGCAGCCCGCCGCAGTGCGGCCCGGGGACGTTCCCCCTCAGGGCGTGCTGCTCGGCGTCGGGGTCGCGGCGGGCGTGCCGC
>CABECR010000253.1_pt1 | contig 38536 bp, 39 predicted proteins | sample 3422471 | NCBI WGS metagenome assembly CABECR01 (sample SAMEA5534328, study PRJEB31848) | metagenome | biome: tundra; feature: field; material: soil | place: USA | collected 2013-05 | depth 0.15 m
CTCGCCGCCGGACAGCTCGTCGGGAAACCGCGATGCCCGGTCGCTGAGGCCGAGATCTTCCAGCGCCTAGCTTCAGGCGGACGAGCCCAGCCGTCAGCGCCGGGACGCCATTAGATTGCCGGTGAGACAAGCCAGGGAACGACATGTCCCGCGACCAGAGACTCCGCCAGGGCGAAGATCACCTCGGAAGCGCCCGCAGCGAATGCCGGGAGCGCGCTGTGGTCAGCCAGCCAAGCTTCGATTGCGTCCATCGGCGCACCGAACGCATCCATTCGGCGGCGCGGGTACGGGGGCTTCGCCGCTGCCATCCAGCGCGTGAGCCACCAAACAGACACCGGGAGCCGCACGCCGAACAGAGCTACGATTTGCCCGGCCCCGCCACATGCGCCGGGTACGTCCCGCCGAAAGCTCTTTTGCCCGGTCAGGAGTTGCGGTGCCAGCTGCCAGCGCTGCTGACAGCGCCGTGAGCAATGACCGGCAGGAGGGCCGGATCGGCCAGGGCGCCGTGCTGCGCGGGGGGCGTTTGGGCTGACGACGACGTGACCATCGGGCCACACTCCGAGATCAAAGCATCGCTGATCTTCGCGGGATCCGCGGCCGCCCACCACAGATATGTTGCTTGCGACTCGATCATCGGCCAGGATGCCAATCTTGCGGCTGGCGAGGCCTGGCCAGCCATTTCAACGAGCGTGCCGGCCAGCAGGTCTTCGTCCTGCTGGCCGGGCAAGCGGTCGCCACCGGCCTGGCAAAATCTGGTGTGGTGCTGGGGGGATGGTACCCAGGTCGGAGCCAGCGCAGTAGCCAGCCCCCGGGACCCTGCTGCCGCCTGGCAGCGTGGTACCGCGCCTTGGCTTGGTCGACCAGATGTCAGGTCGGCCGGGGGAATAGCACGGCCAGCGGCGGCACCGGGCCCCCGGGTTCAGGCCTGTCTGACCTGCTCCAGGCGCTTGGCGATCGCCGACTTGCGGTTAGCGGCCTGGTTCTGGTGGATGACGCCCTTGCTCACTGCCTTGTCCAGCTTGACCGCGGCAGTCCGCTGGGCCACCGTCGCCGCTTCGACATTGCCCGCGTCGACAGCTGCACGGAAGTGGCGCACGGACGTCTTCAGCTCGGACTTCACGGCCTTGTTGCGCTGCCGGGCCTTCTCGTTCTGCTTGTTCCGCTTGATCTGGGACTTGATGTTCGCCACGCGTGTGCCTCGCTAAAGTCTGTCTGGTTGGTCAAGGTGGTGCCCGGCACGAGCCGAAGCAGCGGCGTCGCGCCCGACACGACAGAGCGGGCATGCAAGCAGCCGAGATCCAACGATATCCGAGATCCCGCCGACCACTCAAACTCAGCTTGGGCCCGGGGCCAGGCTATCGGGTGGGGCGGCTGCCCGCGATCCGATCTGCAGACAGCAGCGATGGGCCGAGCCGTCAATGGCCGAGCCCCCGCAATCGGCAGAGCCCGCCAGGCTGCAGCCGGCCGGCTGCAGCCTGGCGGCAGCAGCGCCCTGGGCTGGTCACTGGCGCCGGCATCGGCGCCGGCGTGCGACCATAGACGTCGACAGCGATCTGCCGGCGCCTTGCCCGTCCGGCTGGCCCCGACGAGGGCCAGCATCCGGCCTAGCCGGGCCGGGCAGGCGAGACACCTAACCGACTGAGTCGGCCCGCAGATCGCCGGCCGCACCTACCCGACGACTAACTGACGGATGCCTGTGCCACCAACGCCCGAGCCATCAGTACCCGAGCCGCTGGCCGCTGCGCCCCCGGCCCCGGAGTCAGCGGCTCCCGCACCCGGACGGACCGATCAGGCAATGATCCGCAACTTCTGCATCATCGCCCATATCGATCATGGCAAATCCACGCTCGCGGACCGGATGCTGCAGCACACCGGCGTCGTGACGGACCGCCAGATGCGCGCGCAGTACCTGGACCGGATGGACATCGAGCGCGAGCGCGGCATCACGATCAAGAGCCAGGCCGTCCGGCTGCCCTGGCGGGGCGAAGACGGCACGCAATACGTGCTGAACCTCATCGACACCCCTGGTCACGTCGACTTCACCTACGAAGTGTCCCGGTCGCTGGCCGCGTGCGAGGGCGCGATCCTGCTGGTCGACGCCGCGCAGGGAATCGAGGCCCAGACGCTGGCCAATCTCTACCTGGCCCTGGACGCTGACCTGCACCTGATCCCGGTCCTGAATAAGATCGACCTTCCGGCCGCGCAACCCGACAAGTACGCGGCCGAGCTGGCCGGCATCATCGGCTGTGATCCCGCCGACGTCCTGCGGGTGTCGGCGAAGACCGGCGAGGGAGTCATCGACCTGCTGAACGCGGTTGTCCGGCAGGTGCCGGCGCCCAGGGGAGATCTTGAAGCCCCCGCCAGGGCGCTGATCTTCGACTCCGTCTATGACACCTACCGCGGCGTGGTGACCTATGTCCGCGTCATGGACGGCCGCCTCTCGCGGCGCGAGAAAACCCTGATGCTGTCCACCAAATCGGTGCACGAGACGCTCGAGGTGGGCGTGATATCCCCCGAGCCGGTCCCGTCGGAGGCGCTCGCGGCGGGCGAGGTCGGCTACCTGATCACCGGGGTGAAAGACGTCCGGCAGGCGCGGGTCGGCGACACGGTGACCAGCGCGGCCCGCCCGGCCAGCCAGCCGCTGCCGGGCTATGCCAATCCCAGGCCGATGGTGTTCTCCGGCCTGTACCCGCTGGACGGGGACGACTACCCTGAGCTGCGCGACGCACTGGACAAGCTGCGGCTAAACGATGCATCACTGGTCTATGAGCCGGAGACCTCGACGGCGCTGGGGTTCGGCTTCCGCTGCGGCTTTCTCGGCCTGCTGCATATGGAGATCGTGCGCGAGCGGCTGGAGCGCGAGTTTAACCTCTCGCTGATCTCGACGGCGCCGAACGTGGTCTACCGCATAATCATGGAATCAGAGGCCGGGATCGTCGTCACCAACCCGAGCGAGTTCCCCGACGGCAAGGTCGCGCACATCTACGAGCCGGTCGTCCGGGCGACCGTGCTCGCGCCCAGCGACCACATCGGCGCGATCATGGAATTGTGCCAGAGCCGGCGCGCTGTCCTGCTGGGCATGGATTATCTGTCGTCCGACCGGGTGGAGATCCGCTACACGATGCCGCTGGCCGAGATCATTTTCGACTTTTTCGATCAGCTGAAGTCGCGCACCCGCGGCTATGCGTCGCTCGACTACGAGCCGGCCGGCGAGCAGGAGGCGGACCTGGCGAAGGTCGACATCCTGCTGCAGGGCCAGCCAGTCGACGCGTTTAGCCAGATTGTGCACGTCGACAAGGCCCGTGAGTACGGTCTGGCGATGACCGCGCGGCTGAAGGAACTGATCCCGCGTCAGCAGTTCGAGGTTCCGATCCAGGCGGCCATCGGCTCGCGGATCATCGCCCGCGAGAACATCCGGGCGATGCGCAAGGACGTGCTCGCCAAGTGCTACGGCGGTGACATCACCCGTAAGCGCAAGCTGCTGGAGAAGCAGAAGGAGGGCAAGCGCCGGATGAAGGTCATCGGCCGGGTCGAAGTGCCCCAGGAGGCCTTCGTCGCGGCGCTGTCGACCGAGCAGGGGTCTGACCGGAAGCGCTAGCCGGCTCGAGCGGCTGCTGGCCGGGCGCCGGCTACAGGCTCGCGGCTACATGCTCGCGGCTACATGCGCGACGACGGCCACGACGAGGACAACCACCAGGACGATCATCGCCAGGCCGCCCCAGCCGAGCACGAGGCCGTAGGCCGCAAGGTTCGCGCCGTCGTCGCCACTACGCCGTATCTGGCCGCGCGCCATGTGGCCGAGCACGATTGCCGGGATGGTGGTCAGCATGCCGGTAAAGGGCTGCGCGACGCCGCAGGCCAGCGCGGCAATAGCGAGCGGATTGGTCCGCGGTGCCCTCGGATACCGGCCGGGCAGGTCAGCGGTCACGGCATCGAGCTCGGCGTAGGTCCGCGCGGAGAGCGCCCGGCCGAGACGGGCGTCATACTCATCGGGGCTCAGCCGGCCCTCGGCGAACGCCGTCTGGAGCAGGCCGGTTGCCACGTCCCGGTCAGTGTCGGACGCTCTCATCTGGCCCGGGCCAGATGTCATCCTCATCTGGCCGAAGCTGCCCGCTGTCATCCCGTCTGCCCCGCTATCTGCGCACCGCTTGCCCGAGTACGCTAAGGCCAGCGTATCTCCGCCTGCCCGGGCAGGGAAAGCTCGTGCGGGCCGGCGGAAAACGAGATCTACCTGTTCCCGTCAGTCGGATAGCGTGAGGATCATGGTGGACGGGCGCGTGATCTCGGTTAGCCGCGGCGCAGTGCGGGACATGCCGATCGGCGGCAAGCCAGCGCGCAGAGCGATCGACAAGATGGATGCAAGGCCCCGTCGCCATCAGCGCGCTCGGGCCGGCGGGGGATGAGCAGGCGGACGCGGAGCACCAAGTCGGGGCTGGACATCAACGCGGCGATGATCGGGGAGACCTGGCAGCTGCGGACTGCGGTCGTGCAGATCACCGGCGCCCGCATCTCCTGTGTCGCCTCCGGTCCTGGCTGGGCGAGGAGCACTGGGTACGGCGATTCGCCAGGGCCGGGCGCCCCGGCACGTTATCTGCGCGTGCTGGCCGAGGGTAGCGTGAGCGCAGGGGATGACGTCCGGCTGCTCGATCGCCCGGCCTGCCATGTGACCGTGGTCGAGTCGATGCCGGCTTCTTGCGGCGATCAGGACCTGATGCGCAGGCTGCTCGAGGTGGAAGGGCGAGGCGAGAAGTGGGACGAGGCCGGCCTGCATATTCTCGGGCGAGCAGGGGTCTAGGACTCGGCCTCGAGCTAGCCGCGGCGAGCTGAGCTCGCGATGGCAGGGCCCCCGCCTGATGGTGCGCCGGTCCCCGGTAACGGCGCGCTGCCGGGCGCCGCGCTGGAGGGTATCGGCAGCCGCCCGTTCGGCATTTACGTGCATGTGCCGTTCTGCGTGACCCGGTGCGGCTACTGCGACTTCAACACCTACACCGCCGCCGAACTCGGCTCAGGCGCCTCCCGTGCGTCCTACCCGGGGCAGGCGATCGAGGAGATTCGCCTGGCTCGCCGGGTCCTCGGCGCGGCGGACGTCCAGGTCAGCACCGTCTTCTTCGGCGGCGGCACACCGACCCTGCTGCCGCCGAAGGATCTTGGCGCGATCCTGGACGCGGTCGCCGCGGAATTCGGGCTGGCTGCGGGCGCCGAGGTGACCGCCGAGGCCAATCCCGAGACGCTCGATGATCGCGTCCTGGCGGAATTGCGCTGCCGGGGCTTCACCAGGATCTCTCTTGGCATGCAAAGCGCCGTCCCGCACGTTCTGAGCGTCCTGGATCGCGTGCATCAGCCGCAGCGGCCTGAGCAATGCGTCGCCTGGGCGCGCGCCGCCGGATTCGAGCACGTCAGCCTGGACCTGATCTACGGCACGCCAGGGGAAAGCGACCGCGATTGGGCGCAGTCCCTGGAGGCCGCGCTCGGTGCTGCCCCCGACCACGTCTCCGCATACGCGCTGATCGTCGAGCATGGCACCAGGCTCGCCGCCCGGATCAGGCGCGGCGAGCTTCCGGCCCCCGACGACGATGACATGGCCGACCGCTATCTGGCCGCCGACGAAATGCTCGGCCGCGCGGGGCTCGGCTGGTACGAGATCTCCAACTGGGCAATCTCGCAGGCGGCGCAATGCCAGCACAACCTGCTCTACTGGCGCGGCGCAGACTGGTGGGGCATCGGGCCCGGCGCGCACAGTCACGTGGGCGGTGCCCGCTGGTGGAATGTCCGCCACCCTGCCGCGTACGCGCAGCGCATCGCGGCGGGCAGCAGCCCCGGCCAAGGGCGCGAGATCCTCACTCCGGCTGAACGCACGACGGAGCGGATCATGCTGCTCACCCGGCTGTCCGACGGCTGCCCGCTCGCCGAGCTCGCTGCCGCCGGACGCGAGGCGGGTGCGGCGGCGGCGGCGAACGGCCTGGCCGACACGGGGGCATTCGCCAGCGGCCGGATCGTGCTCACCCGCCGTGGGCGGCTGCTGGCCGACGCGGTGATCTGCGGCCTAACGGACTAGCGGCACGCGCCAGCCGGCCTGAGGCCCTGTTAGCGCAGTATCGCCGCGCAGAGCCAGCCGGGAATCGCGCGGTACTCGCCGCGGCCAGCCGAGATCGCGGCCAGGACGATGTACACCAGTCCTGCGAGCCACAGGCCGGCCACCATCGGCGTGACTATCAGCAGCGCGACGCGGACTGAGTCGAGTGACATCAGGCCGCCGAAGATCAGTGCCGAAAAATCGTAGAGCAGCACGGTTATCGACAGGTTCAGCGCCTGGGCGGCATGGCGGCGGACAAAAGGCGACCGCTGCATGCACAGGTAGACGGCCAGCGCCGGGAGGAAGCTCAGGAACGGCCAGCCCAGGTAGCCGAGCATTGCCCACCGCTGCGCCGCCTCGTCCACAGTCATGTCGTCGCGCGCTGCGCCGTCCGCGCCTGCCTCGCCGCGGGCCGCCGCGGCATCCGCATCGGCGCCCGGGCCTGCTGCCCGCTGCGCGCCGGGAACCTGTCGCTGATCAGCGCCGGAGGCCTGATCCAGCCGGGAGCTGTCCGCGCCGCTGCCAGCGTCGGGCGGGAAGCGGACGGGCTCCGGCTGCCTGCTGGGCCCTGGCACGTCGGCGGACTCTGTCGGCTCTGGTCCGCGAACGTGGGGTCCGGTCAGCGGGCTGTCCGGCAGCGGCCACGCGCTGACGGCGCCAGGCGCCCGCTGCCGCGCTGGCGGGCCGGTGGGCTGATCGGCAGCGGACGGCCATCCCTGCTGGCCCGTGGGCCAGGTATGTGGCCTGGCGGGCTGCAGTTCCTCGTCCCGGACCGGCTGGAATCCGCCGGGCGGCTCCGGCTGCCCGTCGCTGTCTTGCTGCAAGTCCCCGTTCTGCTGCCGCGCCCCGTATTGCGGCCAGTCCCCGTTGTGCGGCACCCCAGGGCCGTCATGGCTGGGCGCAGCATCCGCCGCTGGCGGCGAATGCAGTCCAGAACCGCGCTGGTCAGGTGCCGGCTGTGCTGGATAATTCATCAACCCTCGTCTGTCATGCTGATGAGCTCACGCTAAGCGCTGCAGGTCGCATCGGCGTAACGAACTCGATCGTGACCGCAGCGCGCTGTCCCAGTGCCATTCGCCCCATAGACTTGGCACTCGGGAGATGTGAGTGCCAGGGAGGTGTGCGCGTGCTTGACGACAGAAAGCTCGCGGTCTTGCGCGCCATCGTGGAGGACTACGTTTCCACCAATGAGCCGGTCGGCTCGAAGTCCGTGGTGGACCGGCATAGCCTCGATGTCTCTCCGGCGACGATCCGCAACGACATGGCTGTGCTAGAGGAGCAGGGATATATCGTTCAGCCGCACACCAGCGCGGGCCGGGTGCCCACGGACAAGGGCTACCGGCTGTTCGTTGACCGGTTGTCCGGCGTAAAGCCGTTTTCGGCCGCAGAGCGCAGAGCAGTCGAGACGTTCCTTTCCGGTGCCTACGACCTTGACGATGTCGTGATGCGGACGGTGCGACTGCTCGCGCAGCTTACCCGGCAGGTCGCCGTAGTCCAGTACCCGTCTCTCAGCAGGTCATCGGTTCGGCACGTCGAGCTTGTCCCGCTGACTGAACGGCGGCTGCTGCTGGTCCTGATCACCAACACCGGGCGCGTCGAGCAGCGGGCTATCGACCTTCCCGGCCTGACCGACGAGGAATCGATCACTCAGCTGCGTGCCGTCATGAATGCCTGCCTGGACGGCCGGAAGCTGGCAGAGGTGGCGACGGTAGTCGCCGAGCTGCCGGAGCGGGTGGCGCCCGGCGAGCGCGCGAATGCAGCGGCAGTGTTCTCTGTCATCCTGGAGACTCTGGTGGAGCGCCACGAGGAACGGGTGGTCGTCGGCGGTGCGGCCAACCTCACTGCGGCTGACTTCTCCCGCGGGCTGCACGAGGTTCTGGAGGCCCTCGAGGAGCAGGTTGTGCTGATGCGGCTGCTCGGCGAGGCGGGCGACCAGGGCTCGCTGACCGTCCGGATCGGTGCGGAGAACGAGGTGCAGGGCCTGCGGAGCACCTCCCTGATAGCCACCGGCTACGGCGCCGGCGACCATCAGCTGGCCAAGCTCGGCGTGCTAGGGCCGACACGAATGGATTACCCGACGGCGATGGGAGCGGTACGCGCGGTGGCACGATACGTTGGCCAGATCCTGGCAGAGTCGTAGGAGCCGGCGTGGCAAACGACTATTACACGACGCTCGGCGTCCGCCGTAACGCGGACGCGGACGAGATTAAGAAGGCCTACCGGCGGCTGGCACGGGAGCTGCACCCCGACGTTAATCCCGACCCGCAGACGCAGGAGCGCTTCAAGGACATCACCCAGGCCTATGAGGTGCTCTCCGACCCGGAGAAGCGCCAGATGTATGACCTGGGCGCTGGCCCATTCGCGCCGGGCGGGGCAGCCGGTGCCGGAGGGTTCGGCGCGGGTTTCCCGTTCAGCGACATCATGGATGCATTCTTCGGCGGCAGTGCGGGCCCGCGCGGCCCGCGCAGCAGGGCACGCCGGGGTCGCAACGCGACGATCCGGGTGGAGCTCGACCTGTCAGAATGCGCGTTCGGCACGACGAGGGATCTGGTGGTCGACACGGCGGTGGTGTGCCCGACCTGCTCTGGCGAGGGTGCTGCGCCGGGCACGCACCCGACGACCTGTGACGTCTGCAACGGGCGCGGCGAGGTGAACCAGGTCACCCGCTCGTTCCTCGGCCAGGTCATGACAGCGCGGCCGTGCCCGGGCTGCGGCGGATTCGGCAGCGTGATCCGCAGGCCGTGCCCGGAGTGCGACGGTGACGGCCGGGTCAGGACCCGGCGGACTATTAAGGTGCGGATCCCGGCCGGCGTGGAGGACGGCACCCACATCCAGCTGGCGGGCGAGGGCGAGACAGGACCGGGCGGCGGACCGCCGGGTGACCTGTTCCTGGAAATCGTGCAGCGGCCTCATCCGATCTTCGAGCGGCAGGGCGACGACCTGCACTGCATAGTGACGATCCCGATGGTCGCGGCGGCCCTCGGGGCCACCCTGAAGGTGCAGACGCTCGATGGCCCGGCGGAAATTGACATCCGGCCGGGCTCGCAGTCCGGCCAGGCGATTCCGCTGTACGGGCAGGGAACGGCGCACCTGAACTCCCAGGGCCGAGGCGACCTGCTGATCCATGTCACGGTCGAGATGCCGACCAAGCTCGAGCCTGAGCAGGAAGCATTGCTCAGGGAGCTGGCGCGGCTGCGCGGCGAGGAGTCACCGCCCGGCAAGTTCGCTCCGGGCCAGCAGGGCTTTTTCTCGCGGCTGCGCGACGCGTTCAACGGCCGCTGACGGCAGCGACAGGCCAGCCCTGAGACCTCCGGTATTCATCGCCGATCGCGCCCAGCTGGAGCGCGAGGCCATCACGCTGTCCGGTGCGGAGGGACGGCACGCCACCACGGTGCGACGGCTCGCTTCCGGTGAGCGGGCCGATGTCACCGACGGCCGCGGCACAGTTGCCGAGTGCATAGTGAGCGGCACGGGCCAGGACATGCTCGAGCTTGCTGTGCACGCCCGCCGGACCGAGCCCGAGCCCGACCCCAGAATTGTGGTGGTTCAGGCGATTCCCAAGGGTGACCGCGGCGAACTGGCTGTCGAGATCATGACCGAGGTCGGCGTCGACGTCGTCGTGCCGTGGTCGGCCGAGCGCTGCGTGGCGAAATGGCGGGCTGACCGGGCTGACAAGGCGCTGGCACGCTGGCGGGCAACCGCTCGGGAGGCCGCGAAACAGTCACGCCGGGCCTGGTTCCCCGCGGTCACCGGCGCCGCAGATATCCGCGACGTGGCCCGGCGAGTCGCTGCGGCGAGCCTCGCGCTGCTGCTCGATCCTGAGGCGCCCCTACTGCTGGCAAGCACCGGCTTGCCCGGCGGCGGCGACATCGTCCTGGTCGTCGGCCCTGAGGGGGGAGTGAGCCCGGACGAGCGGGCCGCGCTCACGGCTGCAGGCGCCGTCAGGGCGCGGCTGGGCCCATCGGTGCTGCGTGCATCGTCAGCTGGAGCAGTGGCTGCGTCACTCGTTCTCAGCCACTGCGGCCGCTGGGGCTGACGCCACCCGCCGTGAGTCTCACCAGCGCCGGTCCGCCGGTGCCGGCCGGGCGCTGGCGGACCGGCACCGGCGGACCGCCGGGCTCAGCGCGTTAGTGCGGGTTATTTCCGGCCTACTCTGGCGGGGTGCTCGGCTGCAGCTGCTGCGAAGTTCGTGCCGGTCCGCTGCCCGGGAGCTTGGTCAGCCGTTTGAACCACTTGTCTCCAGACGGGCCGCTCAACAAGCACGGAGCGGGCGTTTGCGCGGCCGTCGCGGCCGCCTGCGGCGACTTCCCGTCCGCGGCAGTGGTGACCAGCGCGGCGTCCTGAGTGCTTGCACTCAGGGTCGCATCCGGGGCGGCGCGGCCCGGCGTCACGCCGCCGCTGTCACCGGAATCGGGCGAGCCGGAGATTGATCCGGAGATTGATCCGGAGCCGGATGATGCGGTGGAACTCGGACTTGGCGCGACAGACGCAGACGCAGACGCTGACGGCAACGGCGACGGCGAGGAACTCGGGCCAGCCGAGGCGGACGCCGAGGGCGTCGGCGATGGCGAGGCCGTGGACGTCGGCGTGGGCGTGGGCGACGCCGATGGCGAGGCGCTCGTGCCGGGGCTGGCGCCGCCCTTTACCTTGCCGGCTTGACTGGCCGTGGACGGCGGGCAGGTTATTCCTGCGGTGGGCTGCCCGCTGGTCGGCAGGGAACCGTTAGGCGCCCCTGACGAGCCGCCAGGCACCCTATGGCCGTGGCCGGCCAGGGTCGCAGACCCGCCTGTGCCGGGAGTCCCGCTGCCGATAATGCTCTGGTAGAGAGCAGAGTGCGTGATGGCGGGGGGCAGGTCGGCGATGGCGATTCCGGCTGCAATCAGGCAGACGGCGACGGTCATGGCCGCGAACGGGCGCAGCCAGGAATCACGCCGGAAAGACCGGGCAGCAGGTTGCCTGAACCACTCGGGCAGCCTGAACCACTCGGGCAGCCTGAACCACTCGGGCAGCCTGAACCACTCGGGCAGCGCTGCTGGCCACGGCGTGCGGCCCCGTGACGCTACTGATTCCCACGCCGGACCTACGCGGGCCCGGGCAAAATCCGTCGCCAGCTCCAGCCAGCCAAGCACTGTCCTGGACACGACCATGCAGGCGGCCACCATCCAGGCGACAGGCAGCGGGTGCGGGACAGTCAGCCGCGCCCGGATCCGCTCCAGGCCGTCACCAGCGGGCACGATCCCGTCCGCGGCCGCGTGCAGCGCGTGCCGCAGAATCTCCTCGTACTGTGCGTCCGTGCGGCTCATGCCTCACGCTCCAGCACGACCCGCAGCGCGGACATGGCCCGCGCCGTGTGGCTCTTGACGGCGCCCCGGCTGATGCCCATCGTGGTAGCTATCTGGGCCTCCGACAGGTCGCCGTAATAGCGCAGCACGAGCGCCTCGCGCTGCCGTGAGGGAAGCGTCCGCAGCGCAGCGACTACCGCCGAGCGCTCGAGCAGCGCGATCGCTCCCTGCTCGGCACTCGGCATATCCGGCGCCGGTTTCGGCGCGTTCCGGTCCACGACAACGCGGTGCCGCAACACAGAACGTGACCGGTTGACCACTGACTGCCGCAGATACGAGAGTGCCTTGTCGCTGTCCCTCAGCCGGCGCCAGCCGCCGTGCATCGCGACGAACGATTCCTGCACTACTTCCTCCGCAGTTGCCATGTCCCGCACGAGCAGTACCGCAAGGCGCACCAAGGATCGGTAGTGCTCTGCGTAAAGCGCGGTGACTGCCCGGTCCGCGTCCCACTCAGCTGGGATCGAGACCAGTGCGTTATCCGCGACCATAATTTCGGTCACGTGCATTGGACGCGTAGCAACGTCGCCCGGTTCACCGACGGTCATGTCGGCTTCTCGGGATCCGCCGCTGGCGTGCGGATTCGGTTCAACGATCGCATTTCCCCCCATGCCCAGAGTCCGCGCAGCGCGCGGTGCTACTGCCGCGGGCACGCCCCAGGGCCACGGGCACCTGGCGAGCCATGCACCAGAGGGGTGGTGCGCCGAGGTTCGCAGTAGTGCAACCATATATGTCGGCACTAGCATCAGACGGCCACAAGATAAGATCGGTGCCGTGGCAGACTGCCTATTCTGCGGCATCGCTGCAGGTGAGATCCCGGCGCGCCAGGTTCTTGAGAGCGCGCGAACTGTCGCGTTTCGCGACATTACACGTGCCGGTCATTCCGCGCGGGCACTATCCCGACCTGTCGGCGCTGGCCTCGGCCGGCGACGGGCTGCTCGACGAGGTGACCGCGCAGGCGCACGTGGTGGCGAGCCAGGAGGACATAGCGGACGCAGGGTACCGGATCGTCTTCAACACCGGCCCAGACGGTCGGCCACGTGCACGCGCACATCATCGGCGGCAGGCAGATGACGTGGCCGCCAGGATGAGGCGGGCTGGCAGCGCCGATAGCATGACGGGCATGTCGGCCAGGGAGCGTGGCCGCCAGGGGAAGGGCCATTGACAGATAACTCCAGCGATCCTCGCAAGGGCGAGCCGGCCGGTGCCGGCGGCACCCAGGTCAAGATCGTAATTCCGGACGACCACTCTATGGTGAGCCTGCTCGGGTCACGCGATGAGCTGCTGCACGTCATAGAGAATGCGGTCGACGCCGACATTCATGTCCGCGGCAACGAGATCACCATTACCGGCTCGCTGCGCGAGACCGGCGTGGCGGAGCGGCTGTTCGGCGAGCTGACCCAGCTGGTCGCCAGCGGCGCTGAGCTGACGACGGACGCGGTCGAGCGGAGCGTGGCCATGCTCCGCCGGAAAGCGGGTCCCCGCCCGGCCGACGTCTTGACGCTCGACATCCTGTCTGCGCGCGGCCGGACCATCCGGCCCAAGACGGTCAACCAGAAGCGCTATGTCGACGCCATCGACCGGCACACCATCGTTTTCGCCATCGGGCCCGCGGGCACCGGCAAGACCTACCTGGCGATGGCCAAGGCAGTCAAGGCGCTGCAGGCCAAGGAGGTCAACCGGATCATCCTCACCCGGCCTGCCGTGGAGGCGGGCGAGCGGCTTGGTTTCCTGCCGGGAACGCTCTACGACAAGATCGACCCGTACCTGCGGCCGCTCTACGACGCGCTGCACGACATGCTGGATCCCGACACGATCCCGCGGCTGACTGCGGCCGGCACGATTGAGATCGCGCCGCTCGCCTACATGCGCGGCCGTACGCTCAATGACTCCTTCATCCTTCTCGACGAGGCGCAGAACACCTCGCCCGAGCAGATGAAGATGTTCCTGACGAGGCTCGGCTTCGGCTCCAGGATCATCGTCACCGGCGACGTTACGCAGGTCGACCTGCCGTCTGGCCAGCTCAGCGGGCTCCGGCTGGTCCAGGACATCCTGGATGGCGTCCCTGATGTGCATTTCTGCCGCCTGAACAGCCACGATGTCGTCCGGCATAAGCTGGTCGGCGAAATCGTGGACGCCTACGAGCGCTACGACGCCGCCAAGGCGTCGGCCGATTCCGCGCGGCTGAGTACCCGGCGGCCGCGACGTGAGGGCGAACGGGCCCGGTGACAGTAATGACGGCGGGCACGATTGCGGGGATCGTTTGAGCATCGAGATCGCGAACGAGTCGGGCGTCGACTCGGACGAGTGCGCGCTGGCCGGGCTGGCCCGGCATGTCCTGGACGAGATGCGGGTTCATCCACTCGCCGAGCTGTCCGTGCTGCTCGTCGACGAGGCCGCCATGACCGAGCTGCATGTGCGCTGGATGGGCGAGCCGGGCCCGACTGATGTGCTGGCATTCCCGATGGACGAGCTGCGGCCACCGCAGCCGGGCGGCAGCCATGCCGAGCACTCCGGCGGCGATCCCGGCGGCTTTCCCGGCTTGCTTGGTGACGTCGTGATCTGCCCGCAGGTGGCAGCCGAGCAGGCACGCGAGGCCGAGCACGACCCGCAGGTCGAGATGGAACTGCTCGCCGTGCACGGCATCTTGCATCTGCTCGGCTACGATCACGCGGAGACTGAGGACCACGCCACCATGTTCGGCCTGCAGGACAGGCTGCTGGCGTCGTGGCGGTCGGAGCACGAGGCGGCCGACGGGGCGGGTGCCGCCGGGCATCAGCCCGGCGACCAGGATTCCGTCAGTAACGCCGCGGCGCGGACGGCGCCGGACCGCGACACCGGCAGCGCTGGTGACAGCGGGGAAGGGCTGGGGTGAGCCGCCGATGGGATGGCTGCTCGTCGCCGCGATTGCGCTGATCCTGCTGGCTGGCTGGTGCGTCAGCGCCGAGACCGCCCTGCTGCGGATATCCAGGGCGGGCGCAAGGGAGCTGGGGCGCTCGGCCCGCGACTCCTCGGCCTTGCAAGCCGTGCTCCAGGAGGTTCCGCGCTACCTGTCCGTGCTGCTCCTGGCCAGGGTCGCTGCCGAGATCGGCGCTACCGTGCTGGTGGCGGCGGCACTCGTGCACTGGCTGGGGGACGGCTGGCGGGCATTCACCATCACGGCAGCCGTCATGATCGTCGTGATCTACGTGGTCGCCGGTATCATCCCCCGCACGCTGGGCCGCCAGCGTGCGGTGCAGGTGGCCAGCGCGGCTGCCTCCGTTATGCGGCCTGTTGTCCGCCTGCTCGGCCCGCTTCCCGGCTTCCTGCTTGCCACGGGCAGTGTGCTGGGCCCCGGCGGCGAGCACCGCGACGGGCCGTCGGGGTCGGAGGAAGACCTGCGGGGCCTGGTGGACCTGCTGGCGCGGCGGCGGCTGATCCAGCCGGACGAGCGCGCGATGATCCACTCTGTCTTCGAGCTCGGCGACACCATCGTGCGCGAGGTCATGGTCCCGCGCACCGACATGGTCTTCGTGCAGCGCGACAAGACACTGCGCCAGGCGCTATCGCTGGCGCTGCGCAGCGGGTTCTCCCGGATCCCCGTGGTCGGCGAGAACCTGGACGACGTGGTCGGCATTGCCTACCTCAAGGACATCGTCACCCGCAGCTACGAGCACCGGGAGGCCGAGTCGGCCGAGGCAGTCTCCTCGATCATGCGGCCGGCCACGTTCGTGCCGGAGAGCAAGCCGATCGACGAACTGCTGCGGCAGATGCAGGCGCGCCAGATCCACCTGGCGATCGTGATCGACGAGTACGGCGGCACCGCCGGGCTGGTGACCATCGAAGACATCCTGGAGGAGATTGTCGGGGAGATCGCCGACGAGTACGACAAGGAGCAGCCGCCGGTGGAGTGGCTCGGCGAAGGGCGAGCCAGGGTGACGGCGCGGCTGGCAGTGGAAGAGCTGGAGGAGCTGTTCTGCGTCAGCATCGAGGCGCAGGACGTGGAGACCGTCGGCGGGCTGCTCGCCCAGCTGCTCGGCCGGGTGCCGATCGCCGGCTCGGTGGGGACTGTGGCGGGGCTGCGGCTGACGGCCGAGAGCCTTGCCGGGCGGCGCAACCGGATCGGCACCGTGACGGTGGAGCGGATCAGGCCGGCCAGCGGCGGCCCGGCGGGCAACGGGTCGCCGCGCGCGGTCGCTGCCGGATCGCAGGCCAGCCGGCGGGGAGCCGGGAACGGCCAGGGGGCCGCCGGCCCCGCGGGCAGCCCGCGCCAGGCGGGCGGCTGGGATGCGGGCACCAGCTCGGGCGGTTCCGGGCCTGCGGAAGGACCTGCGCACTAGACTGGGCCAGGTGAGCGGCGCAGCGCCGGGACCGGAAGACCTCAAGATCATCACACTGGCCCGCTCGGCCCGTGCGAGGGTGTCTGCTGCCGAGGGTGCGGCTGTGCGTGATGAGACAGGCCGCACCTACGCTGCGGCCGCTGTCGCACTGCCGTCGCTGCGGCTGTCAGCGCTGCGCCTGGCGGTCGCCATGGCGGCGTCCAGCGGCGCGGCAAGCCTGGAGGCGGCCGCGCTGGTGAGCGAAGGGACCGGGCCCGATCCGGCGGATCTGGCCGCGGTGCGTGACGTGGGCCCGGACGCGGTGGTCTTCTACGCCGGGCCCGATGGCACTGTGCGCCAGACGCTGCTGCCCTGAGGCCGGAGGCCATGGTGGCGCTTGCGCCCGACCTAGCGGCCTTCATCCGGGCGAACACCCGGCTGACGGCGCCGCCGTTGCTGCCGGAACTACGGCTGTACCTCGCCGACGAGCCGTTCGGCCTCTGGGAGCGGGTCGAGGCGCAGGCCGGCCAGCCGGAGCTGCCCGTGCCCTTCTGGGCCTTCCCGTGGGCGGGCGGCATCGCGCTGGCGCGTTACCTGCTTGATCACCCCGAGGAGGTCGCCGGCCGGACTGTCCTGGACCTGGCGGCCGGCTCAGGCCTGGTGGCGATCGCCGCAGCCAGGGCCGGGGCGGCTGCGGTGACCGCCAGTGAAATCGACCCGCTAGCCCTGGCGGTCATCGCCCTCAACGCCGCGGCAAATGGCGTCACGCTGGCCGTCGCGCCCGGCGACCTGCTCGGCGGCGGCGCCCGCGGCGCTGACCTGGTTGTCGCGGGCGATGCATGCTACGAGAAGCTGCTGGCGCAGCGGGTCCTGTCATTCCTCGGCCGGGCGCAAGCGGGCGGCGCCCGGGTGCTGGTCGGTGATCCGGGCCGGGCCTTCCTGCCGCGCGCGGGCCTTGAGGCCATCGCGCGATATGACGTCCCGGCCTGGCCCGGGCTTGAGGACGCCAGGATCAAGCCGACGACAGTCTGGCGGCCAGCCTGACGGCTCCGGGCACACGTGATCATCGACCGGTCACATGGCCGCAGCGATCCACGGCAGCAGGACCCGGGCCGTGGGACGAAGCAACGGCGTGCCGTGCACGGCCGCGACCGTACTGCATCGGCCATCTGATCATCAACTGGCACAATCGGCACGTGCAATGGCAGCATGCAGGCCGCGCAGGCGGCGCCGCCGCCGTCCTGGCCGCGGCGGCGCTGTGGGGCAGCACCGGAACCGTTGCGCACTTCGCACCCGCGGCAGCGAGCCCGGTGTCCGTGGGCGCTGCGCGGATCGTCGCCGCCGGCGCGCTGCTCGCGGTCATTGCCCTGGTCAGCCGCGGCCCCGGCGCAGCGGCCGGCTCCCGGCGGCGACGAGCTGCGGCGGCTGCTCTCCGGTTCGGCCGGCCGGAGGGTCATTCTCGCGGCCGGCGCCGTGAGCGTGGCCGGCTACCAGCTCTGCTTCTTCTCCGCGGTGCGGCTGACCGGGGTAGCGATCGGGACCGTGGTGGCCATCGGCAGTGCCCCGGTGCTGACCGGCCTGATCAGCCGGATCGTCGGCGGCGCCGCGCTGACCCCGCGGTGGGCGGCGGCGACAGCCGGGGCCATCGCCGGCTGCGTCGTCCTGGTCACCAGCGGCCAGGCGGCCGGAGTGAACCTGGCCGGAGTGATCCTGGCGCTGCTGGCCGGGCTCTGCTACGCCAGTTATGCCGTCGCCGCGGCCCGCCTGATCACCGGCGGCTACTCAGGGCGCGCGGTGATGGGTGCGCTGTTCGCCGGCAGCGGCATTCTGCTGATTCCCGTTTTCCTGGCGAGCTCGCCGGGCTGGCTGCTGACCGGCCGCGGCCTGGCCGTCACGGCAGAACTGGCCGTCCTCGCCACCGTGGCCGCCTACCTGCTCTACGCGCGCGGTCTGATGACCGTGCCTGCGCCGGTCGCGGTGACCCTGGGACTGGCCGAGCCCGTGGTAGCCGCGCTGCTGGCGCTCGTGGTTCTCGGCGAGCGGCTGACCGCTGCGGCTGCCGCCGGGCTGCTGCTGGTCTGCCTGGCGCTGGCGATTCTGTTCATCCGGCGGCCCGCCTGATCTGGTCCCGGCAGGGTAGGCGGTACTCCGCGGCGCTGCAGTAGGGAAGAATCACGAAAATGGGATCGCCGCCAGTGCCAACGCCAGCCCCGGTGCCGCCGCCGGCGGCGGCCGGGTTCCGGTCCGGCTTTGCCTGCTTTGCCGGCCGGCCGAATGTTGGCAAGTCCACGCTGATGAACGCGCTCGTCGGCACCAAGGTGGCAATCACCAGCAGCCGGCCGCAGACCACCCGCCGGGCTATCCGCGGCATCGTGCACCGGCCGGACGCCCAGCTGATCATCGTCGATACTCCCGGCCTGCACCGGCCCCGCACGCTGCTGGGCGAGCGGCTGGACAGCCTGGTCCGCTCCACGCTGACCGAGGTGGACGTGATCGGTTTCTGCCTCCCGGCGGCCGAGCGGATCGGGCCGGGCGACAAGTACCTGGCGAGCGAGCTGGCCGGCGCGAGCCCGACGCCGGTGGTCGCCATCGTCACCAAGACCGATCAGGCGTCGCGGGAGCAGGTCGCCGCGCAGCTCGTGGCCGTCGCTGGGCTCGGTGACTGGGCGGACATCGTGCCGTTGTCGGCCGTCTCCGGCTTCAATACCGGCGTGCTGGCTGACGTGCTCGTCTCGCACCTGCCGGCCGGCCGGCCGCTGTACCCCCATGGCGACCAGACCGACGAGCCGGAGCAGCAGCTGGTCGCGGAGCTTATCCGGGAGGCGATCCTCGAAGGCGTACGGGATGAGCTGCCGCACTCCATCGCGGTTGTCGTCGAGGAGATGGCGCCCAGGGAAGGCCGCAGCGACCTCATCGACGTCCACGCGGTCATGTACGTCGAGCGGTCCAGCCAGAAGGCGATCGTGATCGGCGCCAAGGGCGCGCGGCTGAAGGAGGTCGGCTCGCAGGCCCGCCGCCAGATCGAGGCGCTGCTCGGGACCAGGGTCTACCTGGACCTGCGGATCAAGATCGCCAAGGACTGGCAGCGGGACCCGAAACAGCTGCGCCGCCTCGGCTTCTACGACTGACGCCAGGTCAGCCGCGGCGGATACGCCGGCCAGTGATGCGGCTCGGCGTGATGCGCACGAAATGCTCCCTCGCGCCGGCAGCCCATGGCTGGACGCCCGACGCCGCGACCGATGCGCGGTCATCTTCGGAGTCCACATGATGCGCGGCACCCTGGATGAGCACGCTCCAGCCTTCTTGCGCATCCTTGTCGACTTCGTCGATCTCGAAGGCCACCCGGTACTCGGCATGCGCTATCCCGGTGCGAAGGTCCTCGTCGGTCGGGCTGCCAAGCGCGGTGCGAAACACGATGCTGCCTTCATGCAGCTTGTAGTTGACTGGAAGCACCGTCAGGCCGAACCGGCCTGAGTAGGCGAGCCGGCCTACGCCGCCCGGCGAGATCAGCCGCAGGGATTCGGCCTCGTCCAGCCGTTCTATCTCTCCGGCCGCAGAGTCATGCTCCGGCTCAGGGTTGGCCGGGCTGCCGTGTGCGGTACCGGTCGGGTCAGACATATGCGGTCCTGTTCAGGTGCGACGGGGGACAACGACCGAGACTAAGGCCATTCCCGGGACGGTGCCGCCTAATCGTGCCCGGCCGTGCCAGCCGCAAGATCGGCAGCTAGCGCGGCTCGGCTGCTCGGGAATCCCTGTCTGGCAACGGATCCCGCGCCAGGGGCAGCGAGCGGGATAGCCCTTTTCGCGCGGGTATCCGGGCACGTCAGCCGCCTGCAGGCCAGCGTATTTTGTCTGATTCCGCCACTAACTCCGGACCGGACGTGTGATGATCGGCGGACGTGCCTGCCAGGGGCCGGGCACAGCGCCGCGAGAGCAGGCGGAAGGGGACTAGCGTTCATGATCTTCGGGTTGCGGGTGTATTTCCGCACCATCGGCCAGGGGACATTCCACTGCCACCGCTGCGGCGGCGACCGGCAGTACCATCTCCGGTCTGGACGGCGCTGGATCCACGTCATCTTCATCCCGGTCATCCGGCTGGGTGAGGTCGGCGAGCACGTGCAGTGCGCGAACTGCCAGACGCGGTACCGGCCGGAAGTCAGGGCGCTGCCGACCTCGGCACAGATGCTGGCTGCCCTTCCGGCGGGCATGCGGGCGGCTGCTGCCGCCATGCTCCGGGCCGGAGACGCCAGCAGCGGACGCGCGCGCCGGCGCGCCATGGACGCCGTCAAGGCTGCCGGGCTGGCCGACTACGACGACATGGCGCTGGACGGCGATCTTGATCGCGCGGCCGGGCCGGGCTTCGATATCGCGGCTCCGATGAACGCGCTGGCGGTGCAGCTTGTCGTCCCGGCCAGGGAGTGGTTCCTGGCCGACGTCGTGCGGATCGGGCTTGCGGGCGGCATGCTGTCGGACGAACAGCGGTACACGGCGCGCGAAATTGCCGCCCAGCTGGGCATGACTCCCGCCCAGGCCTACGGAGTGATCTTGATGACGGAGGAAAGCGCGCCCGCCGAGTAGCTGAGCCGGGGCGCAGGCCAGGCCCGATCCCGGCACCGGCTGACCGCCGCGGCGGCGCCGGATAACCCGATGCATGCGGGACAATGGCGACGTGAGCATCTACCGAGACGACGGCATCGTGCTGCGGACCCAGAAGCTGGGCGAGGCTGACCGCATCGTCACGCTGCTCGCCCGCAGAACCGGCAGGATCCGCGCCGTTGCCAAGGGCGTGCGCCGCACCAAATCCCGTTTCGGCGCGCGCCTGGAGCCGTTCACGCACGTTGACCTGCTGCTGTACACCGGCCGCTCGCTGGACGTGATCACGCAGGCCGAGACGGTTCGCCCGTACGGGGAGCCGCTGGCCAGCGACTACCCGCGCTATACGACGGGCACCGCGATGCTGGAGACAGCCGAGAGATTCACGCCGATCGAGAAGGAACCGGCCATGCGCCAGTTCCTGCTGCTCGTCGGCGGGCTGCGGGCGCTGGGCGAGAGCAGCCATGATCCCCGGCTCGTGCTCGACGCCTACCTGCTCCGCTCGCTCGCGGTCGCCGGCTACGCGCCCGCGCTGGACGAATGCGCGGTATGCGGCACGCGCGCTCCGTCCGCCGACGATGACGAGGATGGCCAGCTGGGGCCGGCTGCCCGCCAGGGCCGGCCGGTTCTGCGCGCGTTCGGGATCGCGGCAGGCGGCCTGACCTGCCAGGCCTGCCGGGCGGCAGGGTCTGCCACCCCGCCGGTGGCCACCATCGCCCTGATGAGCGCGCTGCTGCGTGGTGACTGGGCCCGTGCCGACGCCAGCGAGCGGCGCCATCAGGTCGAGTGCAGCGGCCTGGTGGCTGCCTACGTGCAGTGGCACCTGGAGCACTCCATCCGCTCGCTGCGGCACGTGGAGCACGTGTGATGAGACCGGGACAGACCATGAGCCACCAGGTCCGGCCGCCGTATCCGCATCCGGGCGGTGCGCGCCCGCCGGACATCCCGGCCGGCCTGCTGCCGCGCCATGTCGCGCTGGTCATGGACGGGAACGGCCGCTGGGCCAAAGAGCGGGGCCTGCCGCGCACGGACGGCCATAAAGCGGGCGAGTCCTCGTTGTTTGACGTGATCATGGGCGCGATCGAGCTCGGCATCCCGTACCTGTCGGCGTATGCGTTCTCGACCGAGAACTGGCGTCGCTCGCCGGACGAGGTCCGCTTCCTGATGGGCTTCAACCGCGATGTCATCCGCAGGCGCCGGGACCAGCTAAACGAGGTGGGCGTGCGGGTCCGCTGGGCCGGGCGCCGCCAGCGGCTGTGGCGCAGCGTGATCAGGGAACTGGAGGACGCCGAACGGATGACCGTGGACAACTCGGTGCTGACCTTGCAGTTCTGCGTGAACTATGGCGGCCGCGCCGAGATCGCCGACGCGGCGGCGGCGATCGCGGCTGACGTTGCGGCGGGCCGGCTGCGGGCCGACAAGGTTGACGAGAAGATTTTTGCCCGCTACCTCGATGAGCCGGGGATACCGGATGTGGATCTGTTCATCCGGTCATCGGGGGAGCAGCGGACCTCTAATTTCCTGCTCTGGCAGTCCGCGTACGCCGAGTTCGTCTTCCTGGACACGCTGTTCCCAGACTTCGACCGCCGGCACCTGTGGCATGCCTGCGAAATCTACGCCAGCAGAGACCGCCGCTACGGCGGCGCGCAGCCCAACCGCATGCCCGAAGTCCGCTGACCGTGCGGCTGGCGGGGGAGCATGCCATTAGTAGCAGGGCGAGGAGCTGCGGTGCCCGGGCTAGCTGCCTATCGTCTGCTGTCGCGGCAGCCGGATCTGGGGGACCGCGAACCCGCGTTACTGGGCCAGCCTGGACCCGGCCCGGATGGGGAAGAGGACGGCGCTGATCCTTGATCTCGGCCGGTCCGTGCGGCCTTTCATCACCCCCGGCGATCCCGACGCCGTCGAACTGGCAATCAGCGAGCGCACCAGCCTCGGGCCGGCGATCCGGGACGGGGAGCCAGGCCCAATTGTGTGGGGCGCGGTACCTGTAAGCCGGTGGACTTGCAAGGCGGTGCACCTGTGTGGCGGCGGACCGCGAGCGCGGCGGAGCCAGCGCCGCGAGCGTGACTGCCTGCTGGCTGACTAGAAAACCGGCCAGCGGCTCGAGGAGGACTACGTGACCGGTGAGCACACCGAGGATCTCACAGAGGCGGACCTGGTGCGTGAGATCGGCCAGCGCTCCTGATGCCTGGCTAGCGTGCGGACGGCACGATCTTGCCCGCGAGGGCGCGCTCGCGGGGCACAACTACCAGGTCACCGCGGGCCGTGCGGACGCTGAAGGCGGAGTCGTCGCTAGCCTCCAGGATGCCGAGCACGTCGGTAACCTCGTCGCCGGCGGCGCCAGCCCTGCGCCAGCGGATGACCACCCGCGCGCCGACGTCGGCGGGCGTGAGCCGGACCTCGAGCCGGAAGGGCACGGGCGTCAGCGAGTTGCCTGCACGACGGCTATCGCCAGAACGCAGATGATAGCCGCGGCGCGGCCAATCCGCCCGCGGGCAGTCAGCTGCGGCCAGGACACGAACGCGAGCAGGCCGAGCACCGCAGCCACCCCGCACAGCGCAACCGCGCCGATCCAGCCGCCCACGGCCAGGCCGGTTATCAGCAGCGCGACGAGCACGACGGGCAGCAGCCACACCGGCAGCTGGTGCAGGAAGACCAGCAGGGTGGCGCTGCGCCGCTCTGCTGACTGGCGCGCGGGCGAGGCTCCCGGCGTGTACAGGGTCTGGCCCGGCGGGATCGGCCGCCGCTGCCGGGCTGACCGGTTAGTGCCGCTCATCTGTCTTGTCCCTCCGGCCGGTCTGCCAGGTCCGTCTCGTCCCAGGTCACGGACCACAATAGCCGCGCGCTGCGGCCCCGATCGCCGCTAAGCTTGGTCTACCGCACCCCCTTACCGGGGTTTGCGCACGTCCCGCCCGCCGCCGACCGCCAGCCGGATGGAGATCTTGATGGCACGCCGCAGTGACCGCATGGATACCCTCGTCAGCCTCTGCAAGCGGCGCGGGATCGTGTTCCCGTCCAGCGAGATCTACGGTGGCCTGCGCGCGGCCTGGGACTACGGGCCGCTGGGCGTGGAGATCAAGAACAACATCAAGCGGCAGTGGTGGCGCTCGATGGTGCACGAGCGCGACGACATCGTCGGGCTCGACTCCAGCGTGATCCTCGCGCCCGAGGTCTGGCAGGCCAGCGGGCACGTCACCGAGTTCGTCGACCCGCTGACCGAGTGCATGTCCTGCCATCGCCGGTTCCGCGCGGACCACCTGATCGAGTCCTACGAGGAGAAGCACGGGCACGCCCCGGAGGGCGGCCTGGCGGCGATCGCCTGTCCGCATTGCGGCACCAAGGGCGCCTTCACTGAGCCGCGCATGTTCAACGGGCTGCTGCGCACCTACCTGGGCGCGACGGAGGACGAGTCCGGCCTGGCCTACCTGCGCCCCGAGACGGCGCAGGGCATTTTCATCAACTTCCGGAACGTGCTGCAGACGTCGCGCAAAAAAATCCCGTTCGGCATCGGGCAGGTCGGCAAGTCATTCCGCAACGAGATAACCCCCGGCAATTTCATCTTCCGCACTCGCGAGTTCGAGCAGATGGAAATGGAGTTCTTCGTCAGGCCAGGCACCGACGAGGAGTGGCACGAGCGGTGGATCGAGACCCGGATGGCCTGGTACCTCGATCTCGGGGTGACCAAGGAGAACCTTCGGCTCTACGAGCACCCGAAGGAGAAGCTCTCGCATTACTCCAAGCGCACCGTGGACGTCGAGTACCGGTATGAATTCCCCGGCAGCGAGTGGGGCGAGCTCGAGGGGATCGCGAACCGCACCGACTTTGACCTGAGCACCCATTCCCGCGCCTCCGGCCAGGACCTGTCCTACCTGGACGCTGAGAGCGGCGAGCGGTTCGTGCCGTATGTCATCGAGCCGGCCGCGGGGGTGGACCGGTCGATGCTGATGTTCCTGCTGGACGCTTTCGCCGAGGACGAGGCGCCCGACTCGAAGGGAAAGCTGGAGAAGCGGACGGTGCTGCGCCTGGACCGCCGGCTCGCCCCGGTGAAGGCCGCCGTGCTGCCACTGTCCCGCCACGCCGACCTGTCACCAAAGGCCAAGGACATCGCGGCGCAGCTGCGCAAGCAGTGGAACACCGATTTCGACGACGCCAGCGCGATCGGTCGGCGTTACCGCCGCCAGGACGAGATTGGCACTCCCTACTGCGTCACGGTGGATTTCGACACCCTCGACGATCAGGCAGTCACGGTGCGCGACCGCGACTCGATGCGGCAGGAGAGAATAGGCATCGACAGCCTCATGTCTTACCTTTCCGAAAGGCTGGCCGGCTGCTGATCAGCACCCGCCGCGAACTGCCTCCCACTGGCAACCTGGGCTGAGGTCAGGTCCGCTGCACCCGTGGTGGTGAGTCTCCGCAGCCCGCTGTGGCTGGAGCGGGCAGTGCTGAAAGTAATTCCCATAATATTGGTCGGTAATATTGACTTACTGCGGACCGCATGACATGGTCGGCCTATGACAACCCACGACGGTACCGAGCGCCGCTACGTGGACCTGCTCGCCGTCGCCAGCGCGATCTGTTGCCCGCACGCTTGACGGCCGCCGTGCTCACGTTGTCTGGTAGCCCTGGCAGCACCCAGGCGCCTTGCCCCCCATGCCAGTGAGCGCCAGCGCCTGCAGGCCCGGCAGTCCGCCTGCTTGGCCATCATGAGGCCCGCCCGACTCCCTCCACTTGCAGTTTCGCTGCATCCTGCGTGGTCAGCCATTCCTGTGAATGACCGGCGAATCTGTTCTGCCCGTCCCCGAGCCGAGAGGCGATCTAGCCATGACCCAGACCAGCAGCGAGACCACCAGCACCCAGACCCGCTTGGGCGTGACCAGGCTGGCCGGCAACATCGGCGCCGAGATTTCCGGTGTAGACAGCGGCGGCGCGGTCAGCGGCGAGACGGTCGCCCACATCCGGCGTGCGCTGCTCGACCACAAGGTGGTGTTCCTGCGCGACCAGAGCCTTGACTATGCCCGGCAGGTAGCGTTCGCCGAGCGCCTCGGCCCGCTCACCCTCGGCCACCCCACCCTGGTGTCGCCGCCCGGTCAGCCGCTCCTGGAGGAGATCGACTCCCGCAAGGGCGGCCGCGCTAATCACTGGCACACCGACGTGACCTTCGTCGACCGGCCGCCGGCCTTCACCGTGCTGCACGCCGTCGTCATCCCGCCGGTCGGCGGGGACACGATCTGGGCCAATACGGTCACGGCCTACGAGAGCCTCCCGGCCGAGCTGCGCGACCTGGCCGACCGGCTGCGCATCGTGCACTCCAACGATTACGACTATGCGGCCGGCGACGGACGCCCCGAACGCGCCGACGCCGCTTACCTGGAACGTCGCAAGGAATTCGTCTCGACTGTCTATGAGACCGAGCATCCGGCTGTCCGGGTGCACCCGGAGACCGCTGAGCATTCGCTGGTGCTGGGCGGTTTCGCGCGGTCGGTGCTGGGGTTCTCGCCGCAGGCGTCCCGTGACCTGATCCGGCTGCTGCAGGAGCATGTGACCAGGCCCGAGCAGACGGTCCGCTGGCACTGGCGCGAGGGCGACCTGGCCATCTGGGACAACCGGGCGACGCAGCATTACGCGATCTTCGATTACGGCAGCGCGCACCGCCGCGGCGAGCGGGTCACCGTCGCCGGGCCGGTGCCGGTTGGCGTCGACGGCCGCCCGAGCGTCCCGATTAAGGGTCAGGCGTCGGCTTACTACGCGGGCGAGGCGAACTGATTCGCGACCAGGCAGCCACTCCTACCCGAGAATTCGGATCACGAAAGAGGACCATGAGCAGCGCCGCTGACGTCAACGTGCCGGCGCGCAAGTCAGTCCCCATCTACAGACGCAAGCGGCGGCGGATCTACGGCAGCATCGCCGTAGCCGTGGTCGTCGTCATTGCCTTGATCATCTGGGCGGTCAGCCGTGGCGGCGGCTCCGGCTCAGCGGCGCCGCTGCCCGGCTTCACGATCTCGGTCAGCGCGGGGGCCGTCGCCAGCCCTGACAGCATCATCGAGAGCCAGCCGTCGCTAGCCAAGATCATCCCCGCGCACCTGCACTACGTGCCATTCGATGCGGGCGTCACGGCGATCGCCGAGATGAAAAGCGGCGCGGTGCAGGCGATCAGCGGCGTCGGCAACCCGCCGACCACCGCGGCCATCGGAATCAACACCGCGGTCACCGTCGTCATGGGGTGGGGATTTGACGACGACCAGCTGCTCGTTCCCAAGTCGGTGACCTCGCCGAGCCAGCTGGCCGGTAAGTCCGTCGGCGTCCTCGTCGGCTCATCGGAGGACTACGAGCTGCTGGGCTATCTGGCGCTGCAGCACCTGACCGGCAAGGTCAAGGTCGTCACATTTGCCAGCGAGCCCGCTGCGGGCGCCGCCGCCCTGTCCGGCGCGATCGATTCCGCCTATATATATGGAATCCCGGCGACTGATCTGATCGCGAAGGGCTATCACTCGCTGGTCGACGCACAGCAGATCGCCAAGCTCGGCGTCCCAGGCCTCGACGTGATAGCGGTTGCCAGCAATCTCGTCAAGAGTGACCCCACGCTGGTACAGGATTACGTCTGCGCAGAGGTCAAAGGCAGCCAGGATATGACGGGGCCCAATGCAGCGAAATACCTGACCGCAACCGCCAAGGTGCAGGGCGTGACAGGTAACCCTAACCAGATCGTAGCGGCGACCAAGGGCTACCCGTTCATCCCGCCCAGCCAGCAGCTTTACTGGCTCGGTTCCACCCTGCATGACCCGACCAGCCGCGTCGTGCAGGCTTACCAGCAGACCGGCAAGTTCCTGGTATCGCAGGGCAGGCTCACGTCCGTGCCCTCAGCGGCGCAGATCGCGTCGCACATCGACACCACGTTCATCAAGAAGGCAGTGGCCGGTGGCTGCCCGAGCTGAGGCTGACGGGGCCGCGAACCCGGGGGGAAGCGGCCCCGTCAGCAGGCCTGAGCCTGCGCACGACAGCAGCCAGACCCAGGCTGATTCCCGCGGCCATGGCGGGGCCGACGTGGTGATCGACTCGGTGGGAAAGACCTTCCGCAGGGGTGGCCGGCGCACGGTGGCCCTGGCCGGGGTCAACCTGGAAGTCCGTGCCGGGGATCTGGTCTGCCTCCTCGGCCCGTCTGGCTGCGGCAAATCCACCCTGCTGCGGATCGTGGCCGGTGCCCTTGAATGCGACGAGGGCACCGTCAACGTCGGGGGCCGACCAGTCCACGGGCCGTCCCCCGAGCGGGGCGTGCTCTTTCAGACTCCGATGCTGTTCCCGTGGCTCACGACTCGCAGCAACGTGCTGTTCGGCCCGAAGGCGCAGCGGTCCAGCGGGCTCAACGAGAGGGACGACCCCGAACTGCACGCTGAGGCTGACGAGATACTGCGCACGGTCGGCCTGGCTAATTTCGGCGACGCGTTCCCGCACGAATTCTCCGGCGGGATGCGGCACCGGGCGGCATTCGCCCGCGCCATCATCACCAGGCCGTCGCTGCTGCTCATGGACGAGCCGTTCGGCGCCCTCGACGCGATCACCCGGGTGCGCATGCACGACTTCCTGCTGAGCATGTGGGACCAGTACCGAACCACCATCATCTTCGTGACGCATGACATCGAGGAGGCCGTCCTGCTGGGCGACCGGGTCGCCGTGATGGGCGGGCGGCCACCGGGCATCCAGGAGATCATCGATATCCCGCTCGGCCGGCCCCGGCACGCCCTCGATATCGACACCGAGGCATTCCTCACTGCCAAGCGCAAAATCCGCGCGTCCCTGACGGTATGAGCCGCACCGCCCCCCGCAGGCTGCCAGACCGGGCCCGCCGCACGGCCGGCTCCCTGGCTCCCGGCCGGCTCCCTGGCTCCCTGGCTCTTGTGAGGAGTGAGAACCATGTCAATGTGGCGCACCCTGCCGCCTGACCGAGCGCGAATCGGTGTCCTCGACGATGACACCGCCGCGGCGGTGCTACCGGGCGGAGAGGATCAGGACGCACGAGAAGAAATCGATGACCGCGCCGATCTTGCCGCTTACCGGCGGGAACGGCGCCGGGCACGCACCCGTCGCCTGGCAACCGGAGCGGCCGGCCTTATCGGCCTGGCGCTTGTGTGGCAGCTCGGCGCGACACTCATCGCGGATCCGGTATTCCTGCCGTCGGTCACCCAGACCGCGCACACTTTCGTGCACTACCTGGACCAGCCGTACCCGTCGCAGGGCGAGCCGCTCTGGTATGACGCACTCCTCAGCCTGCGCCGTATCATGGTCGGCTTCGCCATCGGTGTCGTCGTCGGTGTAACCCTGGGCGCCGCTATGTCCGCTACCCTGGTCGCGCGGCATCTGATCGATCCGGTCATCGGGGTACTCCGCCCGCTGCCGCCGCTGGCCTTCATCCCGCTGTTCATCATCTGGTTCGGGATCGGGGAGATGCCCAAGGAAGTCCTGATCGTCTTCGGGGTCACCCCGATCATGGCGGTCACCACCGTCGCCGCACTCGACGAGGTGCCGGAGGACCTGCGGCTGTGCGCACGGACGCTCGGTGCCTCGCGCCTGTACACCATGCTGCGCGTGCAGATCCGGTCCGCCCTGCCCGGCATCCTGACCGGGATGCGCATCTCCATGGCCGGCGCCTGGACCAGCATCGTCGCCGCCGAGCTGATCGCGGCCACCAGCGGCCTGGGTTACCTGATCCAGCAGGCGGGGGACTACCTCAACACCGCGCTCGTCTTTTCCGGGATCATCGCGATCGCCATCCTCGGGCTTGCGCTGGACTTCGGCCTGCGCGGCATGCTCATCCTGGCCGACCCGAGCAGGCGCCAGTGAGGCACTAGCACGTCCGGTTAGGGTAGACCGGTGCAGGAGCTATCCGGGGTAAAGGCCGTCGTGACGGGCGCGACCAGCGGCATCGGGGCGGCGATGGCAATCGCCCTGCTGCGCGCCGGTGCCGCAGTTGGCATCGCGGCGCGGCCGACGCCGCGGCTGTCGGAGTTCGTGGCGCTGCACCGCGCTGGCGGCTTGTCGGCAGAGCCGGTCCCGGTGGACGTGCGCGACCCGGAGTCGGTCGAGGCCGCGGTGGCGGCGGCGCATTCCCGGCTCGGCGGTGTCGACCTGGTCGTCAACAACGCCGGGATCGGGATGCGGACGGTCAATCCCCGCTTCCTGCAGGAGCCGCAGCCGTTCTTCGACGTCGACCCGGCCGGATTCGCTGACGTCGTGGCGACCAACCTGACCGGCTACTTCCTGGTCGCGCGGGCTTTCGCCCGGATGTTCGTGGACCAGGGGCACGGCCGTTTCGTCAATGTCTCCGTGAACCACGAGACGATGCGCCGGCCGGGGTTCGTCCCCTACGGTCCGTCCCGGGCCGGCGCGGAGGCACTGAGCCTGATCATGACCGAGGATCTGCGCCCGTACGGGATCTCCGTGAACATCGCTCTGCCCGGCGGCGCCACGGCAACCGGGATGATCCCGGACGAGCTGCCCGAGCCGGCCAGGGCCCGGCTGCTGCCGCCGGAGGTCATGGGCCCGCCTGCTGTGTTCCTTGCCTCGGCCGAGGCTGACGGCATTACCGGCGAGCGGATCATCGCGACGGGCTTCGCCAGCTGGCTCGCCGACCTCCGCGCCGTGCGCAGCGGCGCCGAGGCCGAGCCGTCTGCAGCAGACCAGCAGTAGGCTGCCCGCCCGCAACCGCGGTCCGGCCTGTGCCCGCCCGCACCCGCATGGCCGCCGGCCCGCACCAGCCCGTGGCGGTTTAGTGTCGGTGGAACATAGCTGCGGAAAGAGCCACAGCGATGGACCACCCACACTATGGCGGCGTCGTGCCGGTCAGCGCGGCGAGCACCTCGTCGAGATTCTCCTCAGCGGGCAAGCCGGGCTTCCGCGGCGCACGGCGGAATATCTCGGCGGCGGCCTGATGGAACCCGTCTGGCAGGCCGGCTCCGGCCATCGTGACGGCGATCTCCTCCATCTCGGCGACCCAGCGCCATCCCTTGGCAGTCGCCGACCCCGCGGCGCCCCGGGAACGGCGGTCGAGTGCCGGCTGGGACAGCCCCCATTCCTCGAGCAGCGTGTCCTCCACGCCGTCGGCCCTGGCGAGCGCACGGACGGCAAGCAGCAGCGCGGCGGTGCCCTTGGTCCACGCGCCGTACGCCATCTTGACCGTGGAGGCTGACCAGGTGCTCCCGTTCATGACCCGTGCTTCTAGCGCAGTGCCATCGAACAGCTCGCGCACTGTGCCGGCAGCCGGGCCGGACAGATACAGGCGGGTACTGCCCGCCGTCACCGGCGGCGGCCCGATGATCCCGCCGTCAACGTAGGTAGCCCCGCCGTCCTCCACCATGAGCGCGACCTCGCGGGCCGTGGCGGGGGAGATCGCGTTGGCGTCGACGTAGAGGCCGCCGAATCCCTGCACGGCCCAGGCGATGTCCAGCGCAGCGTGCGGGGGGCAGACAGAAAGGACTATCTCGGCGCGGTCAGCGACCTCGGCAGCGGTGCCTGCGTCGGTGAGCCCCGCCGAGTGGGCTCTGGCGGCTGTTTCGGGCCCGCGGCCCTCCGACGCCCACAGCACCGTATCCCCGCGCTCCGCCAGGCACCGCCCGACGGCGGCTCCCATCTCGCCCGGATGCAGCAGGCCGATCACGCTCGCGCTGGGCAGGTTCATGCCCGACATTGTGGCGGACGCCGCGTGGCCCAGCCCGAGAAGGTGCCGCCTGGCGACGAGTCGCAGACCCTGCGGGAGCAGTCTCTCGGCTGGGCGAAGGAGCCGATACGCGATCAGCAGGCGCGTCTGGGAGAAAAATAGAACCCTGCGAGGGCGGTATTCGGCTGGTCATGCTCGGTAGAGTCAGGCTGAGGGCCGAAAGGCCGCAGAATACCTTGCCGACCGGAGTGCGGGCGCTGCCCGGCCGGCGGCGTCGCGAGGAGAAACTGCAGTGCCGAAGCTCGTCTATGACTTCACCGAGGGAAACAAGGACCTGAAAGACCTGCTGGGTGGCAAGGGTGCCAACCTGGCCGAGATGACGAACCTGGGCCTGCCGGTACCGCCGGGGTTCATCATCACCACAGAGGCGTGCCGGTATTACCTGGAACAGGGCTCCGTACCGGAGGGCCTTGCCGGCGAGGTAACCACGCACCTGCTTCAGCTCGAACAGAAGATGGGCAAGAAGCTCGGCGATCACGAGGACCCGCTGCTGGTCAGCGTCCGGTCCGGGGCGAAATTCTCCATGCCCGGCATGATGGAGACCGTGCTGAACATAGGCCTGTCTGATGAGTCGGTGCACGGCCTGGCCAAGCTCGCGGACAATGAGCGGTTTGCCTGGGACGCATACCGGCGGCTGATCCAGATGTTCGGCAAGACAGTCCTCGACATTGACGGCGAGGCATTCGAGCACGCGATCGACGCAGCGAAGACGGCCAAGGGCACCAAAAACGACCTGGACCTTGACGCCGACGACCTGCGCGGACTCGTCGACACATTTAAGGGCATCGTCCTCGACAAGTCGGGCCGCGACTTCCCGCAGGAGCCGCGCGAGCAGATGGACATGGCCGTGGCGGCGGTGTTCAACTCATGGAACGCCGACCGGGCCATCCTGTACCGGCGCCAGGAGCGGATTCCGACCGACCTCGGCACGGCCGTCAACATCGTGGCCATGGTCTTCGGCAACCTCGGCATGGACTCCGGCACTGGCGTGGCCTTCACCCGTGACCCTGGCAGCGGCCAGCCGGGCGTCTACGGCGACTACCTGCAGAACGCGCAGGGCGAGGATGTCGTGGCCGGCGTCCGCAACACAGTCCCGCTGCAGGATCTCGAGCAGATCGACCCGAAGTCTTATCCCGAGCTCATGCAGATCATGAACACGCTGGAGAACCACTACAAGGACCTGTGCGACATCGAGTTCACGATCGAGCGCGGGAAGCTGTGGATGCTGCAGACGCGAGTCGGCAAGCGCACGGCGGGCGCTGCGTTCCGCATCGCGATCCAGCTGGTCGAGCAGGGCCTGATCGACATGGACGAGGCGCTGACCCGGGTCACCGGCAGTCAGCTCGCGCAGCTGATGTTCCCACGGTTCGACGCGGGCACGGACGTCAAGCAGATCGCCAAGGGCATCAGCGCGTCACCCGGCGCGGCGGTCGGCAAGGTGGTCTTCGATTCCGGCCGGGCGGTTGAGCAGGCAGCGGCCGGCGAGGATGTCATCCTGGTCCGGCGCGAGACCAACCCCGACGACCTGCACGGCATGATCGCCGCGCGCGGCATCCTGACCAGCAGGGGCGGCAAGACCAGTCACGCTGCGGTGGTTGCCCGCGGGATGGGCAAGACCTGCGTGTGCGGCGCCGACCAGCTGGAAATGGACCTGGCCGGGCGCAAGTTCACCGCACCGGGCGGCGTCACGGTCAGCGAGGGCGACCTGATCTCCATCGACGGCACGTCCGGCGTGGTGTTCCTCGGCGAGGTGCCGGTCGTCGCTTCGCCGGTCGTCGAGTACTTCGAGGGCGGCCTGGACCCGTCGGCCGACGAGCTCGTTGCCGCGGTGCACGCGCTCGTCACCCACGCCGACGAGCGGCGCCGCCTCGGCGTGCACGCGAACGCCGACACCGGCCCGGACTGTGCCCGGGCGCGGCGGTTCGGCGCCAGCGGCGTCGGGCTGACCCGGACCGAGCACATGTTCCTCGGTGAGCGCCGCCAGCTTGTCGAGCGATTGATCCTGGCTGAGGACGACGCGACCAGGAAGTCTGCGCTCGACGCGCTTGAGCCACTACAGCGCGGCGACTTCGTGGAGATCCTCGAGGCGATGGACGGCCTGCCGGTCACCATCCGGCTGATCGACCCGCCGCTGCACGAGTTCCTGCCCGACCTGACCGAGCTGTCGGTCAAGGTCGCCCTGGCCGGCGACAGCGCCACCGAGCAGGACCGCCGGCTGCTGGACGCCGTGCGCCGGCTACACGAAGAGAACCCGATGCTCGGCCTCCGCGGCGTTCGGCTCGACCTGGTCATCCCCGGGCTGCTCGACATGCAGGTGGAGGCGATTGCTAACGCGGCGGCGCAGCGCAAGAAGGCGGGCGGCGACCCGCAGCCGGAGATCATGGTCCCGCTGGTCGCGGCGGTGCAGGAGATGGAGATCGCGCGCGAGCGCGCGGAGACGGTGCTCGCCGAAGTGGTTGCCAAGACCGGCATGCAGGTGCACACCCCAATCGGAACCATGATCGAGGTGCCCAGGGCCGCGCTCACCGCCGGCGACATCGCGCGCAGCGCGGAGTTCTTCTCATTCGGCACGAATGACCTCACCCAGATGGGCTGGGGTTTCTCCCGCGACGACGTGGAGGGTGCGTTCTTTAGCCGCTACATGGAGCTGGGAGTGTTCGGCGTCTCTCCGTTCGAGACCCTGGACGCCGGCGGCATCGGCCGGCTCGTCAAGATCGCCGTCGAGGAGGGCAGGGCCACCCGGCCCAACCTCAAGATCGGCGTATGCGGCGAGCACGGCGGTGACCCGGATTCCGTGCACTTCTTCCACGGCGCCGGGCTGGATTACGTGTCCTGCTCGCCGTTCCGGGTTCCTGTCGCGCGGCTCGAGGCCGGGCGCGCCGCGGTCCTCGAGGCGTCCGGCGGGGGCAGCGACAGCAGGTGACAACGCAGGCAAGCGGAGGCGGGTGCTGACAAGCCGCAAGCGACAGCCGGGGCGCGCCAGCGCATGCCGTCAGTGACCGTCGGCTATGACAGCCATGCGACGGCCCGGTGGGCCGCCGAGGCGCCCAAGCGTGCCCGCAGTACCGGGCGCGGTCCGTTCGAGCGGGACCGCGCCCGGGTACTGCACAGCGCAGCGCTGCGGCGTCTCGCCGCGAAGACGCAGGTCGTCGAGGTGGGTTCGGGTGACTTTCCGCGGACCCGGCTCACCCACTCGCTGGAATGCGCCCAGATAGGGCGCGAGCTCGGTGCCGCGCTCGGCTGTGATCCCGACCTGGTCGATGCGGCCTGCCTGGCGCATGATCTCGGGCATCCTCCGTTTGGCCATAATGGCGAGTCAGCCCTCGCCGAGATTGCCGCTGGCTGCGGCGGCTTCGAGGGAAACGCCCAGAGCCTGCGGCTGCTGACCCGGCTGGAGGCAAAGGTGCCGGGCGCGGGGCTCAACCTGACTCGCGCGACACTGGACGCTACGCTGAAGTATCCCTGGCTCGAAACGGGCGACGGCGGCAAGTACGGCGCGTACACCGACGAGGCCGACGCGTTCTGCTGGATCAGGGACGGCGCCGTACCAGGCCGCGCCTGCCTCGAGGCGCAGGTGATGGACTGGGCCGACGACGTCGCCTACTCCGTGCATGATCTGGAAGACGGGCTGCACGCGGTCCTGATCAGGCTCGATCAGCTGCGGGATCCGGCCCAGCGGCGCGCGGTCGCCGAGGTGACCGAGGCCGACTACTGCGAGCCCGGCTCGGCCAGCGTGATCGAACTGTGCGAGGTGTTCGAGCGGCTGCTGGACCTGGACTGCTGGCCCGAATGGTTCGACGGCGGCCCTGCCTCGTCGGCCGCGGTGAAGAACCTGACCAGCGAGCTCATCGGCCGGTTCTGCCGGTCGGCGCAGCAGGCTACCCGGCCCGCGGGCCGGCGGCCGCTGACCAGGTACGCCGCCGACCTGGTCGTGCCCCGCGAGCAGCGGCTGGAGTGCGCGCTGCTGAAGGGGGTCACGGCGCACTACGTGATGAGCCGAGCAGGCGCCGCCGCTGTCCAGGCCAGGGAGCGCGAGGTCATCACCGAGCTGGCCGGGGCGCTGCTCGCGGGCGCCCCGGCAGCGCTGGACCCGATGTTCCGGCCCGCCTTCGAGGCCGCCGGATCGGACCCGGAGCGGCTGCGCGTCGTGGTCGATCAGATAGCGTCACTCACCGATACGTCGGCTGTCGCCTGGCACGCGCGGCTGCGCGGCGGGAATTAGGCAGCTCGTCGCGGCCCGTCCGGCCTGGTGCGGTGCCGCAGCGGGCCTGCTCCTGCGGCCTGCGGCAGCATAGGGATTGTCAGCGGAAGGAGTGATTGATGCCAGCCGAGGAAGCCTGCGTCATCGTCGGTGCCAGCCTGGCCGGGGCCAAGGCCGCCGAGACGCTGCGGGCGGAGGGATTCACCGGGTCCGTCGTGCTCATCGGCGCGGAGGAGGAGCGCCCGTACGAACGGCCGCCGCTGTCCAAGGGCTACCTGCTCGCCGCGGACGACCGAGACTCAATCTTCGTCTTCGAGCCAGGCTGGTACGCCGCGCATGACGTCGACCTGCGGCTTGGCTCCGCCGTCAGTGCCCTGGACCGCGCGTCCCGGCGGGTGAGCCTGGCAGCCGGCGGCTCGGTCGGCTATGACAAGCTGCTGATCGCCACCGGAGCCTCGCCCCGCCAGCTGATGGTCCCCGGTGCGGATCTGGACGGAGTGCTGTACCTGCGCACCGTCGGCGACAGCGAGCGCCTGCGCGCGGTGCTGCAGGCCGGCGGCCGGGTGGTGATCGCCGGAGCGGGCTGGATTGGCCTGGAGACGGCCGCCGCCGCGAGACAGTACGGCTGCGAGGTGACAGTCATCGAGCCAGAGCCGGGCGCTCTGTACCGGTCGATCGGGCCCGAGCTCGGCGAGCTCTACGCTGACGTGCACCGCAGCCACGGTGTCACCTTCCGGTTCAGGGAGGGCGTCAGCGAACTGCGCGGCTCCGCCGGGCGAGTGACCGAGGTAGTCACCTCGGCGGGCGGAGCGGTGCCGGCCGACGTGCTGGTGGTCGGGATCGGCGCGGTGCCGAACGCCTCGTTCGCGGCCGAGGCCGGCCTTGAGGTGGACAACGGCATCGTGGCCGATGAGGCGCTGCGCACCTCCGACCCGGATATCTTCGCTGCCGGCGACGTCGCCAACGCCTTCAATCCCGTGCTCGGCCGCAGGATCCGGGTCGAGCACTGGGGCAACGCTCTGACCGGAGGACCCGCCGCCGCACGGTCGATGCTGGGCCAGCAGGTCTCGCATGACCTGGTTCCCTATTTCTACAGCGATCAGTACGACGTGGGGATGGAGGCGGCAGGGGTGCCCGAGCCCGGCCGCTACGACGACGTCGTCTACCGCGGCGACAAGGACGCACTGGAGTTCATCGCGTTCTGGCTGAGCGACGGTGCCGTGGTTGCCGGCATGAACGTCAATGTGTGGGACGTCAATGACGACATCCAGGCGCTCATCCGGGCCGGCGTCCCGGTCGACGCCGGCCGTCTCACTGACCCCGACATCCCCCTGGCCGGCCTCCTGCCCTGAAGCCCGACATCCCCCTGGCCGGCCTCCTGCCCTGCAAGCCCCTGGGTCCGCTGTAGCGGGGACGATTCTCAGTCGTCTCGACTGAGAATCGTCCCCGTTAACGGAATGAAGGCTGTGCAGGAACGGCCGCAGCGACGCGGCTGGCCGTCCCAGCCGCGCAGCCGGAGCACGCTGGCCACCTCGGCCGCGACAGCGCAGGTACGCTCGGTGACATCTGCTCAGCTGTATCTCAGCGTGGTGAGCCCGGGCAGGGCGCTGAGGATGTCCCGGTGAATGTCCCGCCATCTGTCCTCAGTGCGCTGCGCTGCGCGACCGTCGAGTTCCAAGGCCACGCCGAACTCTTCGTAGAGATTGTCCAGGTAGCGAGACCGGGCATCGATGACCATCCGGGCTTGACGTATCGCGGTCGGCAGCCGATGCGCGCGCTCGACGTCGCTGAGGCAGCGATGCTCCAGGTTGGAGTGCACACCGGCGGCGATGCTGCCGAGGGCGCAGAGAATCTCATTGCGCCAGTGCATCCTGTCGCGTTTGGTCAAAGCCGCGAGCAGCAGCTCCGGTGTCACGAGGCGTCGGCTGCATGCACGGCACAGCCACCAACGCCGCATCGAAGGTCGCGGCTAGCTGGGTCAGGTCCAGCACCGTTTCCACTGCACGAGTACGCGGGGGAGTCCGGGCCGGGTGCCGGATGGCCTCGAATCGGTGGCTGCGGTGCAGCACCAGACGCGGCGCGCGGGCGGCCTGCCCGTCGCTGGCAATCCTGGCGCGCTGGTCATGGCCGACCGTGACGTGAATGACCTCGCTCGGCTTGTCGGCCAGCCCGTCCAGCTCGGCGGCGGTGTAGCGACTGAGCACCGCGCCATCTCCGGCGCGCAGCACCGCAGCCCACAGCACGCACTCCCGCGGTGGATCGCCGGTGAACGTCGCGTAGACCTCGCGGTAGAGGGACTGCCAGCGGTAGCGCCGCAGCATGGCATCGATGGTCGTCGGCTCCAGCCCTACGGCGGCTGCCTGCCACCGCGCGATGACGCCGCGCTGGAAGTCCAGCAGGCGTAAGCATTCGCCGGGAAGCCGGGCGGACATGTGCTTCAGGCTGGCCGGCTGCGTCCGGCATCCGGGCGCCCCGTCGGCCAGCGGTGGATAACGAACCCAGCGGGCTGCCGGGCTGCGCATAGCGCGGCCGCGATGTCAGTGCGCGGCTGTATACGGCTTCAGCGCGCAGTCGGAGCCGATCGCCCGGCCGGGCCGAGGATTGCCTCGAGCACGCGAGCGGTATCGGCGAGGTCGGTCAGCACCAGATGGGCCCCCGCAGCGGCGAGTTCGTCCGCCGTGAAACCGCCCGTGGCGACGCCGACGGCCCTGGCGCCGGTCACAAGGGCCGCTTGGACGTCGAGCGGGGTGTCGCCGACCAGGACGGTAGCAGTCCCCGTGAACGGCCCAGCCTGCCCCGGCCCGGCGCCGTCGTCGCCAGACCGGCCGGGTGAGCCGACCTGCGCCCGCGCGGCGTTGCGGCGCGCGATGTGCACAAGCTCGGCGCGGCTTTCGTGGTCGTCGCCGTATGCCCCGATGTCCATGTCCAGATAGGAGATCAGGCCGAGCGCGCGCAGCTTGGCATGTGCCAGCGGCCGGATATTGCCGGTCAGCACGGATTGCCGGACTGGACCGCCGTGATCGTGGCTGGGCGCGGCACCAGCGTTCGTGACCGTCAGCGGCTCAGTGCGGGCGGGCTCAGCGCGGGCGGGCTCAGTGCACGCAAGGTCAGTGTGCGCGGGCTCAGCTGGCCGCAGGGGCTCAGCCAGCGCTGCCAGGGCGGCCAGTGCTTCGGCCGCGCCCGGTAGGACCTGGCCCCGCGCCCGCACCTCCGCGGCGAAATCCGCCGAGTGCGCGGCCAGGCCGGCAACGAAGTCATCGACCCGAATGCGCGGGTCGGGGATGCCTGCGGCCGTAAGCGTTTCGAGGATGATGGCGCGGTCCG
>CABECR010000336.1_pt1 | contig 33807 bp, 27 predicted proteins | sample 3422471 | NCBI WGS metagenome assembly CABECR01 (sample SAMEA5534328, study PRJEB31848) | metagenome | biome: tundra; feature: field; material: soil | place: USA | collected 2013-05 | depth 0.15 m
GAAGTAGTAGGACAGCAGGTTCAGCCGCGGGAACGCCACGTCCGGCGCGCCGATCTGCAGCGGCATGATCTCGTTGGCGAAACCGACGAACAGCGGGGTGGCGAACAGCAGCAGCATGATCGTGCCGTGCATGGTGAACAGCTCGTTGTACTGCTGGTCGGAGACGACGTGGTTGTTCGGCTCGAACAGCTGAATACGCATGATCATCGCCATCAGCCCGGCGATCAGGAAGAAGGCGAACGACGTGATCAGGTAGAGGTGGCCGATTATCTTGTGGTCAGTCGACGAGAGCCAGCCGGCGAGGATTGAGCCTTTCCGATAGCCGCGCGGCGCGGCAATCGTGGTCTGCTGGCGTGGCTGATCGACTGTGGTCACTGAGCACCCCCGGAGGCATTCTGCTGCGCCTGCTGTGTCTTGACCCAAGACTGGAACTGCGCAGGCGTAACGATCTTGACAGTGAAGAGCATCCGGCTGTGGTACAAGCCGCAGAGTTCCGAGCAGCGCCCGGTCCAGGTTCCGGTTCGAGTGGGCGCTACCTCGAAGTGGTTCGGGTGGTCAGGAATAACGTCGCGCTTGAATTCGAAGGGCGCGATCCAGAATGAGTGGATCACATCGGCGGAGGCCAGGTTGAACCGCACGGTCTCGTGCTCGGGAATCACCAGCACCGGAAAGCGCTGGTGATTGAAGGACTCATTCGGGCTCCACATCGCACCGAGCTCAGTCACCGTGTCCGGCGAGTTCTTCACAGCGTACTGCGGGTACTGGAATTCCCAGCTCCACTGGAAGCCGGTCACGTTCACCACTACATCGGGATGCGGCGAGAGCTTGTCGATGTAGTTCTCATCGCGTGCGGTGAAATAGAACAGAACCCCGACCATGATGAACGGCAGGACAGTGTACAGGATCTCGATCGGCAGGTTGTACCGGACCTGGTCCGGCACCTTGTCCGAGCGCTTCCGGTAGAAGATCACTGCCCAGATGATCGCGCCCCAGACGACGGCGCCGACGCAGAATGCCGCGATCCATGACCCTTGCCACAGGTCCAGGGTCACCTTGCCCTGCTTCGTCGCCGGCGGCAGGAAACCCAGCCGGGGCAGGTTCTGCGCCTGGCAGCCCGCCGTGAGGACGACCAGGCCGGCCAGCAGAACGGCGCGCGGCACCCAGCGCCGTGTCCGGGGCGCTCTGTCCCCGTGGCGCGGGGCACTGCGGATGGGACTCACGGATTGCCTTCCCAGCGGATGACTCCCGGCGCCATGGGCCGGTCATTTGCTCGTCCTACAGGCTGTCGTGGAAACAGTACAACCCAACCCGCGCGCGTTTCCCAGTACCCCCGCTACAGCGGGCCGGCATCACATCAGGGCTTACTGTCGTAGTCGTGGCGTACTTCGATGCCGCCTCGGCCGAGCCGCTGCATCCAGCTGGCCGCCAGGCACTGCTGGCCGCGATCGACGACGGCTGGGCGGACCCGGCGCGGCTGCACAAGGAGGGCAAGGCCGCGCGGCTGCTGCTGGACCAGGCACGCGAGTCGGTCGCGGCCGTCCTGGCCTGCCGCGCGGACGAGCTGTCCTTCACCGGCTCGGGCACCCAGGCAGCGCACCTGGCCGTGCTCGGAGCGGTCACGGCCCGCGTGTCGGCCGCGCGCGGTCCTGGCCACATCGTCGTCAGCGCCGTCGAGCATTCCAGCGTGCTGAACGCTGCCGCCTGGATGCAGCGGGCCGGCACCGCGCTGACGGTGACCGGGGTCGATGGCACCGGCCGCGCCGATCTGGACGAGATCGCTGCCGCCGTGGCGCGCGACCGGACCGTGCTGGCCTGCCTGCAGGCCGCCAATCATGAGGTCGGGACGCTGCAGCCGGTCGAGGAGGCAGCGCAGCTGTGCCAGCGGGCCGCAGTGCCGCTGCTGGTGGACGCGGCCGCCATGGCCGGCCGGATGCCGGTCCCGGCCGGCTGGTCGCTGCTGACCGCGAGCGCGCACAAATGGGGCGGCCCCGCGGGAGCTGGCGTCCTGGTCATCCGCACGGGCACGCGCTGGCGGCCGCCACTGCCGGCCGCCGGCCGTGAGTCCGGCCGCTCCCCCGGCTTCCCGAACATCCCGGCGATCGTGGCCTCGGCCGCGGCGCTGCATGCTTTTCAGGCAGAACGAGAGAGCGCCGACGGCGCGCTGCGCGCGCTGTGCGATCAGATCAGGATCAGGGTCCCGGCCACTGTGCCCGACGCTGTCGTACATGGCGATCCGGTCCGCAGGCTCCCCCATATCGTCACGTTCTCGTGCCTGTACGTGGACGGCGAGGCACTTGTCACCGAGCTGGACAGGGCCGGCTTCTCCGTTTCCTCGGGCAGCTCCTGCGCATCGGACACTCATCAGCCGAGTCACGTGCTGGCGGCGATGCGCGTGCTGACGCACGGCAACGTCCGAGTATCACTTCCGCGTGGCGCCCAGCAGAAATCCGTCGGCGGCTTCCTGAGCGTTCTGCCTGGCGTCGTTGCCCGTTTGCGTGACACTGTCGGAGCATACGGTGACGCCCCCCGCCCGGAAGATCCCTACGTGGAGGTAACCGCGTGACCCCCCCGCCGAACACACCGCCGACTCCCGCGGACGCTCCGGCTGCTGCGGGGGCGCCTGCGCTCACCATCGACGCCCTCGGCAAGAAGTGCCCGATCCCGATCATCATGCTGGCGGAGCGGATCAGAGAGGTTCCCGTCGGGCGGCTCGTCGAGGTGCTTGCCGACGACCCGGCCGCCAAGACGGACCTGCCCGCCTGGTGCGTTATCAAGTCGCAGGACTTCGTTGCGATGACCGAGCTGCCAGTCGGCTGGTCGTTCCTGGTCCGGCGGTCCTACTAGCGCTTGCGGGCTACCCGGCCCAGCGCCTGCGCGCTACTCGGCGCTGTCGTCGACGGGCCGGAACCGCTCGGCGAACCGGGGATCTGACTCCCACCACGGCCGCTGGGCGGGCGGGGCGCCGCTTTCGGCTGCCTCGGCGTCGGCAGCGCCGGTCACGTCACCATCAGCGCTGTCCCGGCTGCCGCCGCCGGCTCTGGCTGCCGAGCTGGCCAGGGCTGCCGCTGCCAGCTGCGCATCCCTGGCATCGAGTTCGGCGTCGATCTCCTCGGCCTCGGCCTCATCTTCCCTGATCATCTGAATGAGCTGGGCGGCAAGGAACGGCAGGCCCACGATGTCGCCGAGAATCCACAGCACTCCCCCGCCGAGGACCTGATCGGTCGTCAGGCTCGGTCCCCATGGCCGCGCCAGTGCGTGGTAGTAGGCCCCGGCGATCAGGTTCTGGTCCGCGATCACCGCAATCCCGAGGACGGCATCGCCCACTACTTCAGCCGCGGTGATCCACAGTGCCACCAGGTACGGGTAAGCCCTGGGCACCGGGTCGATGCGCAGCAGCGTCCAGAAGAACACGAAACCGGGCGCCATCAGCGCCACATAGCTGAACTCGCGGACGAGCGTGCTGTGGAAGCCCGCGGCATACCACGCCGTGAAGTACAGCAGGAACGGGGTGATGACCAGGACGGCCGTGGTGATCGCGGGGAAGGTGAGGATCCTGGCGACCCGGCTGCTGATGAGAGCCTCCAGCCGCCGGCCCGGGCCAGGCAGCGCCGCGATCGTCACGGTAAGAGGCCGGCCCATGGCGAGGAAGAGCGGGACCACCAGGAGCAGCAGGATCGTCTGCACGGACCTGGCGTAGAACAGCACCGGCATGTACACGCCCACGAAGGACATGGTCGCGAGCACCCCGAAACCCAGACCGAGGCCGCAGAAGGCGATGATCCGACCCGTCGGCCATGCCGCACCGGAGCGGCGGACCCGGCGGACTGCGGCCAGATAGGCTGCGCCGAGCAGCAGCACCGCCGCCAGCGCCCACGGATCGAGGGTCCATTCGGTGAACGCTCGCAAGAGGGTCAGCTGCGGCGGCCCCAGGTATCCGGATGCGAGCAGGCCCACCATGCAACTCACGCTACCGCGCGGCTGCGCCCGCCCGGCCGGCCGCTGCGCGGCGGCCGACGAATCCCCCCGTCAGCCAGCCCCGGGCCGACTCGCGCGGGAGGCTGATAGCGGATCGCGGCACGCACTGACCGGTCCATCCGCTTGAATGATCAGATCAACCAGGCACTTGAAAGGATTGTGCATGCCGCACCTCACTCGGCTGCGAGCAGCCAGCGCGGCGCTAGCAGCCGGCGCGCTGACGCTCGGCGGCCTGGCCCTGGCTAGCCCGGCCCAGGCGTCGACCCCGCGGATCGCCATCGCAGGCACTCATCCAACCTGGGCAGCAGCGTCGCACCGTGTCGGCCGCCAGGGGGTCACTACCGGAACCGTTACGGCCCGGGTCTACCTCGACGGCAACACTTCCGGGCTGGCCGCATTCGACGCAGCGGTGTCCACGCCGGGGAACGCGCTGTACCGGCACTTCCTCACCCCGGCCCAGGCGCAGGCGCGGTTCGGCGCCACAGCGGCCCAGGTGGCAGCGGTGGAATCGTGGCTGCGGCAGTCAGGCCTGACCGTCACCTCCGTCAGCAACCATCTCGCGGGCGGCTACGTCGCGGTCCGCGGCTCGGTCGCGGCGGCGCGCCGGGCGTTCGGCGTGACATTCGCCCGGTACCACGTAGCCGGACAGGGCACCGTCCGGGCACCAGTACAGGCGGCAACCGCGCCGAGCAGTGTGGCCGCTTCGGTCCTGACGGTCAGCGGGCTCAGCACTGCCCGGCAGGCGGCGCGGCCAATGACCGCCAGCGCCAGCCAGCTCCCCCCGCCAGGGCCGAACTACTGGGTCGCCAAGCCCTGCGCATCCTGGTACGGCCAGAAGGTCGCCACCAGCAAGCCGAAGGCCTACGGCGCACACCAGCCCTACGCTGTCTGCGGTTACACCCCCCGGCAGGTGCGCGGCGCCTATGGCGTCACCTCCTCGGGCGCGACCGGCAACGGTCAGACGGTGGCGATCGTGGACGCCTACGCCTCGCCGACCATGCAGTCCGACGCCAGCACCTACGCCAAGGTCGTCGGTGACAAGCCGTTCAGGCACGGCCAGTACCAGCAGTACCTGCCGGCCACGTTCACCCAGGCGGGCGCCGGCCAGTGCGATGCGCAGGGCTGGTACGCCGAGCAGACTCTGGACGTCGAGTCGGTGCACGGGCTGGCGCCGGACGCGAAAGTCCGGTTCGTGGCCGCGGCAAGCTGCCAGGATCCGGACCTGGCCGACGCGCTCGCCTACATCGTGAACAATCACCTGGCCAGCATCGTCAGCAACTCCTGGGGTGACACCGAGGACGGCGCGACGGGCATTGTCGACGTATATCACCTGATTTTCCAGGCAGGCGCTGCCGAGGGCATCGCCTTCATGTTCTCCTCGGGCGACAACGGCTACGATTCCCCGGCCGAGGATCCCGGTTACTCCGACAAGATTCAGGTGAACTACCCGACCTCGGACCCCTACGTCACCTCGGTTGGGGGCACCAGCCTGGCGATCGGCCCGAAGGACAACTACCTGTTCGAGACGTCCTGGGGCACGCTGCTTGACCCGCTGGCCAAGAACGGGAAGAAGTGGCAGTACACGCCGCCCGGCCAGTACCCGGCGGGCTTTGACGGCGCCAGTGGCGGCGGCACGAGCACGCTGTTCGCCCAGCCGGGCTACCAGGCGGGCGTGGTGCCTGACTCGCTCTCGCAGCGGCTGCCCACTGGCGCGATCAGCCCCACCCCGATGCGCGAGGTCCCGGACGTCTCCGCCTATGCCGACCCGGCGACTGGATTCCTGGTCGGCCAGACCGTACTGGAGCCGAACGGCAAGACCTACGGCTTCGCGCTCAGCGGGATCGGCGGGACCAGCGTGGCCTGCCCGACCTTTGCCGGGATCGAGGCCGACGCCCAGCAGGCGGCCGGCGGCGCGCTGGGGTTCGCCAACCCGCTGATCTACGCGGCGTACAGCCAGTGGGACGGCAAGGCCTTCCACGAGGTCACCGATTTCCCGCTGGGGAGCAAGAGGCTGGGCCAGGTCCGCGTTAACTACACCAACGCGGCCACCAAGCAGGGACCGCTGGTGTACTACTTGCGGACCCTCGGCATTGACGGCGAAGGCGCAGCCGCGCTGCACGCCACACGCGGCTACGATGACGCCACCGGCGTCGGCTCGCCGCGCGACTACATCGGTGATGCGGCCGTGATCAGCAGAGCGCACTGACTGCGGAGCGCATGACGGGGACTGTCCGGCCGCGGACAGTCCCCGTTATGCGCCGGGCTCTTTTCGGGTCAGCCCCTGATGCCGCTGCGCGCGGCGCCGTACCGGCGTGAAAATAGCGGTGGTACCGCCCGTGACGTCGTTTTTCCTCTGGTGCGGTTGAGGCCGCGGGTCAGCCTGACGCCGGGAGCCGGTTTCCTGAGGGGCCGTTCATTGTTGCTTCGAGCACGCGGGTTAGTTTCTTCCGCTCGCCCCCGGTTCCCCGGGCGGTACCACCTCGCAGGCTGGCAGTCCGGGAAGGAAGAGGTGGGACGCGTGGACGAGGTGACCGATGAGCCGCTGTACCGGGACCGGGTGTGCGGCATCGACATCGGCAAGGCCGGCATGGTCGCGACGATCCGGGTGCCATCGGACGCTAACCCGGCGCGGCGGGCGGCCGAGACCCGCAGCTTCGGGACGACGAGGCGGGAGGTGCTGGCGCTGGCGGACTGGCTGCGCTGCTGGCAGGTGCCCGCGGTGGTGATGGAGGCAACCGGCGACTACTGGAAGGGGCCGTTTTACCGGCTGGAGGCCGAGGGGCTCGACTGCGTGCTCGCCGACGCCAAGCAGGTGAAGCACCTGCCGGGCCGGCCCAAGCACGACCCGGGCGATTCGCGGTGGCTGGCGGCGTGCTTCGAGCGCGGCGCGGTCACCAGCTGCTTCGTGGCCACGCCGGAGTTCCGGGTGATCCGGCTGCACACCCGCTACCGGCGGGACCTGACCGACGAACGGACCCGGGAAAAGCAGCGCGCGGAGAAGCTGCTGGAATCAGCGGCGATCAAGCTGTCCTCCGTCGTCACCGACCTGCACGGGGTGACCGGCCGGGACATCATGGACCACCTCATCGCCGGGGAACGCAGTCCGAAGGTCCTGGCCCAGCTCGCCCGGGCCCGGGCCCGCCGCAAGATCGCCGAGCTGGAAGCCGCGCTGGAAGGCGCGGAGTTCTTCACCCCGGCGCACGCCGCCCTGCTGGCCGCCATGCTGGAGCGCATCGACCGGGTCAACGCCGAGATCGCCCGGCTGACCGAGGTGATCGAGGCCCTGCTGGCCCCCCATGAGGAACAGCTGCAGCAGGCCGAGTCGATGCCCGGGTGGGGGCGCCGCGCCGCCCAGGACGCCCTCGCCGAGACCGGCGCCGACATGAGCAGGTTCCCCAGCGGCGCGCACCTGGCCTCCTGGGCCGGGCGCACCCCGCTGGACAACTCCTCCGGCAAGCACACCGGCCGGGCCAAGGCCAAGAAAGGCAACCGGTACCTCGGCGGCCTGCTCGGCGAGACCGCCCTCGCCGCCGGGAAGACCCAGACCCGCGAGGGCGCCCGCTACCGGCGGCTGTCCCGCCGCCGCGGCAAGGCCAAGGCCCTGGTCGCGGTCGGCAACACCCAGCTGAAGGTCTACCACGCCCTGCTGTCCAGCCCCGGCACGCGGTATGAGGATCTCGGCCCGGACTACTACGACCGCCAGGCCAGCATGCGCCGGCAGATCGCCCACCACGTCGGCAGGCTCGGCGTCCTCGGCTTCGAGGTCACCCTCTGCCGCATCCCCGAACCCGATCCCGGCCCCGGCCAGGCAGACAGCACCCAGGCAGCCTGACCACTGACCCACATCACCGGCGGGCCAAAGAGCCGGCTCCGCCGGCGCTGCCGCGCGCCCGGCTGAGGTCCCATTTTCGGGTTAGCTGAAATGCTGCGTGATGTCCCGCGCGGCTAGCTGGCCGTAGGCAGCTGCGAACCGCTCGGCCACATGACCCGGCTTCAGCGTGTACTCCTGCGTTCCCGTCGTCTCCAGCGCGTGCACGGCCATCAGGTTGCCGAACTGGGCCGCCCGCTCCAGGCTCAGGCCCCACGCGATCGCCGCGAGAAAACCGGACCGGAACGCGTCTCCGGCGCCCGTCGGTTCCTGCGGGCGCACGTCAGGGACGGCCGCGACCATGATGGCCGGCCGGCCGGCGCGCTCGACCCGCGCCCCGGCGCTGCCGAGCGTCGTGACTCGCACCCCGACCTGCCCGGTCAGCTGGTCACTCGTCCAGCCGGTCTTGTGCTCGGTGAGCGTCGCCTCATACTCATTGCAGAATAGGTAGGCCGCACCGGTCACGAGCCGGCGGACCTGCTCGCCGTCGAGCCGGGCCAGTTGCCAGGAAGTGTCGGCGGCGAACGGGATCTGGTACTCGCGGCACTGGGCGGTGAAGGCCAGCATCGCGGCCGGGTCACTGGCGCCGATCAGAACGAGGTCGACCTGGCCGGCCAGCTCGCTCAGGCTGATATCGACGTCCTCGCTCATCGCGCCGGGGTAAAAAGACGCGATCTGGTTCATATCGGCGTCGGTGGTGCCGACGAACCTCGCGGTGTGGTGCAGCGCCGACTCACGGACCCCGGCGGTATCCACGCCGTGTCCCTCGAGCCAGGCGCGGTATTCGGCGAAGTCGGTGCCGGCCGTGCCGACCAGCAGCGGCCGCAGGCCCAGGCAGCCCATGCCGAAAGCGATGTTCGCAGCGACACCGCCCCGGCGGATATCCAGAGTGTCCACGAGGAAGGACAGCGCCACCTTGTCAAGCTTGTCTGGCATGAGCTGATCGGCAAACCGGCCGGGGAAGGTCATCAAATGGTCGGTCGCGATCGAGCCGGTCACGGCAATGCGCACTGGGGGTCCTTAGCGGCAGCGGGCCTGATGGAACGCGGTCAGGCTATCGTGCCCTGTTCCACCCGCCGGGACAGGCCCATCAGTGATCAGCTCTGCCGGGACCAGTCAGGCCTGCGGCGCCAACGGACGAGTCCGGCGGCGCCGCAGGGAAAGGATCTGACTGTGATCAGTGGAACGAGTCGCCGCAGGCGCACGACCCCGTCGCATTGGGGTTCTCGATCGTGAAACCCTGCTTCTCGATCGTGTCTACGAAGTCTACGGTGGCGCCGCCGAGGTAAGGCGCGCTCATCTTGTCGGTCACGACCTGGACGCTGCCAAACTCACTGACGACGTCACCGTCGATTTCGCGCTCGTCGAAGTACAGCTGGTAGCGAAGGCCGGAGCAACCTCCCGGCTGCACAGCAATCCGCAGCCGCAGGTCATCGCGGCCCTCCTGCTGCAGCAGGCCGCTTACCTTGGCCGCAGCGGCCTCGGTGAGGAGGATGCCCTGCGTGGTGGCCTGGTCCTGAACTGTCATCTGCGTTAGCTCCCGCGTCCGACTGGCCGCGCCCGGACGGCGCAGCATGATGTGTCTTCCTCAACCATATGCCTTCCGCCAGCATTCCGGGCTTCCCGCTATTACCCGCAGCCGCCCCCGCGCCGGGTCTGGGACCGCACCAGCAGATCGCGCGCCGACCTGGCCGGGCACGTATGATGAGTATCGTCAGTTAGACGATAAGCCCGGCGATTCGAGGCTTCATGACAACGTCAGCGAACCAGACGGCCGGCCGCAGTGCGCTCCCGCTGCTCTTGCTCGGCGCAGGCGCCGATCCCGAATCGGAGCGTGGCGTGTCCTGCCCGGGTGAGCTGCCACCGGCTTCGGACCCATCCCTGGTCCGCCGCGCACGGCAGGCCAGGGTTGCGCTCGGTGACCGCGCCCTGATTCTCGGCCATCACTACCAGCGGGACGAAGTCATCCAGTTCGCCGACGTGACCGGCGACTCCTTCAAGCTGGCGCGCGAGGCCGCCGCCCGGTCCGGCGCCGAGTACGTGGTGTTCTGCGGCGTGCACTTCATGGCCGAGTCGGCCGATATCCTCACCCCGCCCGCGCAGCGGATAATCCTGCCCGATCTCGCCGCAGGCTGCTCAATGGCCGACATGGCAACCTACGACCAGGTCGAGGAGTGCTGGGAGACACTGGAGGACCTCGGCCTTGCCGACGAGGTGATCCCGGTCACCTACATGAACTCCTCGGCCGCCATCAAGGCGTTCACCGGGCGGCATGGCGGCACGGTCTGCACCTCGTCCAACGCCCGGCGAGCCGTCGCCTGGGCGCTGGCCAGGGGCCGCAAGGTGCTTTTCCTGCCCGACCAGCATCTGGGCCGCAACACCGCGGTCCTGGAGCTGGCGATGAGCCTGGACGACTGCGCCGTCTGGGATCCTCACCAGCCCGGCGGCGGCCTGACCGAGGACGGGCTGCGCGCGGCCACGATGCTGCTCTGGCGCGGGCACTGCTCGGTGCACGGCAGGTTCACCGCCGACTGCGTCCGCGCAGTACGCGAGCGCGTTCCGGGCGTCAACGTGATCGTGCATCCGGAGTGCGTGCACGAGGTCGTGCTCGCCGCCGACCAGGTCGGCTCGACGGAGAAGATCATCTCCACGATCGAGCGGGCGCGGTCCGGCTCAGCCTGGGCCGTGGGAACCGAGCTCAACCTGGTCCAGCGGCTGGCTGCCAGCAACCCGGACAAGCAGGTGGTGTTCCTGGACAAGACGGTCTGCTACTGCTCGACGATGAACAGGATCGACCTGCCGCACCTGGTCTGGGCGCTGGAGTCGCTGGCCGCCGGCTCGGTCGTCAACCAGATAACCGTCGAGCCGGAGACCGCCCGGCAGGCGCGCGCCGCGCTCGACCAGATGCTGGCACTGCCGTAAGGCCCGGCTGGCACTGCCGTAAGGCCCGGCTGGCACCGCCGTAAGGCCCGGCTGGCACCGCCGTAAGGCCCGGCTGGCACCGCCGTGCGGACCTGCTAGAGGCCGGGAGCGCCCCAGACCGGGAACCAGCGGCTCAGGTCGGCCTCCACCTTGAGATCGTCGGCGAGCACACCGCGGATCTGCAGCTCAAGGGCGTTGTCCCGGCGCTCGCCCGGCTGCGGCGCGAACGGGTAGAATGTGCCGCGCTTGTACAGGTACACCAGTCCGAGGCGGCGCCCCGGGGAATCGCGGAAGCTCAGGATCGTGCAGAGCAGCTGAGGACCGAAGCCGCCGAGCTCCAGCGAGGAGTTCACCGCATGCAGGTCAGTGACCAGGCCCTCGATGTCGTCGGGAGAATGACTGCAAACCAGCCAGGTGAAGCCGTAGGAGTCCGCGGACACCTCGACCGGTGTCTTGTTCTCGCCCATGTTGAGCAGGTCGCGGACATCGTTCTCGATGTCGCTGAACGCCTTGCCCTCGGGGGCGCGGAAACAGACCGAGCCAGTGCCCGTCGGCTTGAAGTCACTCGCCGCCTGCAGAGTGATAGCCGCCGACGGCAGCCCGAAGAGCTGGTCCAGGTTCGGCGGCACGGGCTTGGTGCGGCCGAGCAGCGTGTCGAGGAACCCCACCTGCTACCTCCCGTGCGTCGGACCGGCCAGCCGGCATCACCGGTGCCCTGACCGCTTGCTCGCTTTCCGCTGACCCTGGCTACCTGCTGAGCTGCTGGGAGATCTTGTCCAGCTGGTTCAGCCGCTTCTGCAGCGGCGGATGCGTGGAGAAGATTGCGGACAGGCTCAGCTCTCCGGCTCGCTTGGAGAACGCGGGCGCGAAGTAGAAGGCGTTCAGCGGCTCGGCTTCGCGCAGGTCCCTGGTCGGGATCCTGGCGATGTCGCCGGTGACCTTCACCAGCGCGCTGGCCAGCGCCGACGGCTGCCCGGTGAGCAGCGCGCCGGACCGGTCAGCCGACAGCTCCCGGTACCGCGACAGCAGCCTGATCAGCAGGAAGCTGATCGCGTAGACCACCATGCCGACCACCATGACCAGCAGGATGATCGGCAGCGCGTTCTGGTTGTTGCCGCGGCCACCGCCGCGGCCGCGGCCGCCGCCGCCGAAGAGCTCGGAGTAAAACGCGAATCTGACCAGCAGTGCCGCCACGATGCCCAGGAAGGACGCGATCGTCATGACAGCCACGTCCTTGTGGGCCACGTGCGACATCTCGTGTGCCAGCACGCCTTCAAGCTCATTGGTGTCCAGGCGCTGCATCAGCCCCTCGGTGACGCAGACCACCGCGACCTTGCTGTTACGCCCGGTCGCGAAGGCATTGGGCATGCGCGTGGGTGCGATGGCGACCCGCGGCTTGGGCATATCGGCAAGCGCGCAAAGGCGGTCGATCACGCCATGCAGTTCCGGGGCCTGCTGGGGGCTGACGAGCCGGGCGCCGGAGGTGCGCAGCGCGATCTTGTCGGACCAGTAGTACGACCCGAACGCCATAGCCAGGCCGATCAGCACCACGAACACGATGAGACTGGCGCCGCTCGTGCCAGACTGGCCGTTCCGGTGGCTGTAGATATCGATGACAAAGTAGAGCGCGATGACGAACCCGGTGAACACCAGCCCGAGCAGGAACATCGTCGCGCCCATCCGGGCGATGAGTCCCCGGTCCGTCGCGTAGCGAGTGCGCGCCATGAGCGGCGCCTCCCTTTCATTGCGGCTCACCCTGCGAGCCGTCTTACTTCATTACATCGCAGGCGGCCGACTGCTTTGCGCGCGGCCAGGAGGCCGCATGCGAGCAGCGCCCGCTGACGGCCGGTCGGCGTGCACCGGCCAACCAGCACAACGGGCGAATGCCCGCGCTCGTTCCCGCGCCGCTGCCCGCCATCAGGCCGCGCCCTGCCGGTCAGGCAGGGATCGCGCCACGCTGGTCAGCCAGGGATAAGCCCCTCATCGGACAGCAGCCTGCGGACGTCGTCCATGGTGGCGTCCGCCTGCGGCACGATCAGCCTCGACGGCTCGAGCAAGGCGTCATCGACCGGTCGGCCGATTCCCCGCACCCGGCCGAGCAGCGCGTCAAGCGCCGCCCTGAACCTGGCCTCATCGCCGCGGTCGACCGCGGCCTCCAGCTCCGAGTCGAGCTCGTTGAGTTCGTCGGCAGCTGCGTCGTCGACCTCCAGCTGGCCCTCGCCCAGAATGCGGATAATCACTGCCCGTCACCAGCTGACGGCTGATCCGCCGGCGGCACGGCATGCGCGGGCTGTCCGCCGGCCGCGGGCTGGGACGGCTCGGCCGTGCCTTCGAGCTGCTTGGGCGCGCTGCCCTGGCCGAGCTCGGTCTTCAGCTGCTCCAGCTCGGCATCCACGCCGTGCGTCGCGCCCATCCGGTCAAGCTCAGCCTGGATGTCGTCACGCGGGCCGCTGACCACGTCGTCCAGCGCCCCCGAGGCCATCAGCTCGTCGATCGCGCCGGCCCGTGCCTTCATCTGCTCGGTCTTGTCCTCGGCCCGCTGGACCGCCATGCCGACGTCGCCCATCTCCTCGGAGATGCCGGTGAAGGCCTCGTTGATTCTGGTCTGGGCCTCGGCCGCGGTGTAGGTGGCCTTGATGGTCTCCTTCTTGGTGCGGAAGGCGTCCACCTTGGCCTGCAGCCGCTGCGAGGCGGCGGTGAGCTTTTCTTCCTCGCTCTGCAGCGAGGCGTACTGGGTCTGCAGGTCGTTCATCTGAGACTGGATCCCGGACTTGCGCACCAGTGCCTCGCGCGCGAGGTCCTCGCGCCCGGCCGCCAGCGAGTCGCGCGCCTGCTTGTCGAGCTTGTCGGACGACTGCTGCAGCTGATTGATCTGCAGCTCCACCCGCTTGCGCGAAGTCGCCACGTCGGCGACGCCGCGGCGCACCTTCTGCAGCAGCTCCAGCTGTGTCTGATAGGAGTAATCCAGGGTCTCTCGCGGATCCTCCATTTTGTCCAGTGCCTTGTTGGCCTTGGACCGGAAGATCAGCGTGACCCGCTTCATTACGCCCATAGGCGCGACCATCCCCTCAATTCCATACAGCGCTGCCGCACCGCGCGGCGGCGCCGCGAGCTGGCCTGCTGCGAAAGACAACGGACATTTGTTCGGCAGGTGCTGGGCTCCAGCCTACGACGGCCTGATGCCACCGTCACCACGAAGGTCGCGGCCCGCCGCCGGCCAGTCGCCGCGGCCGGCTGGCCAGGCCGCACAGCGCCCGAGCCTAGCGGTATGAGGGGGTTGTCCCGGTAGGCTGAGGGCGTGTTCCGACGACGTACCAGCGACGCTCCTGACGTGCTCGATCAGGACTCAGCGGCAGAGAGCCCCGACGAGCCGGGCCTGGCCGCGGACGGCAGCGGCCCGGTCGGCCTCACGCCGGGCAAAGGCAGGCCAACCCCCAAGCGCAGCGAGGCAGAAAAGCGCAGGCGGCAGCCCTACACTGCGCCGTCCGACCGGAAAGCGGCGGCGCAGCAAACCCGCAGCAAGGACCGGACCGAACGCGCCCGCCGGAACGAGGCGATGCGACGCGGTGAGGAATGGGCCCTGCCGCGCAAAGACCAGGGCAAGGTGCGGGCGCTCGCCCGCGATTACGTGGACTCGCGGCGGTCAGTGAGCGAGTTCTACCTGTTCGGCGTTGTCGTGCTGTTTATCCTGCTGTTCATTCCCGCCCTGCGCGGGACGCTTATCGTCGACTACGTAGTCCTCCTCGTGCTGGTCGTGGTTATCGGCGAAGGCTGGTACACCGGCCGCAAGGTAATGCGCCTGGCAGTGCAGCGTTGTCCCGGCGAGAGCACCCGCGGCGTCCGCCTCTACGCCGCGATGCGCAACACTCAGTTCCGCAGGCTGCGGATGCCGCCACCGCGGGTCAAAGTCGGCGACAAGCTCTGACGCGCCCGGGCGCGCCGGTCAGCTGGCGCCTGCCGCGGTGCACTGGCGCCGCTGCGGGCCAGCGCCGTCGGCGACCGCGAGGCACGTGCTGCCTCGAGGCACATGATGCCTCGCGGGAGGTCAGGACGGCCGCCACGAGAGTCGGCAATAGGGTCAGATATATGGAACATCGTCATCTGGGCCGCAGCGGCCTGAAGATCAGCGACATCGCATACGGAAACTGGATCACGCACGGCTCGCAGGTGGAAGAGGACGCCGCGGCCTCGTGCGTCGCGGCGGCGCTCGACGAGGGAATCACGACCTTTGATACCGCCGACGTCTACGCGGGCACTAAGGCCGAAGAGGTGCTCGGCCGGGCCCTGCATGGCGTGCGGCGCGAATCCGTCGAGGTCTTCACCAAGGTCTACTGGCCGACCGGCCAGGGCGCCAATGACCGGGGCCTGTCGCGCAAGCACATCATCGAGTCCGCCCACGCCTCGCTGCGGCGGCTGCAGACCGACTACGTCGACCTCTACCAGGCCCACCGCTACGACCACGAGACGCCGCTCGAGGAGACCCTCCGCGCGTTCGACGACCTGGTCCGCCAGGGCAAGGTGCTCTACGTCGGCGTCTCCGAGTGGCGCGCCGAGCAGATCGCGAACGCCCTGCGGATCGCCGATGAGATGGGATTTGACCGGATCATTGCCAACCAGCCGCAGTACAACATGGTCTGGAGGGTCATCGAATCGGAGGTGGTGCCGCTCTGCGAAAAGGAAGGCATCGGGCAGGTCGTCTGGTCGCCGATCGCGCAGGGCGTGCTGACCGGCAAGTACCTGCCGGGAGCCGCCCCGCCGGCCGACTCGCGGGCAACCGATCAGTCCGGCTCCACCTTCATCTCGAACTACCTCAATAACGACGACCTGCTCGGCCGGGTGCAGCAGCTAGGGCCGCTGGCGCAAGAGGCCGGGCTGAGCCTGGCTCAGCTGGCGATCGCGTGGACACTGCAGAACCCGAACGTGGCCGCGGCGATCATCGGCGCGACCCGGCCTGAGCAGGTACGCGAGAACGTGCAGGCGTCGGGCGTGCGCCTGGAGGCTGAGCTGGTGCGGCGCATCGACGACATCCTGGGCCCGGTGATCGTCCGCGATCCCGCGCGGACCGCGAGCCCGGAGAAGCGCCCCTGACCGCTACTCGGCTGCCGGGTGCAGGCTCATCGGCCCGTAGACGGCCTTGTCGTCATCGAGCAGTGTCACCTGATCGACGCCAGCCTCGAGCAGACTCCGCCAGTTCTCGCCGAGCCAGCTTTCGGCGTCGCCCTGGCTGCTGAAGACTTCCCTCGGCAGGCTGCGCGACGTCACCGCCGAGCCGTCTTCCTTCTCGAACTGCCAGGTCCAGGTCATGCCCCGCCTCGGTAGTTAGGATCGGGCCGGTCAACAGGCGGCTAATACTAACTGCTGCGTACCAGAGGCATCGTGGGGGCTAGCGCTATGGATGTTCGCTTGCTCGGCACCGGCGGCCGGGACGGCTGGCCGCAGCCGGGATGCAACTGCGCCTCCTGCGGGCGGGCGCGGCTGGCGGGCCCCGGCCGGGCGCCCGGCCGCGTGCTCCTGGACGGCGCGCTGGAGATCGTGCCGGATCAGTCCCCGTTCCCGGCCGGCTGCGGGAGCGGCGCTCGCGGCACCGGCACTGGGCAGGTCGGCGCCCATCAGGTAGAGCCGGTGCCCGGCGGCTGGGACATTACCTCGCCCGACGGCGGCAGGCTGCTCGTCGCCGCGGGACCGGGCGCGGTCCCCCGGCCGCCTGATGGCAGCCGGCCCTACGACGTGGCACTGCTTGACCTCCTGGAGTGGCCAGCGCAGCTCGGCGAGCTGCGCGCCCGGCGGCTCGTGGGCGATCGCACCGTCGTGACGGCCCTGTACGCCGATCACCGGGTCACCTCAGCGGCCGAGCTGGCCCGGCGGTGCCAGCTCTGGCATGCGGCGATGCCCGCCGACGGTAGGACCCTGACAAGCCCGGCGACGGGAACTGGCCAAGGCGCCCCGGCCGCCAGCCAACGGCCGCCGCGCGGCCGGATCCTGGTCCTCGGCGGGGCCCGGTCGGGCAAGTCGCGCGAGGCCGAGCTGCGGCTGGCCGCTGAGCCTCGCGTCACCTACCTGGCCGCCGGGCCCTTGGCTGGCGGCGTGCGGGCCCGCGACCAGGACGCCAGCGACCAGGACGCCAGCAACCCGGACGCCAGCAACCCGGGAACCGGCGACTCGTGGATTGGCCCCGACGGCATTGCTGATACCGAGTGGGCGCGGCGGGTGGCGGCGCATCGGGCGAGGCGGCCGCCGTGGTGGCGGACGGTAGAGAGTGCCGATGTGGCGGGGATGCTGCGTTCTGAATCTGGTGCATTGCTCATAGACGGCATCGGCACCTGGCTTGCCGCGGTGCTGGACGAAACCGGGGCCTGGACCGAGGATCGGGCGGCCGAGGAGAAGATCGCCGAGCGGGTGGCTGAGCTGGTCGCGGCCTGGCGGCAGACCACGGCGCACGTCGTCGCGGTCAGCGACCAGGTTGGCTCGGGCGTGCATCCGGCCACTCGCTCCGGGCGGATGTTTCGCGACCAGCTGGGCTGGCTGAACCAGCGGCTGGCCGCGGAGTCGGAGCAGACAGTGCTGGTCGTGGCCGGACGGGTTACCATCCTGCCGACTTGATCCGTAATATGACTAAACAAGGCTTCGCGCCGCGAACGGCACAAGACCGGGCGGCGAAGCTGTTAAGTTCTAGGGGGCTGACTTTGTGAGCCGGACGCCCGTGGAAGCACCGCAGGCCCAGCCCCGTGATCAAGGTGGTGACCATGACGCGTGTTGTCGTCGTGGGTGATCTGATGACGGACACGGTCGCCCATGTCGTTCTGCCGCTTGCCAAGGACAGTGACACGCCTGCGACCGTCACCATGCACGGTGGCGGCTCCGGCGCGAACATCGCTGCCTGGCTCGCGGTTGACGGCGCGGAGGTGGCCTTCGTCGGACGGCGGGGCGCCGACATCGCCGGCCGGAACAGGGACATGGAGCTCATGGGCTACGGCGTCGACGCCCGGCTCGTGATGGACCCGGAGCGGCCGACCGGCACCTGCGTCGTCATGGTCACCCACCGGGGAGATCAGACGATGATGTCCGACCCCGGCGCGAACGCCGCGCTATCGCCCGACGACCTGCCCAAAGACCTGTTCACGCCCGGAAGTCACCTGCATATCTCCGGCTACACGCTGCTGAACGACGGCTCCCGTAACGCTGGCCTCGCCGCCTTCGCGCACGCCCAGCAGGCCGGGATGACCATCTCCGTGGACGGCGCGTCGTCGGCACCGCTGGAGCGCCTCGGCGCCGAGCCGTTCCTGGAGATGACCAACGGGTCCACCCTGCTGTTCGTCAACGGCGACCAGGCCCAGGTGCTGACCGGCCGCGCGGAGCCCGAGCAGGCGGCCCGCGTGCTCAATGCCTGGTATCCGCAGGTGGTCATGAAGCTCGGCCTTGATGGCGCGCTCTTCTATGCCAACGGCCGGCCCGATCCGGCTCGCGTCCCCGCACCGCCGATCGAGGAGGTTGTGGACAGGACCGGGGCCGGGGACGCGTTCTGCGCCGGTGTCCTGCCTGCATGGCTGGACCGCAAGCCGCCGGGCGAGGCGCTCGCCAGCGGCAGCAGGCTCGCCGCCAAGGCGCTGAGCATGGTCGGGGCACGGCCAGCGCCCTAATCCGGCGGCGCTCGATCCCTCGGCAGGCATCGCCGGAGTTGCGGGCTTCCGTCCCCGGTTCCGCGCTTCCCCGCGCCGCGACCTGCCCGCTGGGCATACTCGTTGCTGGATATGACTGATTACCTGGACCGGCTGTTCTCGCTGCACGGGCACACGGCGCTGGTCACCGGCGGCAGCTCAGGCATCGGCCTGGGCATGTCGCTGGCTCTGGGCCGGGCGGGAGCCAGGGTTGTGCTGGTCGCGCGCGACCAGGAGGGGCTGCTGGTCACGGCTGGCGAGCTCGCCTCAGCCGGCTGCCAGGCGGCCTGGGTCAGCGCTGATCTCGGCGACAGAGCGCAGCTTGAGCGCGCCGCCAGGCAGGCCGCGGCCGCTTTCGGTGAGCCTGACATCCTGGTCAACTGCGCCGGCCTGAACCTCCGGCCGCCGCTGCCAGAGCTGACCCCGGCGCAGTGGGACCAGCTCATTGCGGTGAATTTGACGGCCCCGTTCCTGCTCGGCCAGCGGTTCGGGCCGCCGATGGCCGCACGCGGCTGGGGGCGCATCATCAATGTCGCCTCGCAACAGGCGATGCGCGCCTTCGGCAACAGCGGCGGCTACGGCGCGGCCAAGGGCGGCCTGGTCTCGCTGACTCGATCGCAGTCGGAGGCGTGGGCACCGAGCGGTGTCTGCTGCAACGCGATCGCGCCCGGTTTTGTCGCGACGCCACTGACCGCTGCGGTAGCGGCCGATCCGGTCCGGTCGGCGGCGCTCGCCGCGCGCACCATGATCGGGCGCAACGGGGAGCCCGCGGACTTCGACGGCGCCGCCGTGTTCCTCGCCAGCCGGGCCAGTGACTATGTCACCGGTCAGGTCATCTGCGTGGACGGCGGGTTCTCGGCGGGCTGAGATGCCGAGCCCGGCACGGTCAGAACGCGCCCGGGCTCGTTGTGTGGCCGCCCACCGCGGCAACGATGATGGCCAGCACGAGGAACAGCACGCCGAGGCCGCCGAGCACGATCCCGGCGATGGCCAGGCCCCGGCCTTTCTGGTTGGTCCGCTTGATCTGGCTCAGCGAGATCAGGCCGAAGACCAGCGCCAGCACCGAGCCGAGCCAGAAGAGCCACATCAGGCCGAGTACCAGCGAGGCGATAGCCAGGCCACTGGTTGTCTGCGGTGCGGCATATCCGCCCTGCTGCGGCCAGTAGCCCGGGTCTTGCGGCGAGGGGTAGGGACCCGGCGCCGGGTAGCTTCCCGGCGGGTAGGTCCCCGGCTGCCGGAAGCCGCCCGGCTGCTGGTCGGTTCCCGGCGGCGGGTAGGTCCCCGGCTGCCGGAAGCCGCCCGGCTGCTGGTCGGTTCCCGGCGGCGGGTAGGCACCCGGCTGGCCGAACTGATAGCTGGCTGACATTGGGTCATCAGCCGCGGGGACTGGGCCATCGCCGGGGTAAGCCGGGAAGCTGCTCGTCGACGGCAGTGTTCCCGGACCGCCGGACTCGGTGGTCTGCCGCCGGGCGCCGCAGAGGGGGCAGAAATTGTCAGCGGGAGCCATCGAGTGGCCGTTCTGGCAACGCGGCAGCTCCTGACTCGCTGGCTGCTCCGAAAATGTCACGCCCCGCCCCTTTCATCCATGATCCGGTAAAATCCGGCGCGCTATACGACGCGGATCTTACGGGATCATGGAGGACACCGCTGCGGGTCGCCGCAGCGGTGCCGGACTGAGCACGCCGGGGGCGCAGCGCGGCACGCCGGGGGCGCAAGACGCGCGGCGCCAGCGTGCGGGCGGCACAATGACGGTCATGGCCAGACGCACCACGACAACTCCGCCGCCCGAGGACTTCGAAGAGAACATCGTTGACATCGATGTGACTGACGAGATGCGCGGCAGCTTCCTGGAGTACGCCTACTCGGTGATCTACCAGCGCGCCCTGCCGGACGCGCGCGACGGACTGAAGCCCGTCCAGCGGCGGATCCTCTACCAGATGAGCGAGATGGGGCTGCGGCCGGACCGCGCTCACGTCAAATGCGCCAGGGTCGTCGGCGAGGTGATGGGCCGGCTGCACCCGCACGGCGACAGCGCCATCTACGACGCACTGGTGCGGATGGCCCAGCCGTTCGCGATGCGGCTGCCGCTGATCGACGGGCACGGTAACTTCGGCTCTCTCGGCGGCGACGACGCCCCGGCCGCGATGCGCTACACCGAGGCGCGGCTGTCGGCCGCGGCGATGGAGATGACCACCTCACTCGACGAGGACACCGTCGACTTCGCGCCGAACTACGACGGCCAGGAAAACGAGCCTCAGGTACTCCCGGCTGCGATCCCCAATCTCCTGGTCAACGGGGCGTCGGGAATCGCCGTCGGCATGGCCACCAACATGGCCCCGCACAACCTGGGTGAGGTCGTCGCGGCAGCCCGGCACCTGATTGCGCACCCGGCCGCTGACCTCGAGACGCTGATGCGGTTCGTCCCGGGGCCTGACCTGCCGACCGGCGGCAAGATCGTGGGGCTGGACGGGATCAGGGAGGCCTACGAGACCGGGCGCGGGACCTTCCGCACCCGGGCCGCGGCGAGCATCGAGCAGATAACCCCGCGGCGCACCGGGATCGTCGTCACCGAGCTGCCGTACGGGATCGGCCCCGAGAAAATCGTGGCCAGGATCAAGGACCTGGTCGGCGCCAAGAAGCTCAACGGCATCGCCGACCTGAAGGACCTCACCGACCGGCACCGCGGCCTGCACCTGGTCATCGAGATCCGCAGCGGTTTCCACGCCGAGGCCGTCCTGGACGAGCTGTACCGGCTGACCCCGATGGAAGAGACGTTCGGCATCAACAACGTCGCCCTGGTCGACGGGCAGCCGCGGGTGCTGGGCCTGCGCGAGCTGCTGCAGATCTACGTCGACCACCGGCTGGAGGTCGTGCGCCGCCGCACGGCGTTCCGCCGGGCCAAGCGGGAGGACCGGCTGCACCTGGTCGACGGCCTGATCGTCGCGCTGCTCAACATCGACGAGGTCATTCAGGTGATCCGCGCCAGCGACGACGCCGCGGCCGCGAAAGAGCGGCTGATGTCGGTGTTCGACCTGACCGCGATCCAGGCCCAGTACATCCTGGACACGCCGCTGCGCCGGCTGACCCGCTTCGACCGGCTGGAGCTGGAACGCGAGCGGGAGACGCTGCAGGCTGAGATCGCCGAGCTGACCGCGATCCTCGATTCCGAGCAGAAGCTGCGCGAGGTCGTCTCGGCCGAGCTGGCCAGCGTCAGCGGGCGGTTCGCGACCCCGCGCCGGACTGTGCTGCTGGAGGGCAGTGGCGCGGCCCGAACCGCTGCCGTGCCGCTGGAGGTCGCCGACGACCCGTGCACGGTGCTGCTGTCGTCGGCGGGGCTGCTCGCCCGGACTGCGGGGGGCATCGGGAGGTCGATCCCCCAGTCCGGCGCCGCTGCCGGGCAGCCGGCCGGGCAGGAAGCGCTGCAGCTGGAAAACACCGACGCACAACGAAAAGCACCCGCAGCCGTGTCCCGCCCGGCCGGCGGCGACCCGGGCGATCCGGCCGGCGGCCCGCGGGCGGCGCATGACGTGATCGTCGCCGCGGTCGAATCGACGGCGCGCGGCACAATTGGCGTGGTGACCTCGCTGGGCCGGCTGATCCGGCTGGGCGTGCTCGAGCTGCCCGCCATCCCGCCGAGTGCCCACTCCCCCGGCCTGTCCGGCGGCGCGCCGGTCAGCGAGTTCGTCGGAACCGAGCCGGGCGAGACCGTGGTCGCCGTCGTGGCCGCTGACGCGGACGGCACCGGGCTGGCCCTGGGCACGGCGGGCGGCGTGGTCAAGCGGGTCGCACCCGATTACCCGCAGAACGCCAGTGACTTCGAGGTCATCGCGCTGAAGGACGGGGACCGGGTGGTGGGCGCGGTCCAGCTCGACAGCGAGGAGCAGGATCTGGTCTTCATCACCAGCGACGGGCAACTGCTGCGATTCAGTGCCTCGTCGGTACGGCCGCAGGGCAGGGGCGCAGGCGGCATGACCGGGATCCGGCTTTCGCCGCGCGCCTCGGTGGTCTGGTTTGGCGCGGTCCATCCGGACGGCCCGGCGGGATCGGCTGCTGCGGCATCGCCGGACCCGGTGCCTGGCCGTCCGGTCGTGGTCACGGTGGCCGGCAGCGCGAGTGCACTGCCGGGGACCACGGCCGCTACCGTCAAGGTCACCCCGTATGCCGAGTTCCCGGCCAAGGGCAGGGCCACTGGCGGCGTCCGCTGTCACCGGTTCCTCAAGGGCGCGGATGTCCTGGTGCTGGCCTGGGCCGGGCCAGAGCCGGCCCGCGGCGCGACCGAGGCGGGATCGCCGGTGGACCTGCCCCTCGCGGTGGGGCGCCGCGACGGCTCGGGTGAGCGTGTCCGCCATCCGCTCGCAGTCGTTGGCGGGACGGCCCCGCGCCAGTAGACCCCGCGCCAGTAGCTCATGCTAACGCCCGCTTAATGACGATAACTCCTGTTCACAGTTGCGGTTCTGAGAGCTCACTGAGAGCGCTGCCTCGGCTCCCGGCGGGTCTGGCCCCGCATGCTTGCGGTAGCGGGCCGAACCCGGCCCGCTACGGCACTGCCAGCAGAAAGGAGGGGCTAGTGGCATCCACGAATAGCGGCCGGATGCGGCGCTTCATCTTCACCGCATTCCTCGCCGCCGGAATTGGCGCTGGCGCGGCGGGCGTAGCCGTCGCCAGCACGAGCGGCACGACATCGCACGGGACGTCCACGTCGACGACATCATCAACGTCGTCCTCGCGGTCAGCGTCGCCGTCGGCCGCGCCGTCGGCGGGGTCCGGATCGGCTGCGCCCGGATCGGCTGCGCCCGGCACGAGCAAGCACCACTGCACGCACATGGGAGGCAGTTAGCAGCCATCCCGGCGGGCGGCCGGTGCCAGGTGCACCAGGACGCACCGGACGCGGTCGGAGCAGCACGGTTACTTTCCCAGTAGCCGTTGCTGCGCCGGCCACCCGGACGGCCGCCGGGATTCGCGCGTAGCGTGGCGAGCATGAGCCTTCCGGGCGCGCGCCGGTGCTGGCCGTGGTGACCATTGAGGATGTGCGCCGGCTGGCGCTGACCCTGCCGCGCACCGAGGAGAAGCTGATCGGCGACCGGGTCAAGTTCCGGGTCGGCAGGCTCGTTTATGCGTCGATCTCCGCCGATGAGACGCTGATGGGCTTCGGCTTTCCCAAGGAGGAACGCGTCGCCCTTGTCGCCGCTGAGCCGGACAAGTTCCTCATGCCTGTCCGCTCCGACGAGCGCTACAACTGGGTGCGAGGCAGGCTGGCTGCCGTCGACATCGACGAGATGACCGAGCTGGTTGTCGACGCGTGGCGGATGGTCGTGCCCAAGCGGGTCGCGGCCAGCTACGACCAGCCGGGATGAGGCCGGGGCCCGCGCTGTGGCGCCCGCGCTAGCGCGGGCCGGGCGGGCACCGCCGTCAGGTGTCGATGCGCGAGGGATCCAGCTCGGCGGCCCCGGCGACGATGAAGTCCCGGCGCGGCGCCACCTCACTGCCCATGAGCAGGCCGAACATCTCCCTGGCAGCGGCGGCATCCTCAATCCTGATCCGGCGCAGCGTCCGGTGCCTCGGGTCCATCGTGGTATCGGCCAGCTGGGCGGCGTCCATCTCGCCGAGCCCCTTGTAGCGCTGCGGCGGCTCTTTCCAGCGCTGGCCTTTGCGCTCGAGTTCCAGCATGCTGCGGTGCAGCTCGGCGTCGGAGTAGGTGTAGATGTACTTCTGCTGCCCCCGGCGCGGGCTGGTCAGCTCGATCCGGTGCAGCGGCGGCACGGCGGCGAACACCCGGCCTGCCTCGACCATGGGGCGCATGTAGCGGTGGAAGAGCGTCAGCAGCAGGGTCCGGATGTGCGCACCGTCCACATCGGCGTCCGCCATGAAGATCACCCGCTGGTACCGCGCTGAGTCAAGGTCGAACGCGCTGCCCGAGCCGGCGCCGATCACCTGGATGATGGCGGCGCATTCGGTGTTCTTCAGCATGTCGGCCACGGAGGCCTTCTGCACGTTGAGAATCTTGCCCCGGATCGGCAGCAGCGCCTGGAACTCCGAATCTCTGGCCGTCTTCGCTGTACCGAGCGCGGAATCGCCCTCCACGATGAACAGCTCGCTCCGGTCATCTGCCGACCGGCAGTCAACCAGCTTCGCGGGCAGCGCCGATGTCGCAAGTGCCGATTTACGCCGCTGGTTTTCCCGGTGCTCGCGGGCCGCGATGCGCGTCCGGGCAGCGGAAACCACCTTGTCCAGCACCGCCCGCGCCTGCTGCTTGCTGCCGCGCACCCGGCCCTCGAGGAAGCCGCGCAGCTCGGCGGATACGACCTGGGCGACGATCTTGGATGCGGCCGGAGTGCCGAGCACCTCCTTGGTCTGTCCCTCGAACTGCGGTTCGGGCAGCCGCACCGCGATCACCGCCGTGAGACCCTCGGCGACGTCCTCCTTGGTGACGGGCTCGTCGCCGTTCTTCAGCAGCCGGGCCGCGCGCAGCTGCTCGTTCAGCGTCCTGACCAGCGCCCGGTCGAAGCCGGTGACATGCGTGCCGCCCTTCGGCGTGGCGATCACGTTAACGAATGACCTGGTCACAGTGTCGTAGCCGCTATCCCAGCGCAGCGCTACATCGACGGAGAGTTCACGGTCAACCTCGGTCGGGGTCAGGTGGCCAGCGTCGTCGAGAACCGGCACGGTCTCGGTGAACGTGCCCGACCCGGTGAGCCGGACCACGTCGGTCACCGGCGTGCCCGCGGACAGGTGAGCGCAGAACTCGCTGATGCCGCCCGCGAACTGGAACTCCGCCTCGCGCTGGCCCGCCGCTCCGCTGTCAGCCCCCGCGCTCTCAGCCCCTCCGCTGTCAGCCTCGGTGCTGGTACGGCCCGTCCCGGCGCCGCCGTCAGCCCCGGTGCCGCCGTCAGCCCCGGTGCCGCTGCGGTCCGCGCCTGCGGCGCCGTTACCGTTCGCCGCCCCGGCGCCGTCACCGTCCACGGCGAGCGGGCGGGCCGGCCGCTCGTCCGCCACCCGGATGGAGAGCCCCGGCACGAGGTAGGCGGTCTGGCGAGCCCGCTGAGCGAGGGCGGCGAAGCTCCATTCCGCGCCAGGCACGAACACCTGGCGGTCTGGCCAGAACCGGACCCTGGTGCCAGTCAGCGTCTTGGCGACCCGGCGGACCCGGTGCAGGCCCGAGCCTGGCTCGAAGGCGGCGTCGGGACCATCTCCGGCGAACGCGCCGGGCACGCCGCGCCGGAAGCTCGCGGCCCACTCGCCGCCTTCTCGGTCGACCTGCACGTCCAGCCGCCCCGAGAGGGCATTGACCACCGAGGCGCCGACGCCATGCAGTCCGCCGGAGGCGGTGTAGGACCCGCCGCCGAACTTGCCGCCCGCATGCAGCCGGGTCATCACCAGCTCGACACCGGTCAGCCCGGTTTTCGGCTCCACGTCGACCGGAATGCCGCGGCCGTTGTCGCGCACCTCAGCCGAGTGATCGGCATGCAGTATGACCTCGATCCGAGTGCAGTGGCCGCCGAGCGCCTCATCAACAGCGTTATCGAAAATCTCCCACAGACAGTGCAGCAGCCCGCGGCCGTCGGTGGACCCGATGTACATGCCAGGCCGCTTGCGGACAGCCTCCAGGCCCTCGAGCACCGTCAGATGGCGCGCTGTGTATCCCTCTGCGGCGCTGACTGGCAGAGACACTGCGGGCAGGGCGGTCACAAGAATTCTCCTGATCTCGAATAGCGGCTGCAGACCCGGGAAGGGGCCTGAAGGCAGACTAGCGGCCTGCGGGTGCTGGCCAGAGCAACCACTCCGGTGACGTATCCGGCGGCCCGGGACAAGGCACGCATCATGACAGACGGTTATGGATAGTAACGCAGAGAGACAAACGTGTTCGCTCATGGCGGACGGCTCGCCGGCATGGGATGACAGGACACCGGCAAGGTGTTGTGATGCGGTGTAGGAACACAGGTTGCACGGCCCGACGACAGTGACGCCGGACGGGCCGGAGGCGAGGGAGGCGACATGACCGGAGCTATGGCCCCAACGAAGCCGCTCAAAGCCAGCGACTTGTGTGACCGGTGCGGAGCGCCCGCTTACGTGCGGGTTGTACTCCCCGGATCAGGCGAGCTGCTGTTCTGTGCCCACCACAATCGGCAGCACGCTGACGCGCTGGCGAAGATCGCGGTCGAGATTCAGGATGAGACGGCAAGGCTGCTGGCCAGACCGTCGTCTGACTCTCGCTGACTCGCAGGCGGGCCCGGTCACCGGGCCCGCCGGGAGCATCGCAGGGCTGAGCCAGCGCAGTTTTAACTGCGCCTCGGTCGGCTGTCGTGGAAAACGGCCTGACGTGAAAATATTTTCGAAGCCAGCTGACCCTGTGCAAGGCCCTCTGCTCCGGGATTCACCCAGGCCACTGTCTCAGCTGGCCAGCCAGCCCTCAGTCGAGGTAATCGCGGAGCACCTGCGACCGGGACGGGTGCCGCAGCTTGGACATGGTCTTGGATTCGATCTGGCGGATCCGCTCGCGCGTCACGCCGTAGACCTTGCCGATCTCATCGAGCGTCTTCGGCTGGCCGTCGGTGAGGCCGAACCGCATGGACACGACGCCGGCCTCCCGCTCGGACAGCGTGTCGAGCACCGAATGCAGCTGCTCCTGCAGGAGCGTGAAGCTCACGGCCTCGCCCGGCTGGATTGCCTCGGAGTCCTCGATCAGGTCGCCGAACTCGCTGTCGCCGTCCTCGCCGAGCGGCGTGTGCAGTGAGATCGGCTCCCGGCCGTATTTCTGCACCTCGATGACCTTTTCCGGGGTCATGTCCAGCTCGGCGGCCAGTTCCTCGGGAGTCGGCTCCCGGCCAAGGTCCTGCAGCATCTGCCGCTGCACCCGCGCCAGCTTGTTGATGACCTCGACCATATGCACCGGAATCCGGATGGTCCTGGCCTGGTCGGCCATCGCCCGGGTGATGGCCTGCCGGATCCACCAGGTCGCATAGGTCGAGAACTTGTAGCCCTTGGTGTAGTCGAACTTCTCCACCGCGCGGATCAGGCCGAGATTCCCCTCCTGGATCAGGTCAAGGAACAGCATGCCCCGGCCGGTGTACCGCTTGGCCAGCGAGACCACCAGCCGCAGGTTCGCCTCCAGCAGGTGGTTCTTGGCCCGGCGCCCGTCGTCGGCGATCCACTCCAGATCGAACCGCTGGTCGGGACGCAGGTGCCGGCCGTCGGCGAGCTTCTCCTCGGCGAACAGGCCGGCCTCGATGCGCTTGGCAAGCTCGACCTCCTGCTCGGCATTGAGCAGCGGGACCTTGCCGATCTGCTTGAGGTAGTCCTTGACCGGGTCGGACGTCGCGCCGGCGACCGCGACCTGGGCGGCAGGAAGGTCCTCGTCGTCGTCGCCGTAGACGAAGACCTCGTCCTCGTTCTCCTCGCCGGCCGGCTTCGCCGGCTGGCCAGCGACCGGGACTGCCGCGGCAGGGCCTGCGACGATTCCCGGTACCTCAGCCACCTCATCGACCTGCCCGCCGTCCTCGATCCGGCCGGTCCCGTCGGCGTCGCCCTCGGCCGCTACCTCGTCAATCTCCAGCCCGATGACCGGATCGTCGCCGTCGACGTCATCGTCAGCGAGCACGTCGAGCCCGACATCCAGATCTGTGTCGGCGTCCAGGTCGGCGACAGCCGTCAGATCCGGCTCACTATCCAGATCCGCGGCCTCGACAGCCGGGCCATCGAAATCGAGGTCTGCGCTCACGTCCGTCCGTCCGTAGTCACCGTCGGTTCCCCCACTTTGTGCTTCCGATGTCGAGCCGCCTGCCGCGGACCTGTCCTTGACAGCCATCGCGGATTTGCGCCCGCTGCCCTGCCCGCCGCGGCGTGCTGCGCCTGCGCCATTGCTCCGCATGCTGCCAGCTCCTTCCGCACCGTCACCGCCATCAGTGTCTTTCGTCCCTGTCTGATCCGCTGCCTGGTTTGCCAGCTCGCCGGCCGCACTCTGCTTGCGGGATGCCCGGCGCTGCCGCCCGGCCGGCCGCTTGGCGGTGGGCGTGTCGCCGGAAGCGTGCTGAGCCTCGGCGGTAGCGTCGTCCTGCACGAGCGCTACCGCGGCGTCGGAGCCGGCCCGGGGCTGCTGCGGAATTCGCGAGCCGCGGCCTGACGGCCCTGGCTGCCTCCGCGCTGCGGAGCCTGCAGCGCTTGCCACCGCGTCACCCCTTCCTTCGCTGGACGGCGGCCTGCCGCGCCGCTACCGACCCCTTGCTGACCGTACTAGCAGGTGACACAAGCACCTCTCCGGCAAACGTATGGCGAGAGATGGACCCTACCGCTCGGGCCATGCTCCTATGACCGTGCCGGAAGCCGGGCTCCTGCGGCAGGAGACCGCCGCCGGGACCAGCTTCGCTCCCGTCCACCACCTTAGGCGGAGTCGACGGGTAGGTCGTACCGCTGCGAGCGCCGGCCTCGAGGTCTCCCCGTCACTGCGAGCACACGTCCGAGAATCGTACCCGCATCTGTCATGCCTTGCCCTTTCTTGCAATTCCCGCGGCACGCACCCGGCGGACAGGCACTAATGCGTCCCTGGCCGGCATGTGCAGGACGAGGACGGTGACGTCGTCGTCCTGCTCGTAGCCTGCCATCATCCGGTTAACCAGGTAATCAAGAAGCCTCGCAGGATCTTCCAGGACATCCGCAGGTGCCTGGGCGGCCACCGAGACGAGCTCGTCAAGACCCGAGTCAAGGCCGCGCTTGCGGTTCTCCACTAGTCCATCGGAATAAAGCACCGCCGTGTTGCCAGGCGGCAGCCGGAACGCGTACTGCTTGCGCGGGCTTGCCCAGCCCAGCGGCGTACCGGCCTCGGTCTGGTCCAGCCTCGGCGGAGCGCCTGCGGATAGCAGCAGCAGCGGCAGATGACCGGCGTTGCCGACCATGCCGTCGCCGGTCTCGGGATCCACGACCAGATAGGCGACGGTGGTGACCTGCTCCTCCAGTTCGGTCGCGATGAAGAGCCGGTCCAGCCCGGCCAGCACCGCGGCCGGCCGCGGATCGGTCAGCGCCAGGGCACGCAGCGCGTTGCGGACCCGGCCCATGCCTGCCGCCGCGGTGAGCCCCTTGCCCATGACGTCGCCGACCGCGACCGCGAGTTTCCCGTCCGGCAGGCGGAAGGCGTCATACCAGTCCCCGCCGATCTCCATGTTCCTGGTCACCGGCAGGTATCTGGCCTCCAGCACGATTCCCGGCACGATCGGCAGCCGGTCCGGCAGCAGGCTGCGCTGCAGCGTCTCGGCCGTGGTGTGCTCGCGCTCGAACAGCGACGCCCGCTCCAGGGCCATCGCGCACTGCCCGGCCAGCGCCTCGAGGAATACCCGTTCCTCCTCGGTGATCTGGCGGGGCCGGGTAAACGAGAACCTCAGCGCTCCCAGCGCAGCCCCCGACGACAGCAGCGGCAGCCCCACCCAGGCCCGCTCATCGCTGTGGGCGAGGAACAGCTCGACGCCGGCCTCGGATTCGACGAAGTGCCGCCGCAGCGCGTCCGGGCTCTCCAGCAGTACCGGCCGGCGGGCAATGATGGCGGCCGTCATGACGCTGGGAGTGTCGAGCGGGATATCGCCGCTTGGCGCGCCGGGGCTGTCCGGCAGGCCGCCGGGGTTAACCGTGCGCAGCCGGAGCCGCTCGGAGTCGAGCATGGCCACCGCGGACCGCTCGGCGCCGATGGCCGACCGCCCGACCTCGGTGATGACCTCCACGACCTTGGCCACCGTCAGCGCCTCGGCCAGCATGGACGTCGCCTGCTGCAGCCGGGCGGTGCGCAGCGCGGCCGCGGATAGCTGCTCGGTCAGCCGGCCGCGCATCTCCTCCGCCTCCCGCTGGCCGGTGACGTCGGTGCTCGCGCCGACCCATTCGATGATCTTCCCGTCCCGCTCGATCGGGACGGCGCGCACGTCATAATGCCGGTAGGAGCCCGTCTTGGTGCGCACGCGATAGCGGCTGTCGAACACCTTGCCGGTGCTGATGCACTCCTGCCAGTCCCGGCCCACCCGCTCCCGGTCCTCGGGGTGAATCGCGTCCAGCCAGCCGCCGCGGCGGTACTCCTCGACCGTCTGGCCGGTGATCCAGCGCCATTCGGGCGAATCCTCGGCGATCTCGCCAGTCGGCATGGTGACCCAGACCACCTGCGCCCCCGCCTGCACCAGCGAGCGATAGCGCTCCTCGCTCCGGCGGACAGCCTCCTGGCCGGCCTGCAGGTCAGTGACCTCCACGGCGATCAGCGCGACGCCGGTGATATCACCGTCCGGGTCGCGCGCGGGAAAGCACGACAGGTCCCAGTACCGGCCCTGCGGGGGCGCCGGGACCGCGCCCTGCGCTGACCCGGGGGGGCCGGCTGAGCCCGAGCCGGGAGATGGCACCATGTCAGCCAGGATCCTGCCGGAATGCCCGTCCGGCGGATCTGCGGCCCCTGCGGCGGGACTGCTCGGCGCCGGGACTATGACGGGCTGGTCAGACTGGAAAAGCGGCTCGTGATCGGCGAGCACCCGGCGGGCTGCCGATTGCGTCCAGGCGGCAAGGCCTTCGGGCCATAGCTCGGCCGGGGCGCGCCCGATGTGCTCGGCCTGCCCGATGCCGCTCAGCCGGGCCAGGGTCTCGTTCACCCGCCGGAAGCGCAGATCGGCGCCGAGCAGGGCGAAGCCGATCGGCGCCTTGCTCAGCAGCGTTGCCAGTAGTGCGGAATCTGAATTGTCCATACCGGGCACACGGGGCCTTGGCACGGACGTTCCGGTGCTCACCGAGAACACCCCGCACCCGTGCGAGCGCCTGCCATGTGCGCTCCTCCCTGCTTACTGCGGACACAAGAAGGCTAGCGGCTACAACGCGCATAAGCGGGCTGCGGACTGCAACTCGACGGCTGAGCGCCGGCTGAGCGTCGGCCCCAGCAGCCGGCACGGCCCGCAGTTGCGCTGCCTGCAACCGCGCGGGGGCGCCGGGGGCGCGCTCCGGGCGCAGCGAGGCTGCGGCGCGGCGGACGCGCCGCGGGCAGCGCGGCGGACGCTACCATTACCCGCCGGGATCAGCCGCAGACCCGCCCTTGCTGGCGGATCTGGAGGATACTGAGCAGATCCGCTGATCGTGCTTTCGGGCCGGCCCTTCGGCCGGCCCCCAGACCGGTGCGCCGCCGCAGTCGGCGTCTGGCCGTCCAGGAAGGAGAAGTGGCTGCCCGCAAAGAGAAACGACGGCGCGCCGCGCTCACGCATGGCATCGTTCGCCGCCGATCTGGAAAGCTAGCGACGTGAGCCCGCAAAGCCGTCGCAGACAGCCCCCAGGCGGGCCCGGTCATTCCGGTCCGCCGGGTCAGCGCAGCGGGCCTGGCGGCCTGTCCGGGCCGCCGCCCGACGCGCTGTTCGCTGAGATGCTCCGCGCTGCCCGCGAACTGCTGGCCGTCCGCAGCCCGCTGGATGCGGAGCTGATGGTGAGCGAGCTCCTGGGGACCTGGTGGGGCCAGCGGCCCGGCCGGTCGGGCATGCGCGAGGCACGCAGGCGCCGGGCCGACATCGAGGAACTGGTCGGCGAGGGTCTGGTCGCGTATGCCGCCGAGCAGGGCAGTCCGGCCGCTCTGGCGCTGTTGTCGGGAATTGCCTGTCTGGGCACGCCGCGGCAGGCGGCCCAGGCCGAGCAGGCCGCGCTGGCGCTGATGGAGCGCGGCGTCGCCCGGCCGAGGTGGGCTGAGCACGTGGGCGCGGTCGAGGCGGCGGAGTGCTACATCAATTCGGATGCATTCGGCGACCGGGACGAGGTCGTGTGCGTCTTCAGCTATGCCGGCCAGGAGCAGCACGCGCTCGTCGTCGTCGTCGAGTACAACACCGGCGGCATGGCCCGCGACGGCTGGGTTACCTCGCAGGTAGGCAAGCTGCTGGACTATTGCCGTGGCGGCTGCGGCCAGAACCCGCCGAGCCAGCCGCGCAGCGCCGTGGCAGCGGCGGCGGGCCAGGCTCAGCCGCGGGGGGGACCGGGCGGCCCCACTTTCGAGCAGGTCGATCCGCCGCAGGCCAGGCGGCTGCTGGAGTCGGCGCTCGCTGCCACCGAGAGCGCCGCCGATCCGCCTGTCAGCGCTTCCTTTCCCGCCTACCACGCGTTCATCAGGGCGCGGGTCCATACGCTGCCCCCTGCACCGCCAGTCGGGGCAGCTGGACAGTGGTCGGCTCCGGGCGCAGCTTCCTCCCTTGCCCGCGCCACGCTGGCCGGGCGGCGGCCACTGTGGCGCAAGGACCGCAGGGCAATGCTCGTCGCCGAGTTCCTTGCCTCCGATGACGCCGAGGACCTCTCCGACCGCGAGGCGGCCAGCCGCTGCGCCGACCACATCGTCGAGTACGGCTGCGACAAGGACTTCGGCCGCCCGCTGCGGGTGAGCCCCGCGAAGGTCGAGACCTTCATGCTGGACTGGCTGCCCAGGAAGGTCATGCTGTCAGCGGCCGAGCAGCATGCCATGCCGCACGTGCTGGCTGCCTGGGTGCGCTGGGCGGGCCGCCGGTCCGGCCTGGACGCCGCGGCCGTCCGGATGACGCTTGATGCGATCTACGATTCCATGGGCACCTTTACCCGCGTCTACCACGATCCGGCCTCCTTCGGCCTCGAGCCGAAACTGGTGGCCCGGCTGCTGCCCGACCGTGACCTTGAGGCCCTGCCCCGCCGGGCATTCGCATTTCCGGTGCTTGAGGGCACCTACCGGGGCACTGACCTCGGGGCGCTCGATCCAGCCAACCCGGCCGACCGCCGCACTCTGCTGGCCACCGAGCACGATGATCCGTCCGGCTGGCGGGCCAGCGAGGAGCACCTCGACCGGCATCTCACGCTCGCCGACCGGCTGTGGCGCGGCGACCCGCCCGAGCTCTGGGACGCCGCGCAGCGGCTGCTGGATCTGGGCGAGGACCGGCATGAGGTGCTGCACGACCTCATCAACGCCATCCGGGCGGCCGGGACGGACGAGAACGCCATCGCGTTCGCCCTGGCAGACCTGCCGCCGGAGGAGCCAGTTTGACGACCGGGCCGCCCGTCGTCGATCTTAACGCCGATCTCGGCAAAGCTTCGGAGCCTGGCGGATCGGCGACGACGACGCCCTGCCGTCGGTCGTGACCCCTGCGAACACTGCCTGTGGTTTTCATGGCGGCGACCCGCTGACGATCCGCGGGCCTGCGCGGGCGCAGCCGGGGGCGGCGTGGCCGTCGGAGCCCAGGTGTCGTACCGCGATCTGGCCGTTCGGCCGCGGCCGTTTACCCCGCCGCATCGCCGGGGGCCTGGCGGCTGCTGGGACGTGCCTCGGCGCGGCTGCGGGACCCGTAGCGGGATCCGCCTGCGCTGCTGGCACCAGCGCATGCGGGTGCGCTTCCGCGGCGTCACGACGCTGCCGGACTTGGCGCCCGGCGACACCCTGAGCGTGCT